>Ga0315336_1006061_pt1 | contig 12694 bp, 5 predicted proteins | sample ASW5metaG_FD_204512 | JGI IMG/M metagenome (GOLD analysis project Ga0315336, IMG submission 204512) | Ammonia-oxidizing marine archaeal communities from Monterey Bay, California, United States - ASW #5 | ecosystem: Environmental > Aquatic > Marine > Intertidal zone | place: USA: California...
AGATACCGTGTAGGTTACCGGCTGCCACAGGTGCGTCCGTTCGGAACTACTGATCATGGATAGGGCCAGGTCGGTTCGAGCACCGAGCAAGCCGAATACCCAGTTACGCAGAATGTCGAGACTGTCACCCAGCGTCTTCCAGTCTGTCATGCCGTCGCTGGGCAACGCGCCAGGGTCGCCGCCGGTCCAGTAACCCACACTGCCGCCAGCAAGAATGTCGGTATAGATGATGGCATCAAAAGACTGGTCATCTACGGATGCCAATGAAATGGCACCTGCAGAGATATCAGCAGTCGCCCCGTCCCAATTGGTATACCCGGGAGTGACGGTGGTGTTTCGGAAATCTCCGGCTGGACCGTTTAGAATGAAGTGGTCAACAAATGCCGTCGTAAAACTGGTAGCGCCGATGTCCGTGGCAGTCGTTGATCGAACCAGGTTGGCCATGTTGGTGTCTACAGGTGATGCCAATGTATCTCCGCCGGTCACGAGCAGATGGCCTCCCGCCTGGATATAGTTCTCCAGGTTGTTATGCACGGCTGGGTCATGCAGATTTCCGCTTCCATTGCCGCTGGCGCCCCAGATAACCATATCGAATGTCTGCAAGAAGTTCAGGTTAGTCAGATTAGCCGAACCATTCGCAAATTCGTTGGTGATGCGGGTAACCGAGTGGCCATCCGCGGCAAGGAAGGGGGCCACACCGGTTAACTCGTGGGTGTCTGAAATCAAAAGAACATTGGGTGGGTTTCCTCCCACCAGGAAAAGAATTTCGTTTTCAAGCAACTCAACCACATTACTCATGTCGTCGGCCAAAAAGGCGTTGAAGAGGGTCCTGCCATCATTCGCAAGGATGATGGCTCCCTGACCGCTCGACGTAGTGGAAACGAAACCCGCAAGGGCTGTCGCCCCAATAAAGGCAGGCTCCACGCGGTCGCCGTTGTCCGTGATCAAATCAGCACCGGTCGGCGGCAGTATGCCCACGCTATTCGGGGTATTGAATATGGGATGGCCTGCATCCCAGGGGTAGACATCCAGCGGAGATGAGAAGTCCGTGACCGACGCCACACCGAATGCCGACGCCAGCACGGTCGCAGCAGAACTGCCTGATGAACCATCCAAATCGTTATACTGAATAAGCATCCGCCCTCCAGCAGCCACATAGTCGGCCACATCAAGGGCCATGGTTAAGGGCATGCTAATACGGCTGTCCACCACGACGAAGTCCCATGCACCCGAATTGAGCATGTTCTGGAACGGCGTAGATTCCGTGACGGTAGTGATGTCAAAGCCAAGGTTCTGGAGTGCGGTGTTCCCGTGCTTGAAAAAGGATATATCAAAATAGAGCACTTCGTTTCGTGCACCGATGGTTCCCTCGTCAATGACATCAAAGACTACGCTATCATCGATAAGGCCATTCCCATCATCAACACGCAGGAAGGCATCGCTGGCTTCCTGGTGTATTGTTACCAGACCAGACCATGTTCCATTTGTGACCTGTACACTTGTGGTGGGCGAGATGAGCAGGGGCGTCGACCCTACGGCAGCTTCTATGAAGGTGATGTCGTCCCACCAGGCCTGCGAGTTGTCGAGGTTGTAGAGGTCCACCCGGGTCATGCTGGACACCGTATTCTTGAAGGGTATGTCACTAGCGATCAGGGCATCATCCACATAGTAGTCCAACTCCTGACCAGCCCAGTCGATGGTGAAGGCAATTTTGTACCATTGGCCATCATTATAAGACGTGCTATAGAACGTGGAACCGTGGTGCACCCCCATCTGCCCACCCTGTGCGGTGTAAAAACTGATGGCATCAGAGGTGCCGTCGGAAACGACGAAAAAGGCATCAGCTTTCTGCTCGCTGTCCGAGCGAATGTAGAACTCAATGCTCAGGGGTGTAAGATTGGGTAGGTTCTGATACACCCCGCTTTTGTGTCCGCTTCCCCCGCCTGTCTGTGTGAAACTAAGTCTTCCCTGCGTAAACGAGACCTGCCTCGTATAGGAGCCCGAAACAGTCGACCATCCGTTAAAGTTCCCGTCCTGAAAGTCGTCGCCGAACGCTTCTGTGAACGTATTGGTCAAACCGCTTATGTTTACCAAACTGGAGTAACCCGAAACGGTATCTTCGTTGATATCTCTAGCGGTTACCCTGACAGAAATGGCCCCTTCTACATGTTGAACAGGGGCAATGGGATCCCATTCAAAATGATCCGCGGGCAAGGGGGGTAAAGGAATTCCTTTTAAGCTGATATCGTCGATGTTCCACCCGTAGGAGGGGTAAGAGGAGCCCGGTTCTCCGAGGCCGCCGTAAACACGTCCCATGGCCCAGCGGAGATAAACCGTCGACTTGCCATCGGCAACGCCAGAAATATCGTAGCTCACTTGCTTCCAGGCCCCATCATCCCGGTTCACAGTAATGTCTTGCTGCCAGTATGTGGTCCAATCCACACCATCATTGCTGACATCAAGCCATGGACGGAGGCCAAATGCTTCGGCGCCCAACCAGCGTTGGAAAGTAAATTCGACGTTGCTGTAATCAGAACAATCTATTGCCGTCGTCGTAAGATATCTGTCGTGAGGGCTCCAGAAAAGTCCTTCAAGATTGTTTCCAAAAACATTCGTTCCGGTAAATCCTGACGATGGATCTCCATCTAATCCAAGCGGTTGGCCAAAGGAAAAACGGTCGGTCTGCCCTACACCCTGCCAACTGGGGAAGGGTTGGGTGTTCAACGGTTCGGCGAAAAAGAACTCTGCGCCGATCTCAAATTGAAACTGACGAGTTTGGGTTACATCATTAAGGAGGTTGAGAAAGGAGACATCCATATTGTAAATACCTCGCGGCAATGTGTTGGCAGAGGCATTCACAGAGACTGTTACGTCGACGAGTCCGTTCGTTGGAACGAATGCGTTGGTTTGAGACAGATCCAGCCAGTTTGATGACTTGGAAATAATACAGGGTATCAAGTTGGTTCCTTCATTGGTTAGTTGAAAAACCACGGATATTGGCATAAACGGTCCACCCTCTGGACCGGTAATTGAATAGGCCTGAGTCGGCGTAACATGGAGAATGTCCGGCACATCAAAGGCCTCCGTGACGTTCAGAGTGTTTTGGGTGCCGCCATCATCCGCGCTGAGGCCCATGCCTCGTTTGGCGAAGGCCTGCCAAATCAATAAGTAGTTCGCGCCAGCATTGTTGACCTCGTCCGCCAGCAGGATGGCATCCCGGGCATCCAGAAAGGTAGGTGTTGCTGACTGAAGTTTCAGGCCATCCATCACGAGTTGCAGAGCGATATTATTGCCCCCGGTTCCATCGTAGAAGTCAGGATCAAAACCGTGAGCGTCCACCAGATTCCAGTACATTTCCCATAGGGCCGCGCACCATATGGAGCCAACGCCATGCGGAACCGAAACCCCGTCAATATCCTCATAGGTGTGCGGGTTGACGGTCATATCCGTTGAATAGGGATATTGTCGAATGCCCGGACCGTCCGGCGCCTGCCCCAAGAGCCATGTGGCAATGGGCCTCGCCTGTGTATTGATATCACTGGCTTTCGCGGTAAGGGCCAGAGCCCAGAAATCGCCCCAACCTTCTCCCATGCCTCCACTTTGGTCAAAGAAAAGCACGTCTACATTGTTCGGGCCACCCGTCAGTCGCTTCGAGATGCCATGGCCGTATTCATGAATAATGACTTCATTGTCAAACGACCCATCTCGCGTGGGGAATGTATAGTAGGCCAGATACATTTGCATGCGCGGACTCGTTCCATCTACCAGGGTCAGCATGTTGGCATTGTTGACGCCGCTTCCATCCTGAGCCTCGGCGTGTACGTCATCACCGCCCGTGCCGCCGTTGCCGTAGTTGTTGACTTGAAAGTTTCCGCTGGCTTCGTCAAAACCATATTCATAGTGGATGTCGTGCAGCAGATTGTTCCAGTAAAAGAGATTAACCACCGCGGCATCGGTATAGGTGCTTGGTTGCAGGGTGATGTCTACAGGGAAATTGAACACCAGTCCGGCCCCACCATCAGGTTCGTTACCAAGCGAGGCTCCGGTGTCCGATGAATCTTCATAGGCATGCACATTGTTTCCACGTGTGATGGTGAACTCTGCTCCCGCTACGCCGTTCGTATCGTGCCATCCATAGGGTGATGCCAGGCTGGGGGCGTTGGTGTAGGGATTCACTTCGATGGTCCGGGATCCAGCTGCCGGGTTATTCAGCGGTGCAGCGTAGACCGTGTAGTTCTCATTCACGACCTGATCGAACTTGCCGACCAGATCACCCGTAACGGCATCTACTTTCATCTGCCAGTAGTGAAGGCTATCCGTGGTATAGATGTCCAACGCCCAAACCAGGACTACTTCCCCATTCGGTTCGGCGTAATACTCTAGATGCACCGGTATGTCCTTCTGCGATACCCCCGACGCGCTAACGATTGTTTCTCGAGATGCCCCGCCGATCGTTGCGACAACCGAGAAGGGTTGCTCTGGCTTGAGATTCAAAGAGTTGATGGCCGTTGTCGTTGCATCCAGGGGGGTAAGCTCCGGGTCTGTAGCGCGTATGGCCTCAGCCAAATCGGGAACAAACGTATTTCCCATGTTCATGATGCTTCCATCCTTCGTGACATTGATGTTGATATTGGCATTGATCACTTCAAGGCCACGATGCTGTTGTCGAAGGTAAATGTGGGTGACTCCACTTTGCCTGGACGCATATTGATCCGTGATCAGCACCTCATCGATTTCTGCATCACCAAGCCCAAGTTCCGTTTTTTTTGCCTTCAGATAGTTCCTGGCAATCGCGATTGGTTCACCATCGGCAGGGCCGGTCAGGAACTGGCTTCCCGGACGCTTGGCCGAGGCAATGTTCGAAGACGGGGGCAGAGGAGAAGGCTTCGCGCTTTTCAGGCCTTGCTTTGCCACGGGCAACCCCGAGGCAGCTGGTGGCTTGCGTGCCGGATCGTCTTTCGTATTCTTTGGCGTGGACGCCTGGTCTTTCCCGGCCGAGTCAACGGTGTCTACGGGGGATGGTTCTACAGCAATCCTGTCCGCTCCGACGTCATGCTGGTGTAGCGCAAGCAGCCTGGCCCCAAGCACGATCGCGATAAGCAGTACGACTCCGCCCATCACGCCGGTTATTAATGCAGCCCTCCCTTGTGACGTGCCTCTCTGCTGCCCCATGACTGACTCTTCCTGTTAGTACTGACTCAACTCAGCTGTCGGCCCATACTTATGTTGAAGGGCGATCTGTCCTCTGGAAGAACCTGCATTTGCCGATTGGTTCAGGCCAATGGAACAGTTGTTCTCGCTCGCCATCTGGCTTTGCGCCATATGACAGCTCAGGGCGGATTGTACACAACAATCCGCTCATGGGCAATCCATTGGGTGCATGACTGATTTCTGACGGAACGGTGAAAAAGGGTTGCCTTCCGCGCCGAATAGCCTGGGTCACCAGGCCATGAACGCTACATCCCCTCACGATAGTCGGAGCCAGGAACTCCTGGATCAGATGGAGCTGGGTACTGAGCAGGAAGCGAGCGGCCATGGAGTTGCGGAGTTTTTGACTGCGTCGCAATATCTCCGTGCCGAGCTTCTACTACCACAATCGCCGGATGCGAACTACACCAGCTTTCTCACCAGCAATTTCCTGGCTGATCCCGCTCCGTTTCCCCATCTCCGCCCCCTTAAATCTCACGGATAATCTCACGGACGCCATTTGTCCATTCCTAGACGCATTTTTGCAACGAATGGACAGGTTTTGCACAAAGGATTGTCAATTAACGACAAGGAATGGACGTTGGGGTTAGGTTTCTGACAACGGATGGACATGGAGCGGGTGGCGAGAATCGAACTCGCGTGGCCAGCTTGGATGGCTACGGGGATACGACATCCATTTATGGGCATTGTAAGTCGTTGATTTCGAGCCGATTGCCGAAACTGCATCCATTCCTGGCAAAACTCGCACGGGATTCGGGCGAAAATCGCACGAGTTGCGCCGCACCCGATCGAGGACGGTCCTACGAGCGGAGCGATTGCCGCAACCGCCCGCCAGAAGTATCATGAGGACATGGAAAACGCCATCTACCGAGCATATGGTCGTATTTCCGATCAATTCGAAAGTGTACACCGGCGAAGGCATTGGTTCCGTCGAATGGAATCCGGAGAGCCGGCAAGGGGTGATTTGTCTGTCGCTGCAATCCGCCTATCCCGCAGACTTGGGCGTCATAACAGTCGAAGCGGCTTCCTTCCCTTCGATCACATCCGGTACGACACGGTTGAACCGATCACGACGACCCTGGTCGATTTTCTCTTTACCTGGGAGTGAGACGCCATGACAGAGAAACGGATCCTGGTCACCGGCGCCACCGGCATGATGGGTCGGGCGGTGGCCCGGCGATTGGCTTCGACCCACCACGTCTTCGGCGTTGCCCGCTTTGGTGACGTGGCCGTTCGCCGGTCGTTGGAAGACGCCGGGGTGGAATGTATTCCCTTCGATCTGTGTGTCGATGACCTGTCCGCACTACCCGGCGGAATCCAGGTCCTGATGCACTTTGCCGTCTCGTGGAACTGCACCCCCGAGGCGTTTGCCCCGGCCCTGGCATTCAACGGGTTTCTTATCGGCCGCATGCTCGACCGTTGGCCGGACCTGGAGCAGTTTGTTCTCGGCTCGACGGTCGCGGTGTACACCGGCGCCGGTCGCTACGATCTCACGGAAGACCAGCCCACCTGTATGGTCAAAAAACTCCGCCGAGGCCAAAAACGCCGCGATTCAGGCACCACGCGACGTTTCCGATCCTTGGTCTCGGCCGACCTCCTCACCTCAGTAAGTCTCCAGTTGTCTGGGAAATGATTCGGAGATCTGGCCCGTACCCGGTATCAATGGGATCATGAGTTTCGTCCTACGCCCCTGGCAACTCTTCTTCCTCATCCTGTCCGGCTGGGTAAACCGTCAGCAGCAGGAAATCATCGAATTCCAGAACGCTCAGATTCAGGCGCTGATGGACAAGATGGGCAGGAAACGGATTATCCTGACCGATGACCAACGCAGAGTGTTGGCCGTCAAGGGCAAGGTTCTGGGCCGAAAAACGATGATGGAGCTGACTACCATTGTGACCCCCGACACGATTCTGCGTTGGCACCGTCGGCTCATCGCCAAGAAATGGGACTACAGCAGCAGTAGAGGCAACGCGCCTGGCCGGCCAAGGGTGCCGGACGACGTGGCCCAACTCGTCCTCCGCATGGCCAGGGAGAATCCCACCTGGGGCTACGACCGCATTCAGGGAGCCCTGGCCAACCTCGGCCTCCACATTTCCGATACGACAGTCGGAAACATTCTCAGAGAGAACGGCATCGAACCGGTTCCGGAGCGAAAGCATCGGACAACCTGGAAAACCTTCCTTCAGGCGCACCGGGAATCCATCGCGGCCGTTGATTTTACCACTGTAGAAGTCTGGACAAGAAACGGCCTCATCACCTTCTACATCCTTGTCGCCATGCGGCTGAAAACCCGGCAAGTCGAGATCGCCGGGATCACTGAAAGTCCAAACGGAGAATGGACCAGCCAAATGGCCCGTAATCTCTCCGATTGCGAAGACGGGTTCCTGAAGGACGCTAGCTACGTCATCGTTGACCGGGACAGCAAATTCGAACCGTTCAACCATTTCATGGATGAAATGACCGACGCAGAAATGGTCCTGTTACCTGTGAGGAGCCCTAATTTGAACGCCTATCTCGAGCGCTATATGCGTTCCATGAAATCCGAGAGCCTCGACCGGATGATCTTCTTTGGGCAGCGTTCACTGGAACGAGCCCTGAAGAACTTCGCCATACATTATCATGAAGAACGAAATCATCAGGGATTGGACAACAAACTCATTGATCCGGGCGACGAGGTCGGTCAGGACATCGGCGAGGTTCAATGCCGAGAACGTCTCGGCGGCCTGCTGCGGTATTACTACCGGGATGCGGCGTAACCAATTCCGCTCCCCTCACTACCCGTCGGCCACACAGGATCATTCCGTGTTGGCCCGGTCATGAACGCCGCTTGTTCGTGGTAGATGGCCAAACCCTGACTGGCAGAGCTTCGAGATCGGCCGATAACCGGCACGTCATAGCCCTGCAATGTGCTGATTCCAAAAAACGGTAGTCTCGTTCTAATTTTTTGACCTTACGCGTTGGGGATGGATTTCTGACAACGAATGGACATGGAGCGGGTGGCGAGAATCGAACTCGCGTGGCCAGCTTGGAAGGCTGGAGCTTTACCACTAAGCTACACCCGCCTGCGCCCTGCGGGATTCCGGCGTGGCATGCCCGCCGGGTCGTCGAGAAGAAGTGTGCAACCTAGGGGGTTCCCGCTCCTGAGTCAAGTGTTCACAGATATGCTGAATCCGGCCCGGAAGCACACCCACGCTTCACTTTCTGTCCATTCCTTTTGCATCAGGCCGTCCGGATGCTTTAGCGTTGAACCGAAAACCGAAAACCGAAAACCGAAAACCGAGAACCGAGAACCGAGAACCGAGAACCGAGAACCGCTCCCCATGCCCAACACCTTCTACAACGACTTCGATACCGAGATTCACGGTCGCCGGAATCCCGACTACCGCAGTCCGTTTCAGCAGGATCGCGACCGGGTCATCTATACTTCCGCATTTCGCCGACTCCAGGCGAAAACGCAGGTGTTCTCGGTCGGCGAGTATGATTTCTACCGGACGCGCCTCACCCACTCCATTGAAGTAGCCCAGATCGGGCGATCCATTTGCGGATACTTGCTTGAACATGACGAGAAACAATCAAGTGATTTCCATATCGATCCGCACCTGGTCGAGGCCGCATGCCTTTCGCATGATATCGGCCACCCGCCTTTCGGACACGCGGGCGAACGCGCGCTTCATGATCTGATGCGGCCTTTCGGCGGATTCGAAGGTAACGCCCAGACGCTTCGGCTCCTCACCGAAATCATCTACTCGCGGGGCGCGGGGCGTACCGGCCTGCGACCCACTCGCGCCCTGCTGGACGCGACGATGAAATACAAATCGGTTATCTGCGATCTCGACGATCCACAAAATCATTTTCTCTACGATGAACAGGCGCCCCTGGTTGCCTACGTGTTCGGAGACGAATCGCCGACCGACGACCTCGCTCCCGGAGATGCACTCAATTGTTTTCGCAGTATCGAATGCCAGATCATGGACTGGGCTGATGATACCGCCTATTCCCTCAACGATTTGATCGACGGAATCCGTGCCGGGTTCCTGACCCCGCAGCGCATTCGATCGTGGGCGGAAAAATCGGAATTGGATGAGGCAGGCACCGAGGCAGTCGACTTTATTCTCGATATGATCGAACGCGGCGACTTCGAATTGACGATGAGCGTGGAGATCGGCAATTCCATCCGCGCTTGCCGGCTTGTCCCTCGGGACAATTTTCTAAGTTCCCGGACGAACCGGTATCGGTTCGGCCTGGACGTGGACGCAGAGTTGCGGGCGCGCTCGGATTGGTTCGGTCGTCTCGCCCGGGACCTCGTCTTTCGCTCCGCCGAGTTACAGCAGCTCGAGTTCAAGGGCAGGAAGTTGCTCGAGCAGTTGTTCGGGTGTTATCGCGAAGTATACCTGGAGCGAGAGTCTCCAGATCTTTCCCTCCTCCCGGAACGGCGCGAGGAATCAGTCCTCGCGGAATCCGATCTCCGCCGCCGTGCGCGCCTTCTTTGCGACTACATTGCAGGAATGACCGACGGATTTGCCATTCGTACTTATAAACGACTCTCCGATCCGGAGTTCGGGTCCATCGTGGATATTATATGAGTCACATCTGAACCCTGTGAAGAAAGTGTTGTCCAAGAATATGGGCAGGATTGAGCTCGGATTGGGGAATAATCTGTTCTTTTCTGCTCTTTTCGGGTATGCTATTGGAATTCTCAGTCTCAACCCAATTCGGAATTGACCTATGAGCCCTTCCGCGTCATCTGCATTGATTCAGGACCTGGTTCGCCGCGTGCGCTTTCGTACTTTCGTTCTGCGGGCATTGCAGGGCTTTCTCTGGGCGGTACTCGCCGCGGGGATTGCCCGATTAATCCTCCTGGTGTGGGAATGGGCCACCGCCTCACCAACGCCGCCGGGCGCGGTGTTGATCCTGGGACCGGCCCTCATTACCTGGATCGCGTTTCTTTCCATTGGCTGGACAACCCGAAGCGGCGCCGCCCACACGGTGGATAAGAATCTCGGGCTGAAAGACCGCACACTGTCCGCCCTGGATTTTTCCCGGCGCACGGAGCGGGGCGCTATTCATGATCTGCAGATCCAGGATGCGGCGGGACACCTGTCGGGCGTCCGGGTGCGCCAGATCGTTCCCTGGAGCTGGAAGCGGGATGCCGGGGTGGCATGCGCCGCGCTGTTGTTGCTCTTTTTCGGGACTTTTGTTCCCTCCGGAACCGAGGCCAACGCGATTCCTGTTCCTCCCAGCCCCTCCGCAGTGGTGGCCATCGCGGAGGAACTCGACCAACAACTGGAGGAACTGGCCGAGGAGCTATCGGAAAGCGAAGAATCCGCCGAGATCAAAGATCAGATCGAGAAGGCGCGCGAGCTGGCGAAAACACTCGAAGAACCCGGCACGGACCTGGAAAAGGCGCTGGAGACAATCGGCAAAATGCGCAGCAGCCTGGAAAGCGCGGCACGTGAGCTCGACCTCACCACCCAGGATGCGTTGATGATGGCCCTTGCCAACGCCCTGAATCAGTCCCCGCACACCCAACCGGTCGGGTTGCCCCTCAGCAAACGAAATTTCAAGGAGGCTGCCGCCAATATGGATCGCCTGGCCGAAGAGGCCGGGAATCCGGAAAGCAAGTTTCCGGAAAAATCGAAAGAGCTCGGCAAGAAAGCCCAGGAGCTTTCTCAGCAGGCGCAGCAAGCCGGAAACGAGAGTATGCAAAGCGCCATGCAGGAGCTGAGCGATGCCATCAAGGACGGGAATTGCAGCGCCTGCAAATCCGGCCTCCAGAAACAATCGAAACAGGTGAAGCGACACGGCCAGCGCGCGGCGGCGATGCAAGGTCTCCAGCAGCAGCTTCAAAAACTAGGCCAGTGCCGCAGTAAACTTGCCGGATCCATGGGCTCCTGCAAGAGTTGCGGCCAGTCTCCCTGCGCGGGGGCGGGGCAGGGGCAGGGGCAATGCAATAGCCAGGGGATCAGTTTTAACCGGTCTCCGACGGACCAGGTGTCCCAACAGGAATCCACGTCCGCCGGCTTGGGCGAGCACACCAACCCCTACGGAGACGGCACCGATCTGGATGCACTGCGCAACCGGGAGGAAATCACCGCCAGTTCGAAGAATTTCGGGACCAGTGAAATTACCACCGAGCTTGCGCCGGAGATGGAACAATTCGCGTCGCGCGATTACCAGGAAGTCTATTCCCGGTACAAGAAGCTCTCCGATGAGGCCCTGGAGCATGAGGCGCTGCCTCTCGGGTACCAGGAAATCATAAAGAGATATTTCGAGGGAATCCGGCCCCATCGGGAAGAGCTGCCGGAAAAAGAGTAGGACCACAAAATATGGTGACCACCCAGGAACTGCAGAGCGACCTCGAGGAACTTCAAAAAACGTTTCAACAACTTCGCGATGAAGTGGAGCGTGTCATCGTCGGCCACGAATCCGTGGTCGAAGATGTACTGATTGCGTTGCTGATTGGAGAGCACGTCCTGCTCGAAGGCGTTCCGGGGCTGGGCAAAACCCTGTTGGTTCGAACGCTCAGCCAGGTGGCGGACATTTCATTCGGCCGCATTCAATTCACGCCCGATTTAATGCCTGCGGACATCACCGGAACCAACATTGTCCTCGATGGGGACGGCGGCCGGCAGTTCGCTTTGCAGAAAGGACCTCTCTTCGCCAATATCGTGCTGGCGGATGAGATTAATCGCGCCACCCCCAAAACGCAGTCCGCCCTGCTCGAGGCGATGCAGGAACGCTCCGTAACCATCGCGGGCGAAACGCACAGATTGATTGAGCCTTTTCTTGTTCTCGCCACCCAGAATCCCCTTGAAATGGAGGGGACATATCCTCTCCCGGAAGCACAACTGGACCGGTTTTTCTACAAGCTCCTGGTTGAATACCCTTCCACCGACGAGTTGCACGGAATTCTGAAGCGCACCACCGAGGACGACCTCCCGACGATCAACCAAATCTGCACCCCCGATCAACTGAACAACATGAAGCGTACGGTACGCCAGATCCCGGTCGCGGAGGAGGTGATGAAGCAGGTCGTCCAACTCGTGCTCGCGACTCATCCCGAGAGCGAAATCACGACGGAATCGGTCCGGCAGTACGTTCGATATGGATCCAGTCCTCGTGGCGGCCAGGCTTTGATCCAGGGCGCGAAGCTCAAGGCGATTCTCGACGGCAGGTATCACGTCGCGTGGCAGGACATCGCCGCACTGCTGAAGCCCTCGCTTCGGCATCGCATCATGCTGAATTTCGAGGGACAGGCGAACAACGTGTCTCCGGATCGGATTTTAGACGATCTCGCCCGTGAGTTGGAACCCTAACCCTGCCGGTTGCGCATGGAGAAGTGAATATTGAAGAATATGGGGCTTCGAATCTGCGCCGTGCCAACATGCGGAACCCCACCCGTAGCACGGGTATGTGACCCGTGTAGCGGAGACTCAACCAAAACCCAAAGAAACGTGGCACGGTGCCTGGGGCTCCGCTACACGGG
>Ga0315336_1006062_pt1:5000-12694 | contig 12694 bp, 8 predicted proteins | sample ASW5metaG_FD_204512 | JGI IMG/M metagenome (GOLD analysis project Ga0315336, IMG submission 204512) | Ammonia-oxidizing marine archaeal communities from Monterey Bay, California, United States - ASW #5 | ecosystem: Environmental > Aquatic > Marine > Intertidal zone | place: USA...
TGCGTTATAGATGGGTGGAGCCTTTCATGGCCGATACCGCCGGGGAACCGGAGGACTTGCTGGAGCGGTTGAAACGCGGCGACAACCAAGCAGTAGCCGATTTCTTTTCGCTGCACCGAGAACGGCTTTGGCAAATTGTGCGCTTTCGACTGGACCGGCGGCTTGCCAGCCGGGTCGACGTCGACGATGTGCTCCAAGAGGTCTATCTCGATGCGACTCGGCGACTGCGACACTATGTAGAAGACCCCTCCGTTTCCTTCTTTGTTTGGCTGAGAACAATTGTCGGTCAGACGATGATTGACCTGCATCGACGACATTTGGGTGCAGAGATGCGCGACGCGAATCGGGAAGTGTCGATTCACGGTACTCGTTACCCGCAGGCGACCTCCGTGTCGTTGGTGATTCACCTCATGGCGGATATTTCGTCACCGAGTCGCGTGGCCGTTCGCAAGGAATTGACGAACGAAGTGGAGCAGGCGATTGAAGGAATGGACCCAATCGATCGTGAGGTATTGGCGTTACGTCACTTTGAAGAGTTGACCAACAGCGAAGTGTCCGAAGTTCTGGATATCACGCAGTCGGCGGCCAGTGTACGGTACATGCGCGCTATCGCCCGGCTGAAACGGATACTCGCAGAGGTGCCCGACTTATTTGATGAAGGGCGCGAATCGAAGTAGACGCCCGCTACGCGACCGGCAAATGATTTTTGCATCAAAAGAGCACGGCTTTCGTTGCGGCTTCAATAATGTGCAATTCAGAGTCAGAACGTATTCCGCTCGAAGTGTTGGCCGACGACTTCATCGAGCGCCAGCGTCTCGGTGAACAACCGAGTGTCGAGGAGTATGCATCGAGACATCCCGATTTGGAGCACGAAATCCTCGAGCTCTTTCCAACAATTGCCGCGGTCGAGCGACTCAAAGTTCGCAGCAAGCAGGCGGTTGACGGTCGGGTGAGCTTAGGCGGCACCAAACTCGAACGTCTGAACGAGTTCCGCATCGTTCGAGAAATCGGGCGCGGTGGGATGGGGATTGTGTACGAAGCAGAGCAGGAGTCGCTCGGCCGGCGCGTGGCTGTCAAGGTCTTGCCCAGGCAGTCACTGCTCGAGAAGAAGCAATTGGAGCGGTTCCAGCGTGAAGCGCGCGCAGCGGCGAAACTCCATCACACCAACATTGTTCCCGTGTTTGGTGTCGGTGAGTCCCAGGGATTTCATTATTATGTGATGCAATACATCGACGGCGTGGGACTGGATGAGATTCTCGCGGATAGCTGGAACACCGAACGTGGCGAGAATTCGAAGAACTCTCCGTCACCTGGTTCGCAGACTTGGGATACCGGCGTTCAAGAAGGTACTGGGACTCAATCCGAGACACATGTTTCAGCCGACACGCCCCGGTCACGACAAGACGCTCCGGTTTCAGATTTCGAACCTCGGCGTCAGCCGGAAGATCGTCCCCGGCATCTTCCAACGCTGCCGATCCAAAACTTCAAAACGATTGCGAACATCGGCATTCAGGCGGCCCGTGCGCTGCAGTTTGCACACGATCAAGGGATGCTGCACCGGGACGTCAAACCAGGGAATCTGCTGCTGGACAACATGGGCGTCGTCTGGGTGGCTGATTTCGGCCTTGTCACCGCGATGGAAGGTCCCGACGTTTCACAAAGCGGGAACGTGGTTGGCACGCTTCGCTACATGGCGCCCGAGCGCTTTCGAGGTCAGTCGGATGCCAGAAGTGACGTCTACAGCTTGGGTTTAACGCTCTATGAATTGTTGACGCGCAGGCCGGCCTGGAGTGCGAGCGACCGGAGTCATTTGGTCGAGCAGGTGATTCGTGGCGACTTGGTTCGCGCGCGCAGAATCAATCCGCGGATTCCGCGTGACTTGGAAACCATCGTGCTGAAGGCGACCACCCGCGATCCCGCCCGTCGCTATCCGACGGCCAGCGAGATGGCGGTCGATCTGGAATGCTTTCTCGAAGGCCGCCCGATTCGAGCCCGCCGCTCTTCATCCGCAGAACGGCTATGGAGGTGGTGTCGTCGCAATCCGATCGTCGCTGGTTTGTCGACGGCCACCGCGGTGCTGCTGGTAGTGGTCACGGTGATGGCAACCATCGGCTACCGAGGGGAAAAAAAACAGCGGGTAGGTGCCGAGGCAACTTCTGATTTAGCGCTGGCGGCACTCGATGAGATCTTTGAACGCTTTTCGCCCGCTCCGATGACAACCGACTCACTATTAGCGGTCAGCAACGCAGCGGGAGAGAACGCTGGTGCATCCAGCCAGCCTGCGCTTTCCAAGGAGGTTGCGCTGCTGTTGCAAGATCTCTTGAAGTTCTACGACAAGCTCGCCGAGGAAGCGGACGAAAGCGACAATCTGCGATTGCGGGCAAAGTCGGCACACGCCCGCGTACGGGTGGGGGATATTCATCAACGACTTGGCGATTACGAACAGAGCATCGAGGCGTACCAGCGAGCCATTGTGAGGTACCGGCAGATTCACGGCTCTTCAGAGCTTGAACCAGATGCGTTACGGTTGCAAACCGCATTCATTCACAACGAGATCGGAAAAGTCAAACGGATGATGGGGAGGGGCGATGAATCCGTGGCGTCCCACGGTTCGGCTCTGGAAATTCTGCAAACTCTTTCTGCTGATGGGTCGCAGTGGCCCGTAACTCGCTTCGAGTTGGCCCGGACTCATTACCTACTCGCCCGGAAACTAAGACCGGGTGAAGGGCCAAGCTCGACCGACAGCCAAGAGCATGATCCACCGGACCATTTCCCTCCTCGACGAAGATTTCGGCCTGCTGAACGTCGTCCGGACGATCATCCACCGCGCTTTGCCCGCCGGCCTCCACCTCGGCGTGAATTCCGCGGCGCACCGTTTGATGGTCGATCGCCCGGTGGGCGCCGGCTAGCGCCCGAGGACGAAGAGAACTTTCAAAATGCGATCGGAATCTTGGAGGGTCTTGTCAGCGAGCATCCCACTGTCGGCCGATACCGGCATCTACTTGCGCTCTGTTTTCGCGAATTGGCCCCCGACAGGTTTTCACAGAGAGGGGCATCGAATGGTGAATCGAATCAGAAAGCGATCGATCTGCTCGAAACGTTGGTCGACGATTTTCCCGATGTCCCCGAATACCGGCATGCGCTCGCGGAAACATATTCGAGTTTCGATGTGCATCGGCGCTCCGTCGAGGAGAGTGATTTTGCCGCGGCCGAGGAAGCGCTCACGACAGCGCTGGGGCACGCAAAGCGGCTGGTGGACGATTACGCAAACGTGCCGGCGTACGCGATCTCTCTTATACACATTTACCATAAACTGGCCTACGTTCAGGAGCAACGGGCGAGATTCGCCGAGCCGGAAATACACCGGACTCGCATTGCTGAAGCAGAACGTAGTCTGCGGGGGGCAGCAGAACTTCAATCGGTCTTGATCCGGAGGTTCCCCAACGCTCCCGCCTACAGAATTTGGCTCGGGAGGTTTCAGCGTTCTCTGGCGCGACTGCTGCGCGATGAAGGGAGGTTCGACGAGTCGCGAGCAGTGTTGGAAGTTGCAATCAGCCGCCTGAAAGCAGAGTTGCAGTCAGAGAAAGAAACTCCCGATCTGCACCGTTCGCTGGTTTCACATTACCGCAATCTCGCCGAGACGTTAGACCAGATGGGCGAAACCGCGCTCGCGATGGAAGCAACCCTGAACGCGGATGAACACCGCAAGCAGGTCGGCCTGTCCGTCGACGATCATACCGAGTACACCGAAGAAACGAACGACCGACCGGAATCCGAATGATAGTTTGTCCCACCGAGACGCGATGTTGCTCTTAGCAAGGTCCCTTCGCGTCACTGATTCGCCGATCTGTTGTTGTGATAGTTGTGACAGGTGAGACAGCTTTGCCGAACTGCGTTGTCTTTGTGGCACTCACTACAGTTTGACTTCCCGATCGGAGAGAAGTCGGTCGTGAGGCCGCCGTGGGGATCGGTGTTCACGCGCCATCGACGGCGAATGTCTCGCTCGAAGAACCCGCGACGGAAGAAGTGTGTCCCGGTCGACGCATCTGACTTCAATTGGTGACACGCCATACATTCATCCTGAGTAAGTTTCTGGATGTGCGGCGCGTGTGAGAACCTAGTCAATTCGTGTGCTCGCGCGGCGGGACGAAACGTGGTCCAGTTGATGCGCATGTTTCCGCTGTCCGAGTCGCGGTCTGCGGTATGGCACTGCAGGCATCGTCCCGACGCGACAAGTTCGTTCATGGATGCACCACCAGAAGCGGACGGGCTTTCAAGGACGTGAAACATTTCCGCCAGTGCAGGTTGATGGGAATCGCTGGCATTCGCCGCGACGGTTCCGGTGGAAACAGACCGATCCAACCATGCCTTGAGCAGCGCATCGGCATGCCCGACCGGACGATAGCGGACGGAATAGTCTGCCTCGAGAACTGCCCAGCCTCCAACGGTGATGTGGTCTGCCCCCCGAAGAGTGAATCTTTTCCGGTCCATCCTTGACCCGAATGTCGAAGGCAATGATGTCCCGTCACGCCGCGCCTGAACGTCGTCCGCCAAATTCGGAAACCACAGGCGCTGTACGGCGACAAGCGATGCAATGATGGACGGCGTCATCGGAACAAGCTTCTCATACCCAGCACCAAGCCGCCGTGCGAGTGCCGACTCGCCGTTCTGCACGACGTCGTGGAGAAGTTGCTTGATCGACCACAAGTATTCCTCGACCGCCTTAGGGTGTTTTCGGCTCGCTTCAGTCAGCCGCTGTGGGGCGAGTTTTCCAAGCTCACTTGCAGCCGCCAGATATTGCGGATCACCCGCCAGCAGCAGCTCCATGAACGATGGCAGCGAGTTCGCCAAAGAACTTCCAGGCCGCGACGGCCATTCTCCAATCGATACGTTGGCCCCTTCCTGCACTTCCTCGCCGGTATCGACCAACGCGTTGGCACGATAATTGGGAAGAGCGAAGAATCGTATCCCTGGAAATCCCTTATCGACAATCTGGTCCGCGTGACAGTTGGCACACATCTGCTCGAAACCAGTGGTCAGCATGAAGTCGCGCGATCCATCCGGCTGGTGGCACGAGGTGCATGTCTCGGGCGCCGTGCCGTTGGGGTTCAGGCGTTTGAATTCATCATCAACAAAGTACTGCAAAAGATGTTTCGCGTGATCGAAGTAAATCCGTGTTCTCCGCTTGTAGGGATAATCGATCAGTTCAGGGTGTCCCTGGGCGAAACTTTGGAATTGCCGCGCATGGCAGCTCTGGCAGGCCAAGTCGGACATGTGGGTCAGGTCAAACTCCTTGCCGCGATGTTCATGGTGGCAGGTGGCACAGGCGAGGTCGCCATGCATTTTCGCGTTTCCTATAAGCGCTGCGAGGTTCAAAGCCAGTGGCCTCGTCACGGAATGCGGGGACTGCTCGATTCGCTGACTGACGTCCGCAAGTTGCGCGGGCGCCATGCCGTGCGGACTCAGCGCGTTCGGCTTGACTTCCGGGTGGCACTTTAGACAACGCGCGCTATCGGCAAGCGCAACCTGCGAGTCGAAAGCATGGGCCACCCAGTTCGAAACACCCCCTTCGGCGGCGGCGTGACATTGGATACAATCTTGTTTCGGTGAAGAATGTTGGAACGTGACGTCGCCCGGCGACATCAGCGATGAAGGGGACGATCCGCCGAACACGTACAGACAAAATGCCAATGCCAGCGCCCCGAGCGCGATGGCGGCAGATCGACGCTTGCGCATTAGACTGCGCTTCGGTTGACATTTGTCGTTGCGCTGAGGGCAGGTCCCGTCGGGAAGCGGCCCTGCGGAGCACTTATCTCCGTGAGCCGGCAGGCGCGTGCAGAGGTAACGGTCGCCCACCTTCTCCGGTTCGCATTGGCTTTGCATCTGGCAATGGCCACGGCTGTCCGGTCCATGCCCGCACGGCTCTCCGTCGACGAGGCGGCCACAGACCCAGCCTTGCGTCGGACGCTGGTACTGGCTTTGCTTCCAGTCAAATTCTTGTAGCGGCTCGCTCATTAGCTCCCACCGGCGAATGCATAAACGACCACCGCATGAAACAAGGCAAACACGAGCAGCCCGTACGTCAACGGAAGGTGCACAAACAACCAAAATTTCAGCAGTGCCTGCAATGCGAATTGATGGTCCAGATCGTTCTTGACGCGAACGCGTTCGGCAATGGTTTGCATCACTGCTCGTTCATCCTCCTTCAGGAATCGCTGCTGCCACCGGATTTGCTGCAACAGCGCCTGCGAAGGTCGCGGGGAATGCAACCAGTGCCAAAGCATGTTGCGAGGCCGTTCGAAGAAGGGTTTCAGATGCTCGAGATAGATGTCCTGAATTGCTGTCGCTCCGGTGTCTGCAACTGAATTGAGGACCGACTGCTCGACTTCATCGCGGATGCGCTTGATGATGATCGGCGTCCGTTCAAAGATAATTTCGCTGCCGCGCGAAGTCAGCCGCGGCGGGATGATGCGAGTCAGAAATAGTCCTACCAGACCGCTGAGAAAGACCCCTAGATAAAGCCCGGCCAACAAACGTTCGAATACTCCGTTCGGAATGCGACATTCAGTGTGCAATCCAAATACGACGCAACTCACCAGACCGGCATAGATGTGGAATTGCAGCCAGGTTGACGTCGAGCCGAGCGGCAGAAAAGGCAGCTTCTTCCGAAGCGTGTAGGAGGTCAGGAGGACAAGCAGAATCAGCAGGATCCATCCCGTGATGAAAGGCGTGCGGTAAAGCTGGACGGACCAGACGAATTCAGCCGTTACGATGCCCGCTGCCAGTAGCAGGAATAGCCCGATGTTGCGTAATCGTCTAGCAACTAGCTTTTTCATCGGACGAATACTTCACCAATTCGCTCGAAGTCCCTCATGTCAACGCGAAACAGAGCGTCGTGCGGACACGCCGTCTGACAAGCTGGTCCGCCCAGTTGATCGATGCAGAGATCACACTTCGTCGCCTGCATCAATGGTTTGGAGTACCGATCATCAACAATCATCCGTCCATCGCGATCGCGAATCTCGACCATGCGAATCGCATCGAAGGGACAGTTGTTGGCGCAATTGGTACATCCGATGCAGGTCTGCTCGTTGATGACGATGAGCCCTTCTTGCTGGTCGCGATGGATCGCGCCAGTGGGGCATTCGATCATACAGACCGGATCGGCGCAATGCAGACAGGCGTTGGCGAGCATGTGCCGGCCGTAAACTGGGCCATGGCGGATGAAACGGGGATTGCTGTCATGGCTGACAGAGCACGCGCGTACGCAGTCATCACAACGCGTACAACGATCCAAATCAATGATCATCGTAGCCGTGCCCTGGACGAACCGATGATCGGCGAGGAAATCGAGCAGATGATCGTCAACTTTCGTCTCGGCTTCCTTCGTTTTCGCATGCGTCTTGGTCTCGCCTGGCTCTTGTGGAACGGCCGTTACCTCGGTCGATGTCAGCAGAAACTGTTCGACGGCGAATGTGGGTACCACAACCACGTTTAGGTAGCCGATCGCCCGCAGCGAACAACGAAGCGGGACCACCGCACCGGTCTGATGGCCCTCCGCGAGTTCTTGATAGCCGAAAGATTGTCCCGGAGTCAGATAACCGACCGTCCGGTGTCCGTGGTGGTATCGTTTGCTGAGCCGGGCGAGCCCACTGCGGATAAGAATGATGCCGTTCGGGTAGTCCCCCTCGCTG
>Ga0315336_1006063_pt1 | contig 12693 bp, 14 predicted proteins | sample ASW5metaG_FD_204512 | JGI IMG/M metagenome (GOLD analysis project Ga0315336, IMG submission 204512) | Ammonia-oxidizing marine archaeal communities from Monterey Bay, California, United States - ASW #5 | ecosystem: Environmental > Aquatic > Marine > Intertidal zone | place: USA: California...
GGTTGAGCTAATGGGGGGAGAGATCGGAGTTGAAGACGCCGATGGCGGAGGTAGTAAATTCTGGTTCACAGTTCCAATGGCTTCAAAACAGATAAGGGAACCGATGTGATCATTGTTTCGGGAGAGATCAAGATCCGACCAGATGCGCGAGAGGCGGCGATCGCCGCAGCACGTGAAATGGCGGCAGCCACCCAGGCGGAAGACGGCTGCATCAGCTATATGTTCTATTTCTCGATCGCAGATGAGAACACTGTTCGGATATTTGAAGAATGGCAATCAGACGAAGCGCTGCAACAGCACTTCAAGACCTCGCATATGGCCGAGTTTGTGAACAAACTTCCGGGTTTGGTTGCGGGCAAAGCGGAGGTGAAGCGTTACGACGTCGCGGAAGTATCCTCGCTGATCTGAGTTTCAGATTTGATCCAGTCGAGATAGTCCGGGTTACCGGTTTCAATTGGCAAGGCAACAATGCACGGACAATCGTAACTATGTAGTGCTTTCACGCGGGCGATTGCGCCCTCTGCCAGGTCCGTTCGGGTTTTACACAATACCAACACTTCCTCGCCGTCCTGAACCTTGCCGTCCCACTGATAGAATGAGCGCACCCCCGGCACTAGGTTTGCGCACGCCACCAGACGCTCTGCGACCAGTGTACGGCCGATCAACTCGGCTTCATCAACAGACGACGCTGTAATGTACAGCGTGCTACAGCCGGTCAATGGTTCTATCCTCTCATTCCGGCAGCCGGTTATTCGGCGGCGGCCTCGTCTTCATTAGCACTACCTAAGGCGCCAGCGGCTTCCTGGATTGCAGCAATGATGTCCTTGCTGCGGGCTTGGAAGCTGGGAACGTCCTCAGGCGCCAGAGGTGCCATCCACTTTTTGCGCGCCATCGCCTGCTCGATGTAGGGCGCTAGTTCCTCGGCTTTCTTGGCTTCCCGCTCGTCCTCACCTGCGACTAAGTCAGGCATTACCTTGTCTGCAAACAACTCGAGCGACGAGCAGATGTCTTCGTGCCGATTATTACCGCACTGCTGGATAAAGCCGACCTGGTCGACCCCGGATTCTTGGAACTTGAGCATACGCTCACGCACCTCGTCGGGCGTGCCAATGCCCAGCCCCACCGGCAGTTTGGCGGCTTTCCTGTGCGCCTGAAAGTTTTCCCACAGGTTGACGTTCCCGGGCTTGTGATCACCGGTGATGTAGTAATGGCCGAGCGCGTAACTGAAATACTCAAAGCCCTCTTGGCCTTGCTCAATCGCTTTCTCACGATCTTCATCCATGGAAAAGCCGACGATCATGGCAATGTTGGCGTTAACCGCATGCCCGATGGGTACACATTTGTCGCTCTTGATGATGCTGTAATATTCGTCAACCCAATGTTTGGCTTCAACCGGATCAACAAAACCGAACACGAGTGCACCTACGCCGGCCTCGGCCGCCAATTGAATGGTCGAACGACGGGAACACGCTACCCAAATGGGCGGATGCGGCTTCTGAACCGGCTTCGGCACAATATTCCGGCACGGCATGGATACAAATTCACCGTCGAAGCCCGGATATGGATTCATGGCCATCATGTTGGCGCATTGCTCGGTCGCTTCACGCCACATGTCGCGCTTGCGATCCGGATCAATGCGAAATCCACCCAGCTCCATTTCGGCAGATGATTCACCTGTGCCCCATTCGACCCGGCCGTTGGACACCAGGTCCAATGTAGCGATGCGTTCAGCCACGCGCGCGGTCGGGTTGTAGTCGGGCGCCATCAGGACAATGCCGTGCCCCAGACGAATGTTTTTGGTGCGTTGGCTGGCGGCCGCCAAAAACACTTCCGGCGCCGAAGAATGACAGTATTCCTCGAGAAAATGGTGCTCCACCTCCCAGGCGTAGTGAAAGCCGAGCTTATCGGCCAGTTCAACCTGATCCAAGGCCTCGTGAATGACTCGCAGCTCGGAATTATCATCCCAAGGTTTCGGCGTCTGCAATTCGTAAAATGTAGAAAACTTCATGAGGTCCCTCCCAGGTTGGCCGCTTTGGATCAGACTTTATACAAGCTCTAAAGTCTATTGTACCCAACAGGCCCCCTGCCCCACAAGAAATTGGGCAGGCCGGCAAGATCTCGGAAAGTCCGGGTTAGGCTGCGGCTACGCCAAAGGCTTGGAACAAGCTCTGGACCACCACCAAATTTTCGGCTTCGACAATTTGTGCCGTCATGACGCCCTGCGGATCGTAATTGGCAAGTAAGTGTAGGTGTGGGTGAGCAGGCTGGCGGTTTGCTTTTGATGAGGTTCAGTGCCGAGCTCTACAGATGCGCTGCAATCGAGCAATGCATTCAACGCGCATTCGGTTTCGAGCTTCGCCAACCGCATCCCAAGGCAGTGGTGGATACCGATCCCAAAAGACATGTGCTTGCGCACATCCGGCCGGCCAAGCCGGAAGACATCTGGGTCTTCGAATACGCTAGGATCGCGGTTGGCTGCGCCAAAAAATATGGCAACCCAATCACCCTTTTTGATTTGCGCACCTGATAGTTCGACATCCCGGGTCGCGATCCGGAATAGCCGTTGCGGTGGACCCGTAAGGCGCAGCGTTTCCTCGATAAAGTCGGGGATCAGAGACCGGTCTTCGCGCAACTGGGCTTGAATATCGGGCAAAGTCGCGAGTTGATAAGTTACGTTCGCCAACATGCCGGTCGTGGTCTCGGCGCCCGCAACGACGAGCGTATGACAAAAGCGGATAACTTCATCCAGGGTAAGAGTATCGCCTTCATCCTCGGCGGCAATCAGGGCCGATATCAAGCCACTGTTTTCCTGCTTTCCAGCAACAACTTCATTCACGGTCGTCGCGAAATACTCAACCATCTCCTGGTTGCTGATGCCCCGTTGCTCGGGTGACAAATCGGCCGATAACATGAAGGCCGAAGCCCACTTGCGAAAATTTTCGGAGACACCGTCAGAAACCCCATACAAGTGAGCCATTACTCGGGCCGGCATCAAAGACGCAAAACGTTCGGCAAAATCAAAGCTCGAGCTCGCTTCCCCCTTAGGCACAAGCTCGGCAAACATTTCAACTAACATGCCGTCCATCCAAGGCTTCAGCTTGTCGATCCGCCTCCGCGAGAATGCGACATTCACAACCTTTCGCAATTGGTTATGCCGGGGTTCGTCATGATTAACCAACATCAGCGTTGGCGCCGCTGAGTTGGTCTGCGTAGGGTCTTCGGACGAGAAAGTTTCATGATCCATCGCCGCTGCGGCGACATCGTCATATTTGAGTAATACCCACGCCGGCACGGGTTCATCAATACCGGGAACGGTACCGGGCGGCAGGTCACGGTAGCCGAAAAACGGTGATCGACCCCGCAACCGGTCATAGACCGGATACGGATCTGCAACAATTTCAGGACTGGCTAGATCTGGAATTTCGAAGCTGCCGTTTTCGGCAACATCAACGTGAGTCATTTCATCCCCCCGGATAAATGTGGTCAATGTCTTATCATCACTATGTCTATTTGGACACTATTGTCAAACTGCAAACATCTTTTCGAAACTGATGCTGGAATGCTAGTTTTCGGCGAAAGACGAAAATTCCCCGAAGTACAACCGTAAAAATGCCAATGAATACGGAGCGAATTATGTCTGAGCGCCCGCCAAATAAGGCCCGGCAAACCGACCTCAGGGACCGGTTCTCCAGCGGATTTCTCGATCTGGTTTACCCGGTTCATTACAAGATCGGCATCCGAATCGAAGATGCCATGCGCCGCAAAAAGCTGACCCGGCATCAGGTTGCCGTGCTTTGGTTGATACGGTCCGAAGGGGAGGCGGGGAGAATGTTGCGTCGAAAAACGATCGAACAACGTCTGACCGGTTGGTTTGGCATTGGCAACTCAGCCGTATCTAAAGTTGTTCGATCAATGACGGTCGCGCCAACCCAATTTCTGCGGCTCAAAGAGTCGCCCGAGTCGGGCCGCGAGAAATTGGTGTTTCTGACCGACGAGGGGTTGGCGGAGCTCGATGAAATGGGCGAAGCCGGCAAGGCCTTCATCGGCAAGATGGTTGACCTCTTAACCGAAGAAGAATCGCGCGCGGGTGTCGACTTTCTTACGCGCGTTAGCGAGATTGTCGATCAAGTCGACTGAAGCTTCCCTGACTGAATTTCCATCATTCCGACAACACGTTGGACGCGCCGGGCGATCTCTGAAATCATCTGCCAAACATTCACCGGGAGGAAATTATGTCGGAAGCTGCAGTACTCGTAGATGTGCGTGACAATGTTGCATGGGTCACCTTAAACCGGCCCGAGGCCATGAATGCCATGTCGCCAGACCTGCTGAACGGGATTGGGGCAGCGGTCGATCAGATCAACGAAAACCTCGATATTCGGGCGGTCGTCTTCACCGGCGCGGGGCGGGCCTTTTGCGCGGGTGGCGATCTGGCATTTTTCAAGACCGCCATCAACAGCGACCCGCAAGGCTTTGTACGGTTTGCCGAGCTTGCCCAAACCACATTGCGCCGGGTTGAATTGCTGAAGATGCCGGTAATCGCGGCGGTCAATGGGTTTGCGGTCGCGGGCGGGTTGGAGCTCATTCTGTGCTGCGACTTGGTGATTGCCGCCAGCAGCGCAAAAATTGGTGACGGCCACGCGAATTTCGGCATCATACCTGGGGGCGGCAGCGCAATCCGTTTGCCGCGCAAAATACCGACTGCGCTCGCGAAACGGTTGTTGCTAACCGGCAATCTTTTGCCTGCCGAAGTGTTGAAGGACTACGGTCTGGTGAACGAGGTGGTCCCCGACGATCAACTGATGGCCGAGGTTGACAAACTATTGGCCGAAATTACTAAGAACAGCCCATTGGGCCTGCGCTGGATCAAAAAACTGGTCAATGACGGTTTGGAACAACCGATCGAAACCGCATTGCGATCCGAAACCAATGCCTTCGAAAGTTATGTCCACAGCGACGACATCCGGGAAGGACTGAACGCTTTCGAAGACAAGCGCGCCCCCAAGTTTACCGGGCAATAAAAGCGAAATTTAAGACAGGAGAGGCTCGAGATGGATTTAGGTATATTTCAGATACTGCCGGACATGGCGGCGGACCCACGCGTGGTAGCACGTAGAGCCGAGGAGTTGGGGTTCGACAGTTATTGGGTGCCCGAGCACCCCATTTTGCCCGTAGAATCAGAAACTACCTATCCGGGGGTAGCCCCAGGTGATCCGCCACCAGATTACTTATGGCAAATGCCCGATCCCTTTATCACCCTTTCACACGTGGCGGGAGTCACCACCAAAATGAAACTGGGTACGGCAATTTGCCTTACGCTGGAGCATGACCCCTTCAATTTGGCGAAAGAAATTGCCACCCTGGACCAGTTTTCGGGCGGTCGCTTTTTATTCGGCATCGGCGCCGGTTGGAATAAAGAGGAATGCGAGATATTCGGTGGTGATTTCGAGCACCGATGGACACAGGTGAAGGAAGAGATCGCTGTTATCAAGCGCCTGTGGACCGAAGACCCTGTCGAGCACCACGGCAAATACTATGACTTTCCGGCTGTGCGCAGCTATCCGAAACCCGCCCAAAAGCCCCACCCACCGGTGATCTTGGGGGCCATCGGATCGAAACGCGTGTTCAAGCGGGTCGCCGAATGGGGGGACGGGTGGATGCCCGCCGGGTACCCGCCCAGCGTTGTTGCCGAGGGTATTTCAGCAATTAGGCAATATGCTGCCGAAATCAATCGCGACATGGCTACCATCGATATCACCGTTTTTGCGGGCCCTGGCGGCTACACGACAAAAGAGGAAATTGCCCAGGTCGAACAGGTCGGCGCAAATCGGGTCGTTCTGTGGCTCGACCCTGGCGACCTCAAATCAACTCTCAAGCAGTTAGAGGGCTTCGCTCGGGATTTATTGGACTAAATCAATATCACGCGAATTTGGCTTGTAATTCTGCGGCTTATACCGAAAATCGTTTATCCAACACATTAACCGTGCCCCGTTGGGGCTATGCACGTGGGGAGACGCGCACATGGACATCGGAGTATTTCAGATTTTGCCTGACGCCGTGGCCGATCCGGCCAAGGTCGCCAAGCGGGCCGAAGAATTGGGTTTCGAAAGCTATTGGGTACCGGAGCATCCAATTCTTCCGCTGGAGAGCACATTTCCCTACCCGGGAGGGGCGCCGGAAGACCCGCCGCCAGATTACCTGTGGCAGATGCCCGACCCGTTCATAGCACTTGCCCGCGCGTCCGCCGCCACGGACAAAATTAAGCTGGGAACCGGCATCTGCCTGGTGCCCGAGCGCAATCCATTACTACTGGCCAAAGAAATTGCGACCCTCGATGCCTATTCGGGCGGACGGTTCTTGTTCGGTATTGGTGCCGGTTGGCACAAAGAAGAGTGCGAGATCATGGGCGGCGATTTCGACCATCGCTGGAGCCAGGTGAAACACTCGATCTTGGCCATGAAGGAACTGTGGACCAAAGACGTGTCTGAATACCACGGCGACTATTACGATTTCCCACCGGTTCGGAGTTTCCCAAAACCCGCGCAACAACCCCACCCACCCGTGATCATGGGCGGGGTCGGATCGCAACGGGTGTTCAAGCGGGTAGTTGAATGGGGCAACGGCTGGATGCCGCTGGTTGAAAGCGTCGACGATATCGCGGCCGGAGTTTCCGCCTTGCGGCAGTATTCCGAAGAAGCCGGACGCAACCCGGGCGAATTGGATGTGACCGCTTTCAGTCTGCCCGGCCAATGGGAAACGGGTGAAGACGTCGCGACCCTGGAGCAAGCGGGCGCGAACCGCATGGTTCTATGGTTGGGTGAAGGCGACCTGGAGCAAATGTATGGCCGGCTGGAAACACTCGCGGCGGCAATGCTGTAAGTTTTCTTTTTGGGGCGGCGTTTATTGAATTGCTGCCCCCGCTTTCTGATTTTGATCTTTGAATTAATCACGAACCCCCTCGCCCGCACCCTGCGGGCCGGGACCAACGGGAGGACATGATGGATATTGGTGTGTTTCAGATCGCAGCAGATGACCGCGCAGACCCGGCAATTGTCGCCGCCAAAGCAGAAGAGCTCGGGTTTGAAAGTTATTGGCTGGGTGACCATGCAATTTTTCCGGTCAACACATCTACACCCTACCCCGGAGGCGAACCCGGCGAGGACACACCCGATGTGTTTTTGCAAATCCCGGATCAATTTATGGCCCTGGCCCGCGCATCAGCTGTTACCCGCACCATAAAGCTCGGCACCGGCGTTTGCCTGGTCGCTGAGCGCAGCCCACTGATTACTGCGCAGCAAGTGGCAAGCCTCGACAACATGTCCGGCGGCAGGGTTCTGTTCGGGGTCGGCGCCGGTTGGAACCGGGAAGAGTGCGAAATATTGGGTGGTGACTTCGACCATCGTTGGGCCAATGTGGGCGATAACGTCATGGCCATGCAACAGTTATGGACCGAAGACAAAGCCGAGTATCACGGCAAGTACGCCGACTTCCCCCCTGTTTATTGCTACCCCAAACCCACCCGCAAGCCCCATCCTCCGGTCCTGTTGGGCGGCACTACAACCGACCTGATGATCAAACGCACCGTGCGCTATGGCGACGGCTGGATGCCCATCATCGAAAGCCCCGAGCAATTTGGCGAAGCGTCCCAGCGGCTGTGCAAGGCCGCAGAAAAAGCCGGGCGCGATCCTGCAAGCCTTGATCTGACGGCTTACGGTCTGAGCGGCCAATGGAAAACGGCAGACGATATGCGGGCGTTTGAAAAGGCAGGCGCCAACCGCCTGATCGTGTGGCTGGATTCCCGTGAGTTGGACGGTGTCATTAAGGAAATGGAAGTCCTTGCGGCCGAGTTGATCGGAACCCAACGCGCGGCAGCGGCAGGCTGATCCCAGTAGCCGAAACATTGACGAGGAGCATTGCCATGGATATTGGTATCTTTCAAGTGCAACCGGACAGGCGGGCCGACCCCGCAATTGTCGCAAAGCGAGCGGAAGAGCTGGGGTTCGAGAGTTATTGGGTGCCGGACCACACGATCATACCGGTCGAATTTAGCGAAGTGTATCCGGGCGGCGCTCCAGATGCGGAGCCCCCGGAATATCTTTGGCAAATCCCTGACCCCTTGATGACTCTGGCGCGCGTGTCAGGTGCCACAACAACCATCAAACTGGGTACCGGTATTTTGCTGGTGCCGGAACGTAATCCGCTGCTGATGGCAAAGCAGATTGCAACGTTGGACGACACTTCGGGCGGTCGATTTCTTTTCGGTGTAGGCGCCGGTTGGAACCGTGAGGAGTGCGAAATTCTCGGCGGCGACTTTGATCACCGATGGTCCCAAGTACGGGAATCCATTGGCATCATGAAAGACCTGTGGACCAAGGATCAGTCGGGCCATGAGGGTCGCTACTACAACTTTCCAGCGGTGAAGTGCTTTCCCAAACCAGCGCAAAAACCACACCCACCTGTAATTTTGGGTGGTGTCACCGCCGACAGGGTGTTTAACCGGGTGGCGGACTATGGTGACGGTTGGATGCCGCTTGTCGAAAGCGCAGACGACATTGCCGCAGGCGTCAGTCGGCTGAAACAAGTGTGTGCCGAGAAAGGCCGCGACTTTTCGACCCTGGACATCACGGCGTTCGGCCTGGACGGACAGTGGCGGACAGCTGCTGACCGGCGGGAAATAGAATCCACCGGGGCCAATCGACTGGTTGTGTGGCTTCAAGCCATGGATACCGAAGGCATCCTCAAGGAATTGGAGCAGTTAGCGGCCGAATTGATTGCGCCGGGCAGTTAGCCGCGGGCGCCCGAGCAAAACCAAAAATACCCTAACTAACCGAGGGCCTGCCATGCGGCGGGCCCTTTTTTGTGCAGTATTTTACCGCGGCAAAGAAGCACTCTTTTTTCGGCGAATATAAGCTATAATTTGCGCGGTCGCGGCCTTCTGTGTCCCATCGGGACCTAAAGGAGTCTTTATGAGTGTTCGAATTCTTCTTGCCGACGACCACCGCCTAGTCCGCGAAAACCTGGCATACTTCCTCGGCAAGGTCGAAAAAGATGTACGCGTGTTTGAGGCCGGGAACTTCAAAGAAGCCGAAGCAATAGCATCACGCCAGACCGATCTGGATCTGATCATCCTTGATTTGATGATGCCGGGGATGGACGGATTGGAGGGGATTGGTGTCATGCGAGGCACACGGCCGGATGTGCCATTGGCGATACTGTCCGGCTCAACACGGCGTGACGATATTGTCGGTGCTCTGGAATGTGGTGCCAAAGGATTTATCCCTAAGACAATTGGTGGCGAGGCACTTTTGAATGTTCTGCGCTTGATTTTAGCAGGCGATACTTACATCCCACCACTGGCCTTGGCGGGGGACGGGGACACCGGCTCTGATAAAAGTCCGATCGATACGCTGACCGGCCGCGAAAAAGAAGTACTCACACTTTTGGTGGGCGGGCTCACCAACAAGCGCATTGCCGAACAGCTGAGCATTAAAGAAGTAACGGTCAAAGTGCACTTGCAGAAAGTGTACAAAAAGCTCGGCGTCGCCAACCGCACCGAAGCCGTTTCGACCGTTCTCAGCAAAGGCTGGATCACAACGGCGAACTCCGCCTGATTTCATACTTTACTATCTGTCACGCTAAGCCGGCGGATTGGCGGGCAGGCCTAAACTGGCCTCTTGGCCATTCTCTTCTGTGTCCAATGCAATAGGCACATCGATCCAAAAAGTACTGCCAACCCCATCGTAGCTTTCGAAGCCGACGCTGCCGCCCATTTGCTCTATCACTTGCCGTGTGACCGCGAGATCAACCCCGGCGCCAAGAATAGCCGAGTTTTCTGCACCTAAACGGTCAAAGGGGGCAAATACCTGTTCCTTCTTGTCATCGGGGATGCCCTTACCAGTATCGTTTATGGATATCCGCACCAATTTCGCATCTCGACGCTCGCCTTCGACAATCACACGGCCGCCGGGCTCATTATATTTAACGGCATTTGTAAGCATATTCATGATCGCTTGGCGGAATCGAATGGCGTCCACTCGGATTAGAGGTATGTCCCGGTCGGTAATATGATTGCTAAGCGTAATATTATTCTCACTCGCTTCTTCAGTGATCGCTTCCAAACAGCTATCCACGACAGGGCCTGCGTCAAAGTCGACCGCTTTTAGGGGAAGTTCACGGCCTTCCAGTCGAGCAAGATCGAGAATGCTTTCGATCAAACCCAGAAGATGGCCGCCCGAACGTAGAATCTCGTCAACAAACTGCTGGTGGTTGTAACTTAGAGGCTTGGTTCTGTCCGAGTCCAACAATTGAGCGTACCCAAGGATCGCATTCATGGGAGTACGCAATTCGTGGCTCATAGCCGACAGGAATTCAGATTTCGCTTTACTGGCGGCGACGGTCGCGGCCGTTTGCCGGTGTAGGTAATATGTGAGTCCTGCGCAGGTCCATATGATCATTAGAGCCAGCCCACGGTTGGTCAGGACCATCCATTGGACGCCGCCGTCATCGGATAGGTAATAACCGACGGCAGTCAGTAAAGTGCCGGTACCCGCCAGAACTAGGATCAGAAAAGAGTTGGGCAACCAAAGACCCAAAACGACGATGATCGCGTAGGGCACGCCACCGGCGACACCCAAAGGAACAGAAAGGTCAAAGGCAAGGGTAGCCAGCGCCACTAGCACTGCAAACCCTGCGACCACGTAATCCCGCCTCGCCCAGTCCTTCAATTTTTTGCAATCCCCTAAGGCCTGTTGCAGGTATCGTCCGCGTTTCGCGCCAACTCGGGAGGACTTACCGGCCAATTTGTACTACGTAAAAACCAGTACTTTAGAAAGGTTATTCAAAGATAAAAATTGGCGGCAAACTGTGGCAATTCTTGTGAAAACGATTGGTAGCCAAGCAAAACACAATAAAATCGAGTATTTCGCCACAAAAAAGGGCCCAGGAGTTGTCTCCTGCGGCCCTTATAATATTTGGCATCCCCTAGGGGACTCGAACCCCTGTTTTCGCCGTGAGAGGGCGATGTCCTAGACCACTAGACGAAGGGGACTTGGAATCAGTGGGTCACCAATAAACCCGGGCTCGGGGCGGATCAAGACTTTTGTCTTCAGGTACCAGAAATCATGTCTACAGGCGGTCGGGAAGGGCCTTCGTGATAATCGCTGGTCCGCAGTGGTATTTCCTCAAACTTCGAAGCCTGATCCACCAAGCGGTGGGCAGTTGTTTGGGTAGCCTGCCCGTCCACAACAGCCGTGATCAACCATATCAGCTCCGGCTCCCACCCATTGTCGAGGTCCGTTTGCGAGGGTTGTGCAGGACCGCTCGGGTGGGAATGATAGACGCCGATGACGTCATCCGGCCCGTTGCGCAATTCCTTCTGCAATCGCAACCGAAGCCTGGGATCAATTTCAAACCTGTCGTTGCGATCATCAGATGCCAGATTGTCACTGGGTTCGACCTTCGTCACTTGCCAGGTGTCGCCCGCGTTGGCACACTGTCCAACCAGCAAGCCGCAACATTCGGCAGGATAGGCTGCCTCGGCCAGGTCGGAGATCAATTTAAGTTGCGTGGGCGCAAGCGTGATCATGAGCCGGGTCTATCCCCAGGGGTTAGGTGGTAGGTTCCCAAATAGGCGCCGGACCGCGCATCAGCTGCATGAATTTGGCGACCGCCCCTATTGCTTTCCAGCAGCAAGAGGAGCCGATCGCCCGAGGTCGACATTTGCACGACACGGGCGCCCTCAGGGATAATTACCGGCACATCACCGAAAAAGATCGGATGACCAGGTTGAGGGTCCTGTGGCAAGGGCAAAGGAACATCATGTTCCGGTGCGGCCATGCGTTTGGCCACAGTGGTCGCGATAATGCCAAGGCAAATCACGATCAGTGCTCCTAGCACAATTACGACAGCCTTGAGTGCGCGGTGTTGTTCGGTCACATTCTCTGTCATGAATACTCCAGACCAAAAAGTCGGGCCCGACCCCCAAGTCCTCACGATTACTGTCGGCCCAGATGATAGCGGAACCCGCCTCGACAAGTATTTGAGCCTGGCCTCATCTGATCTCAGCCGCATGCGGATTAAGAGCTTGATCCAGTTGTCGATGGTTAGGTCGGTAAATCCGGATCGCCCAAACGACACGCCGGTGACCTTATCCGAGCCATCATATCGGGTCAAACCCGGGCAAATCCTGGAGCTGAGGATACCTCCCCCCGAGGACGCAACCCCAATCGCACAGTCGATTCCACTGGTGGTCGTATATGAGGATGCCCAGATTATTGTGATCGACAAACCCGCAGGTCTGGTCGTCCACCCGGCACCTGGGAACCCTGACCGAACCCTGGTAAACGCCTTGCTGGCTCATTGCGGCGACAGCTTATCCGGCATTGGTGGCGTACGACGGCCCGGCATTGTCCACCGCCTGGACAAGGACACCAGTGGCTTGATGATCGCCGCAAAAAACGATCAGGCGCACAATGGGCTGGCGGCACAATTTGCGTGTCATTCAATAGACCGGGAATACGTAGCCTTCGTCTGGGGCTGCCCCCGACCGCCGATGGGTAAAATTACCGGCAATATCGGTCGTGATTCGAAACATCGTACGAGAATGGCGGTCGTAGAAGGGAGGGGGAAACCGGCAATCACCCACTATCGGGTGATTAAATCGCTAAATTCTACTGCTTCGGTAGTAGAGTGCCG
>Ga0315336_1006064_pt1 | contig 12689 bp, 5 predicted proteins | sample ASW5metaG_FD_204512 | JGI IMG/M metagenome (GOLD analysis project Ga0315336, IMG submission 204512) | Ammonia-oxidizing marine archaeal communities from Monterey Bay, California, United States - ASW #5 | ecosystem: Environmental > Aquatic > Marine > Intertidal zone | place: USA: California...
GTTCTTGCGGCCGCCGCGGCCGAATGTTTTCACCGAGACCGTTTTGCCGTCCATGCCATACATGTTCGGTTTGTAGTCGAAGGTGTCGATGTGGCTCGGACCCCCGTACATGAACAGAAAGATGACACTCTTGGCTTTGGGTGCAAAATGGGGGGGCTTGGGCGCCAGCGGATTCGCGTAATCGGGGGCGTCGGCGGCCTCGGCTGATCGTCCGAAGAAACCATCGTCCGACAATTGTGAGATCAGCGGCAGCGCGGTAAAGCCGCCACCCGCTTCCCACAAAAATTCGCGGCGGGTCCTGCCACAAAAACTGCCTCCGGTTCTCTGTTTCATGGTGTGTCCTATCTTCTGGCAATGGTCGGATCGGCCATTTCTGCCGCGTGCCGATGCGCGATGTTTTCCAGCTGCCGGCCCGACTGTACGTCTTCAGAGCCACGTGTTGTGATTGAATTCAATCCAGGTACACAAATTCATTGGCGTTGAGCGCCAACAGACAATAGCTCTGCAGCGCCATGTCTGGAGAGAGTTTTTCCTGTTCGATCAAATCCCGAATGAACGCGAGGTCCGCGCGAATTTCTTCTGGTTTGGACTTCCGTCCGGTGGTGAGTTGCACGGCATACGCTACTTGTCGATCCAGCTTTCCCGGATGCTCTCGTTTCAAACGCTCGGCCAGCAGTTTCGCCTGAGCGTTCAAGAATGCGCTATTGAGCATTCCCAGGGCTTGAGTGGGCACGGTGGTGGTCATGCGAACGGCGCACAAGGTGTCTGGGTCCGGCGCGTCGAAGTTGACCATCATCGGTGGTCTCAGCGAACGTTTGACGTGCACATAAACGCTGCGCCGCGAGGCTTCTTCGGGCGACGACTTGCCCCAGGCGGCATTGGGTCGGGAGGCGGTGGCCAAGACTTCGCGTGACAACGGTGGATAAATGCTGGGGCCGTACATGCTGGGATTCAGGGTGCCACCCACAGCCAGAATCGAATCGCGAATCTCTTCGGCCGTCAATCGTCTCATGTTGAACCGCCAGAACAGATTGTTGGTCGGGTCTTTGGCCAACGCCGCGTCATTCCCCGCGGCGGACATCCGGTAGACGTTGGACAGCATGATCCGCTTGTGCAGAGCTTTGAGCCGCCAGCCACCGGATATGAACTCCCGGGCCAGCCAATCCAGCAACTGGGGGTGCGTGGGCGGTGACCCCTGGAATCCAAAATCGCTGCTGGTCCGCGCAAGACCACGTCCGAAGTGATGCTGCCAAATTCGGTTCACGATCACCCGCGCGGTTGTCGGATGGTCGGGACTGGCGATCCACTGGGCCAGGGCCAGTCGTTTGCCGCTGGTCTTTGCTCCCGTGGCTGCGACGATTTCAGCTCGAGGTGGATTCAGAATCTGCGGGTAAGCCGGTTCGACAACGGGCCCCTTGGATGTGGGGTTGCCTCTTTGAAGGATCCAGGTCTGCTGACGTCCCGACTCAGCAACGGCCATGGCAAACTCCGTCTTGCGCTGGATCTGCTGGCCGGACGTCTTGGCCAGCTCCTTGCGCAACCCCTGCCACTCGGCCATGCGGGCCTGGCCCAGCAGTTCTGCTCCATACTTTGCGGCCAGCACGACAATCGGAGTCGGTCCGCCATCGATCGTGAGGCCGGCATCGATGTACTGACCACCGCCTGTCTGACGACAGTGGATGGCCAACGTGTTGCGTCCGGTCTGTAACACATCCAGCGTTTGTTTGGTGAGATCCACGGTCTTGTAGTTGCTGACGTAACCCTTGAAACTGATTACGGCCTGGCCATTCAAATAGACTTCCGCATCTTCGTCGTGGTGGATCTTCAACATCAGCTTGGCTGGGATTTCCGAAAGTTGAAAGTCCTTGCGAAGCCAGATGTCGCGTTTCTTCCAGACCGTCCGCACGACCGCGCCGGGAGTCCCCCGCGTACCGAATCCCCCGGGGCCCCGTTTCCACCGGCTGTCGTCAAAGGCAATCTCGAACCAATTGGCAGCCGGTTTTTTCAGTGTGTATTCCCAAGTCTGCGGTGCCTTGATCGAGTCGGCTAACACGACACCATCCTGGGCGGTTTGAGGGCGCGGGACTTCGAGTTTGACATCCGGGTGCTCTTGCTTGAGCCGCGCGAGGAATGCGGTCTCGATTTCGCCAATCTTGCGGGTCAACATCGTTTGCAGGTTGCGCTGCTGCAATACCTTGCGCTCGTATTCGGCCTGGTCGGCCGCACTGGCAACGGGAACATGATTCGTCTTGCCTTTTCCATGGGGAGAAATGTCGGAGAAAAAGGCCAGCATGGCGTAATAGTCTTTCTGAGACACGGGATCGATTTTGTGGTCGTGGCACCGCGCGCAGCCGATGGTCATTCCCAGAAAACTCTCGCCGGTGGTTCGCAGGATGTCGTCCAGGTAGTCATAGCGAGCCAGCAAACGATCCGCAGGTTCGTCATCCCAGATGCCCAGCCTGTAGAACCCCGTCGCCGTAATGCTGTCCGCATCCTTGTCGGCCAACTCGTCACCGGCAAGTTGTTCGATTATGAACCGGTTGAATGGTTTGTCTTCGTTGTACGCTCGGATCACATAGTCCCGATACTTCCAGATCAGGTCTTTGCGGCTATCACGTTCGTACCCGTTGGTTTCCGCATAGCGCACCAGATCCAGCCAATGCCGAGCCCATTTCTCGCCGTACTGCTGCGATTCCAACAAGCGATCCACGACCGTTTCAAATGCTGCGGGTGAGTTATCCGCCAGAAAATCCCGCACAGCTTGTGGAGACGGGGGCAATCCCAGCAGGTCGTAATGGGCGCGGCGCAACAAGGCAATCTTTTCGGCCGGTGCCGCCGGCTGGAGACCGGCGGCTTCCAGTCGGTGCAATACGAAGGCATCAATGGGATCCCGAACCCAGTCCGCTGTGCGCGGAGTCGGAACGGTGGGACGCTCCAGGCTGCCGAACGCCCAGTGCTCGTCCCAGGCAGCCCCCTGCCGGATCCAGTTTTCCAGAATACGAATCTCGTCCGCGGACAACGGCTTGCCCTCGGGAGGCATCCTCTGGTCCGGATCGCTGGACTTCAGACGCAGCAACATGCTGCTGCCCGCCACATTTCCAGGATCGATGGCAACGTGTCCCGACTCCAGTTTCGTGATCGCCGCCTTCCGTGAGTTGAACCGCAGACCGGCCTCATGCTGGTTGGGGCCGTGGCACTTGTAACAGCGGCGGGCAAAGATCGGCTGCACCTGACGAGTGAAATCGACCGGTGCAACGTCAGACGGTTCTTGAGCCTCAACTGCGACGGGCTCGGCAACCAGTGACGGAAACAGCAAGATCGTTGCCCACGCCAAGTGTCGATGGACCATGGCTTCGCACACCCGAAAAAAACAAGTCGGCTATCAAGAATTCAAACACACAACCAGTTGTACCCCAGACCCGGGCCGCAAAGCAATCTTGCATCAGCAACGCGGAATTCACCAGGTTGGCCACAAGAGGATTTCCCGCATCGGGCAATTTCCATTGTTCCGCGAGGTAGCGCGGCGCGCAGGCCGCGGCAGCATCTGAACCCGGAAATGCCAGGCTCGCGAGCGACGGAATGTTAGGGGACCGGGATGATCACGCAAGGGCATCACCACCCTTGATCTCCTGAAAAAGCTGCTGCACTTCCTGCATCGCCTTCTTGGCACTCGCGGGCCGATTCGCCGGCTGATTGGCCATCAGCCGCATGACGAATCGATCGACCGAAGGCGGCACGTGATCCACGATTTCTCCCGGGGCCGGTGGAATATGAGTCGCGATCTTCACGAATACATCCTCAACCGACTTGCCGAAAAACGGTTGCACCCCAGTCAGCATTTCATACAACACGACTCCCAAACTGTACAAATCGCTGCGCTCACTCGAATCACCTTTGAGCGTTTCCGGCGGCATATACAACGGAGTGCAAACCAGGGAATCCGATGCCGTGATGCGACCGGCACCGAATTCTCTGTCGCCGATATCGAGACACAAACCGAAATCCATCACGCGCACGCGGCCCTTGGGTGCCTCCAACCAGATATTGCCGGGCTTGATGTCACGATGCAGTAAGCGCTGGCGATGCGCATTTTCGAGCCCTGCCAGAGTCTGAAACACAATCAACAGTGCATGTGCAACAGACGGCCGATTGCCTTCTTGCAACCAATCTTCAAGTGTTGCGCCGATCAACCTCGGCATGACGATGTACGGAGTCCCATCATCGTCACCCACGTGGTAGATGGGCACAATGTGCTCGTGGCTGATCGAGGCCATGCTCCGCGCTTCATCCAGAAATCGTCTGCGTGTCTCGAGCGACGACTTCTCCGCTGGCAACACTTTGACGGCGACCCAACGGTCCAATACCGTGTCCTGGGCGAGGTAGACTCTACCCATACCACCAACGCCCAGAAGATTGACAATCTGATATCCCCCCACACGGTGTTCTCCGGGAAAGTTGGCTTCGGCGGTGAACGATGAGTCCTCAAGGGGTGGGCCGCTGTCGAACTCTTCTACGCGAGTTTTGTCACTTTTTCCGGTCCAATGTGAACTCGATAGCGAATCCGTGTCATGAATCGTGACCGTGTCGCCATCGGCCACGCCATCACTGATTCTCTTGAAGATGATTGAGCAAAATGGTGCCCCATCAAGCATGCACGACTCTTCGTTGAAAGTGAGCTCCTCCCCATAGTGATGGGCCACGCCTTTGGCAATCCCTTTGAGCAAGGCACACATCATCCGCGGGGATGCGTACACCATGTGCACTTCGCGATCGTTGATTCTCTGGGCACGCAAAACCGGCGGCATCGCATCCGGACTGTGTGCTCGGACCACATTGTGAATCACAGTCTCGGCCTGGCAGATCAGGTCCAATGTCCGCCAACGCGAATCCACCAGGCCCGGATAAATGGCAATCAGTTCCGGAGCGAGATACTCACCAAAACTCTGGAGAATCTCAAACGATGCCAGTCCCGTCGTCTCCGCCGCGGCATGCACCAAGGCAACCATGTCCTCATCCGGATACACACTCGTAGACGAATAGACGCTTTCCGTCATGCCAGCGGTGGCAAACAAGTTCCGCCAGGCATCGTGCCCCCAGGTCTTCTCGGCATAGCGATGGAGATGAAAGAACATCGTCCCGTGCATCTTCAACTGACCTCGCCGCGGGCCGGAATTTACAGCATGAATTGAATCTAGAACGACATTTATAATAATCAACATTTCGGAATGAGAACACTATGGAATCACCGGACTTGTGGCAATTCCTGTCGTCCCACAGAGACCGCCAACCGCCATAAGGACTGCCGGACCTGGGCTGGAACGAGGCAACGACGAGCCGTTGGCGCATCGAGTCATATGAACGACCTCGTCGTAACTTTTGTGTTGATTGTGAGTTACCACAACGAGAGCGAATGAGCTCAGGTCCCGGCGTTCGCATCCTAGCCCTCACCGGCAGGAAAACCATGCCGCTCGATGGCCGTCCGTGATGATGACCAGGCCACAGCGGGACGTGTTGACAGGACATTGTGCGTGCGGACACAGGCCGAGAGCGCATCGGTGTCTCTCGAAGCATCGGCAATCCACAGGACCTGTTTTCTGGATCGTCCCGTGAAACCCAGCGCGGCGCCAGCCTACCTGCGTCGAACATCTCTGCGGGGAGACGCTCTGAGCAGGCTGCGGTCCATGATCCGACCGATACGGTCCCGCTGAAAGACCTGGTCGAGAACACCGTGATCGACAATTGACGGCGTGACCTCCAGTCCATGATCACCGTCATTGAGAACGGCGTCGCCTCGTGCCGTACGCTCCCGTCGGTCATTGCGTGGAGCGTGCCCACGCCGGGGTTCGACGACAACCCGTACGCTGGCCTGTTCATGAACCACCACTTGGTCATTGCGAGAGAAACCAACGACCCGCAGCAGATCGAGTCCCGAAAAGCGAATCGACATCGCGTTGAACACCGCGTGATCATTGCCGACAACCAGCGAGTCCACACCGGCACGTCCACGGATCGTCAGCACGCCATCGGCACTGCCACCGTTCTGAATCACGATGCCTCCCGGAATCGGCAAGGTGGTCATGCTGGCGTCAATCAGCCACCGCTCGCTTTTGCCGCCGGGCGTGCCGACGAGCATGATCTGCGCCAATTCATCGATCGGACGACTGTCGATCACGTGACCATCTCGTGTATCGATCACCGCGACAATATCGCCCAGTCTGGTGATACGCACATCGGCCGATCCCCTGCCGGCCTGATAGTACAAGACGGACGGATCGTAAAAGACATTTTCCTGCATCGACGTCAGGCCCGTGTTGCGTTGGATGATGTCTCCCAGCGAAACCTGATCCAGGTTGATCACCCGCCGCACCACATCAGATTTCAACACACGATCGCCTTCAAAAAAGAAGCGGTCACCGTCGCGTAGGCGCGCGAACTGATTGGCGACCACTGCATGCACCAGTTCACCCACACTCGCCCCATCCAGATGATCTTCCGCCAGGGCGCCAATGAACGCGTCGATACTGTCCACGTCGCTGTAGAGTTCTTGGAGCCTGTGCTGAGTTTGCGGATCGCTGCTGATGTCACTGAAGGACGAGATGCGCTGCAGTCCATAGAACTCGCGCAGGGAATTGTAGTCCGGCAATCCGTGGTCTCGACCACGCTGGATGTCCAGCGCCGCCAGGTCCAGTCCGCCGGCGCCTGGCGGGCCAAACAGAAAGTTACGAATGTCGTCGACCAAGAACAGGTCGTTTTCCTGTGCCACCTGTTGAGACAATCCGTTGAGCACGAGATCCACGTTGTGCGGATTGTCACCCAGGAACTCTGGATTGAAGAACGCTTCGGCCAGACTGACAGTTCCCTGGCTGTTCCCGTCGCCGTCAACCAGCTGCAAGTCCGAAGATTGCATGCTGTGCCCGAACCGAAAAATGGCGGTGGCAAAGGAATTGGTGATCGACGCATCGAGCTCGGGATCATATTGATAGTCGCTCGAATCCGGCGCACCGCTTCCCAGTAGCGCTGGTAGAAATTCGCGGTAGGTGATGATCTGCATTTCCGCGCCCACAATCCGTCGTGCCAGCTGGTAGATCTGTTCGTCGCTCATCCCCGGGTATTCCGAGTGGATCGCATCCGCCAATCGATTGTGTTCGCGAACGAAAACGGTATGCAGGGCTGTGAGAGCCACCTGTTCATTCGCGCGGATGTCGCCAGCCAGATACAGTTTGTCACCCAGTCGCAACGGGTCGTCGTTGTCCAATCCATCCGTATTCAACGGCAACAGCCCATCGGCGTCGAGTTCAAGTTTTCCATCGACAAACGTCCTCAGTGCGGCCGCTCGGACCGCATCGGAACCGTACACATTCGAAGCATCGATGTAGGACGTCACGCTGTTGACCTGCTCGCGCCAGTTCGGACGTGGCCCGAAAGGCGAGTCAACCAGATCCGGTGTCCCGGTGCTGGCATCGAAATCGGAGCGATTGAACGGAATCGCGTTGGGCCCCAGCGGATCGTGAGGATCATTGATCGCAATACTGAAATCACCAGTCGATCCATCTGACAACTGATTGTTCGCCGCGTCGTTGAGCGTCAATACCATGTCGTGTGTGACAAACTGGCCCCATTGCACAATCCAATCCGTCAGCAGGCGATCATTCGTAACACTCGCGGTCTGGTCATTCAGACTGTTACTGACATCGCGCGCATTCGGCTGAGCATCATTGTCGATGTCATCACCGTGTCCATCGGGATACACAGCGGGATACCCAAAACGAATCATGTTCGTCTCCGCCGCTCCTTGGCTGGCATCTTCGGCATTGTTTCCGCTGCCGTCGATCGCGCGGATTTCGACTTCAATCGGTTTTGTAACGTGGGCAGCATCGATTCCACTGGCAGCCGCAGACAGCAACAGTCGTGGTTCGAGGGATTCCAGGCTATGACGGGTCTGACAACCTGACACGCAGCAACGCCGCTTCGATCTGTGAGCGCGCAACATGGGCGTGGTTCCTTCTGGGAATGATGACACGATGCCGGTACGAGACGTGAATGGGGTCGCTTGAGAAGTGCGCTGCTGTGAACGAGTCAGTCGCCCCTCTATCGACAAACGTGAAACTGCCGGCTCTGTACACGGACAAACATGGATTATGAAAATCGAATGCGAAACCCGGCAGGTTTGTCAGGTCCGTTCAGCGAGGACGGAGGTTCGGTCTATGCAGCACATGCGCAGCGACGTGCACAGGATCCACAGCTGTCGCGAGATGCGTCACGACTTGAAAAGTGCCGGATCTGGTTGGAACATTGACGTGATCTCCAGCAAGTTGACAATCACTACAAGTTGACAATCACTACAAGTTGACAATCACTACGTGACAGATCGAAAGTCGCGGTTATCGTCAGACGTTGAGCAGACAGTAGACCCGCGTTGAGAATCGAGGATCGATTCCAGCAGTCCGCTCAGCTATTGGCCTCAGAAACGCGCATCACCGACCGGGCCCTGACTCAGACCTGGCCCGCGTCCTGTACTCGCTGTTGCCCCTGCTGTACGGCACGGCGCACGTGGTCTCACAACAGATGATCTACCCATCGCCGCTGGGACACCGCGCCGTCTGCAATCTGCTGTTGATCGCGATTCTGGCCGCGCAACACCTGCGCTGCCGTTGTTTGAGTCGCCGCGAGAGCAACACCGGGGTTCCCTGAAAATGACCCGTCAACCGGACGCAGATTCACAGTGCCAGCGGACGCTGGACCGTGGCAACTCAGCCTGCGGACATCAGAGCCGAGAGGACCTTCCCTCGATCGGTAATCGGCACCGGCCGGGAACCGTCGTACAGGTTTTTCGCCGGATCGATCTGGAGACTCGCCAAGATGGTGGCAAACGCATCGGGCACCGAAACCGAATTCTCAACAATCGTCATGCCCAAATCATCACTCACCCCGTAAGCGCCGCGGTGATGCAACCCGCCTCCGGCCAACACCATGCTGAAACACTTCGAGTGATGTCCTCGACCTCCACCGGAATCGAATTGGGCCGGGCGACCGAACTCGGAATTGATGATGATCAGGGTCTTGTCGAGCATCCGCCGGGATTGCAGATCGCGGATCAATGCCGACAGCGCGCGATCGAGTTCTTGAATCAACAGATGTTGGTTCTGCTGCCCGTCATTGTGAGTGTCCCAGCCGGTACCGTTGCGAAAATTCATGTTGTGCGAGACTTCGGTGAACCGCACTCCGGCCTCACACAATCTGCGTGCCAGCAGGCAGCGTTGGCCAAAACCATCGCCATAAGCGGTTCGCAAGCTCTGCGGTTCCTGATCCAGATCGAAGACCTTCATGAAGTCCTGTCCGGACAAGCGCAGACTCTGGCCCACGGCTGCGTTGTAGTCGTTAAACAACTGTGTATTGCCCAGCTTGCGCTGCCCTGCGGCACGCACGGTATCGAGCAACTGTTGGCGTCGACGCTGGCGGGCGGCTCCGATGTCCGCGGGCCGCGCCAGACCAGCGGGTCCGGTTTCGAGGTCGGTCAGATACACGAATCCCGCGGTTTGCCCCAGGAACCCGGGACCGCGCGTGAGGTTGGGATAGCCGATCAACATGTAGGCCGGAACGCCTTCCACGACGGCTCCGCGCTCATGAGCCACAATCGATCCCAGCGACGGATACTGCGTCGTGCCCGTGGTGGGGCGACCGGTGTGCATGCGGTTGGTCGCCGCCGCGTGTTCATCGACGACATCGTGATGCACCGTCCGCAAGACCGTCATGCGATCCATCAACTCCGCGGTCTGCTTCAGGTGCTCACACACCTGCACGCCCGCAACAGCGGTCTCGATGGCGGGGTAGTAGGAACCGGCCTTTTTGGTTTTCGCATCGCCGATCCGTTTAGGATCGAACGTGTCGATCTGCGCCATACCTCCGCCCAGCCAGATCATGATACAGTGCTCGACCTGACCCTGGGGCACACGCTCTGTCGGCGGTTCGGCCGTTGCCAGTTGCGCGGCCGCGGTGACGACGGCCGATGATTGTAGAAAACCACGTCGGGTCGTTTGCAGATGATGGGTCATGACCACTGGCACTCTCTTGACTTCAAATCGGCCGGAATTCCGTCGCCCGGATTCCGTCATTGTCTGATCACGCGTCTCAGTTGTCTGGGGCAGCGCACCGCGGCCGCCGGCGGTCAGGGCACAAGGATCATCTCGGGACTGTTCAACAGAGCCCACACAGCGTCTTCGGCCCGTTGACGCCACGCGGAACGCAATAAACGCGTGGGCGGCGGGCCCCGCCGTGCCACCTGTTGCATTTTCAGCTTGATCGAACTGGCAGCCGGCTTCAGATGATTGGACCAGGATACGTAGCGAAATCTCTGGGGCGGCTCCACGGCTTCCATTGCGTCTGGCGGCACGATCCGCTCCTGGTAACCGGGTGTCAGCAGGCTCACAAAATGTCGCCGTTCTTCCGAGGTAGGATTTCGCGTCAATAAACGCAGGAACAAATCGTTCACCAGGTCGACGACGGGCCGCTGGCGCAGTGCCATTTGAGTCAATCCACTGTTGTCACTCAAACGCGTCAGCCAGACCCCCATCGTCCCGTTGGCGAGCACTCCCGGCTGAATCAAGTTCGGCGTGTCGTCCCGCGTGGAAATGGGTTCGGGACGTGAATTGCGCCAGCCAAAAGCCTTGAGAACATCGGCGATCGCCTGGGCTCGCGGCAGTGCCAGACTGGGTCGATCGCGTTCGTTGGCCATTGTGGTGAACTCCCAGGCCCGCCGCGGATAGCCGAAATTCAAGAAACGACTGGCCGGGTACGCTCCTTCGACGTCCAACGTCAGCGGTTCGGTTTGCATCCGTTGACCGACGACGTGAAAAACGCTGTCCACAATCTGTTCCGCCGACATGCGCCGGCGATACGGCCCAGCAAACCAGCGTTCACCGCTTGGCGGAACATCAATCGCCTGCCGCTGATATGCCTGGCTGTTAAAAATGATCCGCGCCAGAGCCTGCAGGTCGTATTCGTTCCGGATCAATTCATCGGCCAATACGGCCAGCAGATCGGGGTCACTCGGCGGATTGTCTTCCCAATCATCAACGGGCTCCACGAGGCCCGCCCCCATGACACGAGCCCACAGGCGATTGGCAATGACTTCGGCAAAACGCCGCGAGGATGTCACCTGGGCGGCCAGTTGTTCCCGCGTGTCGTTTTTCGAAAGCAACAAATTCCGGTCCAGCGGCGGAGCAATGGAATCAAATGGCCACGTGGCCGCCACCACGGCACCCGGCCGCAGGGTCACATGGATCAACGATTTTCGCTGCTGTTTTTCAAAAAACGCGGCCGGGACCGTGCTGCTGGAAGGCAGCTTCAGTTGCTTGCGATCCAACATCGCCGCCAATTGAAACAACTCGCTCTGTTTCCATTGGTGGAAGGGAGCGTCGTGGCAGCGGGCGCACTTCATGTTCACCCCCAGAAAGGCCGTGCCAATCACGTGGGCTTTGGCCGCCATGGGGACATCGTTTTGTGAAGCGACCGCGAAACCCGCCGTGCCGCCTCCCCAGGCACTGCCACGCATCATCATCAGCTCGGTGGCAAACCGGTCAACGGGCTTGTTGTCGGCCAATGCCTCGTGTATCCACCAGCGAAAGGGTCCGGTGTTATTCAGTGTGGGCTTGAGCAGATTCGGATTCTCCGCCAGTGCATCCTGCCAGTATCCGACCCAGTTGTCGGCCCACCGCGGATCGGCCAGCAGTCGGTCCACCAACAAGCTGCGACGAACGGACGACCCGTCCCGCAGGAATCCGCGGGTTTCGGCCAGAGTGGGCGGCACTCCCACAGTGTCGATGAAAACCCGCCGCAAAAAGGCATGTTCGTCCACCACAGGCTGCGGTTGGACCACCGGCGGCGGATTAGCCTGAGCGATGTGATCCGCGATCAACTGATCGATCGTCCGCGGCCGCACATCGCTGAGCAACGTCGACCGCGCATACGCGTGCCGCCGCACCCAATACTCGGACATGCCTTGATTGGCCAACCGACGATTCGCTCCATCAATCGCCTCCAGCTTGACACGCTGAGCTTCAATACAGGACCACCAGCCCTGGTCTGTCAACGGAAACCGCGAGGTGGGAGAAGCGATGTGGAACATCACTCCCGGATCGGCGATCGCCACACAGGTCTCTCCACACTCGGTACGGTACTTCGGACCGCCGATGATGAATTCGTACAGAACCCGATGCATGCCTCCCCGGCTACTGAACGCCACACCTTGCTCGTCGTCGTTCATGGCGTGCGGCCGCATGCCTGCCACCGCCACTTCCGGCAAGTCATCCACATCATGGTGCGCGCCGCTGCGGTTCTTTTGCGGAGCGGTCAGCAGCAGCACCTTGCCATCGATCGTCAACCGCGATCTGCCGCGTGAGCGTGACAGCAACTGGTGTGTTCCGGGTTTCAATTCCAGATTGCACCAGGCGCGCACCAGCAGAGTCTGCCCCCAGTCATCGCGGATGCCCCAGGCATCGTAATTGTGCGGCACGCGCACAAACGCCAGTTCATCTTGCCGCCACGTGATCAGGGGTGATTCGGTGTATGCGGGAAACTCGCTGATGCTGTCAACGGGGCCGAACAACTGCACGACGACCTTGTCGGGCGGTATGGTGGGCGGCTTGAGCTGGGGAGGCTTCCAACGAAACCGGCTCTGCAAGTCGGCTGCC
>Ga0315336_1006066_pt1 | contig 12688 bp, 8 predicted proteins | sample ASW5metaG_FD_204512 | JGI IMG/M metagenome (GOLD analysis project Ga0315336, IMG submission 204512) | Ammonia-oxidizing marine archaeal communities from Monterey Bay, California, United States - ASW #5 | ecosystem: Environmental > Aquatic > Marine > Intertidal zone | place: USA: California...
CGCGTCGTACTGGGCGTTCGGCAGCGCCGACGCCGCGGCCTATCGGTATGGCGACCTGCCGGTCGCCTGGCGCTTCGACTACCCAATCGGGAAACCCGACGCCGAGGGCTTCTACAATGCCCAGGGGTTCGGGGACAACTTCCACCTCGGAGAGGACTGGAACGCCGAGGGACCGGCGAACAGCGACCTCGGACTGCCGGTGCATTCGGTCGCCGATGGCGTCGTGAGCCTGGCGGAGGACAAGAAGGGCGGATGGGGCAACGTCGTGCGGGTCGTGCATCACATCCGTGTGAACCGAAAGTCGGTATGGGTCGAGAGCTTCTATGCCCATCTCGACGAGATGCTCGTCAAGGAAGGAGACGTGGTTCGACGCGGTTCGCCGCTGGGAACCATCGGAGACGCACATGGCGCCTACCTGCCGCACCTGCACTTCGAGATGCGGGCGGTTCCCGACCTGCCATTGGGCCCGGGCTACAGCACGGTCAGCGACGGCTATCTGGATCCGTCGGCGTTCATTGACGCGCACAGGTGACGGGGCCAGGTTGGTGACGATGGGGTAGGTTGGCGGCGATGAAGCCGGCAAACCCGCCACAGCTCGTACACCTCCTGGATGGCACGGTCGATCTGCGTCACGATCTGGTTCATCGCGCGGGCCAGACGATGGCGTTGACAACCAAAGAGTCCGAGCTGCTGGGATATCTGGCGTCCCGCTCCGAAGAGTCCGTAGACCGCGACACACTGCACCGTGAGGTTTGGGACTACAACGCCTCCGTGGTGAGCCGTGCAGTCGACACGACAGTGAGGCGGCTTCGGATGAAGATCGAGGTCGATCCATCGAAGCCCAAACACCTCCTCACGGTTCACGGCGTCGGCTATCGTTGGGTTCGCGCCCACGCTGCGCCGTTGCCAAGGCCCGAGGCCCGCCCGGCCAACACCCTCGAGGTCGAGCCCGATGGGTTCTTCGGGCGGGACGCCGACCTCGCGAGGTTGGGGGACTGTTTGGCGGAGGGTGCGCGGATCGTTTCCATTGTCGGCCCCCCGGGGACCGGAAAGACCCGCCTCGCCAGGCGCTACGGGGCAACTCAGCTCTCGCGCCTCTCCAATCGGGTCTGGTGCTGCGATCTCTCCGAGGCGAAATCGCTGCAGGACGTGGCGTCTGCCGTGGCCCGCGTCCTCGGTGCGCCATTGACCAGTGGCGACGCCGAGGAGCGCGTCACCGAACTCCTCGCAGAGCGCGGATCCCTCCTCTTGATTCTGGACAACTTCGAAGGTGTCGTGGCCCATGCGCACCGATCTGTCGGTCGCTGGCACACCAAAGCACCCAAGGCGCGTTTCGTGGTCACGACACGCGAGCGACTCCGCGAGCCCGGCGAAATCGTCCTGGACCTCGAGCCCCTGGACCGACCGGCGGCGGTCGCGATGTTCCTGGATCGGGCGCGATCAGTGAACCGGGGATTCGCCGCCGATGCCGTCTTGCTGGGAGAGATCGTCGACCGGTTGGACCGACTGCCCCTGGCTATCGAGTTGGCCGCCGCACGGGTCAACATTCTCTCCGCGCGGTCCCTGTACGAACGACTGTCTCAGCCCCTCAAGGTACTCGGCCGCGGAGCGCGGGGTGCCCCAGGGCGCGGCAGCAGCCTGCGGGGGGCTCTGGATGCCTCCTGGAGCCTCCTGGAGCCGTGGGAGCAGGTCGCGCTGGCCCAGTGTTCGGTGTTCCGCGGGGGCTTCACCGTCGACGCGATCGAGGCTGTCATCGATCTGTCCGATCAGGATGGTGCGCCGTGGGTGGTGGACGCCGTGCAGGCGCTCAAGGACAAGTCGCTGATCCACACCTACGCTCCCGACGAACTCCCTGGAGACCTTCGGTTCAGGCTCTATGCAAGCGTTCGCGATTTTGCTGCCGAGCGGTTGCAGGATGGCCAGATCGTTGCCAGGCATCGGGCCTTCTACCTCGATCTCGGCGAAAGACTGACCGGCGCCCTGAACGGGCCTGAGGCGGCGGCGTCGCTGCGCCGACTTGAGCTCGAGCGCGACAATCTCGTGGCTGCCCATCGCGACGCGGTTCACGGCGCTCCTGACGACGCCGTTCGCGCGGTCATCGTGCTCGACCAGCTCCTGAGCGCACACGGGCCGCTCGAGACCCAGATCGCGCTGTTGGACGAGGCCGCGGAAATCTCGACAACCGTCGATGCTGCGCTTCGCGGACAGATCCTCCGATTGCGTGGAGAGGCGCGTCGGGTTCGAGGGCGCATGGATGACGCCAGGACCGACCTCGAGGAGGCGCTCTCCATTGGACGGGATCTCGGGCGCCGCGACATCGAATCGCTTGCGCTGGGAAGTCTGTCTTTCCTGCATTGGGCCGCTGGGCGGATCGACGAGGCTCGAAGCCTTGCGGACCGGTCGATCGACATCCACCGCGCTCGGTCCGACCGCGTCTACGAAAGCGTCATGCGCATGACCGTAGGGGTGCTCAAGAAGCGCGCGGGTGACTTCGTCGAGGCCGAGGCCGACTATCGACAGGCGTTGGCCGTGCAGCGCGCCGAAGGCATCGTTCGATACGAGGGGCTGACGCTCCTCAACCTGGCAAACCTGATGCGCGCGCGCGGCGAGCTCGATGAAGCCGAGGGCCTCTACGAGGAGGCCAGTGACGCATTCAAGCACTTTGGCCACCTGAGATGGGAGGCAACTGCCCTGCACAACCGCGGCGCACTGTGCGCCATGCGTGGGGACCTCGCGGAGGCCGAAATCATCACGCGCCGGGCGCTGAAGGTCGCGAGGAAGGGGGGGGAAGCACTGACCATCGTGCACCTGCTCCACAGTCTCGGGCACATGCTCCACGCGCAAGGGAAGCACGACAAGGCAGAGCTCGCATATCTCGACGCTATCGAACGTCTCCGCGGCCTGGACGACGTGCTTCGCGCCTCATCTCGTGGGGATCTCGGGGCACTTCAGGCCGATCGAGATCGCGTTGATCTCGCCGAGCGCACCCTGAAGTCCGCCGCGGACGCGCTCGCGACGGAGAACCGCGAAATTCGGCAGGTTTTGTCCATTCATTGGGGGCATCTCGACGCCGCTCGGGCGCGGATCGCCGCCCGCGATGGGTATGCTGCCGAGGCCGAGCGCCATCGGAAGGAGGCGCGGCGGCGACTCGCCGACATAGAAGACACCGCGACGGACCTCGTCGCGCGCCCCCACATGGCCATTCGACTACTTCGTCAAGTTCTGGAGAGAAGCTAGATGATCCTCACCGCAATGATTCTATCTTGGTTCGGAGCCGCTGACGCTCAGGAGTGGAGCAGCCCGAAACCGTACGCGGACCCCATCCTCAACGCCGGGGCCGTGATCGTCGGGGGGAACACCTACGGGCAGATCTCCGGTGGCGCCCGCGTCGGTTTGCGCACGAGCTTTTCCGAGCCCCCACAGTGGCTGAGCGACACCCGTCTTCAGGGGGTGGCCACCTATGGTATCCCGTCCAACTCACTGGGTGGAGACGTGAGATTGGGTAGTTTCATTGGGCCCAATACGAAGCTGATCCTCACACAGCACGGCCCGGATGTCTGGTACAACGGCTACGGTACGACGTCCTCTGTCGACTACCACTTGCCCTATTCGGTGGGCCTCGACTTCAAGAACATGGTCGTCTTGAAGCTCGGTCAGGGCTTCAACATCATCGGTGAAGGTACGCCCGGCATCCCGTTCAACCCCGTTCGCCAGGGTGGGCCACTCGAACCGATCGAGTTCACTGCGTCGGGGGCGATCTCGATCCGCACGGGCGGGTTTGGGCTGTTGGTTGGGTACACCCGTCGCTGGAGCGTTGCGGGCATCACCGAGGGCATCATTCTCGGAGCGTCCCTGTAGTGTCGGCCTAGAAAACAGCCCCTGCACCGCCGCCGACGAAGATCATGTCGTGCAGGCCCCCCTCGAGGCGAACGTTCATGACCTCGGAGACATTCAGCCGCACTCCCAGGGTCAGGTCGATGATGGGTGCGACCGGGGGAAGATTGAGTGTGGAGTCCGCAGGGCACACGTCTTTTCGGACGTAAGCGGGTGTCCCGGCGCCACAATCGGGCGGAGCGCCTCCGAAATCCGTCGAGTTGCCCGGTTTCCACTGGTCGACCTTGCCGGTGAGAATCCCCAGGCCAAAGCCCCCGCTGAAGTAAAAGCCCAACCACGTGTCAGCGGTTTCGCTGGTGAGTGGAAACTCGCGACCGAAGTTGGCGCCGAAAGCCACCATTCCCAGCTTGGTGGGCGCCAGCCAGTCCCCGTCGACATAGTCGGGTGTGCCGGACTCTCGGTCGTCCCAATACCCCTCTTTCCAGTTGACCTTCCAGTACTCCGTCCAGAACAGGAAGCTCGCCGGCGCCGGCTCGAGCGCAAACTCGCCGCCGATGACGTGGGCGCTGATCCCGGGACGCGGATGATTCAGCGGCCCCTCGTCGGGCTTGTGATACCAGGAGTTGAGAATACCTGCCGGCAACATGAGGTAGCGATAGCGTAGGTTCGCGCCCTTTCTTGACCCGCTACTGTCCGACGCTTCGGCCGCAGCGGGCGCTGCGGCGTCGGTCGTCTCCTGGGCTTGAGCCCCGGCGATGAAGAGGCATGTCGTCAGCGCAGCAATCGTCATGAACACCTCCGGCGCAGCGACTTGTATCATGGGCTTCGGCCAGGAGCGCTTGGGAATGCAAGCGGGTGATGAGATCGACGTCTGGGTGGTGGATGAGCCCATCGGCAGCGGTGGCATGGCCTCCGTGTACCGGTGCCACAACAAAGATGCGCCCCGCATTCTCGCTGCTGTGAAAGTGCTGGAGAAATCTCTCCAAGCGTCGCCTGATGCCAACGCGCGATTCGTGCGTGAAGCGGAGATTCTGTTCCATCTCGATCACCCCCATGTGGTGCGCGTGCGCAACGTGCGCATGGGCCACGATCCGCCCTTCATCGAGATGGAGTACATCGACGGCGAGAGCCTCGACAGCCGCATCCGCACCACGGAGGTTCGCCTCGGTCAAGCCATGAAGTGGATTCTGCAAATCACCGAGGCGGTGGCCTATCTCCACGGTCAAAAGGTGCGGCATCGCGATATCAAACCCGCGAATCTGCTGATCGACGACCAGGGAGACATCAAGCTGGTCGATTTCGGGCTCGCGACCGAAACGGGCGTCACCCAGATCACGCGCGAGGGGATTCACTTCGGCACGGTCTCCTACGCACCTCCTGAGTGGATCGATCCGGAACAACTCGACCCCGTGCAGTGGGATCTCTACGGGATCGGCGTGGTGTTCTACGAATTGTTGGCTCGCCAGAGAGCCTTTCCGACTTCGGGCCAGGGTCCGCCGCGAAAGCAAGCGCTGCAGGTCATGGTCGGAAAGCAGACATCGCCTCCATTGGATCCCGGGCCGCATTTCCCCGATGAGCTCCGTGCGGTCGTGCGAAGTCTCACCCATCGCGATCCCGACTCCCGGCCTGTCACTGCCGACGAGATCATCCCCGCGCTGAAGGAGGTCCAGGCCTTGATAGCGAGCGGCAAGTGGCATCCCCCCGACGAGGCGGCGCTGATCGAGGCCGAATCGTCGCTGGTGACAGCGCGGCCGGCTCCCGTGCGTGAGGCCGACCTGGAGCGGAGCTCTCCACAGAACGTTCCCCCGCCCATCTCGGTTCCAAAGCGCAGTAATTACGTGGGCATCGTGACGATCGCCGCCGTATTGTTCGTCGGCATAGCGGCGATTGCGGCCAAATTCTTGGTGTTCCCCAGTGGATCCACGACACATCGGGATGTCGACGTCGAACTCGCTGGCGTGCCGGTGGACCTGCCAGCGCAGATGATGCTGGGCGGAAAGGGCCCGGACGGCAGCGACGGAACGACGATCCACTTCGAGAATGTGCCTTATGGGCTGGCAGACCTGCAGTGGGTCGTCGGCGATGCGTGCAGCGTGGAGACCTGCCCAGGCGCAGAGTGCGGCGTCGGGTGCGGCATGGGCGTGATGCCGCTCCAGATCGTCGAGGGAGACGGCGCACAGACGATCGACCTGAACGTCCCGGTTCCGCTGCGCAAGATCGTGGTCAATGTGCCATCACTCGCGGAAAAGGGTGGCATCTTCAAGAAGCGGCCGGAGTTGCGAATGAGCCTGGATGGTGCTGTCGGCGGCATCGCCGATGGGCATCGCGGGATCTTCAAGGCCGTTGTGCCGGGAACCCACGAGCTCATCGCGTCTATCGGGACCTGCGGTGTCGACGCCGTCGGCTGTTGGCCCGGCGAATGTCCCGAGGGCTGCCGCTCCAAGCGCGTGAAGATCGAGCTGGAGTGGAAGCAAGGGGATGCGATCCTCACCGTTGCCCTCCCGATTCCCGACTGATACCACGGGCGCATGAGTCATCACCCACAGGTCGACGCCGTCGCGGCGTTGGCGGATTCGCAGTTGGATGCCACCATCGAGCTGCTCGGAAGTTACCTTAAAATCCCAGCAATATCGTGTCTGGCCTCCCACGCGGGAGAGGTGGCTCGTTTGGCTGGCGAAGTTCGTGACGAGTTTGAGCGGCTCGGGTTCGATCGCGCCCGTTTGCTCGAGCTCGACGGCGCCCATCCCTGTGTTGCCGCCGAATGGATGCACGCGGGCGAGGACAAGCCCACCGTACTTATCTATGGGCACCTCGATCTTCAGCCGGTCGAGCTGGAGAACTGGCGGACGGACCCCCATGAACCCACAACCGTCGGCGACAGACTCTACGCTCGTGGGGCGGCTGACGACATGGGCGGCTGGGTTTCCCACATCGGCGCACTGCGGGCCTGGTTCGAGGTCGCCGGTGGGCCGCCCTGCAACATCAAGCTCATCATCGAAGGCGAAGAGGAGATCGGTTCTCCGAACCTCGAGGCGTTCATGGATGCGCATCCAGCCGCCTTCGAGTCCGATGTCATGGTGCTCACGGACTGCGAAAATCCGACCACAGAAACCCCGGGCCTGACGGTCAGTCTGCGCGGCTTGCTGGAGGTCGAGGTCACCTGTTCGGCGCTGCATGCAGACGTGCACTCGGGGCTCTGGGGCGGCATGGTTCCCGACGTGTCCATCGCGCTCGTTCGGCTCATCGCCCGCCTCACTGACGAAGACGGCCGCATGGCGGTTGGTCGGGTCGAGGTCGACGACGATCGGCTGGCGGCGGGAGAGGCCATCGTCTTCGAAGACGAGGTGATTCGAGAAGGAGCGCACCTGATAGACGGTGTCGATCCTCTACCGTTGCGCGATCGGTCAGCGGCCGAGTGGCTGTGGTGGCAACCCTCCGTCACCGTCGTTGCGACGACGCTGCCAACGGCGGACAAGAAGAAGAACGCCCTGCGAACCCAAGCCAGCGCCACATTGTCGGTTCGCCTGGCTCCCGACCAGACGCCCGAAGAGATGTACGCGGTGCTCGAAGAAGTGCTGCTGGCCGATCCACCCGCTGGTGTTCGCGTCGAGCTCGACACCGAGGATGGCTGGAGCAGTGTCGGCTGGCTGTACACACCCAAGGGACCGGCATTCCCTGCCGCGGACAGGGCCTACATGAAGGCGTGGGGCAAGCCGATGGTTCAGGTCGGAGTCGGCGGGTCTATTCCCTTCGTCGCGCTGTTTGGCGAGCGCTTTGGCGACTTGCCCCTGATCCTCAACGGGGTCATGGATCCTCTGACGACAGCCCACGGGCCCAACGAGTCCATGCACCTCGGAATCTTCCGCAAAGCGGTCGCGGCAAACGTATTCCTGCTCGATGAGCTCGCGGCCATCGCGGATGAGCTGATTCGCTAAGGGCTACTTCTTTCCGCCCTTTCCGCCCTTGCCTTTTCCGCCTTTTCCGCCTTTTCCGCCTTTTCCGCCCTTTCCGCCCTTCTTCTTGGGGGGCTTGAAATCGCCGTAGTAGAAGCTCACCTCAAGGCCTGCGGAGAGATAGCTGAACAGAGAGAACGCGCTTCCAACGCTCTCGACTTCGGTGCCGTCGAGCTTGGTGTATTGCTGGTTGCTCGGCACGGCAGATTGCGCGAAGACCGACAACTGAAGGGCCGCCGTATCGGGAAAGCGCACCAGACCCGCGACGTTGACCCGCAGTGGGAAGTAGCTCACCGTGAGCTTCTCGGGGCTCACGGCGCCGTTGTAGTTCTGGGATCCGAAGCCCAATCCGCCGCCAAAGAGGAGTTGGAACTGGTCTTGTTTTGCGTAGACGTAGTCGTATTTGAGGAGGAGGGACACGTCGTTGAAGCGCTTGCCGGCGCCGTATTGAACCAGGGCGCCAATCCGATTGCTCTTGTCGAAGTAGTAGACGAAGTCACCGCCGAAGCTGATGTCGTTCTTGACCCGCTCCAGCGTGGTGTAGATCGGGTCGCCGTTTCCGTCCACATCGCGGTTTTTGAGGTCGCCTTCACCGTTCTTGTCGCCACCGAACTTCTGGTCCTCGTCGATGAAGTTGTAATTCTCGATCTTGGTGGGGAAGGTGATCGGGTATTTGCCCGGGATGATGACGGTGGAGACGTGTCCGCCGACGCCCCACATGTAGGGTCCGCTCTCTTTCGCCATCGCCGGAGCGGACAGCGCCAGACCCGCCACCGCAGCACTCACCATCGTGATTCGAACCATATTTGCTCCTCCGCGAAACCTTAGCAGCCGGGCTGCAGACGGTCACGGGATGTCCCGCATTCGATGTATTTCGGCAAAGTTCACGTCAGAGACAGGCCACGAAGAGGGACAGCGGGTCCCCATCGGAGCTGCGTACAGCCGGGTCGGGGCCGGCAACCCAGTACACGGCGACATCATCGGCGGCGATCATCGGCTCGTAGTCGTCGTTGTCCCATGCGCCCCGTTGGTCCAACGTCTCTCCGAGGGGATCGCCGTCCGCATTGTCGTTGGCGTAGAGGATTCCCTTGTCTCCCGACCAGAAGACCGTGGATTCGGTCACCGTGAAGGCCCCGTCGCCGGCCTCTCGCGTGTCACCGATTATCTCCAAAGAACTGCCGTTTTCGGTCAGACGATAGATGTCGTCCTCATGGGAGAAGTAGACGAAGTCGCCGCTGGCTTGTAGCGCTGAAGCCCGATCTTCGAGCTCCACCAGTTCGATGTTCTCGCCCGAGTCGAAGTTGCCGCGTCTCAGGCCCGATCCCTGCGCGTAGAAATAGTGCTCATCGTCGGCAGCGGCGGAAAGAAGTCCGCTGGCGGGTGCGGCGAAGGTCAGATCCCCGGTGTCGGCGTCGTCTGGTGTCGTGATCACCAGCGTGGCGAGGGTGACGATGGCTCGGGTCACCTTGTCGATGCGCGAAATACCGCGTCGCCGCTGACATAGATACGTCCAGCGTCCTGGGCCACTGAGTGGATTCGACCGCTGAGCGTTGCGAGCCGGCGCGTCGCTGTGTACCGTACTCAACCGACGTCACAGTGGCGATCGCAGATCGTCTGGCGTGATTTCTATGAGAGATCGAGGATGCCGTTGCTGTCCCCGAAGGTCGTCTCGTTGACTCCGATGGTCTCCACCATGGCGAGGTAGAGGTTTGCCATCGGCGTTTCGCCGGCCAGAGCCATGTGCCTTCCGGTGTTCACCGCGCCACCGCCGCGTCCCGCGAGAAGCACGGGCAGGTCGTAGTGAGAGTGGCTGTCTCCGTCGGCGATCTCGCTGGAGAAATACACGAGGCTGTTGTCGAGCATTGTCTGACCATTGGCCTCGGTGATGCCCTGCATCTGCTGGATGAGGTACGCGTATTGTTCGACCTCCCAGGTTCCAATGTTCACCAGACCTTCGGTGGTGTTGAAGTCGCCCTGATGGTGGGACAGCTCGTGATGCGCACCCGGGGTGCCGATGAAGTCGAAAGACCGGTTCGAGCTCGCGTTTTCCATCATGAATGTGATCACGCGGGTCAGGTCGCACTCCATAGCCTTGACCATCAAGTCGTTCATCACGCGGACCTCGTTGGCGAAGTCGAGGCCGTCAGTCGGGCGATCGGGAGGGATGCAGACGCCGCCGAGCCCGGAGTTCAGGCGCTCCTCGAGCTCCCGCACCCCATTCATGAACTCGTCCAGCTTGGCGCGATCTGACGTCGAGAGCCGGCCACTGAGCGTGTTGGCCTCGCCGAGCACGTTGTCGAGGATGCTGGTCCGCCACCGCCTGCGGCGATCTCGCTCCTCCTCCGTCAAGCTCTGGTCGAAGCCTGCAAAGAGCCGGTCGAAGACGAGGGTCGGGTCGGTGATCTTGGCCGTGGGCGTCGTGGGGCTCGACCAGGAGATGTTCCGCGAGTACGCGCAGCTGTACCCGGAGTCGCAGTCGCCCACGGGCGCGCCGCCTTCGGTTCCGAGCTCCAGAGAGGGGAACAGCGTCTGGTTTCCGATGGCCTGGGCCGCCACCTGGTCGATGGAGGTGCCGTTGTAGATGTCGTCGCCCGCGGTGAGCTCGACGGTCGCGCACGTCAGGAAAGACCCGGTGCCTCGAGCATGATCGCCCGCGACCGGGACATTGGCCGGCCGATTGGCCAGATTCGAGATGACCATGACCTCGTCCTGTATCGCCGCCAGCGGGGTGAGGATGCGAGGTAAGTCGTAGTTTGCACCTGTCTGATTCGGAATCCAGTCCTGCATCATCATGCCGCAGGGCACGTAGTAGAAGACACATCGCGTGGCGTTGCTGGCGGGCGCCGCGTGGGCCTTCTTGCCCGCAATGGACTCCAAGAACGGAAGGGTCACCACTGCGGCGCCACCGCCCAGGAAGGCGCGGCGCGAATAGGGTGCCCGGGAGTTGGCCGTGCGCGGTTTGTCGAGGTTCCACCATTTGTTCCAGCTCATGGCAGTTCCCCCCTGCGCATTCTGAAGGGCGCGCTGTTAGCTACGGCGATGGCGAGGGACTCGAACGTCGTGCCGCCCGCCTTGAATTCTGTGTCGATCTGGACGAGAACGGCCTCGTCCTCGAAGACGGGACTTCGTCCAACCCCGTAGGTGAACAATTTCTCGGCCATGCAACTCGTCAATCGCGGATCATCGGCGATGATGACCGAGAGTTCCTGGGCGCCGTAGAAGCTCGTGCCATCGGGCAGGTCTCCAGATGCGTCGATGTTGAATCCCTGGTCGGTGTCCCGCCAGGCTCCGATGCGGTCGTAGTGCTCGAGTCCAAGGCCAATGGGGTCCATCAGGTCGTGGCAGCTGGCGCAGGTCGGGTCAGCGCGGTGTTGTTCCAGTTGTTCGCGAAGGGTCGCGGCCGTGCCGTCGTCTTCGATGAGGCCTTCGACGCCCGGTGGCGGTGGTGGAGGTTCGTCGCAGAGCAGGTTGCCGAGTACCCATTTCCCGCGGAGAACGGGAGAAGTTCGGGTTGGGTAGGCATTGACAGTCATGAGACCCGACTGCCCGAGGAGTCCGCCGCGGTCTCCGGACAGGTCGACGAGCGTCCAGTTGTTGACGCCGTCAATGCCGTAGTGCTGGGCGAGTCGGGCGTCGATCTCGCCCTCGGTCGCAGTCAGCAGCTCGCGCATGTCGCGGTCGGTAAAGACGAAGGTCTCGAAGAAGCGGTTCATCTCCTCCTTCATGGAGGCGCGCAGATCTTCGTCGAAGTCCGGGTATTCCCAGGGGTCGACGTTGGCGTTGTCGACGGCCCGGATGTACAGCCACTGGCCCCCGAAGTTGTCGACCAGTGCTTGGGCCTTGGGGTCGTCGAGCATGCGCCGCACCTGGTTGGCGATCTCGTCCGGTTCCTGGAGTTGGCCTGCGGCGGCGAGGGAGAACAACTCGTCGTCCGGCATCGTGCTCCACAGGAAATAGGAGAGCCGGCTCGCGAGTTCGTAGTCCGAAATTGGAGCGAGATACTCGCTTTCGGGGTTCGGGTCGATCTCCACGCGGTACAGGAAGTGCGGAGACATCAGGATCGACCGAAGCGCGACTTTGACGCCGTCGTCCCAGGTCCCGCCGTCGGACAAGACGAAGTCGTACAGGTCCATCAAGTCGTTCATCTCGTCCACCGTGACCGGTCGCCGGAAGGCGCGGGTGGCGATGACTTGAAGGGTCTCGTGGGCGCAGGTCTCGCCCTCGGAGGGCTCGCAGGTGATCAAGGCGTCCCGGAGCGAGTTCGAACCCGCCACGGCGTCGGTGGGGCCCCAGAGGCTCAAGTAATCGACGAGCAGGTTTCGGTCCGCGCCGTTGGCCGGGTCGTAGAAGTCGTTGAGGAAGGAGACCGTGATGCTGTGGCCGCCCGCGCTCAGGTCGACTTCGACCGTGAAGATCTCCGATGCGTCGGCGTTGTCGGCGCTGACATCGAAGGTGTCGATAAGGAGTCCGTCCACCGTGAGCGCGGCCATTGCGAGATCCGGCCCGGCCTGCTGGGCGTACATTCGCGACGAGAACTCGTACAGGCCGTCGTCGGGCACGGTGACCGACGCAGTCAGGTCTCCGTTGGACCAGAGGTTGAAGTAGTCGCCGCTGTCGCCGCCGGTCGTCGACGTAACCGCGGCGGGATCTTCGGCCTGGAACCGCTGCTCTTCGGCGTCAGCGACGGGGAGAGCGAGGGCGTCTTCGGCGAGTTCTTCGGCGGCGAGTTCATACATCTCGACGTGCAGTGTCGAGATGGTCAGCGTCGACGCCAGGTTGTCGAACCCATGGCTGGTGTCGTCGGCGGGGAAGTCGTCGGCGGGCGTGAGGGCCGTGCCGAGCAGATCCTGCACGGTGTTGTTGTATTCGGCCTTGTTGAGGCGGTGGAGCGTGACGCGGCC
>Ga0315336_1006067_pt1 | contig 12686 bp, 15 predicted proteins | sample ASW5metaG_FD_204512 | JGI IMG/M metagenome (GOLD analysis project Ga0315336, IMG submission 204512) | Ammonia-oxidizing marine archaeal communities from Monterey Bay, California, United States - ASW #5 | ecosystem: Environmental > Aquatic > Marine > Intertidal zone | place: USA: California...
CGCGGACGAATCGTCGTGTATCGATCGGCGATGGACTGTAGGACTGGTCGCAGCAGTCCTGGCACGGAACCATTGGCGCGACTTGGCTCCATGCGGCCATCTGTCATGGTGAGGCGTGTGAATCGTGTCGACCACGGTTGCCCCGGTGGTTCAATGGGACGCGCGGACATCTGATCATTCGACAGACGGGAGGTGTCCCAGTCGTCGAGTCCAATGTCACGAAGTGATGCCGTACTTGTAATGCGGCCAACGCCCCTGAGATAGGACAACGTGTAACGTATGGGCTGCTGATTTTTCGACATGCCTCTTCCGGCGACCACACCGTTGGCACTGCGCCGCCAATGATCTCGACCAGAGCGAATCATGCTGCCCAGCCGATCGTCCTGCAGGAAGGACGAGTTGTGGGTGGGCACCTGCAGCAGATTGCCGGGGGCCCCGGGAGCAATTCGCTCACCGTGTTCATCAAGTGTGTTGTGCAGACCGACCAGTTGCTGGCCTGCCCCCAGTTGCATGCGACCCGTAGGCGTCTCCCATTGGTCATAGAAGAAGGGGGTGTTGAACCCCTGTTGCATCCCAACAAGAGCGGACGCCGAACCTGACCCTCCGGTCAGCATCTCCGTGTAGAGACTGCCGGTATTCTGCCAATACCAGGGGTTGTTGTAGAGACTGTCGGTCAACATCTGGCCGCCGACATTCTGAATGTTGTGTTGACGAAAGGCGGCGTCGGAGTTCAAGTCGAATGTTCGTCCGAAAGACCGGGGGGCGGCCCCTCCCAATCGACTGACGACGGATATCGCCGAGCTGTTGCGTCCCCCTGAGCCCCTCCGAGCGTTGGCATCGAGCGCATGGCCGCTGCCCAACGCATCCTGCCCCATGGCAGGTGTGCTGCTCAGTGCAATCGCGACGAATCCGCTTCTGATTCGACGTCCGATGTTGACCATGGTCAGCCCTCCGTGCGACGGTCTCACTACCGTCACATCGATTCTACGCCAAGGCACGCACCCGGTAGAGCGGCCGCTTGTTGAATATCATCGGAGCATTCGTGCTTGCGGCAACAGTTGCTGCTTGTGCACTGGTCGTCAGCGCCAATGAGGGGGCCTGATAGAATGCTCCAATGGACGCAGCCTCTGGGTACATCACCACACCGATCTACTACGTCAACGGTCGGCCGCATATCGGTCATGTCTACACAACGACGATCTGCGATGTCTGGGCCCGCTTTGAACGCCAGCTTGGGCACGACGTTTTCTTTCTGACCGGCACCGATGAGCACGGCCAGAAGGTTGAGCAGTCTGCGCAAGATCAGGGCCTGACTCCCCAGGCCCTTGCCGATCAGAACGCTGCGGAATTCCAAGGTGCCATGAGCATGTTTGGCCTGTCGAATGACGGCTTCATCCGCACGACCGATGCTGTACACGTCCGCCAAGTGCAGGCCTTCGTAAAGCGTTTGATGGACTCCGGAGATATCTATCTGGGCACCTTCGAAGGTTGGTACGACGCCGGCCAGGAGGAGTACTTCACCGAAACCAAGGCAAGAGAGCACAACTACACGTCGCCGGTTTCTGGACAGCCTTTAGAGAAGGCCACAGAAGAGAACTTCTACTTTCGTTTGAGCACGTATCAGGAACGACTGGAGCAATTGTTCGCAGACAACCCCGGCTTTGTGCGGCCAGATGCCCGTCGCAACGAGCTGCTTGGTCGGCTACGTGACGGCTTGCAGGATGTCCCCATCAGTCGAACGAACTTCTCGTGGGGCATTCCGGTTCCCGGCCATGAGGAACACGTGATTTACGTGTGGATCGACGCCCTGTTCAACTACGCCACGGCACTTGGCATGGGTGAGCCCGAAGGCGCGACGTGGGCCGCTCGTAAGCAGTACTGGCCACCGCGCTATCACATCATCGGCAAGGAGATCCTGTGGTTCCATGCCGCGATCTGGCCCGCATTGCTGATGGCCCTCGACGTGCCGATGCCACAGTGCATCTACGCCCACTCATTCTGGATCAGCGACGGCAAGAAGATGTCCAAGTCAATGGGCAACTTCATCGACCTGGAGCGTCTGCAAGCCTGTATCGACACGTACGGCCGAGATGCCCTGCGGTGGTACCTGATTACCAGCGGACCGCTGGGGGCCACGGACGCCGACTACACAGACACTCAGTTCCACGAGGTCTACACAACCGATCTGGTGAACACCTTCGGCAACTGCGCCAGCCGCGTCTCGGCCATGATTGACAAGTACTGCGATGGCATGCTGCCTGCAGACTCCACGGCAACGATCGCCGACATGGACTGGCCGGCCTTCTGTGCAACGCAGGTTGCTGCGAGCATTGACGCCATGGGCCGCTTTGATCTGGCGGGCGCCTGCACAGCCGCCATGTCGATCGTGCGGCGCGTTGATGCATACATCAATGAAACCGAGCCGTTCAAGAAAGCCAAGGACCCGGAACAAGCTGACGTCCTCGCGGGCATTCTGTATCGGTGTGCGGAGGCCATTCGAATTGCCTCCTGCCTGCTGGCGGCCGCCATGCCCGACAAAATACAGGAGTTACACACGGCTTGGGGCATTGCCCCTATCACTGATCTGGGCAGTGCCTGTGCGTGGGGAGGGCTGCAGACCGGTCAGTCGATTGAGAAAGTGGCGCTGTTCCCTCGCGTCACAGTCGAAGCTCCGGTCGAGGGCTGATTGATCGCTGGATTGGCACGGTCGCAAGCACCGTGACGCCGCCAGTGACCTTGTCGCCAAGTGCAACATGGACCTTGGGGTCGCTGTGCTGCGGCAGGATGAGTTCTGTTGTGCTGCCGAACTTGATCATGCCCATGCGTTGAGCACGCGTGAGCGACTCCCCGCCGGACAGTGGACACATGATCCGACGGGCGATTGCGCCGGACACTTGGCGCACGGCCAGTGACAGGCCGTCGGTTCGTGTCATGCACACGAGGTTGGACTCGTTGACGATGGCGGACTCGGGCTTGCGCGCATCGAGGAACTTTCCCTTGCGATAGATGGCATCGCGGACCACAGCATCGCATGGCACGCGATTGACGTGCACATTGAAGACGTTCAGGAAGATCCGAATGATCACAGCCGGGCCGTTGATGGCCTCGTGTGCGTCGACCGTCTCAATGGCGCTAACGACGCCATCTGCAGGACTAATGCAGTCACCGGGTTGCACGTGTGGACCGGGGCTGCGATTGGGATCGCGAAAGAACTGCATGATGAACAGGTACAGCGCGCCCACAATGGCGGTGACACACCAGTTCAACCAGATCATCGGGCAGCAGATCCAGAGGGGTACCAGCACAACGACAGCCACGCAGTTTGCAAGGCCCCATTCTCGTACGCCCTCGGGCGCCAGTCGCATCAGGTGGCTCAGCCGCTCTTCTTGCCGATCAGGAGGCCGATCAGTCCGAGCAACACGGTGCCGCCGGCGATGCCACCCGACCAGATCCAGAGCTTCTCACCGATCACCGGTGCAAGACCAGAGGTGCTGCCGATGGCCTCGACGCCCACGATGGCGAAGATGCCCAGCAGGCAGGCCAGTGCACTGATGCACAGACCCGTGGACAGTCCAGAACCTGATGGATCCCAGGATTGGGCCGCAACAGAGGCGCCGGCAACAGGTGCTGCAACTGCTGCAATGCCGGGCTCGGAAGTGCCCATGACGGCTTTCGCCGCCCCACTGGCCTCGGCTGCTTCAAACAAGCCGGATGCTGCAGGCACGTCGACGAAGTCGTCGTCGCTTGAGTAGACCTCTTCAAGCAGTTCTGCACCCAGCGAGGTGTCGTCAGACTCCCGCGTCAGGTCGAGCAGGCCACTGCCTGAACCAACAGATTCGAGTGTGAGGTCGTCAATGCCATCGCCGATGCGCGTCTCTCCGGCTTCACCGAGGTCCAGACCACTGATGTCTCCGGAGTCGTCTGCTGCGGGTGCAGCCAGTTCGGCCGACAGGTCCATTTCATCCACAAGTGAGCCCGGCTCGGTGAAGTCCACGCCACCGGCGCTACCGGTACCGCCCAGATCAAAGCTGGACAAACTGGAACCATCGAGATTCATGCCAAGGCCGTCTCCCCCGGCCGCAGAGTCTTCAACACTTGCAGGCGCCTTGTCGGGCAGCGGGGTGGGTGCATCGAGACCGCCGGCGTCGTCGCCGGAAGTGCTGTCAAGACCAGACATGCTGCCGACTTCGCCGAGATCCAGTTCTGCTGATCCCGAAGCGCTCATGTCGATGCCGCCGGAGTCACCCATGTCAAAGGCGGAGCTGGAGAGGTCCAACTCAATCTCGCTGCCGCTGTCGTCTGAAGACGCCAGAAGATCAATCTGTTCCACCTTGAAGACGAGTGCTTCGCCATCACGGAACTCTTGGATTTCGCCGGCGGAGACCATGGTCTCAACATCGCTCTGGCTCTTGCCAAGTCGGGTGCAGACCTCATCAAGCGTGTAGAACATTTTGGCCATCGGCGAGTCGTCCTCCAGGAACGGGCTATGCATTGCCCCCGTGCGTTACCTGAGGGGCAAAGCCTATCCGATGCGGTGCTTGCGGGCAATCATGAGTCGCCGGCTAGAGCGTCGTTTGCGCTGCCGGGGCGCCGTGCGAGCAGGTACACCGCAAGACCAATGAAGGCCATTGGCAGCAGCACGCCGACCATGGTCGCCAACCCGGTCCATTGTGCTGTCCACACTGCCGGAAAAATGCCAGTCCCTGGCCCTGCCCCGGGCATTGTGAGGACTGGTGGACGAGACGCTTCGTTGGTCGTTGACAGCGCCACCAGAGGCCCAGTCACCGCGAGAGCGAGGCAGCCGATCACCAAGGTGAAACGTGTCAATCCAGCGTGCATGAGGGCAGCCTACAACAGCAACCCGCAGCCGACACGGCTACGGATTGCTCTAGAGAGAAGAGGAAGTACACGGGGTGTGACACTGACGGTGCAGTGCCACACGGAAGGAAATCTATTTCAGTCAAGCCACGGCCAGTCGCTCGGGGGTCAGATCCACGCGTGATCGAAGCCGTAGCAGAATCGAGTCCATGCGTTGAGAGACGCGAGACTCGGAGCAGCCCAGCACAGCGCCGATCTCTCGCATGGTCAATGACTCGTAGTAGTAGAGGACGACGATCATGCGGTCCATGGGCTCCATACCCCGTACGACGAACTCCCGAAGGTCCGCCTGTTGCATGTGTTCGCAGGCATCCAGCTCGGTCGACGCAGCCAGCGCTTCAATGCCGTTGTCGTCGTCGCTGCCGGACTCAAGCCCGCCGAATGTCACGACCGACGGCACTTCAGAATCACCCAAGATCAGTCCGAGTTCCTTGTCGTCAACGTCAAGGCGGCACTGCAATTCATCACGATCAGGTATCCGACCATGTTCCACACGAAACATGTCTCTTGCGTGATCCACGCGTCTACTGCGACGGCGCATGAGCCGCGGCAGATGGTCCTGACTGCGCAACCAGTCGCGCATTGCACCGGAAATACGCCGTGATGAGAACGTCTCAAATCGAATGCCACGTGTGGGATCCCAGCGATCCATGGCGTCGGCAAGGCCCAGATAGCCTTGTTGGATCAGGTCGTCGATGTCGACGTGACGCGGCAGTGAACCACGCAGTCGCTCGGCGATCGGACGTACTTGCCGCCGCATGTAGTGGTCCACGAGCACGGCTCGGCTGTCAAGACACCGATCCGTTTGCCATCGTGTCCAATGGATTTCAAGGTGCGCCTCGTCGGCGCGTAAGGGCGACGTGCCCGGATTCGTACGCTGTGTTTTTGATGTTCGCATTCCCACCGTCCCTGGAGGGCCCCGTTTGGGGCTGCTTCGTTCTCGTCTCTTTGCCCCGCCATCCTTGGCGGCGCCCGACCAGTTGCATCGGCATGGATCCGGCCACTGCACGATCACTGCTTCACAATGCACCGAATCCACGGCGACGCACGTGAGAACCCAGTTCTTTCCGGACGAAAGCGGGACCGATAATCAGGTGGTCATGCCGTTGACGGATTGATTCACAGCTGCGGGACGATCACGAGGACCAGCAGGTAGAGCCCCACCGCAAGTCCGACGAGACCCAACAGCGACTGCAGCGTCATGATTCCAACGCCTCGCAGCCAGAGACCCCGCTCAGGCAGCCGCAGTCCCTTGTGCACCATCGCAATACCCACCAGCAGCGGAATCGCCAGCAGGTACCACAGGCCCTGCATGAAGTGCATGGGCTCGAGAAACGGAATCCAGGCCAGTTGCCACATCAATTCGCTGTCCCTCCAAGGGCGGCGTCCTGTGATCGCCGAGCGGGGGCTTCGGGTTCACGAGTCCGGAGGAGGTCCAGCAAAGCGACAATATTCATCAGGCCTGCCAAGGCGATGTAGAGCGTGCCGATCGCATTGAGGTGTCCCAAGCCCATGGTGTGGAACTGTGCAGGCTGCGGCAGTGTGCGTGCTACCTGCTGATTCAACACGTCGACCAGTACCACAATCGGTCCAGCGCCCAACTGCGCCATGTACCAGAGCTTGTCCCGCACGGAGTCAACGGCGTCTACGCCACCAATCAGGACACCCACGCAGACCAGTCCGAGAATCCCGGCCATGACCCGCAGGCCACGGGTGCGCTGTCCCAAGAGCATGTGGCCGGCCCCGGGCAGCAGCCACCCCAGAATCACCGCCAAAGCAGGATGCTGGAACTGCGACTGAGGCTTGGCATGTCGGTCTGGGGGGGTCATGCGGTTTAAAAGGGCTGTTTGGGCTGTCTATGGTGGTGGTTTGGGCCCCCACCTGAAGTGCCGACCCAGTCGACTCGATCTTCCTCAATGCTAGCAGGCCGCGGATGAATGCTGACGGTCTGCCTGTGATCCATCCGTCGTATCACCGAGGTCTACACCATGTCATCACCCCAAGAACCTTCCCACACCCCAACCCAGAGCGCCTATGACGTCGTCGATCGACGGCTGGGCTTGGATCGTCGTGATTCAGCTGATGGTCGCAATACTGCCCTGGAACGCCGCCGCGGCCCCGGCCGTAGACGCAGTGACTTTGTACGCAGTGCAGAAGAAGGCGAGATGACCAATGAGCAGTACCTGTTCCTGCAGGCTATCAATGCCTTCAAGACTGCCAACGGCAAGCCCTTCCCCTCGTGGACAGATGTTCTCGAAGTGATCCGGCGATTGGGCTACCGCAAGACGCAATCGAGCCAGGTGGATCTTGGCGACCGCGCAGTGGATTGGGCCGAACGTCCTGACGCCGCCGCGAATGTGGATGTGCCTTCCAATCTGGAAGATGCCGCCTAATCTTGACGGCGGGTCTGGCTCACCCGTTTTCGGTGAACCAGTCTGCATTGACCTGAATGTACTTCAGCCACTCTTCCGGAAGATCTTCTTCAGGGAAGATGGCCTGCACCGGACACTCATCGACGCACAACCCGCAGTCGATACAGGTGTCCGGATCGATGTACAGCATCTCAAACGTTTCGAAGGTACTGGCATCCTTGGTGGGATGAATGCAATCCACGGGACAGACATCCACACAGGCGGTGTCCTTCGTTCCGATACATGGCTCGGTGATGACATGGGTCATGGCGTTGATGATATCGACCTGCCAGTAGAGATCTCTTTCCCATTGCACACGCGCGCCAAATTGAGCATCGGCGAGACCTACGAGGCCTCGCCGATGACTCAAGTTCGAGAACCGGCTCGTGCAGCCGGCACAAGTGACTCAGCGCTTTTTGCGGCGCGTTGCCTTCTTGCGGGTGGTCTTACGCTTTGCCTTCTTGCGAGTGGCCTTCTTACGAGTGGCCTTCTTGCGGGTGGTCTTGCGCTTTGCCTTCTTGCGAGTGGCCTTCTTACGAGTGGCCTTCTTGCGGGTGGTCTTTCGCTTGGCCTTCTTTCGAGTGGCCTTTTTGCGAGTCGCCTTTTTGCGAGTGGCCTTCTTTTTGGCCTTCTTGCGTGTGGCTTTCTTTCTGGTTGCCTTTTTGCGCGTTGCCTTCTTGCGAGTGGCTTTTTTGCGCGTGGCTTTCTTACGGGTTGATTTACGTGCGGCCTTTTTACGGGTCGCCTTTTTTCTAACTTTCTTCTTGGCCATGATCATTGACCTCCATGTAGTCTCGCCAGGATCCGGTCTACTCCGGAGAGTTACCGGGCGCACGAACACCCAGCGATAAGCTGTCTCGAGAAGTTGTAGTCGCTATCGGACGCGTGTGCATGAAACCTTTGAAACTTTTTCAGCATTCAAGCTTGATCAAACGTAGCCGAACTATGCTCCCGACCACGAACAGGAACAACATGCATGCCTCAACTGCATCGTCTTGACAATGGGTTGACCCTTTGCATGCAACGCATCGAAGGCGTTGCATCGGTTGCTGTACATGCCATGCTTCCCGCCGGCTGCGCGTATGACAACGATGCAACGGACGGCATTGCACCCATGCATGCAGAGTTATTACTGCGAGGCGCTGGGCCGCACAACAGTCGAGCATTGAGCGATGCAATGGACACTGCAGGCATGCATCGTGGTGTCTCTGCAGGCACGCAACACCTGCACCTGCACTGCACGACGTCTGGTGCATACCTTGGGCAGGCCATGCGTCTTGTGACGCAGATAATGACGGCGCCAGTACTTCCAAAGGCTGAAATTGACGCTGCACGAAGCCTGTGCATGCTTTCGCTGGCATCACTGCACGATGACCCGCAAGACATCTGCACAACGACATTGCACGAGATGCATCGTCCGCGACCGTTGCACCGAAACGGACTGGGTTGTGCGGATGTCCTTCAAACACTGGACAGCGCTCGGATTCAACAGGCGTGGAACGATCGTGTTGGTCCAAAAACAAGCATTTTAGCGGTCGCCGGCCACTTTGACCCTGATGTGCTGTGCGAATCCGTGGAGTCGCTGTTGGGCAACTGGACTGGGGCCAACGCCATGCAAGAGGCCTTTGAAGCACCACCACGCGGCCGTGTGTGCATTGATCAGGACACCGCGCAGATGCAACTCGCTCTGGCATTCGATGCGCCCTTGGCAACGGATGTAAACGTGGATGCTGCACGACTGGCGGCACATGTGCTCGGTGGCGGAAGCAGTTCACGTCTGTTTCTGGAAGTTCGGCAGCGTCGATCCCTGTGCTATGGAATAGGCGCTCGATGGTCAGGCAGTGACCATGACGGCTTCATCCAGGTCGTCACAGGAACGACACCTGAACGTGTTGAGGAGACGCTTGAGACCACACTGAGCACGATTCAAGAGGCCGCGAGCGGCTTGCGTGAAGATGAAATCGCTCGCGCTGTGCTGCAGTTCAGAAGTCATCTGGTACGCGGTGGCGAGTCCACACAGGCACGCGCTTCGGCACTTGCACGCGATGTGGCTGTCCTTGGGCGTGTTCGAGGTCTGCCCGAGCGTATTGCTGAAATCGAGTCCGTTGCACCAAGTGAAGTCAATGCCATCGCAGCTACATGGGCTGATTTGGAACCCACAATCGTCGCTGTTGGACCAGAAGCCTCTCGACCTTGGTGAGACGCTTCCTCAGAGGGTCCGTTACATTGCGTCTTCCATGGCACTTGAATCACCCGTGTACGAAGCTGGCACACGTGTACGCGTGACGCAACAGACACCTCTGCGTTCTTCAACGTGGAGCGAATCTGTCGAAGGCACTGTCATCCGGTTTCGTCAAGCCGCCACCGGCTCGTGGTATGCCCATTCCCGCGATGATCGACTGTGGCTCGACAGGCTGGAACTTCGCTTGGATGACGGGGAAATCACGGTGCTGAATCTGGATCAATACAGCGCCGTAGAAGTGCTGTAGACCACCTGAAACGATGCCCCACGGCCCTGACAGCGGGCCACAGGATCATGCATCAGGAAGTTCAAAGCGAGCTACGAACCGATCGCCGTCCGGCGTTTCCAGAGTGGCGCGTAGGCGGGCTCGTGGAGGCATGTTCTTCGTGGGCAGCTCCAGCGGAAGAAAATAGGCGTGCGTCACAGGGTCGAACCTCGACAGCGTCATGTCTCCGGTCGACTCCAGTTCGGTCGTCCAGGACAGATGTTGCATATCGCCGGGTCCGCTGCTGTCGAGTGTCAGTGTCAGTGCGCCAAGACCTCGAACGGGGTGACCATCGCGATCCCGCAACTGAATCCATGCTTCAAGCATGGTGTCTCCGTCACTATCGTGCAGGCGGGTCAATGGATGCACACGGATCGAACGCGGCTTAAACGGCCATTGCGCCGTGGGCTGAGAGCGCACGCCTCGAACGCCGGAACCATGGACACCACAGCCTGCAACCAGCGGCGGCATCAGCAGCGCCAAGAGCGCCGCAACGCGCACCATCAGTGGCCCAGATCGCGAGCAAGCTGACGAGTTGCGACGTCAAGTCTGTCAGCCGTCAGATAACTGCCGCGTTCAATGGAGTGGCGAACCTGATCGATCAGGCCCCAGCGGACGCCATCTGACGCCCACAGCGAGCGTTGCCAACGCTCAACATCCGCGGCTGAAGGTGCATCAAGCTCCACAGCATCCAGATCCCGCTCCGGGTCTGGGCCTTTGAAGCGAGTGTGACGATCTACGGCTGATGTACAGTGGCTCGCCTCCGAACCTCCAAGAGCAGGCGTTCCCACGATGCCTCGCTCAACCAATGCAATATCCGACATCCCATCCGACATTTTGGGTGCACTCCGCTGACGCCCGTACCATGCGGGCGGCAGTTACCCTGCCCAACTAATTCGCAATGTCCTCTTCGGGCCCTTCCCTGGACCACAGAAGCTGCCGACACCTGCCGACACCTGCCGACACCTGCCGACAAGAAGACCATCGGCACTGCCTCTGTGATTTCTCCAACTTTCGGTTGTAGGACGCCAGAACCCAAACATCGGACCCTGTTCAACTTGCATACGCGCCACCAACCAACCCTGCGAAAACGGCTCTCTTCAGCCCACAAGGTGTTTTTTGCCCTGGCGGTGCTGTTGACGGGCTGTGCGGCAAAACCATCAAGCCCTGTCGTGGCACCCCGCACGTCGTTGGGGCCAGACGTGCACCTCCCTTCGGATCAGGACCAGCCCGAACTTGATTTCGGTGATGACTGGACACAGATAGAGGCGGCATTGGGTCATTCGACGTCAGGCGGGTCGGCCAGGCGCGCGCCAGGGCCTGGGTCGACAGGACTCCCGCAACAGACCGCCCATACCAGCGGACTAGGCATCACGTTGGCTACATTCACCGGCGAGAGGCACCAAAGAGTCGCGCAAGGAGCCTTGGCCGTGCTGGTCTCCAAGGCACCGGATCTCGCATCCAAGATGTCGGTACACACCGACGAGCGAGGCTCGATGGTCATTCATGGGCACTATCACGGCTTTGACGATCCTGTCCTTCGGGCGGACTTGAAACGCCTGAAGCAGTATCGCGTTGACGGCCAACGGATCTTCGGTCTGGTCTTGCCTGCGCAGTTGCGTCCTCCAATGCGATTGGAGTCTCTAAAGCCCCTGAATCTGCATCGCATCAGACTGCAGTTGCCCAACACCCGCATTCTCTACACGCTTGAAGTGGCTTGGTGGGGGCCTGTCGGCAACAACGGCGCCCCAGCACATGCTGCTGGAGCCGCAGAAACGATGGCCCAAAAGTTACGCAATGAAGGGTATGAGGCGTACTTTCTGCACGAGCCGCACCGCAAGCGCAACAGTGTGTGCGTGGGCGTCTTCGACTACACCGCCAAGGACTCCGCCTCGGAGTTGGAATCCTCGCATGTGATGCAGGTTCGTCGCTTCTTTCCCGCCGTGTTGGTCAATGGCAAAGCCAGAGACGTACCCGTCAATGTGCAACTGCCCAACGGTCGACGCAAACCAGTACCGCCGCGGCTCATCGACATTCCGCGACCGTGAGTAACTGCTGTCCCTTGGCAGACCCCGCTCGAAGACGCTGCTAGGTCGAACTGGGGTGCCAGATGGTCTTGTGATCCACCATCGCATCGAGCAACCAAGGCGAACAAGCAAGTGCGTCGTTGGCAAAGCCCTTCGCATCGAAGTTCACACAATGCACCGGTCGAATCACTGAGTCCGCTGCAGCATGTCGCAAGCTGGCTCGCTGCCCCTTGGAAAGCCCTGCCGCAAAAAGCCCGTGCACTTCGCCATGCCCACCCAGCGGTTCAAGCAGTTCCTCGACGTCGCCTGTCAGTAGATTCACCGCCCCGGCGGGTACATCGGAGACAGCGAGCATTTCACCAAGCATGACGGCGCACAGGCCCGCTGAACGGGGAATCACCGCCACGACAGCATTGCCGGGCACAAGCGCTGCCGCGATCATGGTGACCATGCCCAACAGTGGGGGCGTCTGCGGACAAAGCACGCCCATCACGCCTCGCGCCTGCGGCACCGTGTGATTGTGAAAGTTCCCAGCAACAGCGTTTCGGCACCCAAGTATCTGATCCAACTTGTCGCACCAACCAGCCATCGACACCAGTCGGTCAACCGCGGCGGCTGTTTCGCGTCTCGCTGCAGCGACCGTGTACGAGCATGAGTCCTGCAACATCTGCGTGAGTTCAGCGGATCGGCCCTCGAGCATTTCCGCCCAGCGATACAGCACCTGTCCTCGTAGATAGGCCGTGGCATCGCGCCACGGTGCCAGCCCCTTACAGGCGGCTTCCACGGCATCACGCGAGTCCTTGCGGGAGGCCAACGCAATGCGTGCCAGCACCCGTCCGTCCTTCGCCTCGACGGTATAGGTC
>Ga0315336_1006068_pt1 | contig 12686 bp, 5 predicted proteins | sample ASW5metaG_FD_204512 | JGI IMG/M metagenome (GOLD analysis project Ga0315336, IMG submission 204512) | Ammonia-oxidizing marine archaeal communities from Monterey Bay, California, United States - ASW #5 | ecosystem: Environmental > Aquatic > Marine > Intertidal zone | place: USA: California...
TGGCGTCGCCCCGAAGATCTCCATCGTTCCGAACAGGGGCCCGAAGGGCTCCGCGCGCAGGCCGGCGCCGTATTCCCATCGCGGTCCCCACGCGGCGCCCGGGATCGGCGTCTCGCTCTGAAACCTCGGTCCGACCACGATCTGTGCCCGGAATGGACCGGCCTGCCAACCCGTCGCGAACGCCAGCGACAAGCCACCGTTGGGGTCTCCCAGGTACAGATCGGGTTCGCCGGTGGGCAGGTCTGCGGTGAGGGAGATGGCGAGATCGGCGTCCTTCTCTTCAGCGAGCAGGGGCACCGCCGTCCACAGGGTCGTGTCGGCCTGATGTCGGTGCCGTTGCAGCTTCCCCTGGTGGATGATTGCGTAGTGGGCAGGCACGAGAACGCCGATTCGCGCCCAGCCCCCGAGGTTGACACTGCCCCCGAAGTCGAAGGTCTGAACGGAGTCCAAAACGACGCCTCCGTCTGGCGTGTCGTAGAGCACGACCGGGTTCCAGCCCCAGTTGAAGCCGGTCCAGAACGCGAGATCCCACGCGGTACCGAGATCGGCATCCCGAGTGGCCGCAAAGTCGCCGCCATCCACGGCGTGGTGGAGTTGTGCGTCGACGCCGGCCTTCGCCGGAAAGCTCACCAACAGCAAGGGAGTGAGCCGACGGGCCCACAACATCATTGGGAGCAGCAGCAGCCACAGGGCAGAGGGCGTGCCCGCTACATCACAGCCCTTTCCGCCCAGGGAGCCCGCCTCGCCGAACTCACGCCCCTCGCCAGTCTGACAGTGGCGATTGAGGTCGGTCCGGCCGTCGAACTGACAGCCCGATCCGCGCACGATTCCGCAGTCCCAGGGGTCGGTTTCGGCCCCTGTCTCCAAGCCTGTGTCGGCGGTGTCTCCTGTGTCGAGTGCGGCGCGAGGTGCTTGTGGCATGGGGCCTCCACCCACTGTTGTAGGGGTTCACTGCATTCCTTCAATGCGGGTAGGATTCACTGTGCGCACCCTTCCCCTGCTCTTCGCCGTCGCCTGCCAGCCGCAAGGGCCAACGGCCGGAGAGCGCCCTGCTGACCTCGATCCCGCCGAGTGGATCGACGCCGCGGAACAGCGAGGACGATCTCGAGCGCTACACGATCCTCGTCGACCTGCGGTCGGAGCTCAGAGACGACGACCCCCTGGCCGCGGATCTGGACGCCCTGCTCCCGGTGCTCGACCTGTGGACCAACGGCATCGATCACTGGGTGCCGGGTGACCAACAGATGGCGGGAGAAGACGGCTATCTCGGCGGCTTCTTCGTACTCTCGGTGTGGCCCGAGGGAGCCGACCAGACCTATCCACCCCGCGTCGGAGCGGAGCTCGAGGCCATCCGCGCTCTATACCGGGGTCGAATGCTCGTCTGGACCGCGGTCGAGAACGGCCTGGCCACCGACCTGTACTTCGCGGAGGGCATCGAGCAGCTCACCCTCGCCGCTGAGGCCTTTCCCGACAACCGGATCCCGCGGATGTACCTGGGGGAACCCATTCCGAATCCAGTGGCGGATGACCCCGATGCGCCGAGTTGGGCCAGCGACCAGCGCGTCGCCCTCACCGCCCTCTCCGACCAGGCGGCCTGGTGGATTGCACACCGGCAGGCGCCAGATGGACAGTTTGGCGGCGGCTGGGGAGACGACGTGGAGATGTGGCGGAACTGGACCCCGATCCTGCTCTCCTTCGAGGACCCCGAGCTCGTGGCTGCCTGGGAGCTGTTGGCCGACAACCTCTGGGAACTCCCCAGGATGGAAGACGGATACTCGGACGTATTCACCGACGTCGAGCACTCCGCCGAGGACTCCGGGGACACGGTGACCTCCATGCTCCGCATCCGGCCGGACGACCCCATCTGGGCAGCGCGCGCCGATCTGCTGCTGACGCTCTTCGAGACGGTGTGGACTGCCGAGAACGACCGGGGAATGCGCCAGTTCCAGAGCACGTGGTTCGACGGGACCCGGGTGGACGACGACCCCAGCCACGCCTGCGACACGACCTACCACGCCCGGGCCGTGCAGCCTGCCCTTCTCCGCTTCGAGGACCCGACCAGCCCGCTAGCCGACTGGCTGCGGACCTGGACCGACGCAGCCGCCCGAGACGAGCGTGGAAAGGCCAGCGGGATCCTCCCCTCCTCCATGCACTGGCCGAGCGGCGATGTGGGTGGACCCGACGAGGACTGGTGGGATCCCGGATGCCACTTCAACCCCGCGCCCTACGCCTATCCGCGGTTCGCGGGGCCGATGGTCTCCTCCCTGCTCCTCGCCGCAGAGGTCAGCGGAGATCCGGTCTTCGTGGAAACCGTGGATGCGATGGTCACCCTCCGCGAGGACTGGCGAGCCAAGCCCCTCGGAGACGACGTCATCGGCAGCGAAGCCTGGGCCGCCGCGGAGATGAACTTCCTCGCCGACGGTCTGGCGAGCCACCGGGCCAGGACCGGAGACCGGCGCTGGGACACCACGATCGCGGCCGACGGAGACGCCTGGCAACGGCTCGCGGTGGGCGGCGACCGAGCGGACGTCGAGGCGGCACTCTCGGCTTCGGCAGAGGCGTTTCGCTGGGACTGGCCGGCCTACACATCCGAGGTCCGGTTCACGGATCGCGTCTTGAAGCTGCACAGCAAGTTCATCAACGAGACGGCCGACCGGCCGACGCCGAAGACCTCGATTCTCTACCAGACCACCAGTGGCGATGCGGCCGACAGCAGCTATGGACCGGTGCCTGCGGTTCGCTGGCGGACCCATCCCCGAGACATCGCCGCCCTGGTGACCGTGGCGAGCCCAACAACACTAATCGCCGAATTGTATAACTTTGAGGCCACGGACCGCGACATGGGCGCACACCTGTATCGCATACGCAATGGGAATTGGAGCCTGTCGTGCGACGGCGAAGTCCTGCTCGGTTCCGTGGTCGACAGCGAGAGCGCCTTTACCCTGCCTCCCGGGCAGCTGTGCGTGCTCGAGGTCGCGGCCTCCTGAGGTCATAAACCCTTGCCCAGATGTTTCGCCCAGACCTCGAGTGTCCCGGGCAGCGCCTCGCCAGACGCCTCCGCGGCAACCAATGCCTTTCGGGCGCCCGCGATGTCACCCGTCGCCCTCCGCACTCGAGCGAGCTCCACCCAGGTCGGGTTCGCCCCACCGGCGGCCGCCCGCGCGAACGTGTCCAACGCCCCATGGGGGTCGCCACGCAGCGCCCGTGCGCGGGCCACCTGCAGGAGATGTTCCGGATCATCCGGCCCAAGTCCGTTCATATCGGCCACGACCTGACCGAGCTTTTCGTGGCGTTTCACATCGAATATCGCCATCTGCCCGACGCCGCCGACGGTGACGACCCGCCCATCGGACAACACCACGAGATCCTCCAGGGCGTCGTTGTGAATCTGAATCGAAGCGATCAACTCCTGCCGGTCCACGTCGTAGAGGATCAGGGAGCCGTCGTAGCCGCCAGCCCAGGCACGGGAGCCGTCTTCGGAGAGGCCTACGGACATCACCACCATCTGCGCGCGAGGGAGTTTCGTCGCCTCGAACCCGGCGTTCAGGTCAACGACGAACGGCGTACCCAGGTGGTGGGAAACGGCTACTCGTCGACCATCACCGCTCACAGCTGCCCGATAGCCCGCCCGGACCTCGTCGCTGGTGTACACGACCTGAGAGGTCGACAGATCCCAGACCTGCAGCAAGGGGCCATCACCGCGACCACTGACCGTCATGTACCGGGAGTCGGGCGTCAGCACGACATCCCAGGCGTCATGGATCTGGTCGTGGAAGGTCCGGATCTTCTGGCCGCTGACCAGATCCCACTCGACCACCGCGCCGTCGCCATAGACCACCACCGCTGTGCCACCCGAGACGAACGCCGTCGCCGCAGCGCGCTGGCGACCGTCGTCGAAGACGCGCTCCTGGGTGCCGTCGATCAGGTCGATATAGCGGGCGATTCCGTCGCGACCCGCGGTCAAGAGTGCCCGGCCGTCGGGAGAAAATGACGCGTGTCGCGTTCCGTCCGGATTGGTGGGAATGCGGGTGAGGATGGAGCCCCCGCCCACCTCTACGAGCACGATCTCGCCCTCCCTCGTCGAGACCGCGGCGAGCAGGCCGTCGCTACTGACATCGACGCCCAGGCCGCGACCTCCGATATCCAAACTTTGCGGCGGGGAATATGGCGCGGTCGCCCACACGGTTGCCGTCTGGTCCCGATGCACGATGGCGTAGCCCGCGCGGGCACACAGGATGCTGCTGAATCCCGCCTGGGTGGCTCCGGGCGCCGGCCTGCGGGCGATCTCTTCGCCGTCGTCGGCCCGGTACCAGACCACCTCATGTGCGTCGAAGGACAGGACGTTTCGCCCCTCGTCGGCGAACGTCAATCGGGTCTCGAACGCGATGGGCTTCGACCAGATCACCTCTCCGGTTGCGGCGTTGAGCAGCTCCACACTGTCGATTCGGGCCAGCGCCACCCAATCTCCACCGGGAGAGATCTTGACGTCCCCCCACCAGGGAAGGTCGCTGACCACCTCCCCTGTGGCTACGTCCACTACGTACATCGTGTCCGGTTCCTCCGAGTGCCGGACCTCGTCTTTGCGGTCTCGAGCCACCAGCCGAAGCCCGTTGTCACTCACTACGGACGCCCAGAATTCGGGTAGCGGTGGGCCCGCGAGGGACCAATCGTCGGACCTGAGCACGGACGTCCCCATGTCGGTGTCGACGACGACCACCACGCCATCGCCAAAAAAGACCGTGTCATAGGGTTTCGGAGAATGGGGCAAGGGCACGGTGTGCAGGACTTTGTCCGAGTCGAGGTCGACGAATTTCCAGCCCTCGTCGACGCGAAGGGCGGCAATGGGCCGGTCACCGATGAACCCGATCCTGGCGTAGGTCGACGCGTTCTCGGACTGGCTCAGCAGGGCACCGGTCGGCAGATCGTAGATGAACGCGTCGCCGGTGTTGTCGATGAGTCCAAACGCCGATCCGGAGGAAGCCAGCGCGAGGTGAACGCTCGCATCCCCGATATCGATCGCGATGAGGGGTGGTGGATAGGCCCAGTCCACCCACGACGCCAGCACGTCGGCCTTCAAAGTGTCCGCGCCAAAGGCCTGGTATCGCGCCCGCGCTCGGTCCAGTCCCTGCCGCGCCTCCTGCACCGCTCCCTGCTCCACTCTGGCGATGGCCAGCGCGGTCTCGCTGTCGGCCAGAGCCAGCCCCGTGGTGCGGGCGAAGGTGACCGCGGTGGTCAACGCGGTGCCGCCGCCGATGAGGAGCGCGCCGACGGCCACTGCCGATGCGATCGAACCTGCCGCGACGATCGTCCGGTTTCGACCCGCCCACTTGAGGACTCTCGCCACCGGTGAATAGCGGACGGCCTGCAGCTCGCGACCGTCCAGATACCGGAGCAGGTCGTCGCGGAGATCGGCAACGGTGGCATAGCGGCGAACGGGATCGACCTCCATGGCCCGAAGAACCACGGCATTCAGCTCCCGAGGGACGCTCGGATCGACCTGGTTCGGCGGTGGAAAGACCCCCTTGGCCACACTCTGCAGCAGCTGGATTCCCCGCCCCTGGAATGGCCGCTCTCCACAGAGTACGAGGTAGAGAATCACGCCGAGAGCGTAGACATCGGTCCGCTGGTCGACGAGGTGCTTCTCCCCTTTTGCCTGCTCGGGAGCCATATAGGCCGGGGTGCCGAGCACGACGTCGGCCCGGGTCAGCTCATCGGTGGAGGTCGCGACGTGGGGCGTCGGAAAGGTGTCGGAGTCCTCGTCGAGCGGTTGTTCGTCTTCGGAGAACACCCGGGCGATACCCCAGTCCACCACCAGCACCTCGCCGAAGTCACCGATCATGATGTTGGCCGGCTTCAGGTCGCGATGAACGACCCCTCTCGCGTGGGCGTAGGCCATGGCGTCGCAGACCTTGACGATGACCCGGAGGCGCTCGGCGAGGGGGGTCTTGCTGTACTCAGGAGCGCGAAGCACCGCGCTGAGCGACTGCCCCTGGATCCGGCGCATCGTGTAGAAGAGCCGCCCCTGCTCGTCGAGGCCGACGTCGTAGACGGGCACGATGTTCGGGTGTTCGAGCTGACCGGTCACCCGCGCCTCCCGAAGGAAACGCTGCAGGGTCTTCTCGTCTGGAATGCTGGAGTTCAGGCGCTTCAGAGCCAGGTCTCGGCGGAGCCAACCGTCCTGGGCCAGCACGACCTTGCCCGCGCCACCCCTCCCGAGGACCTCCGCTTCTTCATACCTGCCAAAGGGCTCGTGAAACTCGGCGTCGACCTTGCTCTTCCGAGGCTTCTTGGGGACGGGCTTCGGGTCGTCTGGGTTCGACAGCGGGTGGACGATGGTGTCAGGCCCGGCCTTGTCATTCGGGTCGGACACGAAAACCACCCCAGCTCGAGTGATAGCATGGACGAATGGGACTTGAATGGTTTCTGACGGCGCCCACGGGGTGGCGGCGCCGGATTCCGGTCAGCGGCCTCCTGGTGGGTCGGGCATCGGGTTGTGACGTCGTTCTGACCAGTCGAAGCGTGAGTCGGCAGCACGCTCTGCTCCGGCTGACATTGGACGGGCCAGAGATCGTGCCGCTGGGTTCGAATCCGGTCCTGGTGGGCGGGCGGCCCCTCGATCGAAAGACCGTCGTCGAGGTGGGCGCCGACATTCAGTTCGGAGAGGTGCGATTCACCCTGGTCGAAGATCCCGGGCCAACCCCCGCACCCTGGGTCTGGCAGCTGGTGGTCGCCGACGGGGAGAGCCACGGCGTCCTGCGCACGCCGATGTCCATCGGAGGAGGCGCCGCAGACGACCTCATCCTGGCGGAGTGGGTCCCGGGGGCGGTGATCCTGCACCTGCTCGGGGATGGGCTGGTCGCCGAGGCCGGACCCGCCATCGAAATCGCGGGAGCCGACTCCGATTCGGGGTTCTCCACGCTCGAACACGGGTCCGTGATCACCGCCAATGGGCGCAGCGTCACGGTGGTTCAAGAGCGCTTGGGAGACGGCGAGCACACCCTGCGCAACTCCGAGCCGGGAGCGTCGCGCGTCGCCCTGCGATTCCGCGAGCGCGGGGGCGAAGTGGAGATCGACTGGCAGTCTCGGGTGGCCCGCTTCTTTCTTCCCGACCTGCAGTTCGACCTGCTCGCTGCACTCCTGCAGCCGCCGGCCACTCCCGGGCAGTTCGTCGACGACACCGTGGTCTTCAGTCGCATCTGGGGCGCGGGGGCGACCTTCGACCGCAAACAGCTGAATCTGCTCATCCACCGCGCGCGCAAGAGCCTCCTCGCCGCCGGCCTCGACGGGAAAGAGCTGATTGCAAGGGCTCCCGCGGGGGGCGAAACCCGCTTCGTGGTCACCCCCGGAGCGACCGTCGCACCACCGGAATCGTGATGCGCTTCACCGGGTGAAACCCCAGTGAAACCGGGTTCCGCGAGGGGACCCATACATTGGTCACGCGTCGCCGATTTCCCGGCCGCCCCTAGCAATCGCGGAGCACACCATGCGTGCGATCACGGTCCTGTGCGCCCTCAGTCTCAACGCTTGCGTTGTCACCCTGGCCCCTCCTGCCGATCCCGAAGACCAGACGCCCACCGAGGACTGTGCGGATGGCCTCGACAACGATCTGGACAACTGGGCCGACTGCGCCGACTCGGACTGCGAGGCGATCTGTGACGCGGACGGAGACGGGCACGACTCCCTTGAGAGGGGCGGCAATGACTGCGACGACGACAACCCGGCCGTGAATCCAGACGCCGCCGAGGTCTGTGACGGCGTCGACAACAACTGCAATGGAGAGACAGACGACGACGACCCCGACGTGGAGTTGACCTCTTGGTACGCCGACAACGACGGAGACGGATTCGGCGACCCAGACGTGGTGAGGCTCCAGTGTGAGCCTCCAGCCGGCCAATCCTCCAACGACAACACCGACTGCGACGACAACGACCCTTCCGTCCATCCAGAGGGAACCGAGGTCTGTGACGGCCAGGACAACGACTGCGACGGCCTCGCCGACGATGACGATCCCGATGTCGACCCCATGTCTCAGGCCACGTTCTGGCTCGATGCCGACGGCGATGGCTACGGCGACGTGAACTCCCCGTCGAGGGGCTGCTTCATGCTGCCGAATCACACCGACAGCGACGACGACTGCGACGACAGCGATCCGGGAATCCATCCCAATGTGTCGGAGATCTGCGACGGTATCGACGAGAACTGCGACGGCGACATCGACGATGTGCCCGACTACGACGGCGACGGGTTCATCGCCTGCGGCCTGCTCTTCGACTGCGACGAGAACGACATCGACATCCACCCCGGAGCGTTGGAGATCTGCGACGGCGTGGACAACGACTGCGACGGCGTGTTGCCAGCCGACGAGACGGATGCCGACACCGACGGCGCCATGACCTGCGACGGTGACTGCGACGACAACGACCCCACCATCGGCGCGGCTGGAGAGTGGTTCGAGGACGGCGACGGCGACGGACATGGCGCCGGAGTGGCTGAGCCGGTCTCGTGTACCTCTCCCGGTCCAAACTACGTTCCCTACCTCGGAGACGACTGCGACGACGCCGATCCGTCGATCCACCCCGGCGCAACCGACGATCTGGGCGACGGCGTCGATCAGAACTGCGACGGCCAGGACGGTACCTGCACCGAGATCGTCATCGGGTTCTTGCCAGGGGCACGTCCGCTGGATGACCCCTTCCTGGAGTGGACGAACTTCATCGCCATCGCGGACACCCTCGGCAGCTGCCCGGTGCGCGTGACGGAGATCGCCAACTGGTTCACCCTGGGCGACCTTCAGTTCGCCGATGCGGACGTTCTCTGGGCCACCGACGTGGGCGGCGCGCCGTTCACCGCCAACGAGCTCGGAGCTATCCAGGACTTCACAAACACCGGCGGCGGGCTCGTGACCACGTCCCACTGGCTCACGCCCACCGCCGACAACAGCGCATTGGCGCCTCTGGTCGGCATCGATCCGTCCGGATTTACCACCGGAATCGCCTTCACCCAGCCCGATGTGACCGTCCGCGATCTGTCCCACCCGATGGCGCGCGGCCTGCCCTCGACCTTCGATCTGACCAGCTACGGCTGGATCCAGGACTCGTCCCCCACGATCGACCAGATGGTCATGGCCGATGGCGAGGTGGTCATGTCGTCGGCCGATGGACTGAACATGGTGGTCGCCTACGACAACGGCCAGTGGCGCGGCGTCGGGATTTCCTCCTTTGCAGAACTCTTTACGTCCGATCCCAGCGTGCACCAGGTCATGTACAACGCAGCTTCCTGGGCCGCCGGATGGGACCTGCCAGCCGGTCCCTGACATGCCTCATCTTCAACTCCTCGGGAGAACACCATGCGCTCATTCCTCATCGCCTTCGCCCTCACCGGCTGCACCGTCACCCCCACCGGCCCCAGTGTGTCCGACACCGACCCCGGCTTCCATGTCGAGGACTGCATCGACGGCGTCGACAACGACAACAACGGCCTGCTCGACTGCGGCGACCCCAGCTGCGAGTCGACCTGTGATGTCGACGGAGACGGCTTCGACGCCATCGCCATGGGCGGTTCCGACTGCGACGACAAGAACGGCGCCGTTCACCCCGACGCCATCGAGTTCTGCGACGACCTCGACAACGACTGTGACGGGCTCGTAGACGCCGAAGACCCCGATGTGGCATTGACCGCCTGGCATCCCGACGACGACGGCGACACCTACGGCGACCCCAATCAGGTGGTCTTCCAGTGCGAGCCCCCTCCCGGACCGGCCACCCAGGACGATGGGGACTGCGACGACGACGACCCCGACATCCATCCCCAGGCCACCGAGTTCTGCAACGGCGAGGACGACGACTGTGACGGCCTGGTCGACGACGACGACCCCGACCTCGACCCCCTCACCCTCAGCACCTGGTGGCCCGATGCCGACGGCGACGGCTTTGGGGATTTCCTGCCGACCGACGCCTGCGTGGTACCGCCCGGGCACACCGACAACAGCGAGGATTGCGACGACGGAAACGGGGACATCCACCCCGACGCGACGGAGATCTGCGACGGCGCCGATACCGACTGCAACGGCGCCATCGACGACATCGCGGACCTGGATGGGGACGGCTACGTCGCCTGCGGCCTGCTCTTCGACTGCGCCGACGACGACCTCGACACCTACCCTGGAGCGCCGGAGCTCTGCGATGGGCTCGACAACGACTGCGACGGCATCGTGCCAGGCTTCGAGATCGACGCCGATGGCGATGGCGTGCCGATCTGTGGCGGAGACTGTGACGACAGCGACCCGCTCATTGCGCAGTCGGGAGAGTGGTTCCTCGACGGAGACGGTGACGGCCACGGCGCCGGCCTGCCGTCGGCGCCATCGTGCACGCCGCCCGGACCCGACTGGGTGGCCTACCTCGACGGTGACTGCGACGACGGCGATCCGGCGATCTACCCGGGCGCACCGGATATCATCGGCGACGGCATCGACCAGGACTGCGACGGCCAGGACGGCGCCTGCATCGAGATCGCCATCGGCTACCTGCCCCAGTGGGGGCCCCTCACCTACCCGGATCTGGCCTGGAACGACGTCATCGCGACCGCCCCGACCCTGGGCAACTGCCCCCTGCGCTTCGAGGAGATCTCGCCGGGGTTCACCTTCGCCGACCTGCAAGCCGCCAACGTGAACGTGCTCTGGAGCACCGGTGCCGCGACCATCGGCATCGAGTACACGGCCGGAGAGATGCAGGCGATCACCGACTTCGTCAACGCCGGCGGCGGTATCGTCACCAGCTACACCTTCAACCACTTCAGCGCCGACAACTCCGAGCTCGCGCTCCTGGTGGGCATCGACCCGGCGGGCTTCAGCACCAGTCAGGCGCTGTGTGACCGGTCGGCCGACGTGCTCGAGGTGGACCACCCCATCGCCCGGGACGTAGACGCGACCTTCGATCTGACGACGTATTCGTTCGTGCAGGACTCGTGGCCGTCCATCGACCGGGTGCTGCTGCCCGATACGGAGGTGGTGATCGCCTCACAGGACGCCTTGAACCTGGTGGTGGCCTATGACAACGGACAGTGGCGCGGGGTGGCGTTTACGTCCTTCCCGGAGTTCTTCACGCTGGACGACAATGTGCATCAGGTGATGTACAACGCGGCGGCCTGGGCGGCGGGGTTTGACGCACCGTAGTGGTCGCGGTCGTGGACGCGGTCGCGGTCGTGGACGCGGTCGCGGTCGTGGACGCGGTCGTGGGCAAGTTGGCCATTGCCGACACAGAATCGAGCTACCGTCAAAGCCAGTTCGCCTGCGTAGAATCGAAGACTGACACGAACGGAGTCGCTGCCTCATCTACGCCGCCAGGGGGTTCGCAAAGGGGGGGCGACACGCAGACCATGTCGGCCAGGACAAGCGTCGCTGTCGCCCCCCCTTCGCCAATCCGAGCCGGGGCCGCATTCAGATCTTGGAGCTCTGCCCAATCCACGCCGGCGGCCCGCTCGGATTGTCCGTGGGGGTTGTAGGGGTCTCCCCTGCCGAGCGCAGCGAGCCAATGGATCTTTTCCACGCCACTCGTCCCGATGCCGCCGCACTCGCCGGCGGTGCGATTCAACCACGGGACGATTGATCGACGGAACGACGGAACGATTGCTCGATCCGTCGCTAGATCGATTGATCGATTGATCGATCCGTCGCTAGATCGGTCCGTCGCTCCGTCGCCGCTTCGTTCCGTCGAGCGAATCGATAGAACGAACCCTCTATTGTCCACGAATCGAGTGCTCCCCGGCTCAGCCGAAGCGGCTGGTTTTGACCTCGCGGGGACTTCTAGCGCGTTTGTCGCGGTCCGCTGACCTCAGGTTGCCGAGCGACGAACCGCTGACGGCGAACCGGTGGTTCGGGGAGGGCCTTCGAATCTCCTGTCCGCCCACGCTCGTCGACCGGGTCGTCATCGGCGGCGGGGGGGGGGGTCGGGATCCTCAACAACCCGACCGGCCTTGGTCTACCGCCGAACGTCGACCTCTCGCGCACCCAGCACGGTGCCGAGCTCGCCAACGTACCCGGGCCAGTGCTCATCGATGTCGATCCCCGCAGAGACATAGACGGCGCCAAAGCGACCCTCCGCGAGCAGGAAGCGCACTCCCCCGCCTTTGCCGAAGACCGACCAGTCGTCTCGAACACTCTCCGTGAAGTGGACGAGGAGCCTCCCGATGCGCTGGAGGGTGGCGTAGGTGATGACCGAGGTCCACACTCCGTTTTCGCCGCTGTCGCCGCGAATCCAGAGCTCGAAGCCCTCCGGCAGGGTCGCTCGGAGCGCGTCCAGCCTCGAATCGGCGATGCCCGCGGCGGGGAGGTCCGGAGGCTCGTCGGATGAGGTGATCTGGAGGCTCGTGAGGATATCTTCGCACCACTGCCGGGACCGGTAGCGGTGGCACTCGATGTCGACTGCGTACCCCTGCTTGCTCTGGGAGCCGTGCACCACCTCGCCGACGCCGCCCGTCAGGCGCCGGTGAAAGCCGTCGCCGGTGGACCGGATATTCTTCACGACCAGGCGACGTCCTTCCCAGGCCACTGAGAAAGCCCCGTTGGCGAGCTGCTGGACCTCGCTGCCGATGGGATGGCTCAGCGCGACCCGCACGTCCTCCACCGCCATTCGCGCCGCCTGGTAGCCGGAGGCCTCCACCTCGTCGATGCCGTACTTGCGCTTGTGCTC
>Ga0315336_1006069_pt1 | contig 12685 bp, 7 predicted proteins | sample ASW5metaG_FD_204512 | JGI IMG/M metagenome (GOLD analysis project Ga0315336, IMG submission 204512) | Ammonia-oxidizing marine archaeal communities from Monterey Bay, California, United States - ASW #5 | ecosystem: Environmental > Aquatic > Marine > Intertidal zone | place: USA: California...
ATTTTTCGTCCGTGAGCAGGATGCCTCCATTGCCGGCAGGGCGCTGCCTGCCAGTCAGGTCGCCGTCGATGACCCGCCACTCAGGAGTGTCGCCATGATGGTTGGTCATCGAGATGTGCCAGCCCGCGATATTGCGGCCGTTGAAGAGCGGCGTGAAGCCTTCGGGGACTTCTGCGCCCAAGTGCAATGGGAGCAACCAAAGGGCGAGGATTGAGGCATGCTTCATCATTGATTGCTCCAGCCCAGATTTTATCAGGCGATGCTCGCCTTGGCATGCGTGTCATTCGAGCCCTCGATGGTAAAATCAGCGCGCTGTGGTCGTCCGACTCCTCTTGACAGTTCTCCTCGCGACTGGCGCCGCCGGCGCGGCCCCGAACTTCGTCATCATCTTTGCCGACGACCTTGGCTACGGTGACCTGGGCAGCTACGGTAACCCCACCATCGCAACCCCCCATCTGGATCGCATGGCCGTCGAGGGCCAGCGCTGGACAAGCTTCTACGTGGCCGCCCCGGTTTGCACTCCGAGCCGCGGGGCGTTGCTGACCGGTCGGTTGCCGATTCGAAGTGGGCTGACATCGAAGACTGTCCGAGTCTTCAGCAGCCGCTCCTTGGGCGGCCTTCCGCAAGATGAGGTCACGATCGCCGAGATTCTCAAAGGCAAGGGGTACAAGACCGGCATGGTCGGCAAGTGGCATCTGGGGCACATGCCCGGATTCTTGCCGCCGCACCACGGCTTCGACGAATACTTCGGCTTGGTTTCATCGAACGACCACAATCGTGCTTACGACAGCATCGTAAATCGCTGGCCGGCGCTTCAGCCCAAGAGCGAGTACTGGGACATCCCGCTGATCGAGGGGGAGCGAGTCGTGGAGCGCCCGGCCAATCAGTCAACGTTGACCAAGCGCTATGCCGAACGCGCCGTCGACTTTATCCGCCGCAGCAAGGACGAGCCATTTTTCCTCTACCTGGCACACTCGATGCCGCACACACCACTGTTTCGCTCGAAAGACTTCGAGGGGCGCAGCCGGCGCGGCCTGTATGGCGACGTGATTGAGGAGATCGACTGGTCGGTCGGCCGGGTGCTCGATACGCTCCGCGAAGAAGGGCTCGCCGAGAACACTATGGTTCTGTTCACCTCCGACAACGGTCCGTGGCTGATTTTCGACGAACAGGGCGGCTCCGCCGGCCCGCTTCGTGATGGCAAGGGGGGCACCTGGGAAGGCGGCATGCGTGAGCCGGCGATCTTCTGGTGGCCGGGGCGGATCGAGCCGAACGTGGTTCGGGAAATGGGCTCGACCCTCGATGTTCTGCCGACGATCGCCGCCCTGGCCGGCGCCGAGCCGCCGTCGGACCGTGTCATGGACGGCTACGATCTTGCTCCAACGTTGTTCAACGAGCAGCCAAGCCCCCGCAAGGAAATGTTCTTTTATCGCTCGGCCGAACTCTATGCCGTCAGGCTCGGGCCCTTCAAGGTGCATTTCAAGACCCAGGCCGGGTACTTTCAGCCGGAGCCCGAACTGCACGATCCGCCACTTGTTTTCAACCTCGATGTCGATCCCGGCGAGCACTATAATCTGGGCGACAAGCGCCACGAAGTCCTTGGGCCAGTAGGCCAGCTGGTGATGAAACACCGTGCCTCGATCAGGCCGGTCGACAATCAGCTCGTGAAACGGGCCGACGGCCCAACGGGAGTCTTTAAACGACCATGATGCGAACTTTGATACTGCTCGCTCTTCTAGCCCCCCTTGCAAACGGTCAACAGCTGGATCTGTTGATCCACGGCGGACGCGTGATCGACGGCGCCGGCAATCCTTGGTTCCGCGCCGATGTTGGAATTCGCGGAGCCGAGATCGTGGCTCTGGGTCAGCTTGGCGGCGCTTCGGCGAAGCGCGTGATCGACGCCGGCGGGCAGATCGTCGCGCCCGGATTTATTGACGCTCACAACCACAGTCGCAGGCGGATTCTCCAGGTCCCGGCGTCAGAGAACTTCGTTCGCCAAGGCGTGACGACCATTGTCGAAGGCAACGACGGCAGCTCGCCGATTCCGCTCAACGACTTCTTCGAGAAAGTGCGCGCGGCGAAGGTCTCGATTAACTACGCCAGTTTTATTGGCCACGGAAGCGTACGAAGGGAGGTGATGGGCGCCGCGGACCGCAAGGCCACCGCGGAGGAGATCGAGCAGATGCGGAGCTTGGTCCGCCGGGGGATGTCGCAAGGTGCGCTCGGACTCAGCAGCGGGTTGTTCTATGTGCCGGGTGCGTTTGCGCCCACCGAAGAGGTGATCGAGCTGGCCAAGGTCGCAGCCGCCTCGGGGGGAATTCACATCTCGCACATGCGCGATGAAGCCGCTGGGCTGCTCGACTCGGTGAACGAGACGATCCAGATCGGCGAAGAGGGCGGACTGCCAACCCAGCTGACGCATCACAAGGCCATCGGTCCTGGCAACTGGGGTAAGAGTGTGCAGACGCTCGAGCTAGTCGAGCGCGCTCGCGCCCGCGGCGTCGATGTATCGATCGATCAGTACCCCTACACTGCGTCGCATACCGGCACGGCGGCGCTGTTCCCCAAATGGGTTCTCGCCGACGGGGGTGAGACCGTCAAAGCCCGCCTGCGCAACCCGGAACTGCGGCAAGAGATCATCGAGGAAGTCGCCGAGATCATCCGTGTTGACCGCGGCGGCGGAGCGCCAAAGAACGTCCAATTTTCGAGCTGCGAATGGGACCCTTCGCTTGACGGGAAAACGCTTGCCGACGCGACCCGCCTTGCAGGGCGTCAGGTGAACTTCGAGACGGCCGCCGAGACGGCGATCGAGATCCAGCTCAAAGGCGGCTGTAGGGCGGTCTATCACGCGATGAATGAGGAGGACGTCGAACGGATCATGCGCTATCCGGGGACGATGATCGCCTCTGATGGGGCGGTTATTCCGTTTGGAGAAGGGGTGCCGCACCCGCGCTACTACGGGACGTTCCCTCGGGTGTTGGGTCTCTACGCACGCGAGAAGGGCATTTTGACGCTCACCGATGCGATTCGAAAAATGACGTCACTGCCCGCTCAGCGTATCGGGTTCTTCGATCGGGGGCTGCTTCGACCGGGCATGAAGGCGGATGTCGTCGTGTTCGATCCTGATGAGATCGTGGACCGTGCGGAGTTCGGCGACTCGCACAAGTATTCCGAAGGGGTTTCCTATGTCATCGTCAACGGTGGCGTCGTGCTGGATGACGGAGAAATGACGGACTCCCGGCCAGGTCAGATTCTGTTGGGTCCCGGTGCAGCTGATTAGTGGACTTCCGTCCACGCCTCTGTTGTCGAGTCGTTAAAGGGTCAGCGAGAAGTGCGGAGTAGCTCTCGGCTGACCTCGTCCGGCGACTCAGCCATCATCAGGTGACCGACGCCAGCAATCTCAACGAGCTTGGAATCGGCGAATCGACGGCACAGCGCCCTCGCCGTCCTCGCTGGAGTCATCTTGTCTTTCGATCCACAGACGACCCATGTTGGGCACTGGACTTGCTCCGGCAGTCCTGCTGCTGACCACCGGTTGCAGGCGACGAAATCCGCATTGAGGACCTGCGGCTCGCAGCGTTCGAGCAACGCGACGGTGCTGCCGATATGCCAAGTCCCCGGATTGGCCGCTCGGCCGAAATGCGCGCCTTTCCCATGTCCGAACGCAGCAATAAAACGATGCGCGCGCTCGGGCCGCGAAAGGGTATCGTCCAGCAATTCTTGGTTAACCGGCATCGCCTCACCAGCGGCGATCAGCGCAAGCTTGCGAACCCGTTTTCCGTATCGCGCCGCAAAGCTCAAAGCGACACACGACCCCATCGAGTGGCCGACCAGGATGACGGGTTGGTCCACATCCAAGGCGTCCAGCAAGTCGTTCAGCCAGTCGGCAAAACCATCGACCGAATCGACAACATCGCCGCCAGTCGAGCGCCCATGACGGGGCAGGTCGGGCGCGATGACTCGGCAGCCATGCTGGGCCAGGGTGCGCGCTTGCAGAGCCCAGACGGTATGGTCGGATCCGGCTCCATGCAGCAGCACAACCCACGGACCGGACGCCCACTCGACGCCCCCAGTGCCGACAAATATCGTTCGACCGCCAACTTCGACCTTCATCCGCGGGCGCCCTTCAGGTGACGGCGCAATCGCCGGAAGCCCTTCTCTAGATCCGTGATTAGATCGCCGCAGTCCTCGAGCCCAATCGAGAGCCGGATCATGTCGGGTCCAACCCCGGCCGCGTTGAGCTCATCGTCGGTCATCTGCTGATGCGTCGTGCTGGCCGGGTGAATCACCAGACTCTTGGCGTCGCCAACATTGGCCAAATGACTGAATAACTCGAGGCCTTCGAGGAAAGCACGCCCGCCGTCGCGACCGCCCTCGACCCCGAAGGTGAGCATCGCCCCCGCGCCTTTCGGCAGATACTTCTTCGTCAACGCGATGTCTGGATGTTCAGCGAGGCCGGGATAGCTTACCCATCGAACCAAGTCGTTCGCACTTAGAAAGGCTGCGATTTCTTCAGCGTTCTTAACATGCCTTGCCATCCTGACCGGAAGTGTTTCGAGTCCCTGCAAGAGGTAGAACGCTGCCTGCGGGTTGAGGCAGGCGCCGAAGTCCCGAAGCCCCTCCAGGCGCGCCTTCATCACGAAAGCCTGCGGGCCGAAGTGCTCAGCGAAGGCGATGCCGTGGTATCCAGGCGAGGGCTCCGCGAAGCCGGGGAAGCGCTCGGAATCCCATTCAAAGCGTCCCCCGTCAACCAAAACGCCCCCGAGCGTGACCCCGTGGCCTCCGATGAATTTCGTTGCCGAGTGCATCACGATGTCGGCGCCGTGCTGGATTGGGCGACACAGGTATGGCGTCGCAAACGTACTGTCGACTAGCAGGGGGAGGCCCGCCTTGTGAGCGATTGCGGAAACAGCTTCGATGTCGAGGACATCCATGCGAGGGTTGCCGATGGTTTCCGCGAAGACGAGCCGCGTCTGATCGTTGATCGCCGAAGAGAAGCCAGCATGATCGTGAACATCGACGAAGTGAGTCGTGATTCCAAAGCGGCGGAGGGTGTGCTCGAGCAGCTGGTATGAGCCGCCGTACAGCGACCGGCTTGCAACAATCTCATCGCCGGCTTGGCAAATCGTCGCGATCGCCAGATGGAGCGCGGCCTGTCCCGAGGCCGTCGCCACCGCGCCGACTCCGCCTTCAAGCGCCGCCATGCGTTCCTCGAACACGGCGACCGTCGGGTTCGAGATCCGCGAGTAGATATGGCCTGCCTGCTGTAAGTCAAACAGTCCCGCCGCGCGCTCGGCATCGGGAAAAACGAACGAAGTCGTGTTGTATACCGGCGTGGCGCGGGCGCCTGTGGTCGGATCAGGTCGCTGACCGGCGTGTAGGGTCAGCGTGTCAAAGTTGAAAAGCCAGTTCTCGCTCATGACCCTACTACTATCGCTCTCTCCAGAGCCTAGGTGATAATCTAGACGCTCAAACGTGACACCCTACCGGCGGCCATTTCGAGCACCCTGCGTAAGCGAGGTGTTTTCTACTCAGCTGTTAGGGAAATACCGCCCGCTGACGCAGGCGGCTCGGATTCTCGTCTTGCTTGTGCCGGTTGTGGCGAGTGCGCAGACTGTCGCTGATCTCGCTGCGGGCAAGGCTGCTTTTGAAAACCGCTGCGGCGTTTGCCACGGGGCCGACGGAAAAGGCGGGGGATACGCCCCGAACATCGTCACGCCGGGCTTCGTGCAAAGCCGCGGCGCTGACGAGGTGCGCGCACTCATTCTCGGAGGTATCCCGACTCGAGGCATGCCCCCGGTCGCTGCCCCGGAGCCGGAACTGACACAACTCATCGCCTTTTATCGCTCACAGATTGCCCCCGCGATCGAGAGCCCGGTGAGTGGGAACCTCGACCGCGGGGCTCAGCTATTCGTCTCGCACGGCTGTAGCGGCTGCCATTCTCGCGGCCCCGGCTCGAAAGTCTTTGGGCCCGATTTGGCCTGGATGGGCGCCGAACGAACATTGGGCAAGATCCGCGAGGCCATCGTTAACCCGAACACCGAGATAGTCTCCGGCTACTCAGTTGTCGACGTCGAAATGAATGACGGCGGGAGCCTCCGAGCCTTCGCCCGCAACCGCAGCAATTTTGACCTACAGCTCCAGACTTTCGACGGTAAATTCCGCTTCGTTTCGATGGACGATGTCGCCTCCGTAGAGGCGATGGCGTCTTCTCTGATGCCGACCAAGGCCCTCCCTGGTCAGGACGTTGACGACCTGGTCGCCTTCTTGAGCCGCCAGGACGGTTCGGCGAAGCTCTCCCAACAGCGCACCGACACTTCAGCCGGAATCCCGTTTGAACGAATCCTCAACCCCGCCCCGGGCGAGTGGCCGAGCTACAACGGCCAACTCAACGGCAACCGACACAGTGACCTCGGCCAGATCAATACCGACAACGTCGCCCAGCTCCAGCTTGCCTGGATGTTTCCGACTGAGTCGCCCAACCTGCTCGAGACTACTCCGGTCGTCGTCGACGGCGTCATGTACGTCACGTTCGCAAACACCGTGCATGCGCTCGACGCTTACCACGGCCGCGAGATCTGGAACCACTCGCAGCCCCGTACGCCGAAAATCCTCGGAGCCTCCGCCCGCGCCGCCAATCGCGGGGTGGCAGTACTTGGCGACCGCGTCTTCGTCGTCACCGACCACGCTCACTTGCTCGCGCTCGACCGCCTGACCGGCCGCAAGCTCTGGGACGTAGAAATGGCCGACCATCGCCAGAACTACAATGCCACCGCGGCGCCACTGGTGATCAACAACATGGTTATCTCAGGAATCGCTGGAGGCGACCAGGGAGTTCGCGGCTTCCTCGCCGCCTACGACCCTGCTACCGGCGAGCAGCTCTGGCGCTTCTGGACGATCCCTCTGCCAGGCGAGCCGCTATCTGAAACCTGGGTTGGCGACGCCCTCCCCCATGGTTGCGGCACAACCTGGATCACCGGAACCTACGACCCCGACCTCGATCTGCTCTACTGGACGACCGGCAACCCTTGCCCCGATTTCAACGGTGACGAACGCCAGGGCGACAACCTCTACACGAACTCAGTTCTAGCCTTGCGGCCCGAGTCTGGGGAGCTAGCCTGGTACTACCAATACACTCCCCACGACGAACACGATTGGGACGCGATTCAGACGCCCGTGTTGATCGATCGCGACTGGGAGGGCCAACCCCGCAAACTGCTTGTCCAGGCGAATCGCAACGGCTTCTTCTACGTGCTCGATCGCGAGAACGGCGAGTTGCTGCTCGCAAAGCCTTTCATTGACAAGCTCACCTGGGCTAGCGGCATCGGCGAAGACGGCCGACCGATTCTCATCCCCGACAAGCGGCCGACGCCAGAGGGCAACCTTGTATGTCCGGGCCTACAGGGCGCCGCCAACTGGCCGGCTGTGAGCTACAACCCTGAGACGGGCCTCTTCTACGTGATGGCCGCCGAGTTTTGCCATGTCTTCACGAAACGAGAGGAGGAGTGGCAGGCGGGCCAGACCTACTACGGGGGCGCCGGCAAGAGCGTCCCAGGTGATCCGCAAGGGCGCTACCTGCGGGCGATTGATGTTGTGACTGGCGAAAAGGAGTGGGAGATCCACGCAGGCGACACAGGTTGGTACTACAATTTCTCGGGCGTAGCATCGACGGCGGGAGGGCTGGTGTTCTTTGGCGACAATGCCGGAGCCTTCGTCGCGGCGCGCGCCAGCAATGGCGAGATGCTTTGGAGCCGCCATCTCAACGCCCGCCCCCGCGCTGGTGCGATGACCTACATGCTCGACGGCAAGCAATTCGTCGCTATCGCGGCGGGAAAGGATGTCTTGGCGTTCACGTTGCCGGATTAGCTGCAGCACGAACGGCGCGAACTAGCTGCGGAACCAGTCTCCAATCGCGGAACGCATCCCATTCAAGTCGAGACTCGCCTTCATCTCGAACCTTCCCGCCGAACCCGCAGTCTCGTAGGCTTGGCTAACCCAGTCATATTCTTCCCAAGCTTTGACCTCGTCCACTTCGCTGAGTCGCGCATCTCGCGGATTCAACGCTAGTACTCGACGAGGCGCCGCCGCCGCGTACAAGTCGCGAACATCGTAGGCGCCGATTACTCCAGGAAGGTAGCTGCTGAAGGGCTGTGTCGCCAGCGGGTCATCGAGCACCGAGCGATACGAAAGCAGCCCACCGACGGTGAGGAGCGATTCCACCCGCGGAGACAGAACGGCCGCGTGCGCTGCAACCAACGCCCCGGCCCCGACGCCGACCAGCGTCCACCTTTGCCGACGTGCGCGTGATGCGCTTACAGCCATTAGGTCTTTGAGTCGTTGCCCTAACAAGGGCCGCCCGATCTCAAGCCCGCGATAGGCAAAAAAGTCGTCCCAATCGAAGCTCACTCGGACCCCTTCGAGATTGGTCCTGGTCTCACCCCATCCCCGCAGGTCGAGCGCGATGACGTTGTAGTTCGACGCGATAATCGGGTCGATCACCGCGCGGCGCAGGGCCGGCGAATCCTTGTCTTGGTCGCTGACCACGATAGCGACGCCCTTTGCGTAGGCGCCACTCTCGAGAATTCGATCGGGGATAAAGATTCCGCGCTCTGGCTTGTATGAACCAACCCGAGTAATCTCTTTGACCTTCGCCTGAATCTCGCTCTTGTAGAACCCATATTGTGTCGAGTCCCGCGGAGGCTCACGGGTGGGACGAATCCGGGCTGCGCGTTCCTGGTTGAAGTCGACGACTGTCTTGCTAGCCAGCGAGCTTGCGACTTGCCCCGTCTTGGTGCAGCGCAATTCCTCCTCAGTCGATATCGTTGCAGGCGCTTCGCGCACTTCGCGACTCATATCACTGAGCCACCGCGAAAACCAGTCGACCGCCGCTACGCGCAAGTCTTCGTTGAGTCCGTGGGTATCGTCGGTCTCAACCAGTTTGGCCAGATGCTCGGCGTTGACTAGACCGTAGACGCGAGAGACCTGCTTGAAGGCGTACCGCGCCGCATCGATCGGCACGAAGTCTCTTATCGCTGAGCCGATCAGCAGTGGACGTGGCGCGAATGACGCCAGCAACTCCGGATGGTCAATGCCATGGCGGAGCGTGCGGTGAAGGATTTGCTCGGGGTCTGCAATCAGTAGCGACTCGGTCTTGGCCTTGAAGCTCGCCACCGCACATCCTACAAACGCGCCCTGGATGCGCGAATCGTACGTAGCGTACTGCAGCGTCTCCATCCCTCCGCCTGAATTGCCGCCCATCGCGATTCGCTCGGGGTTGACGTCCGGGCGTTCGAGCAAATAGTCGATCGCCCGCGACGCATCCCAAACGCGGTATCCCATCAGGTTCAAGCCGAGCAGGTAACACTGGTTGCCAAGCGCGCGATGTTCTTTGGTTCCTGGCCCGGTCAAAGAGGCTTTCTTGGCTTCACTCCAAAGTTGTAGGCGCTCGCCTTGGCCAACTGGATCACTGATTAAGGCTATGAATCCGTGCCGGGCCAGTAGTATGCAGAAGCGCTGGTAAGTCTCCGCCGCCTTGCCGTCGTCAGTGTGCCCGCATGAGACCACCACCGCCGGAAGTTTGCCCTGCACCACCTTCGGGCGGTAGAGATTGGCCGTGACGTAGAATTTCGGACGACTCTCGAAAATGATTTTTTCGATGACGTAGTCGTCGCGCTCGATGGTGCCGACCACTCTCGCGTTTAACGGGGAGCGCTCAGCCGGGACTGGGCCCCACATCTCCGCGAGCTTTTCGCGGACGTTTTGCCGCAGAGCGATGATGTCGCTCTGCGCAGTGATCGCTTCGAAGTTCGTGACTCGCCGCTCTTCCAGCAGGCGCAGATAGTCGAGCTGGTAGTCCCACTGCATCTGCCCGAGACCGCCGCCGCGGGCTGCAGCTCCTAGCGCCCCTGGGGTCCCAAGCAGGGCGAGCGAGAACGATCGGCGTGTAATAGAGGGGGGCACGACATCGGCGCCGGGAGCGCCTGAGGCAACGCAGCGTATCGCTGCAGGCCTCATTCTAGCCACAAATCGTCTTATTAGCGAGTCAGCCGGAACCCGCCTGTCAACGCCGGCTAGAAACGTCCCCTTTCGTATAGCTATCGAATCGCCGTCGGGCTGCCCATGCACGCCGACGACAAACCTACAGCTGACCTTGCTCGACCGCACGGGCGTCCTAATCGACTCCCTCGGGTGCAACTGGGATGCTAGTGTAGTGCGCCGGTCAGACCGCAACTTATCGAGTGGAGACCATCTGGTCGCAGGGGCGCGACATGTCGCGCCCTTAATTTGAGTGGCGCGCAAGTTCGACCACATTCTTTAGCGTTTCCGGCCCGCAGAGGGTTTCGAGATCTCAAAATCGAAGGACGCAACATGTTGCGCCCCTGCGCTGCGAGTCGCCGAGAGGGACAGAACAATCTGGACCGTTGGACACCGTATTGACAAAGTGACCAATTTGCCGCGAAGCGTAGACGAGAGCTAGTAGAATCGAGCGCGTGACGATATTTCGCGTGATCGCAGTTTGCTGTTCGGTCCAGATCGGCCTCGCCGCGCCGAACATCTTGTTCATCATGAGCGACGACCACGCTGTGCCCGCGGTCAGTGCGTATGGCGGAAGACTGAACTCGACGCCGAATATAGACCGGCTCGCAAAGGAGGGATCACGCTTCGACGCGGCGTTCGTGACGAATTCGATTTGTACTCCGTCTCGAGCGGTGATTCTCACGGGAAAGCATAGCCACGTGAACGGAGTCCTTGGGCTGGGCGACACTTTTGATGGATCGCAGCAAACGGTCGCCAAGCTCCTACAGACGGCCGGATATCACACCGGCATGATCGGCAAGTGGCACCTAAAGAGCGAGCCAACTGGATTCGACGAGTACGCCGTCTTGCCCGGGCAAGGGCTCTACTACGACCCGCTGCTGCGACACACCGGGAATTGGCCGGAGTCCCAGGAGCACAAGGGATACGTCACCGATGTCATCACCGACCATGCGCTCGGGTTTCTCGAAGAGCGGCCCACAGACAAGCCGTTCTTCCTGATGTATCACCACAAGGCGCCGCACGACGTCTTCGTCCCGAAAGACGAGCATCGCGGGATGTTCCCTGACCCGATCCCCGAGCCTGCGACGTTGTTCGAGGACGTTCGCGAACGAATTGCCCTGCGCGAGACGACCGAGCTCGTTGGCATGAAGCATCTGGCGTTCGGGGTCGCGGAATGGCGCTGGTTTCTGGAGCGAGTCCGCTACCGGAGCGAAGAGATCGACGCTTGGGAGCGAGACCTATCTGGCCTGAAGGGCAAGACGTTAAAGAAATCCCAATACCAGATCTACATGCGGCGTTACTTGCAGTGCGTCTATTCCATAGACCAGAACGTCGGGCGCGTCTTGGACTATCTCGACGAGAACGACCTCGCCCAAGACACTATCGTGATTTACACATCTGACCAGGGGTTCTTTCTCGGTGAACACGGACTCTACGACAAGCGATTCATCTACGAGCCGTCGCTAAGGATTCCACTCTTGGTTCGCTGGCCAGCGGGAATCGCCCCCGGGGCGCATGCCGACAAGCTAGTTCAGAACCTTGACTTCGCGCCAACGATGCTCGAGGCCGCCGGGCTAGAAGTTCCAGCCGAGATGCAGGGGCGGAGCTTCCTCTCGATCGCAAAGGGCAACGCTCCCGCCGATTGGCGTGACGCGATTTATTACCGCTATTGGATGAATCGGGCGCACTTCAACGTTCCTGCTCATTTTGGAGTTCGCACCGAGCGATACAAGTTGGCCTACTTCTATGACAAAAGTACGGGTCCCGACGGAAGGACCTCGGTTCGGGGAGCGAGGCCAAACGTACGGGACCCGTTTTGGGAGTTCTATGATCTGCAGCAGGATCCGCTAGAGCTTCAAAACCTCATCGATGACGAACGCTACAACGACCGGATTCAAGCCTTGGCGAGGCGCCTAATCGAGCTAAGGAGCCAGTACGGCGATGACCAAGACGAGCTTGATGTTCGGTTGCATGCGGGCGACATGTCTGGCCACTAGGCCCGCGCGTAAACCGCGGCCGTATACACCGGCGGAATCGCGGGCATGTCGAAGAACAATGACTTCTGCCTCGGCAAGTTGCTCGACACTCCTGCCAACTCGGGATAGTGCTCAATCAGTGTCGGCGGCGACTCGATTGTGTCTTCGTGAACCATTGACAGCAATTGCAGCGCATTCACCACAGCTTTGCCTTCGAAGTGGTTGTTCGTCACAACGTAGACCGTCTGTGCCTGCTTCGCAAGACGTTGGATGCGCCCCGCCCATTTCTCCAGTTGGCGGTTGGAGTACAGGTAGTCATACCGCGCCTGCACTGCGCTACGCCCCGATCCGTCGTCATTCGAATCAAACCACCGTTCATAGTTCCGGCCGTGCAATCTAACGTAGGCGACCTTCGACGTCACATGCGACGTCGGAGCCAAGCACTGATTTAACTGCGGCTGATCGATATTGCAGAACCCTAGGTCATTGTCTTCAAAGGCGTTAAGTGCGTCGCTTGAATTCCAGCTTGCGTGTCGCATCTCGGCGACCAGCGGATAGCCGGCAAATGTCCTACGGACTCGCATCACGTAGTCGAGGTTTTCTTTCGTCCGCTTGAAAGACCAGGGGAATTGCATCAACACAGCGCCAAGGCGTCCGGCGTCGATTAGCGG
>Ga0315336_1006071_pt1 | contig 12681 bp, 8 predicted proteins | sample ASW5metaG_FD_204512 | JGI IMG/M metagenome (GOLD analysis project Ga0315336, IMG submission 204512) | Ammonia-oxidizing marine archaeal communities from Monterey Bay, California, United States - ASW #5 | ecosystem: Environmental > Aquatic > Marine > Intertidal zone | place: USA: California...
CAAATATCAGCAGCCGGCTGGAGTTGCTGGAGATCGATGCCGACACTGCCAATTGACAGCTGTTTCACCTGCAGCGAAACGGAGTTGTCCCGCTGGCAGTGAATCTTGAAGTTTCCAAGCCGGGCCGATCGCACACCACTTGCGTTGGCGACATCAGCCAGGATCATCTCAACCTGACCAGCAGCTTTTCCACTCCCGTTCAGCAGGGTAATCACCTGGTCACGCTCCGACTTAAGTAGGAGTGTTTCGACGGCTGCGGGGTTGGTCGTCAAACCATCCGGCGACCTGGGCTGTTGCCACTGGAAATTTGCCTCGAGAACCGCAGGCGTTCGGCGCCTGTGAACCGAATCTGCCGGAGGCTTGCATCTGGAGGGGGGCCGTGGTGACAGGTCCTTCCGCCCGTTTTGGGCAGCCTCGTCCCAGGCGACTTGTCCGACCGTTCTTTGCCTCACTCCCAACAGTTTGCCCGGCTGGGCGACTGCCTGCCGGTGGGATGCCGTGGGACCGAACTTTGTTGTTTTAGGCGGGATTTTTAGCAGAAACAAGAATTTTCCCAGCTACCGGTCGGGTTGGGGTTCGACTCTCCGATTATCAAAGTGCGAGGCCAGCTGGACTAAGAAATGACGTTTAGGTTCCACACAAACACTAGTTAACGAGAAAAGGAAAATCATGTTTACCACCACCACAATTCAAACCCATCACAAGCTCATTCGCTTCTTGACACAACCTGTATTGTTCGTGGTCCTGTTGGCCGCGGTGACCAGTACTTACGCCAAATCGATATTCGACGCTCAGCTCGACTTGTCGCTGAAAGTTGCCACCCCCCCCGGCGCAACAACCCCGGTTATCGAGAACAAATTTGGATTTGCCACATCGTTCCCGCGACCTAAAGACAAGGATGGTAAGCCCACCGGTCAGCCGAACCCCGACAAGGATTGGGACGAGTTTACACTCCAGGGCGGTACGGCTACCAAGAAACCCAACCCGTTCGCTGCCGACCGCAAAAAGGTTAAGTATGGTCTGGGGTTGAAATTCCACGTGGGTGGAGAGACTGACGCTTTTGTTCCCGGCGACTTTGGTTGGGGCGAGGGTTGGGCGAGTGGCCGCACCCGAATTCGCCTGGGTAATTTCACCGGCCGTGACGGTTTGCCGCCGGCTCAAGTGGTCAAGGTGAACCTTGAATTGGACACCACCGCAACTGCAGTGGCTCGTGCCGTGAAGGGTGATGCCAGTTACGACTGGGCGTCCGCAAAGTACTTCTACGAGTTGACCAATGAGGCCACCGGCGCTGTCCTGGCGTCGAATGCTGGCTGGCCAGTGGGCGACCAGGCCACTTCTACAGAAGGCGATCCGCCCGCTGGCATTGGCGAGGGCCTGAAAAAGATGGTGCCACTAAACCTGCCGGCCAATTCCTTCACCAATTTTGACCTGTTTGGGCATGTGTATGCGTCCGGTTTTTCGGATGTCGTAGCAGGCCCCCTGCCTGTGGTTCCTCCTGCTTGGGCAGCACCATTTCAACAGCGAGCTAACCAATTGTTGCCCAGCGCCGGGATGAATCTTGGACCCATGGACGAATGGATCCCGCTCTTTGGCAATGTCTTTGGCCATGGACCGTGGCTGGTGGCTGACGTCGCGGGTGTCAAGGGAAGCGACCCCCTGGCGGTGAAGGGAAACGACACGGTCTTTCTGACCCAGGTCGCTACCAACCCCAACCAACTCCAGGATCTGGAAATTTCGGTCGAGACACCGATCGATGAGTACACGGTTTTCACGCTCGATAATAACGTGACCGCCGCCGGTGGTGTGCACCTCTTTGGTTCTCAATTGGCATTAGGAACCGGTGTGGGCGACCAGTTTGAGCTTCACGACCAGGCTGGGCAACTGCAATTCCTCTTGGAGGACACCTCACCCGATAGCCAAATTGAGCAAACCGGCGCCTTTGAGTTCGTGGGTGTTAACGACCCGGTGAGCCCGAATACCCTGCAGTTCCTGGGCGAACTCTATCCCGGCCAGGGGGCCCAGTTCCAGACGCAAATCCTCGTTCACGATGGTATTGATGGAGTGATCGACGGCATGGCGAGGTTAACCCTCCGCCACGCCACCGAGGGTATCGCGGGCGACTACACCGGTGACTACGTGGTTGACCAGCAGGATTATGAGCTGTGGAAGGAGACCTTTGGTTTGCCCGAATTGATGGCCGATGGCAACGGCAACGGGACGATCGATGCGGGTGACTTTACCGTGTGGAAGGACAATTTCCGGCAGGACAATTTCTCATTCACCGACTTCGGTAGGGAACCCCATTTTGGCGCGTCGAGTTCGGCAATTCCAGAGCCCGCAACCGCCCTCATCAGCCTGATTGGCTTGGGAGCAGTCGCTTGCCTGACGGGTCGCCGTCGTGCCTAGACCGGTCGACGCGGACCGCCTCTGTGGCGGTTCGCGTGGGTTGGTTGCTGATTCCAACCGGTGTAATTGATTCAATACCCCGTCACCACCCCCACCGATCGACAGCAACATGTTGTGATCGAGCACAAACTAATACGGGTGAAGAATCGTGGGACCGGTTTTTCTGTACGTCTGAACTCGTTTTCCCTGCGTGGCGACCGGCCTCCGGGGGGACGGGTTTCAGGCGTATTTTTTATCCGGCCGGGAGTCACTTACAGCACACCGCACCGTTTGTAGACTTCCTGGGCATTCATGCCATTGGCAATTTCGCTCCGGACACGGTCCTCGGCACCGACTTTTTGCCAGGCGTTCTGGATGACCTCCGCCTCGACTTTGCGAGGTACGACAACGATCCCATCACGATCGGCGAAGACAAGATTACCCGGGCAGAACTGGACACCGGCGATCTCGACCGGCACATCGTACTCAACGACTTTTTGACGATTCATGGAATCGTAGACAGAAGTGCCGCGGGCAAACACCGGGAATTGCATCGCCTCCATAAAAGAAATGTCGCGCACGGCACCGTCGACAATCGCCCCCACGCACCCTCCGCTTCGCGCCGCGGTTGACAGGAGTTCCCCCCAAATGGCTGACCGCATCGACCCGTTGGCAGCACAGATTATGACGTCGTCGGGATGGCAACTGTCGACCGCCTCTAGTTCTCCATCATAGGTGTTCGGGTCGTTATGGTCCAAATCGATCCAGCGCGTCGTCTTGCAACGGCCTACCAGCTTGTGGATGCCTGTTACGGGGGGTAAGGCAACGCGAGGAGACTGGTGTCGGAATCCAAGCTTGTCGATTGAATCGGATACAACAGCGCTGTAGAGCGATTTGCGCATCATGTCGAGTGTGATTTCATGCTTAACGGAAGTCATCTGCAGGGCTTTCGGTGGTGCGTGATTTTTTGCCGTGGGATGTATATCAGGATCTTCGAACGAATACTGTTTCCAGGTTCAAAATGGTTTCGACACCACTGTCGCAGGGATTCTAGGCTAATACTTTAACCGGCCAAAAGCAACAAGCCATTGGGAGCTGTTCTGTATGGTCTGTGGAAACTGGTATGAACTGAAGATGGTCAGAAAAAGCACCGACTCGCCCTGCCCCGCTGCGAGGGGAGTGAAGGAGACTACGAGCAGGCCTGCCCTCTTTGGGGAATGGTGTTGTTTGTCGGATCGCTGTCGGTTGGCTGGCCAGGCGGATTCTGTTCGGAATGCGTGCTGGATCGGGGGGCATGCGAACTGCTTGAGTCACACTTCCACAAGGGCTTTTACAGCGTCGTAAGAAATACGTGCGGCGGCAAGCATGTCCCGTCTCAAGACTTTTTCGTAATAGAACCACGATTCAAACTCAACAATGAAGTAACCTTCGTAGCCTATTTCCTCCATGGCTTGAAAATACCCGGGCCATTCAATTTGCCCTTCACCCAATAGCGGAAAAATAAAGGTGTCCTGGTCATAACCGGGAGTCCCGATCGAGTCTTTCAAGTGAGCGTGCTTGATTCGCTTGCCCCACTGACCGATCACCCAGGGGATATCATTTCGCCAGAGATTGCCATGCGACGGGTCCATGGTGATAGCTTGGTAGGGCGAGTCGTATCGCTGGATCAACGGCAAAGTCGAATAATAGTCGTGGGTGACCATGCCCCAGACACCTTCATTGGCCAGGTAGACCTGCCATTTTTCGGCGACGGGGATAATTTGGTCATAGGCGTCAAATGCCATTTGCCAGGCGGTTCCCTCAGACATTTCTTCCGGGATCCGTACATGTCCCGGCATCCAGCGCTGGGGGCCGGGATGGACGTTGACGACATGAATGCCAATATCGGCAGCGGCCTCAATGCACTCTTGGGTCAGCCGGATGTGATCGGCTCGAACCTGGTCGTCGGTCACGATGTAGTCGAGCGCGATAAAGATGTTGCTCACGGCCATTCCCTGATCGCTTGCCACATTGACCAGCTGTTTCAGTTGGGCGGTCGACATTTCGCGTGGCCGGAAGTGATGCCGGGACCACTCAATTGCCCGGTAGCCGATTTCCGACAATTGCCGACAAACGATTTCGGGAGCGGTGTCTTCAAAACCTTCGCGGGCCAGAAAGCCCACACGTTCAAGGAGGCCAGACATAGCAAACTACGGTGAGAAATGGACGGTTTGGAAATTGGGGTGCAGAGATTACTTGCTTATGGTTTTCCTGGCTGGTCGGGCGCGAGGAAGTCGAGGTCTGCTCCCAGGTTAGCCGGAAGAACATGCTGGGCGTATAGCCTGCGCCAGCCACGTTCGGGGAGGCAGGGTGGTGCCAGGTTCGCTTTACGACGATCGAGTTCACGGTTGTCGACCAGCAGATTGACCTGGCGTTGTGCGACATCCAACTCGATTTCATCACCCTCTTTGACCAAGGCGAGCGGGCCACCGGCGGCAGATTCTGGCGCGCAATGCAGGACTACCGTACCGAAGGCGGTGCCACTCATGCGACCATCGGAAATGCGCACCATGTCACGAATCCCTTGTTTGGCAAGGTAATCGGGGATGGGTAAGGCACCCGCTTCGGGCATTCCGGACGCAATTGGGCCAGCCCCTCGCAAGACCATCACATGGTCGGGGGTGATTTTCAGAGCGGGGTCATCCAGCCGCCGGGCCGCGTCCTCGGGTGACTCGAATACGACAGCCGGGCCGCGATGCTTCAGCAGCTTGGGGCTGGCGGCCGATTGCTTGATCACGGCACCATCGGGAGCGAGCGTGCCGGAGAGTCCTACCAGCGAGCCAGTGGGCCCCAGCGAGGCGTTTAACGGGTGAATGGTTGTCTGCCAGTCGCCAGGTGGTTGGCAATCTTGCAGCGATTCACTCAGTGCCAGGCCGGTTGCCGTTTTTGCAGTCAGGTCGATGAGCGGTTCAAGCGTTTTGAGCAATACTGGCAGTCCGCCCGCCTTGTGGAAGTCCTCCATGTAGCCGTTGCCGGCAGGTTTGCAGTCGACCAACAGGGGAATTTGCTGGGAGGCTTCGTTGAGGTCTTCCAGCGACAAAGCAATCCCGGCCCGTCGGGCAATTGCCGTCAGATGAATGATTGCATTGGTGGACCCGCCCACAGCCACGAGGACTTTCAATGCGTTCTTGAATGACGCTGGCGATAAAATGTCCGCGGGTGTTCGGGCGGACGTGGCTAGTTCCACCGCGGCTCTCCCGCTGGCAGTCGCATGGCGGAGTCGATCGGCGGTTACCGCCGGTGGAGCAGCACCTCCGGGCAGCATCAGGCCCATGACCTCCGCGAGGCAGGCCATGGTCGACGCCGATCCCATCACCATGCAGGTACCGGTGGTGGGACAGAGGGACTGCTCGACTTCTGCGATTTCTTGATCGGAGATTTCGCCCCCGCGGTAGGAACTCCAGTAGCGTCGGCAGTCGGTACAGGCACCCAGCCTGGTACCCTGCCAATCTCCGGTGATCATCGATCCTGTCACGACACACAGTGCGGGAATGTTGGCCGAGACAGCCGCCATCATTTGAGCGGGAACGGTTTTGTCGCACCCACCGGCCAGCACGACCGCGTCCATGGGTTGGGCGCGAATCATTTCTTCGGTTTCCATCGCAAGTAAATTGCGAAAGAGCATGGTGGTGGGGGAGCAGAGAATCTCGTTGAGCGAGATGGTAGGAAACGCAAAAGGCAGCCCACCGGCCTCGAGGACACCCCGCTTGATAGCCGCGACCAATTCCGGCATGTTGCGGTGGCACGTGTTGTAGTCGCTCGACGTGTCGACGATACCGACGATCGGCCGCTGGAGGTCGGTGCGGTCATACCCGGCCGAGGCCAGAAAAGCCCGCCGCATATACCGGCTGAATTCCGGATCGCCGTACGAGGCGAGTTTGCGATCAATTCCAGTCGCTGAATTTGCGGGGGCCATAGGTGCAAATGGTTCGTCGTGCATCAGGTTCATGGAATCATCGACATTGGTCAGCACGGTTGGCTCATAGTAATAGCCGCGTTCGTAACCGTCGGTATCCATGTCGTGGGGAATATCGTTAGTTCATCTCGTAAAACTCAGGGTGGGGTGATCACAATCCAATCTTGTGCCTCGTAGCCTGGGTCTGTTCAGCCCAATTGCCTACATTCCAGCGGCCGAATGCGCCCAGGCCAGCCAGTTCGTCGGGGCCAAAGTAAACCGGGACGTAAACCAGTGAGAGGCCCGCGTTGCGATACGCTGCTTCCAGGGCCTCTTTCAAGTCCTCCGGTTTGCGAATAGGACCAAATGTTTGCACACCGTCCACGGCGTTGGCCCAGGCTACGTAATCGACTTGCACCTGGTCGTTCGTGGCGTGGTCGTCCCGGTACTGGGCTTCTTGCAGTCCTGAAATGGCCCCCATCCGGCGGTTGTCCATGATCAGGATTGTGCCTTTGGCGCCATGTTGAACGCCATCGATCAAGATCTGCGGGTTCATGGTGAATGAACCGTCTCCGGTATGAGCGACCGCGTAGAACGGTTTATTGGTCACGGCAGTTGCCAATACCGACGACACGGAAAATCCCATGTAACTCGCACCCGTTTCGGTAAAGGTTCGTCCCAGCCGATCGTCTTCGACGACCTGAAAACCGTTGGCTTGTACATCGCCGGCGTCGAAGAAATTCACGACATCCTCTTTTGAGCGGGCCCAGTCGGTGGCGATTTTGATGGCGGCAGGCTGGGTCAAGACAGGTTCACCCCAAACGGGATCCACCAGGACTGGATGGTCATACCGCTCTCTCTTGAAAGCATCCCATTGCTGTTTTTTCGCCGAACATGCTTGAAACCAGCCCGACTCGCTGGTCGTTGACCGGTTGCGTGTCTTGAGCACGCGGTTCAACTCGGCCAGGGTTGAGGCTGCATCCCCCATCAACGAAATCGTGGAACCGTAGTGTGTGGCCGCCTCGATGTTGGTATTGATGTTGATGACCTGTCGAACCTTGGGGTAGGCGGTCCTGGAACTATCGGACTGGCAGACGAAGCGGGAGCCGATCGCGACCAATAGGTCTGCCTCATCCTGTGCAAAGTTACCACAGACCGATCCTTTGCTACCCGCAACGGTCATATTTCGTGGGTGGTCGTAGGGAATCACTCCCGAGACGATTGGGCTGGTGATCGCGACACCATCGACGAGGTCTAAAAACTCGGTAATTTCCGGGCCGGCGGTGCGAGCTCCGCCCCCGACCCGAACGACGATCTGCTGGGCGACCAGGAGTGCGTCGGCAGCCTGCTCGTAGCTACCGTCGTGCGGCACCGAGTGCCGGCGGTGCCTCGCGCGGTAGTTCGTCGAGATTGAAGTTTTCCAGCGCGGCGGGCTGGGTATTCATGGGCATCAACAGGTAGAACGGGCCTGCTGCGTGTGGATGGTCTACCGTGTTCATTCCCCGCCGCAGGGCTGTCGCCAGAGCCAGCGGTGTGTGCAGGCAGTATGCGGATCCCATCGTTGAACAGAGCTGCAGATAGAGGTGTTGTTGGTACTTGGGAATCTGTTGCATGTTGGGGCCTTCATCTTCGGTCGTTTCGTCACCGAAGAGGTAGTAGACCCCCAGGTTGTCGCTGGCGGGCGCCAGCGAGCCAGCCAGGGCATGCATTGCACCCGGGCCAATGGAAGTAACCACCGCCGCTTTTTCGCCTGTCACCCAGCGAAGCGCCGTCGCGGCGTGGGATGCCGCGGTCTCATGCCGCACCGGATACGTTGTGACCAGTCCGGCCTCTTCGTAAACCCGCAGCACTTCCCCGATTTCGGTCGAACCATGCCCGAAGACGACAAGAAAACGGGTCACATCCTGGAGCATGAGGCCCAGGACGAGGGCCTCCGAGAGTGTGGTGTCAATCTGCCGTGGTAATTTGCCCTCCTGGATGGCTTTTTCAATACCGCCTGCCTTGGCAATGATGCCGGCCCGCTCAGCGCGGGAATTAGCGACCACAGAAACACGATCAATGCTCATGGGATTAGTTTCACTGCCGGTCGTGGAATTTCAGGGATCATGAAAGAGGGTACGAAAAGCCGCTGCCAGCAGCGGTTTCCCTCGCCTGGGGCCGTGACGGGAATCGGACAACTTGCCGGGCGACGAGGTACTGTGGGGATGCGAGGCATGTTCTGCCAGAAAATTCCAGTTAGTCGACAATATAAAGTCGCCGACCGGTGGCGCCAACTGGATAGGATTGATCAAATCAAGTGTTGCCTTGCGTTTGCCTGACCACTTGCGTCTGCCTGACAAATGGTGCAATGATGCGTAGCTGGGAGCAGCGGTTGCGGCACCCGGTGGTAGAGGACGTCGCCAGCCATTTCCTCCGGCCTGCAAGTGGTTTGGTCGGTGAGGCCGTTTGGTAAAATCGCGTGCCAGTTTGCCGCTTTGCAAAAAAAAACAAGAGTTTTGAAACCTGATGTCCAGATTTAGCGATCAGCTGGCTTCCCAGATTCGCCAGGTTGGTAATCCCGTTGTTGTTGGCCTGGATCCCCGTTGGGACCTCTTGCCCGACGAATTGAAATTGTCCGATTCACCATCTCTGCACTTCCAAGCAGAGGTTTTTGAGAAGTTTTGTCGTGCCGTGATCGATGTCGTGGCCCCACTTGTTCCGGCAGTCAAACCGCAGATGGCCTTTTTCGAGGAATTAGGCCCCAGCGGGATGACGGCGCTGTCGAGTGTTATTGCGCACGCCCAAGAGAATGGGCTGCTGGTTATTTTAGATGGTAAACGGGGTGACATTGGCAGCACGGCCGAAGCGTACGCGCGGGGTATCTTGGGGCGCGGCCAAAGTGCCTGGGGGGCCGATGCGCTGACGATTAACCCGTATCTTGGCGAGGACAGCTTGACGCCGTTTGTGGATGTTGCGATTGCGCGAGAATCGGGTTTGTTTGTATTGGTCAAAACGTCGAACCCCGGCGGTGGCAGGTTTCAGGATCTGATTTCCGACGGGCGGCCTCTGTATCGACACATTGCGGAGCTTGTCGAAGAGAACGCCAGCCGTACCGCCGGTGTGTGCGGTTACGGTGCCGTTGGAGCGGTCGTGGGGGCCACTTATCCGAACCAACTGGACGAACTTCGCGCAGCGATGCCACATACCTGGTTTCTGGTGCCTGGCTTTGGCAGTCAGGGAGGAAAGGCAGCCGATGTGGCCGGCGCGTTTGATGCCCACGGTCTGGGGGCGATTATCAACAATTCTCGGGGGATTCTGTTTGCCCAGCGAAGTCCCAGGTATCGAGAGAAATTCCAGCAAGCGAATTGGCAAGCTGCGGTGGAAGCGGCTACCCGAGATATGATTGCCGAGTTACGTGCGGAGACTTCTGCAGGAAAATTGCCTGGGGGTGGTTGACGGTGGTTTACGGTTGGCCCGTACGACCAAGCTTCTGCGATGCGAGGGTGGTTTCCTCGCTAATTCAACTACTTTTTTTACCAGCCAAGCGAGACTGGAGAGTCCCCACAAACCAACCGGTCGATGCCCACACCAGGGCGCATGGGATTGCAACCAACGGAATGTTTGTCCGGCCAACTGCCGTTATCAGGAACTTGTAGATCTGGGAGGTTGCCACATCTCCCCCCCGGAATACGGCTGTATCGATAAAGTTCTTGGCTTTGTATTTCTCATCTCGCGTCACCACGGTAAACAGTACCTCACGAGCCGGGTTTAGCAGCCCGAACGTACCGCTCCGCACCACGATTTGAACACCGAAAGTTAACCATATCGTTGGTGCAAAAGCCAGGCCCAGGAAGCCCAGGGCGAGTCCCAGCGGCACGACTACAAGTGTTGTTGGCAGGCCAGCTCGAGACATCAGCAGGCGTGCAAGGAAGAGTTGGCAGAGCAAGGTCAGCACTTGCACGATGCCGTTTTCGAAAGCGAACAGTTTTGTGCGAAGTTCAATAGCTTCGACCTCATTCGCCACGACATTGATAAGTTGCAGATAGACTGTCGTGGCACAAAACTTACCGAGTAGCAAGAAAACACAAATGGTCATCAAGTAGGGGTTCCGCAAGATGCTGACGATGCCGTCCCAGGCCGTACCGCCAGTACCTTGTTGAGGTGCAAGGCGAATTGCCGGCGGATTTCCCGAGGTCATTTTTTCTGCGGCAGTTTGCAGCCGGCGGAAACAGAACAAGCCAATTTCCAACAGCAGCACGGGCAAGAGGAGCAGCGTTGCGGTATCAATCGATCCGGCGAACAATCCAACGATCAGTGACGCGAACAGACCACCAAGTGAACCCCCTGCACTGACCAGGCCAAATAAATTTTTCCCCTGGTCGCTGGAAAACAAATCGGCCAACACACTCCAAAAGAGCGAGACTGCAAAGAGATTGAAGACACTTACCCAGACAAAGAAGACGCAACCAGTCCAAAACGACGGTTGGCCTGTTTGGCCAATCACCAGACTGAACCCAATCAGCCACACGGTGAAGAAACGGAAGACGATTGGGACGAGTCGGTTTCGACCAACGCGGGCCACCAACGCCGAAAAGAGGGGAGAGGCCAAAAGCATGCTGATGAAAATGGCCAGAAAAATCAAGTCAAAGTGTTTTTCTCCTACGATGGTCCCCATGGTTTCGCGTATGGGGCGAACCACGTAGTAGGCCGAGAGGATGCAGAAGAACCAGCTGAAACTCCAGCCGACTGTCGCACGCTCGCCAGGCTGAAGTGAAACAATACGACTTAGCGCGATGTTAACGATCGTAGAGTTCTCCCACTTTATCTGCTTTCGAGGTGTGGTGTTAACCAGTTCGCATCAGTGGTCGTGTTTTCTGTACAATTCAGCACGGCGCAGGCGTTGGCACGAATTTTTACTGGACGCAGTGTCGTGCGGTGGCCGAAATTAACTGAAACCGAGAAGTTGGGTCGCAATCCGTTTCGAAAGCAAGAATGAAAATCAAGGTGCAGTAGCTACGAACTCAAACTTGGAGCGAAATCATGCCCGGTTGGTTGACCTGGATTCTGTTGGGACTGGTGGCCGGCATCCTGGCCAAGCTTATCATCCCAGGTAACCCTGCTGGATGTATCGTCACCGTTTTGCTGGGGATTGCGGGTGCTTTTGTGGGGGGCTGGATCGGCTCGCAGCTTGGCATTGGTGATGCGATCGTCGGAGGCCTGAGCCTAGCGAGTATTCTCACCGCGACCTGCGGCGCGATCTTGCTACTGGTGATTTATCGATTTGTTGCCGGCAGAAGGTTCTAAGCAAGCGATTGTTGGTGGGGTCGACCGCTGGCCCTGGCCCGCCCTTTTTTACGCGGTTACCCGCTGCTCGGTGATTTCGATTGCCTTGAGCAGTCCGCGGGCTTTGTTGAGCGTTTCTTTATATTCGAGCTTTGGCTGGCTGTCTGCGACGATGCCTGCGCCAGCCTGGACGTAGGCGGTTCCGTCTTGAATAACCATGGTGCGCAAGGCGATGCACGTATCCATGTTGCCTGCGAAGTCGATATAGCCGACTGCGCCGGCATACGGGCCGCGGCGGTGGGGTTCCAACTCATCGATGATTTCCATCGCACGCACTTTCGGGGCTCCCGATACGGTTCCTGCAGGTAAGCAGGCAGCCAGGGCATCGAAGGCATCGGCATCGTCGGTGAGTTGCCCGGTCACGTTCGACGTGATGTGCATGACATGACTATAGCGTTCGATCACCATAATGTCTGAAAGTTCGACCGAGCCATATTTGGCAACGCGACCCACGTCATTTCGCCCCAGGTCGACGAGCATCACGTGTTCGGCTCGCTCCTTGGGGTCATTGATCAGTTCGTCGGCAAGCTCGAGATCTTCGGCCTCGGTATAGCCACGGCGGCGTGTTCCGGCGAGCGGGCGGACCGTGACCTTTCCTTCAACGACGCGGACCATGATTTCTGGGGAACTCCCGACCAGCGTGCATTGTGGCGTTCGCAGGTAGAACATGAAGGGACTTGGGTTGACGACCCGCAGCGTGCGATAAACCTCAAACGGATCAGCTTTCAGTGGTACCGCCAATCGCTGACTGATAACCACCTGAAAGATATCGCCAGCACGAATGTATTCGACACACTTTTGTACGGCATCTTCGAATTCGGTCTGAGTAAAGTTCGATTGGTATTCGAGGGTGGGAGCACCAGCGATATTGATGTCAGCTGGTCGGACGGCGACAGCTGGCGTGGAGAGTTTTTCCACAAGGCGGTCAACGCGGTCACAGGCGGCTTTATAGGCAAGTTGAATTTGCGCGTCGTCATCAGAATTGCCCACCTGTGCCAGGGCAATCACCATAATCGTTTTCTGTACGTTATCGAAAACGA
>Ga0315336_1006072_pt1 | contig 12678 bp, 8 predicted proteins | sample ASW5metaG_FD_204512 | JGI IMG/M metagenome (GOLD analysis project Ga0315336, IMG submission 204512) | Ammonia-oxidizing marine archaeal communities from Monterey Bay, California, United States - ASW #5 | ecosystem: Environmental > Aquatic > Marine > Intertidal zone | place: USA: California...
GTGGCGGCGACCAGCAGGCCCGGACCGATAATCGCAAGCAGATTTGAGTGCTTATGGGCGCCCATTCGCTTCCCTATCCTCGCCGTCGCGGCCGCGCCGCGCCAGAAGCTGCCTAAAGCCCGCAAACGCTACATGCAAGAATTTCGCGTAACCCAGAGCACCTGTCCCGGCATCATTGGTGTCGTAACCACACAAGTTTTCCCAAAGTCACGGTGCCCGGCGGCTTGCGATTGAATGCTAAGTTGCTGGCTCACAGAGCTCGGGCTCACGCCTTGCCAGGGAGGAAGCGCATGGAAGGCAAACAAGTCGACGTTGCGATCATTGGCGCCGGTACGGCGGGGATGCGAGCCTATCGCGAAGCCACCAAGGCCACGGATTCAGTCCTCCTGATCGAGGCCGATCAATACGGCACGACCTGCGCACGGGTCGGTTGCATGCCCTCCAAACTGCTGATCGCCGCCGCGGATGCCGCCTATGCCGGCCCGCACGCCTCGCAGTTCGGCGTACATTTCGCCCCGGCCGAGATCGACGGCGTGGCGGTAATGCGGCGGGTGCGCGAGGAGCGCGACCGCTTTGTGGGCTTCGTGGTCGAGGCGGTCGAAGGCTGGCCGGCGGAGCAGCGGGCGATGGCGACCGCGCGCTTCAAGTCCGATCACGAACTAGACTTGGGCGAGCAGGGTATCGTGAACGCCGACCGGATCATCATCGCAACCGGCTCCCGGCCCACCATTTTTCCGATGTTCCAGGAATTCGGCGACCGGATGATCACCAATGACGACGTGTTCTACTGGGAAGACCTGCCGGAATCGGTGGTGGTGTTCGGGGCGGGCATCATCGGCCTCGAATTGGGTCAAGCCCTCCATCGGCTAGGCGTGCGCGTGGCGCTTTTTGGCCGCGACAATCTGGTCGGCCCGTTGACCGATCCGGAAATTATTTCTTCCGCTTGCAGAATTTTCACGAACGAATTCGAGTTTCATCCCCATGGCGAGGTGAGCCGCTATGCGCGGACCGATAACGGCGTCGAGATCGACTATGTGGCGGACGGCACGACTAAGACCGCGCAGTTCGACTACGCGCTGATCGCCACCGGGCGCCGGCCCAATGTGGATCATCTGGGCCTCGAAAATACCTCGCTGGAGCTCGATGAGCGCGGCGTCCCGATCTATGACGACTACAACGGCCGCTGCGGCGATTCGCATATTTTCATCGCCGGCGACTCGAACAACCGGCTGCCTCTTCTGCATGAGGCGGCGGATGAAGGATTCATGGTCGGCTACAATGCGGGCCGCTTCCCGGACGTGCGGCGCTTCACCAAGAGCGCGCCGATATCGGTGATGTTTACCGACCCGCAAATCATGATGGTGGGCGAGACCCATCGCCAGCTGACCGAGCGCAACGCGGATTTCGCCATCGGCAGCGTGGACTGGTCCGATCAGGGCCGCGCGCGGGTGATGGCCGTCAATGAAGGGCTGCTGCACGTCTATGGCGAGCGCAATACGGGCAAGTTTCTAGGCGCGGAGATGGTCGGGCCAAGGGCGGAGCACCTCGCCCATTTGCTCGCCTGGTCCTACCAATCGAATTTGAGCGTCGCGGAGATGCTTAGCCGGCCCTTCTATCACCCCTGTATCGAAGAGGGCGTTCGGACGGCCTTGCGGAACCTCAATTATGCCCTGGAATTGGGCCCGGCGGGTCCGGCGCGTTGTCTGGACTGCGGAGCGGGCGGTTGATCGGGCATTAGCTCAGGCCAGCGCTTCCCGATCCGGTGCCATGAGTTGGTCGAAAGCGTCGTAGATCCAATTCGACGCTTCAACGATGCCTCGCCGGGGCCGGGGCGCCAGGTGCCGCTCGATATACGCCCGGGCCACCAGGGCCTTGCGGTCGCCACCCGCTGCAAGCTCGCCAGTCGCCTGTTCCACCATCAGCGCCGCCGCCAACAGCCGCGCCATGAAGGCCATCAACCGGCGGGCATGGCGGGCGGAATCGTCCGAACTGGAGCCCACAAATCTCGCCGCTTCCGCGCATTCGGCAAGGGCAATTCTGATGGCATCCGCCAATTCCGGTAGTTCGCCCGCGGCGTCCGCGATCGCGGAGACCTTTGCGCTGAACAGATCGAAGCCACCATAACGGTCCGCCAGCAGCCGCAGCACTTCCAGCGCCTGAACATTCGCCGGCCCCTCCCAGACCGAGAGCACCTGGGCGTCGCGCAGCAGCCGGGGCGTTACGAAATCATAGGTGTAGCCGTTGCCGCCGATCAGCTCGATGGCCGCCCGGCAGCTCCGGTTGGCGGTCTCGGCGGTCTGGTATTTCGCGAGCGCAGTTGCGAGCCGCAGCCAAGTGCGCTCGACCACCGGGCCCTCATGCAGAGGAGCCGCCCAAGCCTGATCGAAGGCGTGCGCAGCCTGCAGGGCGAGCGCCAAATCGGCCTCCAGCTCGACCCGCATCTGGATCAGCTCGTGCTGCACCATGGGATAGGACATGATGACATCGCCAAAGGCTTGTCGATTGGCGGCGAAGCAAAGGCTTTCCAAGAACGCGCGGCGCTGCAAGCCAACCGCACCCATGGCGTTTTGAATCCGGCTGAATTCCAGCGCCTCCATCATCAGTTTGAAGCCCTCCGGCGGTGGGGCGACCTCGACGGCGTAAGTGTCGTTGAGATCGACTTCGCCGGTTGCGACCCCGCAGGTGCCGAGCTTGTCCTTCAGCCGGCGGATCCGCATCGGATTAGGCTCGCCCGACGGCAGCAGGCTGGGCACCAGGTAGAGCCCCAGGCCTTTGGTGCCCTGGCGGGCGTTTTCAGGCCGCGCCGTAGCCACCGCGATGCCGCCATCGACATTGCTGGTGAACCATTTGAGGCCGGTGAGTTCCCAATGATCGGCATTGGCGTGGGCAACGGTCGTGGTAGCGCCGATATCGCTGCCCCCATGGCGTTCGGTCGCCCAGGTGCCGGCGCTCAGTGCTTTACCGTCCATGCGGGTCAATTGCGGCAGATAGGCCTCGCGCACGTCCTCCGGCGCAAATCGGTTCAGCACGTGGGCCACCGCGCCCGTCATGGTGGCGGGACAGAGCAGCGAGACGTCGGACTGCGAGGTCAGATAGCCCATCGCAAAGGTAATCAGATAGGAGGCGGGGACCTCGGTGTAGTTCAGGCCGACAATCCCCCTTGCGTAAACCTCTCGCTCGGCGCGCTCCCAGAGCGGATTATATTGGATGTGATTGACGAGCCGGCCCTCACCGTCATAGGGCACCAGCTGTGGTCGGCCGTGACGGTCGGTATAGGCGGCTTCCTCATCCAGCGGTCCGCCCGCCCATTCGCCGAAATTCGCCAGCGTGCCGCGCCAGCGGGCAAACTCGCCCGCCTGCAGGCCTTCGAGCGCGCCGTGGAGGTCTTGGTCGATCTCGAAGAAATTCAGATCCCGCGTGTGCTCCGGAATACTCATAGCGAAACAATCCTCGGCGGATTTCGGTGGACCTGGTCTGGATAGCCGCCTTCGCGTCCAACAGACTGTCCAGTATAGCTCCGAAACTTGAAGCCGCGCTTAATCGATCCGTCGGTCTAAAAACATTCCTAATGGTTCAGACCCCGTCCCAGAGGCGCCGCGCGTCCGCTTGCCACGGGCGGAGCCGACAATTAACGTGCCGGAAACCGCCGCGCCCGGGCGGCAAGAAGCTGGTCAATTCCCCAAAATTCAGATCGAGGCTGGTGATCATTGTGCTTAAACACGGCGCCGCTCTGTTGTTAGGAATCCTCCTGGTGGCAGCCGGAGTTTCTGGCAGATGGATCGTCGAGTTCATTCTCTCCGAAGACGGCAACATCGAAGCCCAACGTGCGATTCTGGCGGTGGGAGCGGTTCAGATCGCAGCGGTGATCGCGGGTCTATACTTCCTCGTCCGAAGACCCAAAATCTCATTTAAGGACCTTGGGCTCAGCCTAATCAGCTTCGTTCTAATCCTGGGAGTGCTTGAGATCGGCTCTCGGATTTGGCTGACCGTCACCTCGAACGATGCCTACACGCTGCCAATCGATGTCGACCCTGCGACGCTCAGATATTCGCCGCACCATTACCTGAACTACTACCTCACGCCGAATTACAGTGATCAGCAGACGTCCCATAATTCCTTGGGCTATAGGGATCGGGAGTTTGCTGCCGCTAAACCGAAGGGGACATTCCGGATAGTGGTTCTGGGAGGCTCGACCACATACACGATTAGAGTAAGAAACAACGAGAAGACGTTCACTCGGCTGCTGGAAGAAATTCTCCGGGACAAATACGGCTACCAATCCGTCCAGGTCATCAACGCCGGCGTCGGCGCTTATACGTCCTGGGAGTCTCTGATAAATCTAGAGTTCCGCGTTCTGGATCTCGATCCCGATCTCATCATTATCTACCACGGCACGAATGACGTTGAGGCGCGGCTCGTTCCCCCAGATTCCTTCGCTCCCGACAACTCTGGCCGGAGGCGACAGTGGGGGCAGCCGTTCATTCCATTCCCCATAAAGCACAGCTATTTGATGAGGATAATCGCCACGAACCTCGATCTGGGCATTATCCCCTATACGGGTCTCAACGGGTATGTGGGGCATCCGGGGGAAGCGCCAGACTCTGCGACTGCGATGGAAATGCTGGACCGTAATTTGCCGGTCTATTTCGCACGCAATCTGATCAGCATGATTGCCGTTGCGAGAGCCCATGACGTGGATGTCGTTCTCTCGACTTGGGCCCATTCTCCAGCCCTGAATGACAGGGCATCAACGCCGCACTATCAGCGCGGATTCGGCGAGAACAACGCCGTGGTAAGAGAGGTTGCGGCCAATCAAGGCGTCAAATTGTTCGAATTCGACACGCTCATGTCTAAAGACAAATCATATTGGGCCGATGGATTTCACGTGAATGAAGAGGGTGCTGCACTGAAGGCGGAGCTATTCGCCAAATTCATTCACGACTCCGGGTTGATCGCCACTAATCGGGAATAAAAAGCGCCGCTTGGTATGGTCCAATGGGATTGGAGGGGGCCTGGATCGTATGCCCTTCCTCGACTGTCTCCCGTCACGCACGCGGCCTGGCGGAGGCAGCAATGTCCACAACGCGTGGCACGAAACAGTCAGGAATCGGCAGGCCCGCCCCGGCATGGTTCGGGACGGAAGCGACCCAACGTCTAAAACGGCGCCTTAGGAAGGCCGGGTTCGAGCGGGATGTCGAAGGCCCGCACCATGTCGCCCATGATTGTGTAGAGGCCGCAAAGACCGACGATTTCCACCGCGCCCGCATTGCCATGCGCCTTGACGACGCGCGCCTGTATATCGGCTGGGATCGAGCGCTTGGCCACCACCGCGTCGACGGCCTCGAGCACGGCCCGCGATGAATCGGAGAGATCGCCGGGAAGATCGCCAGCGGTCAATTGCTCGATCTCCTGTTGGCTGATGCCCGCCAACTTCGCCGCCCGCTGGTGGTGCGACCAGACATAACCAAACTGCTGGCGCACGGCGAAGCGCAGGATTACCAGTTCGCGCACCTTGTCGGGCAGCACCCCGTGAAAGCGCAGATGCTCGCCCAGCGCTCCGACCCGCATCGCTACGCCCGCATTGTTGAACATGCGGACATAGACTTGGCCGAGATAGGCGCGGCCTTCGGCATGGGCGCGCACCGCCGCCATCTCATTGAAGGCGGTCTTGTCGGCGGCATCAAGCGTGTCGGTTGGATCGGGGAGTTCAGCCATTGATCGGATTCTCCAGGGATTGCGGGGCTCGCCGTCGGTGCCTCTTTCGAGCCGGCAGAAGGCCCAAGCGCGCTCGCGATTAAACAGGGGCGGCGGCGGATAGTCGAGCATCTGGGCCAGACGTCTCAAACCGAGACGCCGGTGGGATCGCGGTCGACTAATCGAACCGAGCGGGCACCCTTTAAGTCGGCGGTTGCGGCTTATCGGGCGGCTGATTTCCGCGAAAAAAAGTGGGGCGGCCAACTCCGGCAGACCGAATGGAGCTGGTCCGCCCCGGCGGTGCATGACTACTGGAGGGTTCGTCAGGGCACCGCTGCAATTACCGGTAGCAAGAGCCATGCCACTACCCAATTGGCCCAGGATCACGCTATGTTTGGCTTCGGCGACCGTTTGTCGGCCGCAATGGTGTCTCTTTTTGGCACATGCCGGAGCGGCCAGGTTTTCCCGGGGGCCGGGAGCCAGGTTGAAAACTCTGTCAAAACGGGAGAACACCATGAAACGCATTGCGACTGCATTGATTGCGCTGGCTCTAGCGATTGGATTGTCTAGCGTGGCCCAGGCCGGAGCGACCGTTGGGCCGAACCAAATGGGTCAGCTCGAGACCACCATCGATTCAGGCAAATCGCTGGTGCAGAAGGCGCATGGCTGCCACCGGGTCTGCCGAAGAGGACCACGAGGCGTTTGGCATCGCCATGTCGGCCCCTATTGCACATGGCGGCGCTGCGTCCGCTGGCGCGGAGGCCCCGGCTGGGTTCCCCGCGGCGGATGCTGGTACCACCCTCGGTGGGGCCTGCGCTGCTGGTGGTAATTTGACCGCCGGTCACTTCTAAGCCGACTACCTAGTGCAGCCACCACAATGGCGGCTGATCAACCTTACGAATCTTGACCCCGCGCCCGCCGAATTCGGGCGCGGGGCCTTTCGCTGACGCCTAGGCCTTGACATGTAGGGGTCTGCCGTAATAGTTAACCATATGGTTAATTCAAGAACAGTCGCGCTCGACGAAACCTTCTTTGCGCTCTCGGACCCTACCCGGCGCGAAATGGTCGCCCGCTTGGCCGCGCGCGACATGACGGTGAGCGAGCTCGCCCAACCCTTCGATATTTCACCGCCAGCTGTTTCCAAGCATCTGCGGGTGCTCGAGCGCGCCGGCCTCTTGCGTTGCGACCGAGAGGGCCGCGTCCGCCGGTGCCGGCTCGAAGCGTCGGCTTTACGCGAGGCAGCGGATTGGGTCGATGAATACCGCCAGTTCTGGGATGACCGCTTGGATCGGCTGGCCGCATATCTCGATGACCGGGACCGCCAAAGTGCAGAAGACAGTTCGCCCGAAGGAGAACAGCAATGACCCCTCACAAGATCGTCTCGCATGAGGAGTGGGTTGAGGCCCGAAAGGACTTTCTGGCACGCGAGAAAGAATTCAACCGGATGCGGGACGAACTCAGCGCGGCGCGGCGCGAGCTCCCCTGGGAGAAGGTCGAGAAGGACTATGTCTTTGAGGGGCGCGGCGGCAAGGCGTCGCTCGCCGACCTATTCGATGGCCGCAGCCAGTTGATCGTCTACCACTTCATGTTCGGACCCGACTGGCCCGAAGGCTGCCCGAGCTGCTCGCTGCTCGCCGATCACTACGCGCCCGCGACCGTCCACCTGTCTCAGCGCGATGTCTCCATGGTCACGATCTCGAATGCACCACTGGAGAAAATTGAAAGCTTTCGGACGAGAATGGGTTGGGACATCGAGTGGCTGTCATCCCTCGGCAACGACTTCAACCGCGACTATCACGTCTCGTTCACGCCGGAGGAACAGCAGTCGCAGGATGTCTATTACAACTACCAAATGGGCGGCTTTCCCATGACCGAGGCGCCCGGCGTCAGCGTCTTCACCAAGGGCGACGATGGCGCCGTCTACCATACCTATTCGTCTTATGCGCGAGGCCTCGACATGTTTCTCGGCGTCTATCATTTGCTCGACATCGTGCCCAAGGGCCGCGACGAGGCCGCGCTGACTTTTCCAATGGCTTGGGTCCGCCATCACGACCGTTACGGTCAGACCTAGTTCGGCTCAGCCGATCGCGCCTTTGTCTCTGAGCTTCGCGAGTTCATCTTCGCTGAAACCAGCCTCGGCCAGCACCTCAAATGTATGCTCGCCGAGCATGGGCGGAGTTAGCGCCGCATCCGCGGGCGTGCGGTCAAATTTGATCGGATGCCGAGCGTGGCGGACGCGTCCCGCATTGGCGTGGTCGTATTCGATTAACGACCCGTTCTCCCGCAGATGGGGATGGGCCACGGCCTCGCGCCGGGTGAGCACCGGGCCGCAGGGCACGTCGGCGGCCTCGAGTTTTTCGATCCATTGGTCGGTCGATCCCGTCTTCAGAACCTGCTGCACCAGCTCCAGCCGCTCGTCGCGGTAGCGCTCACGTTCTGTGGACGTGCTGAAGCGGGGATCCTGCAGCCATTCGGCCCGGTCCACAGCCTCGGCAAACCTCCGGAATTGATCGTCCGTGACGGTCGCAACGCAAATGTAGCCGTCGGCGGTCTCATAGATCATGTCGAAGGATGAGAAGCTTTCCGGTTCATCCTTCTGGCGATCGACGAAGGTGTGGTTGTCCATCTCATGGGACCATAGAAAGCTCATGACCACCTCAAGCATGGAGATCCGGAGATGCTGGCCCTTACCGGTCATCGCTCGCGCATAGAGGGCCGCCGCAATTCCCTGGGCCGCGGTCAACGCCGTGATCTTGTCCGGCACCAGCGCGCGGATCATGCGGGGCCGCGCCTCATCCGACACGCCCTGCAGCGAGGCAAGCCCCGATACTGATTGAATGATTGGATCGTAGGCCGGCTTTTTGGCGAGCGGTCCGGTCTCACCGAAGCCCGACACCGAAACATAGATCAGGTCGTTACGTACTTCGCGCAAGGCAGGCTCGTCGAGACCCAACCTTTCCACGACGCCCGGGCGAAAATTCTGGACCACCACATCGGCACCCGCCGCGAGCCGCTTCACGACCTCGACCCCTTCCGGGCTCTTCACGTCGACCGCGACCGAGCGCTTGTTGCGGTTGTTGTTCATGAAGGGCGCGGAGAACCCGCCCGCGCTCTCCCCATAGTGCCGGGTCTGATCGCCGCGCACAGGGCGCTCAATCTTGATGACGTCGGCCCCCTGGTCTCCCAGCAGCATGGTGGCATACGGCCCGGCCACCATGGTTGACAATTCAATGATCCTCACACCGTCCAAGGGTCCCGGCATCTCCCGTCTCCCTGTAATCGCTGCGCTTGGAGTTCGTAAGTTTAACAAGGGCGCTTGAGCCAAAGCGTTGAATTACACTTGGGTCAAGAGCCAGCCCGCCCGCTTTGTCCCCAATTGACTTAACTCAACTGCCAATTCCGACAAATGCCGACCCTGGACATGCAGTGCGTTTTATACTGCGATCGACCTCCATCATCTCTGGGAATTAGGTCCAGAAACGTCTAGATTTCCCAACTGTATGCCCACCGGAATGAGGACGCTACAGTCGTGCCGATAAACCATTCGATACTTTGTCATTTGAAAAGTATTGCGATCCCCGTTGCGGCTTTGTTCGTCGCGGTTGTCCTTACTATCGCCTGGCCCAGGCTCGGCTTCGACATCCTAGAACGCGCATCTTCTTTGATCATTCTCATTTATCTATTTTTAGCATTGTTTGCATTTCCACTACGATACTCCATTGTGTCCATAATATTAGTAATTTTCTTTATATTGTTTCTAGGAAAAATAAATGAAATAAAGATCGCACTAACTCAACTTCCACTAACATTCATGGATCTTAGCATCACTCTCCATGATCCGGAAGGCTTCTTTAATGCAATCGGTTTGTCTCCATCATTTATCTATATTATATATGGCGTATCTTCACTGATATTAATAATTATTCTAGGAATAGCTGGACGAGAAATATTAAAAACAAATCTTCGTAACGTTAATATTATTAATGCATGTATAAGAATAATGGCATTTCTCGTGCCACTTATCCTATTGTGGAACTTTACAAATCATTTTGTAGATCAAGAGCGAACTTCAGTATTGACTGAAGATGCTGTTTGGCAACCCAAAGGCGTGACGGCATTATCACGCAAGATCGGTTTGATCTCGTTCTTGGTTTTTTCGTACGATATCGGACATGATGATACAGGAGATTATTTCGATATTACGAAAGGCGAAAAATTGCCAGATAATAAAGAAATAATAAATTCTCTTAATTTATTTGTTACCCCAAGATATACGCCATATGAGGATTTACCGAATATTATTTTGATGCAAGCGGAATCCACATTCGATATAAATAGAACATTTGAGCTTACGACTCCCGTCAGAAATCAAATATTGAAAAAAAATGGATATACACAGGCGCTAGGTCCTCTTCACGTAAATACCATTGGAGGCGGATCATGGGTAACAGAATTTGAAACGATCACGGGAATTGATTCTAGACTTTTTGGTTACTCAGGATATTACACACATTCTTCTTTATCACCGTTCATATCGTCCACGTTTGTGACCTATTTGAATAACTATGGCTATAAGACCTACTCGTTCTATTCAGCGCCAGGAAAATTCTACAACGCACGTAATGCATATAAGTCGTATGGTATCGGAGAATTCTACGACAACATTGATTTGGGGCGCCCAAGGCGTTGGAGTCACTCCGATCTGGAGATTGTCGGCGACGCTATCAGAACACTTCGACAGCGTGCTACCGAACCGTTTTTTGCATTTATTGATTCCAACCAGAACCATGCGCCCCACCCTTGCAAAAATTTTGGCGACAAACAGCAATTCATCTCGTCCCTGCGCAATAGCGACGATTTTGCGATCAATTGTGAATTGAATGAATATGTTCTACGGCTGGCGGATACGAGTACAGCGTTCGAGCAACTTTTGCGCTATCTAGAAGAAATCGAATCAAAAACTTCAAGGCCATTCGTTTTGCTCTTATATGGCGATCACCAACCGCATACCTTTACACAAGAGGGAGCGGTTGCTGAGTCTGTGACGCCCCATGACTACCGGCCATACCGTTTGGCAACGGTTAAGGAAACAGTGTTTCATCTCGCCTCGAGCAAACCCGGCATCGTTCATTGTTGTGAAAGAGACCCGCCTCCTGCCACGATATTGCCGTCCATGCTTAGCGCCTACGTTGCGTCTGCCCCAAGCGACGTTTACCTAGGTGTCAATTTTTTTCTGTATCGGTACTGCGGCTCTGATTTTCTGACAGGCGCACATCAAAAAGGACTTTATGGTCGCGGTCCACAGGCGGGCAATAGAACGCCTGATTGCGAAGACGCCTACAATAAAGCTCTAGCATATTACCGGCAGTTCGGGCCGCTCAGCCAGTACACCCGCACAATCCAGTAACTAGTGAGGATGACGCCAGCTCTCTGACGTCCGCCCCCTGGTCGCCCAGCAGCATGGTGGCATACGGCCCGGCCACCATGGTTGACAATTCAATGATCCTCACACCGTCCAAGGGTCCCGGCACTGTGAGCCTCCCTATTCTTTGCCTTCAGGCTTTATCCACTCGATCTTACGACCAGCCGCGGGCCCGACGAAAGGGCACGGGCGTGGCCGCATCACTCCCGCCCTTCGTCCACCGCCGCCTGCTCGCCGCTTCGGCGAACTTCGATTATGCGCCGCGCCGCGGCTTCCGGGACGCCCACGCCGGTCAGTACCATTTCGCCGAGCTCCAAGCTTGCTTCCATGGTTTCCCGAATCACGTGATTGGCGCCCTTGGCGATCAGCCTGTTCGCGTGGTCGCGGTCCCGGGCGCGCGCATAGATGGTAAGCTCGGGCCAATGGCGCCGCGCGGCTGTCGTCACCTGCTCGGCTGCGCGCGGACTATCCATCGTCACTACCAGCGCGGCCGCCTGGTCGGCACCGAGCTTACGCAGCATCTCCGGCCGGCTGGCGTCGCCATAGAAGACGCAACTTCCCTCCTTGCGAAATCCTCCGACCAGTCGGGCGTCGGTATCTAGTCCCACATGAGGCAACTCCTGGTCGTCCAAGATCGACCCGATCATCTGACCCACTCGGCCATAGCCCGCGACAATCACATGGCCAGAGAGATCGGCCGCGATGTCGGCACCGGCCGCGCCGCTGTCAGTCTGCAATCCTTCCACCAACCGCGCCAACCAACGTGCCCCTTGGGCCACGAAAGGCGTAGCGATCATGGTGAGGCCTGTGACGATCAGTATGAATTGGGCGGTGTCGGAAGGCATCAACCCCAGAGTGAGGGCCAAGCCGACAACCAGGAAGCCGAACTCACCCCCCTGACCCAGCAGCAAGCCGGATTCGAGCGCCACCGCTCGGGTTTCGCCGAACAGCCGCGCTAGGACATAGATGATGGGACTCTTAACGACGAATAGCCCGAACACCGAGAGGATCAGCCAGACCGGTCGCTCGGCGACTTGGGTGACATCGATCGCCATTCCGACGGAAGCAAAGAACAGTCCCAGCAGCAAGCCCCTGAAAGGCTCGATGTCGACTTCGATCTCGTACCGGTATTCGGTTTCCGCCAATAGCAGACCCGCCAGGAATGCGCCGAGCGCCATCGACAGGCCCACCTGGCTGGTGGCCAACGCGGTGCCGATGATCACCAGCAGCACGAAGGCGAGGAATGTCTCGCGGCTGGCATCGCTCCCGATGAAACGGAACAACGGCCTGATTACCAACCGCCCCAGCACCAGAATTAGAGCTACCGCGATCAACGCTTGGCCGATGGCCCAGGCGAAGGCGAGCACGACCGGCCCCTCGCCCTGTGCCGCAAAGGCGCCAACTAGAAACAGAATCGGCAAGACCGCCAAATCTTGAAACAGCAGAATCGCGAAGCTGGTGCGTCCCGCCGCCGTTCCCAGGCGCCGGTTTTCGGCCAGGAGCTGCATCACGATCGCGGTGGAGGAGAGGGCAAGTCCCGCGCCGAGTACCACTGCGACGGT
>Ga0315336_1006073_pt1 | contig 12677 bp, 11 predicted proteins | sample ASW5metaG_FD_204512 | JGI IMG/M metagenome (GOLD analysis project Ga0315336, IMG submission 204512) | Ammonia-oxidizing marine archaeal communities from Monterey Bay, California, United States - ASW #5 | ecosystem: Environmental > Aquatic > Marine > Intertidal zone | place: USA: California...
GGGTCAGGTCGGGGCGATTGGCGTAGGCGACCAGCGTCTCCACGAGTCCCTCCACCGTGTTCACGGTCTTGAACGTGCGGGACGACTCGGCAAGGACAGCGCGATGGGCCCGGCGCCAGGAGCCGCTGTACGCCGCCAGGGCGAGAAGCGGCGGAATGAGGCCCAGCGTCCCGGATTCGCCCAGCACTCGGACGGACAATCGCATCAGCAATGCACTGATCCAGGCGTTGGCGCTCATCAGGAATCGAAAGGCGCCGGGCGGATTGAGGTCCGCATCCACGACCACCAAAGCGCCGAGTGATGCTGGATGATCGACGGCGAACTGCATGGCGACCATGCCTCCGAAGGAGTGGCCCACCACCACTGGCGGTTCCGAGAGATCCAGCGATTCGACGAGCTGGTTTACGTCGTCGGACAGGGCGGCGAACTCATAGGGCTCCGACGGCGTCTGCGAGCTCCCATGCCCGCGGAGATCCGGCACAATCACCCGGTACTGTGCCGCCAGCAGGTCGATTATCGGCTGCCAACTGCCGTGGTCAAAACCCCAGCCGTGCAACAGAACGAGGGGTCGACCCTCTCCGGTGTCCGTGTGGAACATGCGCGCCTCCATGGTTGGTGATGACTCCACTTAGGAGCGCGGACAGCGCAACGGTAGTGACGGATCCGACATGTTTGATATGATTTCCGACATGGCGATGTACACCGATGATCGACGGAGCGAGGAAGAAAAGGAACAGGGGAACTTCGCCCTCGGATTCCTCGGCGCGGCGTTGTGTTTTCCCTTTGGGGCCCTTGCCGCCATCGCGATGGGCGGTCCAAAGACACGTGCGGGAGCCGTGCTCGGCTCGGGTATCGCCATCGTCCTGATTATCGCGGGAATCGGCATCAGCGGGCTGATGGCGCTGCTCACCTGAACCAGGGTGTCGACTTCAAAGTAGTTCGGAGAAGCCGAGAGTCAAAGCAAAATATCGACTTTACGGTATCCCGCTTACAACCTAGAGCATCAAGCTGGCCCTTCCAACTCTCTGGGCGCTATATGCCGCCGGTCAACACTGGAGGCAGATTTGAATTTTGGCGTGCTCTTCGCAGGGGGAGTTGGAAAGATGGACGAGGGATACCACGTTGAGGCTCATGTGCTGCAGAGCATGGGGGTGCCCGTTGTGGAGATCGACCTGGAGTCGGTGATCGATGGTGACCCGGAGCAAGCGCTGGAACACCTGCCGACGGGTGGGACCTGGTGGCTGTACCGCGGCTGGCTCCTGTCCGAGGAGGACTACGAGGCGCTCTTCGACGCCATTGCCGACCGAGGCGATCAGCTGGTCGTAGCACCGAGCGCCTTTGCAGCGGCGGCCTTCCTACCGAACTGGGCCCCGGCGTTGGGCTCGCGAACTCCGGCGTCGATCTGGACCGAGGACACCGACGCCGAGGAAGCCTGGGACGAGGCCATGGACGAACTGGGGCCCCCACCCTGGGTGATCAAAGACCACCTCAAGTCGGCCAGAGAGGACTGGGCCACGGCCTGCTTTGTTCCCGAAGGCGCGCCCTTCGAACACTTCCGCGACATCTGCCAGGGTCTGGTCGACTGCCGCGGCCACCACTTCGAGAGAGGCATCGTGGTCCGGCGTTTCGTGCACCTGAAGCGCCTTCCGTTCGTCTCTCGTGGGGCACCGGTCTGCGACGAGCACCGGGTGTTCTTCTGGCGCGGAGAGCCCGTCGCCCATGCGCCCTACCACGATCTCGCCGTGCCTCCGCTGGCCGAGGTGCCCTATCCAGACCTCGGTGACGTCGTTGATTCCCCCTTCTTCACCGCCGACTTCGGCCGCCTGGAGCGCGGCGGCTGGACGGTGATCGAGATCAACGACGGCGGATGCTCGGGCCGACCCGCCCAGCTGGACCCCTGGCAGCTGTACTCGGCGATCGTGGCCGACTATCAGATGGCGTGCTAGCCCGGCGCTCAGTACTCTGGGTCCAGTCCTCCAACCCGGGGACGAGGACCCGGTTGACGCCGAGGCGTTCGGCCTCTCGGAGCCCGCTCAAGAGAGCGCCGTGCACGGTCTGATAGTAGAGCCAGTACGTCGCTTCTCCCGCAAACATCAGCCGCTCACCAACCGGTTCTGCCAGTTCGTCGATGTCGTCTCGCGAAGAGCCGACCGGGAGGTAGGAGTAGCTTCCAAGGGCGAAGGGGTCGTTCGTCCACTGGGTCACATGGGTCGCGACCGGGGTGGGAATCGACCGTCCATATCCTCGCTCCATGGCCGCCATTGCGTCGTCGAGGACCTCCTCGTCGGTCATCGATGCGCGGACCTCCCGGCTGAACGTTCCGCCAGTGAACACCACCAGCGTCGGAGCCCCGGCTGTCGTAGACATGTCCGCGACCAGCGCCCACGCGCCGTCCTCGAGCTCGGAGACGAAGTACATCGGCCCGTCGTCTTCCCACCAGGGGTCGTCGAAGACCAGGACAACCTTCTCCATATTGCCCATATCCAGCCGATCGATGGCGCCGAGCTTCGACTCCGGAAGCGGTGGATCGAAGGCGATGTGCCCGGCCTTGAGCACGCCCAGGGGCACGGTCACGATGACGTGGGACCCCTCTCGGGTGCCGGCCGTCGTCTCGACAATGACGCCTCCCTCTTCGACTGTGATGGACTCCACGGCCGCGTTGGTCTCGATGTCCAGAGCGTCGGCCAGGACGTCGACCAGCTCGATGTAGCCGCCCTCTATGAGGTGGTCGCCGCCGGACACGCCGCCACCTTTCCAGAACCACTCCAACGACATCTGATCGCTGGGTCCTGAGTACTCGAGGTCGGCAAATCCCTGCTAGATCGCGTAGCGACCGATCCGGCGATCTTTCCCCGTGAAACCGGCATCGTCGAGCCACGCCGTCGCGCCGTCTGCGAGGCTCGCACTCGGACCCAGGTCCCCGCGGAGCTGTCCGAGGTCGTCGAGCAGCCCCTCATAGGCCTGGTTGAACACCTGCCAGCCGCCTCGCTCATCGGTGGCTTCGTCGTACAGGAAACCGTCTTGGTTGACCCTGTCTCTGACGTAGGAAACGCCATTGGCGTCGGCCAGATCGGAGAGCGGATTGCCATTCACACCGTGGATCCACGCCGCCCCGAGATCGATGGTCGCCGGTCCGACGTCGTCGGTCCAGGTTCGGCCGCCGATGCGGTCTCGCGCCTCGAGCACGGTGACGGAGACGCCGGCTTCGTTCAGGGCGCTGGCCGCGGTGAGCCCGGCCATTCCAGCCCCGACGACGAGGACATGGGTCCCCGGATCAGCTGCGGGTGAGTCCTTGTCCACCGCGGGTTTGCAGGCGATGAGACCCAGCAACAAAACGAGGGAGAGCTGGTGGCGTGCGGGCATGACACAGTCGTACCCACGCGCCCGCGCAGTAGCTACACCGGATTGATGGTGATCGAGACCATGGCCTGGTTGGACGTCTCTCCCACGTCGTCGTCGATGGTGTAGAAGAAGTAGTCGTACATCGATTGTGAGCCGTCGTGCTGGTAGTCCACGGTGCCGTCTCCGTTGACCACCAGCGTGCCGTACACCGGCTGCACGGTAATGGCGACGCTGGTCAGATCCAGCAGACTGTCGGGGTCGCTGTCGTTGAGAACCAGGTCGAAGGCGCCCAGGGCTCCCTCGTCCACCGACACGTAGTCGAAGCGGGCGTCGGGTTCGTCATTGATGGGATTGATCGTGACGGTCACGGTCGCGGTGTTCGAGACCGCGCCGGCGAGGTCGTAGATCTCGTAGGTGAAGGTGTCGGAGAAGTTCTCGGTTCCATCGTGGTTGTAGCCGACCGTTCCGTCTTCGTAGACCGTCAAGTAGCCATAGGCCGCGTCGTCGACGATCTCGATGCTCTCCAGGTCGAGGCCGTCATCGATGTCGGTGTCGTTGATGGCGAGATCCAGTCGCGGAGCTGCGTCTTCGTCGACTACTGCCACGTCGTCGAAGGCCTCCGGCGGGTCGTTGATGGGCATGATCTCGAGCAGCACGGTCGCAACGTTGGAGACGTTCCCCTCGGCATCACTCACGGTGTAGGAGAACTCATCCGTCTCGGTCTCGGTGCTGTCGTGTTCGTACTCGAGCAGACCGTTCGCTCCAACGGTGAGCGTGCCATTGAGCGGGCTGTCGACGATCTGCACGGTGGAGGCATCGAGGTCTCCGTCGGCGTCGTTGTCGTTGCCGACCACCTCGAGCTCGCGCAGCTCCCCCTCATTCGCAAAGAACGCGTCGTCGATCGCCACCGGTGCGGTGCCGTCTCCGGTCACGGGTGGCGTCGTGCCTCCGGTCGTAGGGTCGTCGTCGCCGGGATCGCTCTCGACGATCTCGTCGGTGTCCTCGGGCACGGTGTCGGTCGAGGCAGAGGGCCCGGGCCGCTCTTTGTAGGTGTCCATTCCAGTGCACGCGGGCAGCAAGGCGAGAGCAACGATCGAGGCCAACGTGGAAAGGGGACGCATGGGCAGCTCCAGAGGTTCGAGAGACATGCCCGAACTATGTACGGCCCCCTCCGACCTCCCGAAGTTGATCGGATCTGATCGCATATAGTGGCCCATGATCGAGCCAGACGATCTCCCTCCGGTCGATAGCCTACCTCGAAGCATCAGTTTCGTGACGCGCAAGCGCGCCACTGGGGAGATTCCATTCACAATCGACACTCAAACCGGAGGGCGCAAGCGCTATTTCCTCCGGTTTGGGCGCCGACCATGAACGGAATCGAGCCAGACGATCTCCCTCCGGTCGATAGCCTACCTCGAAGCATCAGTTTCGTGACGCGCAAGCGCGCCACTGGGGAGATTCCATTCACAAACGACACTCAAATCGGAGGGCGCAAGCGCTATTTCCTCCGGTTTGGGCGCCGACCATGAACGGAATCTGGCTGTGGATGATGGCCGCCCAGGCCCAGGACCTCGATGCGACCGGCACAGAACCAGTCGAGGAGCCGACCGAGGAAGTCGCAGAACCCGACCCCACGCCCGACGAGATGTGGCGGGATTGGCTGACAAACCTCGACCGCGTCTTTGGCGACCCGCGCCCGACAGACGAAGAACCGCTGGCCGAGATCGTCGTCATCACCGATCAGCAGGTGCGGTTCCTCGGCGGAGAGCGCAATTCCATCCAGTCGCTGACCTCCGACTTCGCCGTCGACGTGGCCATTCGGCCCATCGCCCAGGACCTGTTCGGATTCTCGGTCCAACACGTGCTGCGAACGGGGCTGATGCAGTACCGCGAGCGCAACCCCGATCGAGCGGTGCTCTACGCCGACACCGGCGACCTGGTCGATCTGGCCTGTCGAAAGGAGCTCGCTCTGGTCTTCGCCGGCATCGAAGACATGCCCCTGCCCGATGTGATCGCGACCGGAAATCACGACTTCAACTACGCCGGCAACTTCCGGATGAACTCCGATATGTTCGGAGCGAGCTACTTCAGCGCCGGCGGGGACTTCAAGAGCTCGGTGTGGAGCCCCTCCTGCGGCGGCATGTCCGCGGCCGCCGACGCCACCCCGAAACCGGAGAATGCCGACGACCCCCGCCACGCCGCTCTCGGGGTGATCCTGGAGAAGGACGCGTTCTCGGGCTGGGTCTCAGACGTCCTCGGTGGCGCTACAGAACCGGTCCTCGTCGAGAGCTACAGTCCACGAGGCTACCGGGTGGCTGGCCAGGACCACGACTGGGATCGCGCCTCTGTAGTAGTCGAGCAGTTCTGGTCCGAGAGCGAGAGCGGCACCCAGGTGGCCTGGGTCGAGCTCGACAAGACCTGTGAAGGACGACCGAGACCCGGTTGCCGCGAGCCCGGTCGCACCCACATGATCCTGTCGGCGAAGCGACTGCATCCGGATTGGGAGTACTGGCTCATCGGCCTCGACACCATGGACCAGATCGACGTCAACCCCCTCGTACCGGGACTCTACGGCTCCTACTCGGGCCTGCAGACGGAGATCCTCGCCGCCTTCATCGAGACGCGACGGGATGCTGCGAGCGACGATCGACCGGCCCGCTTCGTGTTCGCCTCTCACGTGCCCGTCGAGGACATCCTCTCCCACAAAAACATCAGCCAGACTGGCATGATCGAGCTGTTCCACGCCTCAGACCTGATGTTCTCGGTGCACGGTCACACCCATACCCCCGAGATCCGACCCGCGACCTGGGGCGAGATGAACATGGTCGCCAAGGGCCGGAAGATCCCGTTGGTCCAGTACATCGCCGGCTCGACCCTCGACTGGCCGGCCGGCGGCTTGCGGGTCGCCCTCATGGAGGAGGAGATCAACGACGAGCCGGTGCTCCGACCCGCCGCGAGCCACTTCTACCTGGCCGAGCCCCCTCACCCACCCCGCGATGCCGTGGAGGCCGAGCTGGTTCGCCACCAGCACTCGCTGTCGAGCTACCGAAACGCCGGCGTTGCCCAGCGAACCTGGAGATGGGAGAAGCGCACCGAGCGGGGCTCGATGCTCACGGCGTTCAAGCGCATGTTGAGCGCCCACCAGAAGATCGACGAGGTCGACACCACCGAGGTCATGCGACACCAGTTCCACGAGATGGTGGAGTACCTGCGCTCGGTCGAGCGACTCCTCGAAGCCGACGGAGAACCGACCGAGGACGCGCTCGCAAGCATCTCCGGCCTGTTGCGGGCCGCCGAGAAACAGATGCGGGAATGGGAACACCACGGCGACGCCACCCACGGCAAGAAGCATCCCGCCGCCGTCGAGCAGTTCCTCTTCGAGTGCGATGCCGCAGCCGATGTGATCCCCGAGAACCCGTTCTTCTCGGGCTCGAAGAACTGCGTCGAGGGCATCCAGCACGCGCTTCGGCAGATCCCCCACGACACCCTGGCGTTCGAGTTCATGGTGCGCATGTCCCTGCGCGCTGGGCTGGTCGAGCACTGCAGCAGCCGCGAGATCGAGCTCACCGCCCTGCCACCGGAGTGCCGGGAGGTCTGGTACGTCGGTCCCTACACACCCACGCAGTGAGCCGCGGTGCTAGGGTAGACGGTCTCGCACACGCAATCTGGAGAACACCGTGATCATCCTCGCACTCGCCACCGCCGCCAACGCAGCACCCATGAACCTTCAGATGCCCGCGACCGTCGTGCGCGGCGAGACGGTCACGCTCACCGTCGAGGGCGCCGATCCGGGGGCCACCGTCCGCATCCTCGCCTCGACCACACTCGGTTCCGGCCCGTGTTTCGGTCCCACCTGCGCCGATGTGGTGTCCCCGCTGATCATCGATAACGCCGGGGCGGACGGGTCCGGAAACGTGTCGTACCTCGTCACGGTCCCCGGGGGCGCGCCCCAGGTCGGCTTCTTCCTGCAGGCGGTCCAAACAGACGCGGGGACCCAGAAGAGCCGGACCGGCATGGTGGCTGTGGTGCCGCCAACCTACCTGGCCGGCCTCAATGCCATGGACACCCAGAGCGGGTTCGAGATTGGGGTGGAGACACCGCTTCCGACGATGGGCTGGACTGCGCTCTCTGGAGGCGCCAGGGCGTTCGACCTGGACCAGAATGGCGCTCTGATTGGTGAGACCGCCTATGGAAACTACGAAGTCGAGTACATCACCGGCGACGCAGTCCAGCCGTGGACGAGCTACACGCTGCACGTAGATATGGGCTTCATGGCGGGTATCCCGAACGGGGTGGCCGACTACCGGCTCGAGCTCGGCACGTCGGCAGTTGGCGGCGGCTTCACGTCCCTGGGCTCAGCCGTCGGAAGCGTAAACTACGCGGGTTCCCTCAACTTCAACGCGGTGTCGGGGACCGCCCAGGTCGAAGTGGTGACCGGCGCGGTCGTCAGTGGCGACCCGCTCGCCGTGCGGTTCGCCCAGACCCGGTCGGCGGGACCGGGTACATCGGACTTCTTCGGCGTAGACAACGTGACGTTGCGGATCAATCCGTAGCTGGGTGCGGCGCGTGGGAGCCGAGACACGATGTGGATGAATTGGCGCCTGGTCGTCGTTTCCATCCTGTGGTCTGGGCGGGTGCTTTTGTGGCCCGAGCGTGGCGTTTGATGTCGCGTCTCGTTGGGAGGGAGTCGTTGAGTCGGTTCGGACCGGATTTTGTGGACCGGGATCGGCTCGAGCTCCGGAGGGTCGTTCTCCGAGCGCACCTGTCGATTTCCACGCCCACTGTCTCCAAAGATAGGGAGAGCGCTGGCGCTTCTCCCTCGCCTTCGGCTCACCCGCTCCGCTCTTCGCACATCGCCATGCTGCGCGCGATGTCGAAGTCTGGAAAGGGCGAACCGGGCGGCCACCCGATCGCAGGCTACGGCACGTAGACCGAGACCACGTTGAAGGTCCCGGTCACGTCGCTGATGCTGCCGGCCGCGCCGTCCCACTGGGAGGTCAGGCGCCCGGAGACGATGTAGGTGTCGCCGTCGGCGCGGAACTCGGTGATCTCCACCTCGTGCACGACGGCGGTTCCCACGAGGCTGCCACAGCCATACTGATTCCACGTCGGGTCGATGTAGCTCCAGAGCGCAGTCGCGTCGCAGGCGTCGGTGTGGGTGCCCACTGCGGGATCGAGGAGGATCATCGTGCCGGATGTGCCGTTGGGCATGTCGGTGCAGTAGATGTTGATGGTCAGGGTCTCATCGATGCCGGCGGGCCACCAGCCGCGGGTGAAGGCCCAGTCGCTGGCGACATCACAATGATTCTCGTAGGCAGCGCCGTCCACGGTGCCCTCGATGTGCCAGTGCTCCTCGTCGGGGATGCCATCGTCGGTGTCGGTGTCGGTGTCGGTGTCGGTGTCGGTGTCGGTGTCGACGTCGGTGTCTGAATCCGTGTCGGTGTCGGACTCCGAGGGCGCTCCGGTGTCGCCGGGGTCGTCGTCTTTGTCACCGCAGGCGATCAGGAAGAGGCAAAGCGAGCTCATACGAAAGGACATGACCCTCTCCATCGTCAGCATGGTGAATCAGAGAAAACTACCGGATATACTCAAGTATCCAACGTTCGTAGCGTACGGGAAGACGGCCAGGGTCTCGGCGTTGTTCATGCCGATGCTCATGAAGAAGAGTCGATAGCTGTCACCCTCGTACCCACCGAGGTTCACGTCGACGTTCCAGCGGAAGCGCATCCCGCCCTCGTCGGCGAAGTACCACTGCTCGGGCATGTTCACGACGCCGGCCTCGAAGCGGATGCCCTCGATGTCCTCGTCGGAGAAGCCGTCGGAGGCGATCCGGGAGACCACGGTGGCCTCTGGCAGCGCCTGGCCGATGTTCAGCCCCACCGTCGCCTCGTGGAGAACCACCTGAGGAGCAGTGGCCGCCGCGAGGTTGAAGTCCACGAACTTGCCGAGCTTTCGCTGCTGCAGGTGCAGGGTGGAGAACGAGGTGGAGTCGGTCTGCAGGGCCTGATCGCTGCCCGGTGGCGCCGAGGAGACGCCCTGGTGCTGGAGGTTTCGGGCGAACAGCGCCGTGGAGCCGATGGTGTCGACCGCCTCCCCATAGACCCAGTCGAGGTCGGAGAACCCTCCGCGGGCGTAGGGCAAGGCGCTCTTCAGCGTCAGCTTCTCCGCCTCTGGATCAGGGCGCACGACGGAGCCTAGAAAGGCGCCGATCCTCGAGGAAGACACATTGGTATACAGCCCTTTTGACCCCACATATGCAGCGGAGAGCTGGGCGACCTCGAGGTCGGCGTGAAGTCCGACAATGGCGTCGAAGGTGAGGGAGAAGTCATCCCGCACGAACTGCCGTTGGTAGAAGGCGACCGGCGACGCGGCAATGAAGGCCGCACCGAGGAACGGACTGACAGCGCGCTCGTTCCACTCCCTGGGCGCCAGGGTGTGCGCGGAGGAGGACCCCGCCAGATACCAGGTCACCGGACCCGTCACCAGTCCGGCCCCGAAGGCGCCAGAGGACAGGTCTACCGCCTGCATTCCCGCCTGCCCGCCCCCGCAGTCGACGGGCAGCGACATCAGGCCCGGGGTCGCGGTGACTGTGTAGTGGACCACGTACAGCGGTGCGACCTCGGTGAGCGGGAGGAGATGGTCCTCGAGCAGGGCGGCGGCGCCGTAGACCTGGGCGTTGGTGTTGATGGCACCGAACATCAGGTTGTACTGGGGGGTTCCCGGAATGGGGTCCCCCTCGCAGGCCTGGGCGGAACCCGAGAACAATGCGGCGATGAGCAGGAGGGGGGTCATCGGGACACCCCCGTGTCGGCTGCGAGGTCGGTGTCTGTGTCGGCCGTGCCTGACTCCGGCTCCTCGAAGAGCGCAGGACAGGGCTCGATGGCCAGCCAGGCATCGATGTCGTCGCCAAAGGCCTTTGTGGTCTTGCAGTCCACCGCGGCGATCTCTACCGAACACTTGAAGTTCTTCGGCGCGGCTTGTTTGCCCTCCAAGACGCAGGTCTGCTGCTTGGCGAAACGCTCATAGGCGGCGTTTGCGGCAGCGGCGTCACCGGTGCAGGCGTGAATCCTGCTGGCGATGGCGAAGCCCGCATGGTCGCAGGGTGCAGAGGCCTCAAGGTCCCAAGAGGCCTTGCACCCTGCGACCACGAGGCCGAGGATACAAAGGGTTTGGCGCGACATACGCTTAGTTCTGGATCTGGGTCGGGATCTTGACCGCGGCGATCTTCTCCAGGCAGGACGCCTCGTCGATGAGCTCCATGCGACCTTCGATCCGTCCGGCCTCCGTGTCGTTGACCGTCATCACGGTCGTGGAGACCACGGCGTCGCCGTCCATCGAGTAGCTGGCGTCGACGATCATGGTGTTCTTCATGGTGAGGTTCACCTTCCAGCTCTCGGCCGACCAGGGGTCCCCGTCGAAGGTCGCGGTTCCGGTCCAGAAGTCCTGCGCCTCCCGCAGCACGGCCTCCGAGCCGTCAATGGTCCACAAGGTGCCGGCACGGAAGTTGGCCTCGCCCTTCGCGTAGGAGATCACGTCCTCAATGATCTGGCCTTTTTCCTTATCTATGGCGCGATGCAGCAGTGAAGCCGTCTTGGCCTTCTTGTCCTCAGTCCAGTAGCATTTCATGGTTCCGGTCATCGGCCCAATGGGCGCGAGAACGGGCGCCGGTTCAACGTTGGTGACAGCGGCCGGCGAGAAGTCGGCGTCCGGCACGGGATCCAGAACCGGGCTGCGCTTCATGCCAGCGGCCTCGCGGGCCTTGCCGTTCTTGCTCTCCCACACCTCGAAGCCCATCATGAGCGTGTGGTCGTAGACCTCGCTGGTGCCCGAGATGAAGGCCTGGTCGTTCACGTCGGCGTTGTAGCCCGACTTCCAGAAGCCCTTCCGATACCACTTGGTGCTGGCCTCCATCGGGATCAAGGCCATGTCATACGCGAGGTTTTCCTTCTTGTTGTAGTCGATGATCTCGGTCTCTTTGTAGACGCGAGCAGTCCACGCAGGCTTGTTGGATTTCTCGTTCTTCGGCGCGCCGACGAAGTTGATGTTGAACCCCGGCATCGTCAGATCGCCCTTGATGCAGGGGAAGGTGCCGTTTCGGTTGGCGGTCTTCTTGGTGGGCTCGACATCGCAGGTGCCAACGCTGACAAAGGCGGCGACGACGGCGTCGGTGCCGAGCTCGGGATTGAGCGGCGCCAGGGCGCCGAGATTTCGGGGTCGACCGGAGAACGTCGGCAGGATCTTCATGCCGCTGGGGGAGTACAGGAAGCGCTTCTCGTTCGCCTTGGCCTTCTCGTCCTGGTCGATGGCTCCATAGGCAGTGCTCTCGACGACCGCTTTGCGGGGCACGACCTCGAAGCCCTCGGCTTCCAAGCGGGCCTGGAGCTGCGCGTACAGCTGGTTGGTGAGAAGCTCGTACTCCGACGCGCCGAATTTCACAGTCGTCGTGCCGGTGGCGTTCACGAAGTTGTAGCGAACCTGGAAGTACCCGATGGCCACCTTCTTCGGGTAGGTCTTGGGCTTCGACTCGGTCTTGAACTTCCACTTCTTTGCGGACTTCAGCAGCTCGTCGGGAGACAAGTCGTACTCGGGCACCTTCTTTGCGCCGGCCGTGGCCGTGAGTGGTGCGAGGAACAGGGACAGGATTATCAGGGGTTTCGTCATGGTTGGGACCTCCTGCCGTCACAGTAGCAAACGCCGTGCCACCCCTCGAACCGCCTCTTTCAGCCGTTCTACGACACAATGGGTGGGACGTTTGAAACACGTCCCGGGACATTGCGCTTGGTAAGGTCGGAACGTGAGTGACGCGCAGACCAAGAGCCTTGAGAGCCGCCGGCAGAACGACGACCAGGAAATCTGGACCGTCTCGGTGCTGTACAGCGGAGACGCCATCCTCGACGCACCGGCACCACCTCTGCCCGCGGGAGACTGCGTCATCGGCCGATCCGCCGTCGGAAGGCGAGATTTGCACCTCCCAGAAGACGAGCGTTTGTCCAGAAGACACGCGTGTTTCAAGCGGCGCGGAGACCAGCTTTCGGTGCGGGATCTCGACAGCCACAACGGTACACGGGTCAACGGCCAGAAGGTGCAGAAGGCGGATCTCTCCGATGGCGACGTGGTCCGGTGCGGCAACACCGTCCTCCTGGTTCGGCGGGCGCCTGCCTGGCCCACCGACGCTGATCTCGAGGGCCTCTCGGGCCGATCCCCCGCCATGAGAGCCCATCGCGTCGAGCTGGCCATGGTCGGCAAGACCGACGCGACCGTGGTCCTCACCGGCGAGACCGGATGCGGGAAAGGGGCCGCCGCACGGGCCCTGCACGCCATCAGCTCCCGCGCGG
>Ga0315336_1006074_pt1 | contig 12674 bp, 11 predicted proteins | sample ASW5metaG_FD_204512 | JGI IMG/M metagenome (GOLD analysis project Ga0315336, IMG submission 204512) | Ammonia-oxidizing marine archaeal communities from Monterey Bay, California, United States - ASW #5 | ecosystem: Environmental > Aquatic > Marine > Intertidal zone | place: USA: California...
TTCATGTTGCCGCCGGAGCCGAAGTTCATTTTGGTCTTGTCGGCGACCGGCAGGTTGTCCGGATCGAGGCCCGCGGCCGCAATCGACGGGCCAAGATAATTGCCGTGAACGCCGGTGAACAGATTGGTGTAGACCGTGTCATGGGCCGCATAGTCGGTCAGCGCCTTCTTGTAGGCGGGATCGGCATTGGCCTCGACGGTGGCGATGAAGCGCGTGCCCATGTAGGCCATGTCCGCACCGAGCGCGAGCGCCGACGCAATGCCCCAGCCATCGGAGATCGCGCCCGACAGCAGAATGGTGCCCTTGAACCACTGCTTCACTTCACGCACCAGCGCGAAGGGTGACAGCGTGCCTGCGTGACCACCTGCACCTGCGCAAACGAGGATCAATCCATCGACACCCTGTTCGGCGGCCTTGCGCGCATGCTTCACATTGATCACGTCGTGAAACACCACGCCGCCGTAAGAATGCGCGGCCTCGACAATTTCCGACGGTGGACGCAGCGACGTGATGATCACCGGCACTTTGTGCTTGGTGCAGGTTTCCATGTCCTTCATCAGGCGATCGTTGGAGGCATGGCAAATCTGGTTGACTGCGTAGGGCGCAACTTTCTTGTCTGGATGCAGCGCCTGATATTCGCCCAGCTCGTCCTCGATCTGCGTCAGCCATTCACCGAGCTTCTCGACCGGCCGCGCATTCAGCGCCGGAAAGGAGCCAACAATGCCGGCCTTGCATTGCGCGATCACCAGTTCGGGGCCTGACACGATAAAGAGCGGCGACCCGAGAACGGGCAGTTCAAGCGTACCGGTGAGCGAAGCTGGGAGCGACATCGGATTCTTGTCCTAGTGTCCTGAATTCGAAGTTCGCTTCATTCTGCGGCATCCCCGAGCGAACTTCGAATTCGAAAGGACACTAGAAATTATAGCTCTGGTGTGGTTTGGGCTCGCAAGTCCGCAAAGAACCGTGCCGGTGAAGCCGGGCGGACTTGCGAGCCACCACACCGTGGTTGAATGTGAGCGACGATAACATCTTGACCGCGCTTCCCACATGTTCAATCTTGAACAGTCGCTGCTTCAAGGTTGAACAATGGACTGGGATCTCTGCCGAACATTCATCGCAGTCGCCGATTCGGGCAGTTATCTCGGCGCGGCAAGGCGGCTGCGCTCGAGCCACCCCACGGTCAGCCGCGAGATCGCCGCGCTGGAAGCCCAGCTCGGGACCAAGCTGTTCGTCCGTTCCAATGACGGCCTGGTGCTGACCGCGCAGGGCCGCCGGTTTCGCGAACACGCAGGCTCCATGGAAACGGCAGCGCTGCGCGCCGAGGCAGCGGTGTCGGCCAAAGGCACCAAGGCGCGAGGGCTGGTCAAATTCTCCATTGGCCCGACGCTGGCGGCCTATTGGCTGATGCCGCATATGTCATCGTTCATTGAGACCCATCCCGACGTCCAGATCGAATTCGTCACCCATCCGTTTCCGGTGAGCGTGCGCAAGCGCGAGGCCGACATCGTGCTGCGCATCTATCAAAGCGGCGACGAAAATCTGATCGGCCGCAAGATCGCGCGGCTCGGCGTCGGCTTCTATGCTTCGCGCGATTATGCCGCGCGCCATCCGCTGCCCGCGCATCGTGACGACTGGAAGCACCATCACATCATCGGCTTCGCGGACAGGGCCTCAAATGCCGAACTTGGCCGCTGGAGCGATCATGTGGCACGACAAGCGTCCGTGGTGATGCGCTGTTCGTCGCAGGCCGACATGCTGGCAGCCGTGCGCGCCGGCGTCGGAATCTGCGCGATGTCCTGCATCGTCGGGGATTCGCACGAGGAACTGATACGCGTCGCACCGCTGAAACTGGCGGGTCTTTCGGACATCTGGCTGCTGGCGCATCCCGATCTGATCGATCTGCCAGCCGTTCGCGCCGTGATTAATTTTGTCACCCAGCGCTCTCGCGCCGATCGCGAGATTCTCAGCGGCGCCGCGAAGGCGTGAGTTAGGCGCTTACACTTCCCGCCGGATCTCGAGTTCCGACCAGATGCGATTGAAGTATTCATTGTAAAGCGGATTGGTGCGAATGGTCACCGGATCGCGCTCCGCAGCCGACAGTTCGATCGTATGAAGGCTTCGCACCGTCGCAGGCCGATTTGTCATAACGACAATGCGGTCGGCCATCGTGATCGCTTCGCCGATATCGTGCGTCACCAGAATCACGCTCTTGCCGCGTTCGCGAATAATCCGCTGCACTTCACCTTGCAGCAGAAGACGCGTCTGGAAATCCAGCGCCGAGAACGGCTCGTCCAGCAGGATCACGTCCGGATCGAAAGCCAGGGTCCGCATGAAAGCCACGCGCTGACGCATCCCGCCAGACAATGTCGCAGGCTTCGCCTTCTCGAATCCGCCCAGGCCATAGGACGTGATCAGCCGATGCGCGATCTCTTCGGCCTCTGTGCGCGCCACGCCACGCACTTCCAGACCCAGCGTCACATTGTCGAGCACGCTGCGCCACGGCAGCAGCATATCCTTCTGCAGCATGTAGCCGACGTGGCCTTTGGCACCTGCGACCTGCACACCATTGACGGATACGCTGCCCATTGTCGGCGCAATCAGGCCCGCGATGATATTAAACAACGTGGTCTTGCCGCAGCCCGACGGTCCGACGATGGCGAGAACTTCACGCTTGCGCAGGCCGAACGAGATGTTGCCTAGGGCGCGAACCGGATTCGCACTTTCGGCATTGAACACCATGCCCACCTCATGGGCGGACAGGACGTCGCCGTCAGCCGCGGCCGCGTCGATCATCAGGCGATCTCCGGATAGGTCAATGTCGGCGCCTGCCACTTGCGGCCGGCGATCACCGCATCGAGATACGACAGCACGATCGCGTTGAACTGGTCCGGTAACACCACCGACACGGCATGACCGCCGGTTTCGAAATAGAAGGTGTCAGCCATAGGCATCAGCTTTGCCATCCGCTCCGAATAAAACAGCGGTGTCAGGTGATCGTCCTTGGAGCACGTGATCAGACAAGGGCATTTGATGTCCCGCAGCGCTTCGCCGGGCGAGTACGAGCAAATCGCGTCGATCCGGCTCAACATAATGTCCTTGGGTGCCAACGCTGCGGCCGCTGCTGGCTCTTCGGCTTCGAGCCGTGCGATATTCGCGCTGACCCACCACGGCGGATTGAGGAACAACGGCGTGGTCTTGACGTAATGAAGCGGACCGCTCTGATCGAGAACGCGCTTGCGGACCTCGAAACAGCGCTTGAAATAGGCATCCGACGTTGCCCACCCTGCATAAAGAACTGCGCTCTTGATACGCTTTGGAAATCGCAGGGCCATGTCGTGCGCCATGGCCGCACCTGTCGAGTGGCCCACGATATGCGCCGCCTCAATTCCCAACTCGTCCATCAGCGCGACCATATCGTCGGTCATTTGCGGCACCGAATAGGTGATGCGGTCCTGACGCGATCCGCCGGTGCCGCGGTGATCGTGCAGCACGACCTGATGCTTCGCCGCGATCGCATCGATGTTCGGCTTGAAGTAGCTGCCCGCGCCGCCGATGCCGGCCACCAACAGCACCGGCTCACCCTTGCCGATCACCTCGTAGGCGATTTCCGTTCCATTGACCTGAGCTACCGGCATCGAACTCTCCGTTTTTCTTGCGAGCGTCTTGTCGTTAAGCGACTCATCAGTAGCTGAGCCATCGCTCAAGCAACGTGACGCTGTAGTCGAGCACCAGAGCTAACAACATCAGCGCAAACAATCCCACCCAGACCGCATTGAGGTCGTAAAGCGTACCGGCGTAGTAAACGAGATATCCCAACCCCTGCTTGGCGGCGATGTACTCGCCCACCACTGCGCCGATCAGGGCAAATCCCACATTCAACCGCAGGCCCGAGATGATCCAGGGCATGGTCGCGGGCGCCACGATCTTCCGGAACGTCTGCCATCGGGTTGCGCCAAGCGAGCGCATCAGACGGATCAGATCCTGATCGACTTCCTGCGCGCCGCTATAGGCGGTCATCAATGAGACAATGAACGTGATGATCGCCGCGATGGCGATCTTGGATTCGATGTCGATGCCGAACCAGACGATGATCAGCGGCGCCAGCGCGATCTTCGGCAGGCCGTTGGCGGCCACAATGAACGGCCGCAACACCAGTGCGAAGCGCGGGGTCAGCCACAGCGCAAGCCCGGCCACACTGCCGAGCAGGCAGCCGATGACAAATCCGATCAGCGATTCGAGGCCCGTCACCAGGGTCGATTGGATCAGCGTGCCGTCCGCCAGCAGGGTGATGAACTTCTTCGCGATACCGCTGGGCTGACCATAGAGATAGACCGGCAACCACTCGGCGCGGATGGCGATCTCCCATAATCCGAGGAAGCCGACCGTGAGCGCGATCTGCCCGAGCAAGATCAGCAGCCACGGCGATATCAAGGAGCCGCGCTGTTGTAACTGGGCAGCCATTAACGGGCCTTGGGCAGATGTGCGATCGACGCAATTTCCACGAGGAATTCGGGTTTGACGAGATCCGCGCGGATGCAATAGCGGGCCGGGAATTCACTCGGGAAGAATTCCTTGTAGACCGCATTCATCGCCGCATAGTCGGCAAGATCCTTGAGGAAGATTGAGTTCATGGTCACGTCGGCCATCGTTCCGCCTGCGGCCTCGACGATGCTCTTGATCGAGTCCAGAACCGCACGGGTCTGTGCCGTCGCATCGCCGACGCCGACCGTTTTGCCGCTCCCATCCATCGCCAGCACGCCGGAGACATACAGGATGTTGTCCGCAACCACGCCCGGCGAATAGGGCGCCATCGGCGGCGGTGATCCGGCAGGAATAATCGGCTTGCGGGGCATGTCAGGCTCCTTGGGGTTATTTAGCGAATCGATACGACGATGGGATCGACAGTGTCAGCGGTTGGTCAAGCTGCGCAACTCGCTCACCGTGGTGGTCCAGCCGAAAAACGTTTCGACGTTATAAATCGTGGCTTCCTGCAACGCGGGAGGGCCGGCCTGAAGCGTGGCGTCCGTCACCATGATCGGGAAGTATTCCAGGAAATAGCCGTCCCGGATGGTGGATTCCACGCAGACATTGGAGGCGACTCCAATCACGAGCAAATTGCGAATCCGCCGCGCGCGCAGCATTCCATCCAGCTGGGTGCCGAAGAAGCCGCTGTAACGTGGCTTCGGCAGCACGATTTCACCGGGCAGCGGCTTGATCTTGTCGACCAGATCGTAATCCCAGCCTCCTCGGGTAAGGAGCTTGCCGTCGAATTCGGGCCGCGAGCGCATCGTCTTGAGAGCGTTCGACTTCCACCAGTTCGGGGACTGAGGTGTGCCGGCCTCATGTTTATCCTGATCCCAGCCGTTCTGGAAAAAGACAATCGTAAATCCAAGCTTGCGCGAGATATCGATGGTCTCCGCGACCGCAGCGATGACCGGACCGGCACCCGTCACATCGAAGCCCGCAAGGTCGAGATACCCGCCCGGCGAAGCGTAAGCATTCTGCATGTCGACGACGATGAGCGCGGTCTCATCGGGGGAAAGAGGAAACTCTTCTGGCTTGGCACCGAGGACAAGCGCGTTGTCACGACGCGGCAACGTCTGGGGGAGATTCATGATCGGGTTCGCTTCTGGAGGTCAGCTCTTGAGGCCGAAGTCGGACGCGGCCTTGGCGGCGAACGTCGTGTCGACCATTTCTTCGTAAGGGAGGGTTTTCTTGAGCGTACCCGCACCGCTTTCATGCTTCATAATGGCGTCCCAGTCCTCCTTGGTAATCATCGGATTGCGCGGCACCACGTTCTTGGTGGTCATGAAATTCTTCGCGCCGAGTTTCACAACCTCAGGGGCGACGGTTGGGAACTCCAGCCGGCTAACCTCCTCGAAGGTACCCGGCTCAGTGTGCAACAGCTTCATCGCTTCGGCGAGGCCATTGGTAAATTTCTGGACGGTCTCGCCGTTGCCCTTCAGATATTGCTCGGTGACGAAGACAGACGAGAAGGCAATCGGCCCGAGGATATCGGCGAAGGAGTAAATCACCTCCAGCCCGAACTGGGTGACGCCGATGCTGGCGTCCCAGTCGAATGCAATTGCAAGATCCGCGCGGCCATCCTTGACGGCGGCGGCTTGTGCGCCGGGCGGAAGCTCTAGGAAGGTCACGCCCGCTTCCTTGGGATCGAACCCGCCGACGCTGCGCATTAAATAGGTCGGCGTCGAAATCGTGTTGGATGGAAATCGAAGCGTCGCGATGGTCTTGCCTTTGAGATCGGCCAGCGAATTGATCTTGAGGCCGGGCTTCGCGATCGCAAAAAGCGAAATACCGCCAGCGACCTTGGCGATGCATTTCATCTTGCCGCCTTCCAGCGTGGAATTCACCGACATTCCGGTGCCGGTCAGCGCGAACTGCGCCCGGTTGGCAAGCAACACCGAGACCGGCACGGCAATGCCGCCGGCGGTGGAAACTTCGACATCGATGCCCTGTTTGGCGAACAGGCCTTTGCGCATGCCGACATAGAGCGGGGTGTAGAGCGCGATATGGATCGCCTCGGATACGATCACCTTGGTCCGGCCCTGCGCGATGCCGGGCATGGGGAATGCCGCGGCAGCGCCAAGTGCGCCGGCCCCTATCAGCAGGTCGCGGCGGGTCGTTGCTCCGGATGTGGCGAGAGAGGCGGGTTCTGGCTTACGAAAGGTCATGTGTGCAAACTCCTGACGAGATGGCCTGTCGCCCGACACGACGGGAATTTCGAATCTTGCAGAGCAGCTTCTTCCAACCTGCGCTCAGCAGTTGGTTGTTACCACTCCTGAAAGCCTCCCCGACAGGCTAGGGAGCATTTATCGTTCTTTAAAGTCGAGATTCTGTCATGCGATCCTGCAAAAAAGGCAACACCTGATTATTTGCGGTTTTTCGCCTTCGACGTCCTGATCGTTGTGGTCAGCAGTTTGAGAAACTCCTGTGCCGCATGAGACAGCGGCCTGTCGCGATGCACGCTAATGCTCGATCGCGCGGCGGCGAGTTCGGCATCCGCCACCGGGATGGCCCGAAGCTGGCCCGATCCGAGTTGGGTAATGACCGCCAGCGCCGGTTTGAACGCGATGAACTGGCCGGTCACGGCCATTGTATTGGTCAGCTCCAATGAATTTGTCGTCACCAGCACACGCGGATTCAGTTTGTGTTTGGCAACGGTGCGCTCGAACGACTGCCGGATACCGAAGCTGTGATCGGGAAGCGCGAGAGGCTCCTTGCAGATTTCATCCAGGCTGAGACTCTTGCGGCCCGCATACTTGTGATCGCGAGCGACCAGACAAGACACGGGCTCCGGAAATTCCGCAATCGTTTCGATCTCCGCACGCGGCGATGCATTGAATGTGATGCCGATGTCAGCCTCGTCTTCCAGCAAGGCCTCGGTGATCCGGTCCGTCGATGCGGTTTGAACCTTGAACTCCACCGCGGGGTAACGGCGCAAAAAATCCGCCAGGATGCCCGGCAGCAAGCCCGTGACGAATCCTTCAATGACCCACAGACTGACTTCACCGCGCCGGAGACCGCGAAGATCGTCGATTCCCGCACGCGCGCGATCGATATCGCGGAAAATGCGATGGCTCTGCCGGGCCAGGACTTCGCCGGCCGCAGTGAGCCGGACACCGCTTTTGGATCGCTCGAAAAGAACTGCATCGAGTTCGTGTTCAAGCTGCGCGATCTGCCTGCTGACGGCCGATGGCGCGACGTGCAGCCGGTCGGCCGCCTTTCGGATCGAGCCGAGCTTTGCAACGGCGTTAAAGTATCTGAGCGTCAGAAAACGCATGTCCCCTCCGGAAAACACCGTCGAAGCATAGGTGCAATGCGGCGGCGGCGAAGCATTTATATTTGAATCCCCTCATTGCCTGCGGGCTTCAATCCGGCGCAAAGTGCCGCCGCTATCGCGCATGCGGCATCAATCCGACTTTCAACAAGAACGTAAATGTCACGGGAGATCAACAATGGGCTTCGAGGGACTTCAGCTTCGCTCTTTAATCAAGAAGAGCGGCGAACTCGAACTGTCGCTGGCCAAGGTCAGCATCCCTGAGCCGGCGGCAGATGAAGTTGTCGTCCGGGTCGAAGGCTCGCCGATCAACCCTTCCGACCTTGGCCTCCTTCTGGGCGCGGCCGATATGACCACCGCCAAATCGTCCGGCTCAGGCGACAATCTCGTTGTGACCGCAGCGGTGCCGGAGCCGTTGATGAGAGCGATGGCGGGACGCCTCGATGAATCGATGCCGGTCGGCAATGAAGGTGCGGGCGTCGTTGTCGCGGCTGGAAGCTCGAGCAGAGCGCAGGCGATGATGGGCAAGATGGTCGCGATGATCGGCGGCGCCATGTACGCGCAGTATCGCTGCATCAAGGCTGCGGACTGTCTTGTGCTTCCCGATGGAACGACCGCCGCGGAAGGCGCGTCGTGCTTCGTCAATCCGCTGACCTCGCTGGGCATGACCGAGACCATGCGACGAGAGGGACACACGGCCCTGGTGCATACCGCAGCAGCATCAAATCTCGGCCAGATGCTCAACAAGATCTGCCTCGCGGACGGCATCGGCCTCGTTAACATCGTGCGCAACGCCGAGCAGGAAGAGATTCTCCGCAAGATCGGCGCGAGCTATGTCTGCGATTCCTCTCGCTCAACCTTCATGGACGATCTGACACAGGCGCTGGTGGCGACCGGCGCGACGCTAGCGTTCGACGCCATCGGCGGCGGCAAGCTGGCAGGCCAGATCCTGACCTGCATGGAAGTCGCAGCCAACAAGACCGCGAAGGTCTACAGCCGCTATGGCTCGACCGTTCACAAACAGGTCTACATTTACGGCGGCCTCGATATGCGCCCAACGGAGCTCAACAGAAACTTCGGAATGGCCTGGGGCATCGGCGGCTGGCTGTTGTTTCCATTCCTGCAGAAAATCGGCCCCGCGGATGCGCAAAAATTGCGTGAGCGCGTCGCCGCCGAACTCAGGACCACCTTTGCTAGCCACTACACGCAGGTGGTGTCGTTGCAGGAAACGCTGCAGCTCTCGAATATCGCCGCCTACGGCAAGCGCGCAACGGGCGAGAAATTTCTGATCAATCCGAACAAGGGCTGATCGATCGCCTGTATTCGCCGTCAGACAAACGTCACGACCTACGCCACATCACGAAAGCTCAACAAAAAAGGCCCCGGTTTCCCGGGGCCTTAAGTTTGTCTGGAAAAGTTTTATTAGTACTTCGCGACAACCGGGCCACCCCAGTTGAAGTGATAGTTGACGCCAACCTTCACAGTGTGGAGGTCGTCCTTGTAGGACAGAGCCTGCGCGCCGCCGTTGGTGTAGGCAACGTTGGTGGTGTCGAAGTTGTAGTACTGGTATTCCACCTTCGCCGACCATGCGGGGGCGAACATGTATTCCAGACCGCCACCGACGGTGTAACCGGTCGATTCGCGGCTTGCGACTGCAGGCAGGAAGCCAGCGGTTGCAGCAAGGCCGTTGTCGTCACGGAACGCGACACCGCCCTTGGCGTAGATCAGGCCCGGACCCCAGGTGTAGCCGAGGCGGCCGGTGACCGAAGCGAGCCAGTCGGAACGATCGCGGATCGAATCAACGCCATTGGTGAAGCGGCGATCGCTGTCCGACAGGCCGGAGATCTGGCCTTCGATACCAACCAGCCAGTTCGGAGCGAACTGGTAGTCAGCGCCGATCTGGCCGCCGCCGAGGAAGGCTGCGTCACGGTTGCTGCCGGCCAGGGTCGCGTCAGTCGTGGCGAAACCGTTATCGCCGCCGAAAGCCGCGCCGATGTGCGCACCGACGTAAATGCCGGTCCAATTGTAGATCGGCGCCGGCGCGTAAACCGGTGCCTTGGTGTAGCTGCGCGGACCCATGTCGGCGGCGAACGACGCCGTTGAAGCCAGCAAAGCAGCCGAAAAAATCAGAAGTGCGGAACGATGACCCATCTCTCTTCTCCCCATGTTGAGTTGGGCGGACCCTATCGGCCCCCCAGTTAACGAGAAATGGACAACGGGCCGAATGGTTTCCTTCTCGAAGCATCGCGCGATGCATTCTCTCTCGGCGTGACAAAAAAGAGACTCAAACCGCTTATTCCGAAAGGAACCATTAAGCATAACGTGCCGCGCGCGGCTTCCGTGAGGGGCGACTGCCCGACGCGAATATGCTGATGACGTTTCCCAGCAAGCGCGGCTTTGTCTCCCAATGTTCCGTACCAAAGGGCGGGAAATCGCGGACAGAAAGCCAAGATTCATTCGATTGCATTCGCAATCCGAAGGTCATCGCGAGATTTAATGGATTTAATCGTCGTCCCGCCGGCAGGACGTGCGTGCCGTTCAATTCTTGAAGACGATCAAGCAAATCTGGATCTGGCGGAGAGAGCGGGATTCGAACCCGCGATACGGTTTCCCGTATACACACTTTCCAGGCGTGCGCCTTCAACCACTCGGCCACCTCTCCACGCGCTTGTCATGAAGGGGCGCGCGCCGATTTGCAAGAGAGCGCGGGCATCAGCCGAAAATATTCCGTAACTATTTGACGTTCAAGCGTTAATTAGCCACGGGCCGGGGCACGAAACGCGACGAATCGCGCATCCGGCCGTCACCGGCGGCAGACATCCCTGCCACCCGCAGCGGCCGAACAACGGACGGCAGCAAGCTCGGCGCCGCGGCCATATGTGCCGCCTCCAGCGCCTCGATGAATCCGGCGAACCAACTATGGATGGTGCCCGCGCGCAGCTTGGCCATCATCGCTTCCCACCGCATCCGGCGCTCGGTCGATGGCATCGAGAGCGCCGTGGCAATGGTGCGCGCCATGCCGTCGATATCGTGCGGGTTGACCAGCAACGCCGTGTCGAGTTCGTTCGCCGCACCGGCAAATTTCGACAGCACGAGAACGCCGGGATCGATAGGATTTTGTGCCGCGACATATTCCTTGGCGACCAGATTCATGCCGTCATGCAGCGGCGTCACCACACCGACCTGCGCCGCGCGATAGAAACCCGCAAGCACGGTCTGGCTGAAACCCTTGCTGAGATAGCGGATCGGCGTCCAGTCCACTTCACCGTGACGGCCGTTGACCTCGGTCACCTGCTTCGACAACTCGTCCTGCAGGTTGCTATAGGCTTCAATACCGCCGCGCGACGGTGTCGCAATTTGCAGCAGCGAAACAGAGCGCTTCAACGAGGGCTGAATTTCAAACAGGCGGTCGAACGCGCTAATGCGATTGACGAGACCCTTCGAGTAATCCACCCGATCGACGCCAATCGCGAGCCGCTCACCGTGCAAACTCTTGCGTAGCCTTGAGACATCCGGATGCGACGCCGCCCGCTGGGCCTGTGCCGCAAATCCATCGACATCGATGCCGATGGGGAACGCCGCGATGCGTGATGTGCCAAAGCGCGATGTGACGACACCATCATCGACATCGAGACCGATTTCGGCGCGCAGATACATTGCAAAGTTCTCGCAATCGTCTTCGGTCTGAAACCCGATCAGATCGTAAGCCAGCATCGCTTCGACCAGATCGCGATGATGCGGAACACCCGAGATGACGCGACGCGCGGGCCACGGGGTATGCAGGAAGAACCCAAGGGGATTGCGAACTCCGAGATCGCGCATCTCCGCGCCAAGCGTAAGGAAATGATAGTCTTGAATCCAGAACGCCGCGCTTGGCTTGTTGAAGCGCATCAGCGCGCGCGCCATGAAGGAATTCACTTCACGGTAGGACTGGTAGTCATCCTGCGAGACACGAATGAGATCGTTGCGCGAATGCAGCGCGGGCCACAATGCGGAATTCGCGAAACCTTCGTAGTAGCCGCCGTAATGCGCCGCGGGAAGATCGAGCAGCGCCAGCGCACCGGCGCCGAGCGATTCAATTTTAGCGAACGAATCCTTGGAGACATTGTCGCGTACGCGACCTGATGAGCCGACCCAGATTGCACCGGATTTTTCCACCACCGGCAGCAGCGCTGCTGCCAGTCCACCGGTCATCGGCTCATTTGCTTTTGCGCGCGCGACACGATTGGAAACAACGACGAGATCCACAGGTCCCCCTCCCGAGTTTTGCGGCTGCAAAACTAACACCTGTTCATCAATATGGTTCCCTGCCACCCTTCAGACTGATTGACGTCAAATTTGGATATGCAAAGCGGAACCCGGTTCCATCATGTGAAAGGGTGGCCGATTAAAACCGATTTGCATAGTCTTGACACATTCGGAATCGCCGGACGGCTACGTATGCAAAATACCGTCACGCGGATCTCTATGAGAATCGAAATCGGAAGCAGACATTAATTTTTCGCAACCTACGCAAAACTCTGCTGCATGCGAACGCATCGCGCAGATTCAACTGCGCCAGTAGCGATCTTCCCAGTTCCGCGACAACTTCATGCCGGTGAGAATCAATCCCGCCATCGAATAGGTCTGCGGAAAGTTTCCAAACAACGCACCGGTTTTCGGATCGATATCTTCCGACAGCAGACCGTAGCGGTTGCGATGCGACAGCGCATCAGCAAACGCTTCGCGCGCCTCCTCGCGCCGTCCCTGCTGCCACCATGCATCGATCAGCCAGAACCGGCAGATCAGGAACGCCGTTGCAGGCATCCCGAAATCGTCTTCAGCCGCGTAACGCATCATATGCTTCTCGCGCAGAAGCTCGCGCTCCATCGCGGCG
>Ga0315336_1006075_pt1 | contig 12674 bp, 9 predicted proteins | sample ASW5metaG_FD_204512 | JGI IMG/M metagenome (GOLD analysis project Ga0315336, IMG submission 204512) | Ammonia-oxidizing marine archaeal communities from Monterey Bay, California, United States - ASW #5 | ecosystem: Environmental > Aquatic > Marine > Intertidal zone | place: USA: California...
TGACGGTCAGGGCGTTGATGCTCTCGCCAAAGCGGCCCAGGGTCTCGTTGAATTTCTTGGTTTGCGTCTGGCAAACTGGCGTGTCGAGCGAAGGCACCACGCTCAGAATGGTCGGCTTGCCTTGTAGGTCGGCGGGAGTGATTTCATGCATACCGTCGTCAAAATAGTGGAGCTTGAAATCGGGCGCTTGCTGTCCAACGGCGACGGCTTCCCCCGCCAAAGTAAGCGGATTGCCTTTGAACGTGACGGCTCCGGAGCGAGACATACGATACCCTTTCTATAGATCGACTGTAGCTGGCGGCTAGACTGAAGCGTTCCAGTATCGCCCCTTTCCGCCCCAACGCAAGGCCTGTGGCCTCGGCCTGCGCACGGAACGGTACAGAAAGGTATCGAAGAAACCGCCGCCGCGACCGCAGAAGGGGAGCGCAAGACCTGGCTCACCTCTCCAGGTCATCCTCTGAAGCGCTCTGCGGGGAGATCAGCGAAGCTTCGTCTGCGAGCCGGCGTCCGGAGTAACGTGGGCCAGCCGTTTGTACTTGGCGGCCGATTTCGTTTCTCCCTGAGCCTGGTACATAGCAGCCAGGTTTCCATATGGCACCTCCAGAGATTCTGACAGAAGCAGCCCACTGGCGACCGCTTGCTCAACCAAGTCGGCCCCTGCTTGGGTTAGCTCCACAGCACGCTCGGTTTGCCCCGTATTCCAGAACGAAACGCCCATGCTCACTAACGCGTCTCCATGCTCCCTCGGTACGGCCAAGGTGGTCACTGGCACAGGATTCAACAGCAACTCGGCTGCCCGATCGTACCAGTGACACGCGGCTTCGTGATCTTCGTTGTGAACGGCATGCACAGCGCCGATTTGAAAGTAGAGGTCGCCCAATACATAACCTGTATCAGGAAGCTCGTCGCGCTGTTTCGAGAGATCGGCTAGTTTCTCGTCTGCCAACTGGCCGTATCGTAGCGAGTTTTCCGGCTCGCCCCGGCGGTGCTCGATACGGGCCGCGTGGAAGTAAACCAGGCCCAACTTCCAATCGACCTGGGCCAGTGCCAAGGGATCATCGCTCTTCTCGCGCAACAAATCCGCCGTTTCGATCGCCTCTTGAATCCACAGGTCAGGTTTGATCGGCGGATCAATCTTTGTGGCGATCGACAGCGCACCGACGGCCACCTGCAGACGCAGAGGTAGATTGTCGGCATCCTTGGCAATCATCCCCTCAGCCAGCGCCGAAGCCCGTTCGATCCACTGCGGAACAATTTGATTCTTCTCACCCCAGGAACCTTCGGCGATCATAGCAGCCATCGCCAGATGGGCATCCACCAACAGTTGGTTGGCAGCGCGGCTCACTTGCTTGTCGCTGCTGGCAGCCAGCTCATCGGCAATTTCGATCGCCTTGGCATGCAACGGAGCGGCCCGCTGTGCAACGTCCTGCGAACCTAGGGTCGCCATCAAGCCCATTTGGTGCAGCGCCTGGGCTCGAACGATCGGAGTGACCGTCGGAGCTAGCAACACGTCGCGAATCTTCTCCACGGCTACGTCGTACCGTGCCAGTTCGCGCAGGCACTTGGCCCATTGCAACAGATAGACTTCGCTTTCCGGTTCCAGTTCGACCGCTTCGGCCGCCAGTCGCTCGGCGGCAACCGCTTTGCCCGTCGTCAGGTAAGAGTCTGACAACAGCCAACGGGCGTGGGCCGAGGTGTGATCCAACTTCAGCGCGATCTGTAAGTCTTCGACATTATTGGTCAAGTCGAAAGGTGAGTTGTTCTGTACCCGCAGCAGGAAAGCCGCCGCGCGCGTCGGCTGGATCACGATCGCGACAACGTGATCTTGTCGGAGAGGCTCCTGTGGGGCTGCTGCCTCTTCCGTTTCTGCCACTCCGTGGTCAGTCGCCATGGCCGTCTGCATTTCGGTCGGGAACCGCAACGCAACGCCACGTTCGGGAAACACCAACGCCAGCTCTGCTCCGTCGTTGTCCGTGAGTACGGTTGGCCGGGAATCGTTCAGGGACAAACTCTCAATAATCGCGCTCGTTGAGAGCGGCATCGATAACTCGACGACGATCGTTTCAACAAGGTCGCCCTGGAAGGTTGCACTGACCGAGGAGAGCCGATCGAATTCAAATCGCAGCTTGCGGGCCATGACGCTGCGATCCAGCGGCTGGCCCCATGCGCGCAGAACCTCTTCGCGAGTGCTGATTCCGGGCGTGATGCCATGAAAGCTGACCAGATCGTTGTCCAACTGCTGAGTGTCGTTCGCGTCAGTCGCCACCGCAATGAGTTGAGCGTACTTCTCGGGTGTCGTCACGGCGGAATGGGCCGTCGGGGCGATCACTGGGCTACTGGTTTGAGTCGCGGAAGACGCCGACGTTTCCGGTGCTTCAGTCGGATTAGCCGCAACAGAATCTTCACCAGCTGGCCCGGCCTCTACAGGTTTCGCTAAGACGGGCTCGGCCGAGTTCAGCTCTGCCAGCTCCGGGACCGCCAAATCGGGTTCGCGTTCAGAAACCTTGGCAATCGGCTCCAAGGGACGTCCGATCAGCTGATCGATCTCGGCCAGAGCCGACAACGTTTCGTCATGGTCGACGCCACTTTTGACGACAACCGATCGTTCTTCGACCCTTTCCTCGCCGCAAGCGTCCGCAGTCTCTGCCAGGGCCGACCCTTGCAGGCCATCGGCTCCTACGAAACACAAGAGTCCACTGAGCACCGACGTCGACAGGCGACGCACAACGCATCCGCACAATTTCTGGTTAGTCCCCCCTAGCATCATCTTCCTCCCTAGTGCCAGACGTGCGACAAGACGTACCTGTCGGCAGCGTCCAGCATGCTTACGGTCAATGTTGGGTCGAGAATTTACGGGTCTTGGTGAAGCGAAGGTACGCTCGGTCCTTCGACGATTCTATTTCACCATCGTCCCTTATCGGTTCGGCCAGTTATGCAGATTGCACCAATTAACCGTGGGCGAAGAAAAACAGTGGGGTGCATGCGACGCTAGCATGATGGGATGCGTATCCTGTTAGCGTTTGACAGCCGGCAGAATCTCTTCCAAAGCAGTGGAGACCGTCGCGCGATCGTTCCTCCTGCACGCAGCCAGCGCGCTAACGACAAGGTCCGCCTGCCGTCGAGTAAACGGCACTGCCTGGCCCGTCGCTGGCGGCTGCGGAACGAACCGCTGGGCAATCGCGCGGATCAATTCCCCGATGCCGGCACCCGTTAAGGCCGAGGTCGCCAACGCGAAATCGTCACCCTGTTCTGCCGCAGGCACAAGATCGCTCTTATTAACAACTGTAAGCGTGGAGGCATCCTCCAACACCAAATCGACCTGCTTGCACTCTCTGCCGGCCAGCTCTGTCGCAGAACAATCCTCCCCCAAGCACGTTGCATCGACTACCCACAGCACCAGATCCGCGCCTGCCAACTGTTCGCGCGCCAAGGCGATGCCTGCTAGCTCAAGCTCGTCGTTGCTGCTATGCAGCCCGGCCGTATCGCTTAGTGTAATTGGCCAGCCCTGGACCGCTGTCGTGGCCGAAACGACGTCTCGCGTCGTCCCCGGTTGGTCGAAGACGATGGCCCGCTGATAACCAATCAGCGCATTGATCAGGCTACTCTTGCCCACGTTGGGCCGACCCGCGACAACCACACGCCAAGGAGCGCTCAGATGCAGCCCTACTTCCGACAGGGCTAGTAGTCTGTCAAGTCTTGCTTCAACCGCCGCACTGCAACCGTCGTTCAGCTGGGCCAAGATCGCTTCGACTTCGCGACTCAGCGCTCCATGATACTGATCCAGTACTATCGCCGCGGCCTGCAAAGTAAGCGTCTCAGAGAGTGTCTGCTGTGCCTCCGCTTGCACGACGTCGTCACTCGTCTCAACGATCCACTCCTGCCAATCGACCGACCGGCAGCCTGACTGGGCAAGCTGCTCGACAATCTGTTTCGCTGCCCAAGTTCCTCCATGGCAGTGGACTTCGAGTTGCTCGGCCGATCGTCGGCACACAATCAGTTCTTCCCCCTGACGATCCCTCCAACGACCGAACACAATCCGACCCAAAGGCTGCTGGCTCAACGGCTTCTGGTTCGCGGCAACAAAGAACGGCTCTACAGTGGCCACCGCGGCTGGACCCTCGACAGCCACCACTGCGACCGCCCCTCTTCCAACAGGCGTCAGCAAAGCGACCCGCGCAGCGTCTCGATTTGCCTCGTCGTTCACGACCGTCCCTCGGCAGCCAAGAAAATGCCTGCGAGCACTAGGTGTGGGATCACGCGTAACGGACGCTCCTCCGACGCCAACTGCGGTGCGATTTGAGCTGCATCACCACCAGTCACGAACAGTTGAGGCGACCGGTCGCATGTCGCGCTGAGCCGCTCGATCAACTGTCTGACAGCCCCCACCGTACCCCAATAGAGTCCCGCGGCGATCGCTTGCTGCGTCGATTTGCCAACCGCAGCGGGCGGTACGTCAAAGCAGTCTGTCGGCAACAGCGGCAAGGAAGCCGTTCCAGTGTGCAACGCCTCGGCCGACATCGCGATGCCCGGCAGAATCGCCCCTCCTTGAAATACCCCCTCCTCATCCACAACATCAACTGTGTTGGCAGTACCCAAGTCAACCACAATCGCCGCGCGACCACTCTCGCGAAGCTGATTGACCGCCAACGCGTTGAGCAGCCGGTCGATGCCTACTAGCTCAGGCCGTTCGACGTGAATCGAAATGGGCAGTTCGGCGGCGCTGAGCACACGCGGCTCAGCATACTGTCGTGCCGCAAGAACCTGCAGCACTCTGGCCGTCGCCTCGGGATGGACCGAAGCCAACCAACTCGCTGCAGCTTCGCAAGGCTGCTGATCGAGCCACTCGGCCAACCCGCGGTCAAACGCCTGTGGCTCCACTCCACGATGTGAAAGCTCACAGATCGCTTCCGCTTCGGGCGAGGTCGGTGAAGTAATCGGCAGACCACCGGGTTGGGGCTCGCTGCAGCTGCCTGCCGCAGCGGCAAACCAACCCAACTTCACCCGGCTGCTACCTACGTCGATAGCCAACAGACCCGCTTTGGTCGCTTCGCTCATGACGGCTGGGGCTGCTCGGCAAGCAGCGCAGAAGTGCGGTGGATCAAATCGTTGAGGCCCTGCCCAGTCACCGAGGAAAACATCAACACCTCGCAGCCCATCTCCTCAGCCAATCGGAGTCGAATCTCCTCCGCCCCGGGCAGCTCCGCCTTGCTAACCGCCACCAACTCGGCTCGATCAGCCAGGTCGACGTCGTATTGCTCGAGCTCCGCACGAATCGAACGATAGTTCTCCAGCGGATCGGAACCGTCCATCGGCATGGGTTCCACCAGATGCACCAGCACTCGCGTCCGCTCAACATGCCGCAAAAAGTCGTGGCCCAGCCCCGCGCCGGCGTGCGCCCCCGCAATCAGTCCCGGGATGTCGGCCATCACCAACGAGCGATCCATGTCGACCTGCACGATGCCCAGGTTGGGAATCTTGGTGGTGAACGGATAGTCGGCAATCTCCGGCCGAGCCCGCGAGACACGGCTCAGTAAGGTGCTCTTGCCGGCGTTCGGCTTTCCCAACAACCCAACGTCGGCAATCACCTTCAGCTCAAGCGTCACCCGTCGCTTCTCCGCCGGACCGCCGCGGGTCGCTTCGCGCGGCGCCTGGTTGGTGGCCGACTTGAAGCGGGTGTTCCCCTTCCCTCCCCGACCTCCCTGAGCCGCGACCACACTTGCGCCTGCCGTGGCCAGGTCCTTCAACACGAACCCGCCCTGGGCATCGATCACCAAGGTGCCGGGCGGGACGCGGATGTTCAAATCCTCGGCGCTAGCGCCGTGCCGATTGCTTCCGCCGCCCGGTACGCCCGACTTGGCCCGCCAGTGTTTGCGATGGACCAGCACCGCCAGACTGTCGACGCCCGCCTCCGCCGAAACAATTACACTGCCGCCGTTGCCGCCGTCGCCCCCGTCGGGGCCACCCTTGGGCACAAACTTCTCCCGGCGAAAGCTGACGCAACCGTCGCCACCTTTGCCTGCTTCCACTTCAACAGTCACTCGGTCAACAAACATACAGTCTCAACGGCATTACGAATTCACGGCGGCGGGAATCCTCGCCCACAGGTCGTGCCAATTGAAAAAGGGATGCACCCCTGGGAGCATCCCTTGAATATCAGCTGCCAGTCGGGCCAGTTACCCAGCAGGGACAACATTAATCCGACGGCCTTTGCGATCGAACTTCACCTGCCCCTCGACCAACGCGAACAACGTATAGTCGTTGCCCTGGCCAACACCCGTGCCGGGGTGATACCGATTGCCTACCTGGCGAATGAGAATGTTGCCGGCCGAGACTCGCTCGCCGCCAAATTTCTTCACGCCCCGGCGTTGGGCGTTGGAATCGCGACCGTTGCGGCTGGAGCCCTGCCCTTTTTTATGTGCCATGGTTCTTCGAGAGGTCAGAGGTCGGGGGTCAGAGGTCGGGGCACCGGCACCCAAACCGTCTGTTAGCCCGTCGATTCTACCGGTAAACCCAATGGTAGGCAACGCCTTCAGACACCCCATACAGCCCCGCCTTGCCCAGCGGCACGCCGAAACGGACTTCCCGCTCGTTCTCGGCATATTCGTCGCCCGGACGCCAGAAGTTCAGCTGCAGCGTCTTGCGGAACAGCTTGCGGCCTGTCCCGGGCGGATCGCCCAGTTGGTATGCCCCGGCCGGGTCTTGCCAGCGATAGGCATTGGTCAAGCCACCCACGTAGACCGAGAAGAAATCGATCTGAGGGTCCACGTCCTCCCACATCGCCACGCCCCACAGCCCCTTGATCGCCCGACCGCTCTCCAGCTCCAGCATCCGCTCGGAAATCTCCACACTGCTGAGCAACTCACCGCCCCGCGGCAACTCACGCCGTGCGATCGGTGCATACGCCGAGGGGATGATCCGATCGAGGTAAGCCTTGCCGATGGAGCTGCCCTGCCGATCGACGTCCTGGCTTTCCAACACAAATTGGGGAATGAACCGTAGCGACTCGACCGGCTTGTCGACGGTCGTAAAGCTGCCGTCGTCTCGCTGCTCACTCGTCAGTCCGACGCCCGTGTTACGAATACGATAGACCATGTACCACAGCAGCTTGCGCTGCATCTTGCCCGCCGGCTGGGGAATGTCGACATACAACATCCGCAACGGTTTGAAGGAAAGCTCCAGGCACCACACATCATGATCAATCCGAACCTGCTCGGCCATCTCAAACAACGTCCGACTCTCAGAGCTGGCGTTCGGCTTGCGTTGCAGCTGGTCGTCGGCCCGCAGTTCCACGATGTCGTGTCGGCTGAACGTCTCGTCCGGTTCGATCTCCGGCTGGATAGTCGTCAACACACCCGGCGCAAATCGGGGTCCACCGGCGACCGCTCCGTCTTGAGCCGGCGCTTCGCCCGCCCAAGCCAGTAGCCCAAGCGCTACCAACACTGCGATCGATCTGCAGATTGAAGACCCAACAACGGGCCGGCAGGAGTCATACCACATAGATTGCTTTCCACTGCCCCGGCGCAACCGGGGCAGAATCGTCTGGGGCTGCCGCAACAGGAGTCTGAAACAAAGGAGGGATTCGACACCGCCTCGGCCACGCTCGGCCAAGGCAGACCCACGCCTCCCAGTATAAATCGCCCCCCGTGAGCCAGCAAACATTTCACCCCCACAGCCGCCCCAGGGACCTATAACCGACACCTCCCCTACAAGGCGGCGCCGGAACAGGCGCTCCAGCTAACGTGCGCTCGACTCCGAGCGATCCCCGCAGCCGCGATCCAACGGATCGCACGGCGCCCTGCGCTTCACTATTTCACTTCCACATTCCCTCTGGCTCTCAACCCTAGACCCTCAACTCTCGACCCATTTTGTCCCATTGTCTGGGGTCCCATGTTTTGGGTCAAAAGTCAAAGGTTCTGTCCGTCGTCACTTTGATTTGCGGCGACTACTGTAGTCCGAAGGTTAAGTCGACCGGGACAAAAGGTCTCGACTTTAGGACATTTTGACCTCCTTAGCTGTGGACAAAAGTCGGGGGGCTGATGGCTAATGGCTTTCCTTCAGCAATCAGCTCTCAGCAATTCCCTCTGGCTCTAGACTTTCCATCAGGTCACCCTAAAGGATCGCGTGGCACAATTTCAACGAAAAAATCCAGCGGCACCGACATCTAGCTTGGCCACCCCACATTCATTCCGCAGTCCGCCATCCCCTTTGTGCTCTTTGTGGTTTTATTCTTCTGGAACCACAAAGTACCCAAAGGACACGAAGAGAGATTCAGGCCTGGGCGAAAAGAAACTAGTGAAAGTCAAGTGCGGCACCCGCTCAACTTGACTTCGACAACGATTAGTTTGCACACCCCATAATCCGTTACATCAAAAACTCTTGGACCCGACAAGCACCGTCGGCTACGCGCTCAAGAGCACCTTCCGAAGGGTCAACGAAATCCTTCTGCCACGCCGGTAAACGTCCCCCTGAAAACGATCCGTCTTGCGGGCCGCGATTCCATGTTTCCACTCATACCTTGCCGGGCCTTGTAGGACGAGTAGGCTGCGGGGTTGTAGCCCGCATTCGAACCGTTCCTCAGAGATGGCGTGAACAAAATCCATGACAATGCGGCTGCCTAGACTCAGAATGGCGATCGCTTCCCCGAAGCAGGACTCTCGATCGATGTGGCTAGCAATACCCTGCCCAGGTAGATATTCATTCACGATGGCTTGATCGGGAGCCGTATTCAGGACACCTCTCCGTTGTAACAGGAAGACTATCTGGTTCGCCCAGCCGGGCAGCGGGCCTAGCCGATGGGTGACGTCAATCACTCGGCTTTTGTAGTCATACTCGTAGCCATACTGTTGCACCCTACGCTTGAGAGAACGCCTCCAAGGTTGCAGGTCGATCGATTGGATCAAACGATCGTGCAGAGGCCCATCAATAAAATCGTTGAACAGAGTCAGCCCTTGGATTCTAGTTTCAAGGGATGTCTGCTCGGGATCGAACGAAAACTTCTTTTGCAATCTCATCAGGTGCCCATCTAGCTTGTTTAAGTTGGGGAGGAATGCGGCGCGGACAAATAGTAGGGAAGGGATCGGGGGTCAGGGAAAGCTTACGGCTATAGTCTTTTCTTATTCCGCATTTCGCAATCCGAAGTCTGCATTCCCCTCTGGCTCTCGACTCTAGACTCTGGACTCTCGACAGTTTTGCGCGCAGTGTAGGGGTCCCATATTTTCGTGCAAAATTCACCTATTCTGCGCGGGGCTCAATCGCTTTTCCTCTGCAATCGCAGTCTCCCCGAGGAAACGGTCCGCGCAAAAAGGCGTTAGTTTACGTTTCCCAATGCGAATTTACGGCGCCTTTACGCGCCTTTTTCTGGCCAGCGATCTTGCCAGAGCAGCGAGCAATGTGCTTCAAGTTATCAAAGAACGGCGCAACTGCGCGTACGTCGATTATCGATAATCCTTCTGGAAACGCGAGGACGTTTCTTGGCCAGTCCGTCGCTATCTAATTTAGGGCAATAAATCGAAGATAGACGAGAATACCTCGTCCAACGCATCTCCCCACGGGCTTGGTCCCTTGGGGAACTGTCTCTCATCGTCGCGCGTTGTGCTCGTAGTTGCTGAACTTGAGCTGTTGGGGGCTGAGACGGAATCACTCCGCCTTATCGGCTCGGTAGAGAAAAACTCTAGCGGTGGCGAGTGTGTCGTGAATTCTCGCTTGCCGGAAACCCAGTTTGCTTCCTCAGCCAGGGCCACGGCCAGCGCCACGTCGACTAGATCGCTGCTGGCCAGTGACGACTGAGCAACAGACTCGGTGGAGAACGATGCGGCGGAAATTGGCGGCGACGCCGCTGCTACCAAAGGAGCGACCTGACCAAACTGATCTTCCCAGACGGTCAGGTCGTCGCCGTCGACGTCCTGGTCATTGTCCGCGTCGCCATCGGCTTTAGTCGCGTTGGGAGCAAGAGTGCCCAACCCGAGTTGCCAAGCTAAAAAGTCGAAGCCATCGATGTCGCCGTCCATATTGAAGTCGGCCGAGGTGTCCGCGTTGATCCAGACGAGGTTGGCTAGGTTAACAGAATTCGCGATGAAAGCGTCCAGGTCGCCGTCTCCGTCCAGGTCACCCAGTGAGACGCTAACGCTAGCGAAAGTGCCCGGCGACTGACTGCTGTCGGTGAACATGCCTGTCCCGTCGTTCGTCCACACTCGGTTTGCTTGAATGAAGTTAGTCACAAACGCGTCCAAGTCTCCGTCGCCATCCAGGTCGCCCAGTGAGACGCCAACGCTGGGAGAACCACCCAGCGACTGACCGCTGTCTGTGAACATGCCCGTGCCGTCGTTCGTCCACACTCGGTTTGCTTGAGTATAGTTAGTCACAAAGGCATCCACGTCGCCGTCGCCGTCCACGTCGCCCAACGAGAGACGGTAGCTCATGGAAGTGCCGAGCGACTGACCGGAGTCGGTGAACGTGCCCGTGCCGTCGTTTAACCACACTCGGTTCGCGCCGCTATTGGCCACAAAAGCGTCCAGGTCACCGTCGCCATCCAGATCGCTTAGTGAGACGCCACCGCTGGCGGAACCGCCAAGCGACTGGCCACTGTCAGTGAACGTGCCCGTGCTGTCGTTTAACCACACTCGGTTCGCGCCGCTGTTGGCCACGAAAGCATCCAGATCGCCATCCCCGTCCAGGTCGCCCAACGAGAGACCGATGCTACTGGAACTGCCCAGCGCCTGGCCGCTGTCGGTGAACGTGCCCGTACCGTTGTTGATCCACACTCGATTGGTCTGAGAGGAGGCGTTGGCCACGAAGGCATCCAGATCGCCATCCCCGTCCAGTCGCCCAATGAGAGACCGGTGCTTCTGGAACTTCCCAGCGACTGACCACTGTCGGTGAACGTGCCCGCGCCGTCGTTGGTCCATACTCGGTTGGCTTGATTGAAATTGGCGACAAAGGCGTCCAGGTCACCGTCGCCGTCCATGTCGCCCAGCGCGACGTGGTTGCCGGTGGAACTGCCCAACGATTGACCGCTGTCGATAAACGTGCCGCTGCCGCCGGTGACAGCCGTGCGAAATTGCCAGACGTACGGCTCGACCGCCAGCAGTCCGGTGTCTTGGATGCCTGCCGTCGCGGTCACCTCGACCAACTCTCCCGGATGAAAATCGGCGGCCGGGTCTAGTGTGATTGTCGCGCCGGTAGTCGTGAGACTTGTGATATCGCCGCCCGCAGTGAGCAGTCGGCCCGATTGTGCGCCTTGAACAACAAACGTCTGGTCGTTCACCGAAGGGGCCGACAGATTGGCGTCGAACGTCGCAGCGATGTTGGTGTCGATGCCGGCCGTGTGCGAATTCTCCACCGGCGACGTCGAACTAACCATCGCGGCCAGCAGCCGTCGATCTTCCAGCAGTTCACAGTGTAAACGCCGATTGAGAGCGGAGCCGCAGACCGGAGTAACGGGAGAAGACTTCCATCGACGATGTCGATGAGGTTGCGCGGCAAACCAACCGAAACGATCCTGGCGAGACACCTCCACCCCCCCGATAAGTGCATCGAAACGATAGGCTGATTATAACCCTACGGAGGGGATAATGCCTATTGATTAGTAAGCATTACGACGTGCTGAGAAGGAACACAGACACGTCGGACGTTAGAGGCAAAAAGCCTGCCCTTACTGAATCAGATGGGCACAACTCCATAGATGGACTTAATTTGAGTCGATGATGCGCGGAAGAAGGAGTGGCAATCCAGAATCCCCGACAGTGAGATTTGAGAATCAATCATGCACCGGCCCCGCGCGCCGAAGGGAGATCTACGCTGCGCGGGGCGGTGACGCCCGGATTGGTTTAGCCGCCCCTCTTACATGCCGGATTCCGCTATCCGCATCTTGCTCTTTGTGGTTTTTTTATTCGCGAACCAGGAAGGCACGAAGAGGGAAACAGACCAGGGCGACAAGAACTAGGCCCAGCGTCGGCGGAACGTCATACAAATCAAGCTCGCCAGCAACGAGGCGCTGCTAGTCGGCTCGGGGACGGGTGACGCAGCTGCGAGTGCGGAAGATGCCAAGCCGAGCTGTTGCTGCCACACCAGGAAGTCGGCTCCGTTGATGACGCCGTCGCTGTTGCCATCAGCTTCAAGGGCAGTAGTAGATCCGAACGATGTTTCCCAGACAGCCAGATCAATTGCGTCGATGGTTCCGTCCAGGTTGTAATCCTGCAGAATCTGGGTGACGGCTTCGAGCGGCCTGGCGATGCTAATGGCACTCAGGGTGATTCCTCCGCCAACTGGTGAGTCGGTCGTGAGAGACAACACCGTGCCGGCGGTAATTAGAAACTCATCCTGTCCGAGTATGCCGAACTCGATGGAAAACTCCATGGCCCCTGCAACGCTCGAATCGAAGACCAAGGAGTCGACGCCAAGCGAAAAGCCATTGGAATCGTATCCAGCAAGCTCCGTGAATGGATTCACTCCCGAGATAAACTCCAGCACGACCGTCTCCGCATTGCTGAAATTGAGCCCATCGACTAGCAGCGATTTGATAAGGACGTCCTGGTCAAAGAAGAATTCGAGTGTCTCGGGCGTTGCATAGGTCCCGTCAATGCGACGTTGCACCGCCGGATTGCCCGTGTCGAAGTTTGACGCGATACCTATGCCTTCCGCGTCGGCGTCGAAAGAGGCGTTGCTTCCCTGAGCGG
>Ga0315336_1006076_pt1 | contig 12670 bp, 10 predicted proteins | sample ASW5metaG_FD_204512 | JGI IMG/M metagenome (GOLD analysis project Ga0315336, IMG submission 204512) | Ammonia-oxidizing marine archaeal communities from Monterey Bay, California, United States - ASW #5 | ecosystem: Environmental > Aquatic > Marine > Intertidal zone | place: USA: California...
AAGAAGATGCCGCTGTTCGTAATCTTCTTCGGGATCGCGGGGCTGGCATCGCTGGGGTTACCGGGGCTAAGTGGGTTCGTGGCAGAGTTCCACATCTTCGTGGGGGCATTCGATGCGTTCCCGCTATTCGCAGCGATCGGTGTGCTGTCAGCAGCAGTGACAGCGGTGTACATCTTGCGAGTGATTGGGCGAGTCGCGCTGGGTCCGTTCAACACTAAGTGGGAAGATCTGCGAGATTTGCGTCCGTATGAAGCACTAGCCGGCGTGACGCTGGTCGCGTCGATCGTGGCGATGGGTGTATGGCCGGGGCCGTTCGTCGACCGGATTTCGTCGTCGGTGAGCGAGCTACCCGAGGTGGAGGTAATCGGCGACCCGACCGACACGCTGCCGGGGGTCATCGACTGAGATGGATCTCGAATACGAACTGATCGTGCCGGAGTTAGTAATGGCGGGGCTGGGCACCATGGTGGTCGCCGTGGCGCTGTTCTTCCCGAAGCTGCGGCAGGAATTCCTGGGGTACATGACGGCGGCGGCTGTGCTGGTGTTGCTAGTGCTGACGGCGGTGTTCTACATCAACGAGAACGACGACTTCGCCAACATCCTGGCGGTCGACAACTATACGGTGTTGTTCCGGGTGTTCTTCTTGGGGATCGCGTTCTTCACAATCCTGGCGAGTATGCAGTTCGCGGCGGACCGGCTGAAGAACCACGGGGAATACTACGGGCTGATCCTGTTCGCGACCCTAGGGATGATGCTGATGGCGGCATCCCGCGAGCTGATCACGGCCTACATCTCTTTGGAGTTGCTGTCGTTCAGCTTGTACATCTTGGTGGGGTTCAACAAGCTCAACCCGTTCTCCAACGAAGCATCTCTGAAGTACATGCTGCTGGGGGCGTTCTCATCAGCACTGTTTCTCTACGGGATGAGCATGATTTACGGGGTGACGGGGACCACGACGTTCGGGCCGATCGAGCCGGACGGCGGGGAGGCAGTCCGGAATATAGCGACGCAGCTGGGTAACTTCAGCGGCGGCGTTCCGGATCCGTCGTTGCCAGCGGCGGCGGACGTACGGCCGGGGCTGATCATCGGTCTAGTGCTAGTGATTGCGGGACTGGGGTTCAAGGTGTCGGCGGTGCCATTCCACCAGTGGACGCCGGACGCATACCAGGGTGCACCGCTGCCGATCACGGCGTTCTTGAGTGCGGGCGGAAAAGCGGCGGCGTTCGCGCTGTTCTTGCGGCTGTTCGCGGAAGCGTTCATGCCGGCGAGCGCGGAGTGGGTATGGCTGGTAGCGATCATCGCGGCGGGGACGATGATCGTCGGGAACTTGATGGCGCTTCAGCAAACGAACATGAAGCGTCTGCTGGCATACTCGTCGATCGCGCAGGTGGGGTACCTGTTGGTGGGGATCGTGGCGCTACACGCGGACACGCTGGATCTGTCGCATAACGCGGCGACGGGGTTGGTGCTGCACTTGGTGGGGTACGTGGCGACGAACATCGTGGTGTTCGCGGCGTTGATCGCGTTCTACAACAAGACAGGGCGGGACGACATCGTCGACTTGCGGGGGCTGGCGGAACGCCAGCCATTCCTGGCGCTGACGATGTCTGTGGGGTTGTTCTCACTGGCTGGGATGCCGCTATTCGCGGGGTTCGTGACGAAGTTCATCCTGTTCCAGGCGGCAGCGGATAGCGGATTCTTGTGGCTGGCAGCGATGGGGGTCACGGCGTCATTCGTGTCGCTGTACTACTACCTGATAGTGATCAAGCAAATTTATCTGTACAAGCCGGATCCGGAATCGACGAGCAAGCTGTCGGTACCGGCGCCGATGATGGCGGCGATCGGGGTGCTGACGGCGGCAGTGTTCTTTATCGGGCTGTACCCTACGCCGCTACTCAAGGCGATCGAGAGCTCGACATCTATGCTGTTCCCGGGCATCTAGAGCCGGCTCCGCGCTAGAGGACCGGTAGGTAACGCTCGCGCTCGAAGTCAGTGACCTGGGCGAGGTACTCGTCCCACTCCAACCTTTTGTTGTGCAGGAAGCTCTCGAAGACGTGCTCGCCGAGGATGTCGCGGGCGATGTCGCTCTGGGCGAAGAGATCGATGGCTTCGCCCATGGTTCCGGGGAGGCGCTGGACGTCTCGGGCGCGGCGTTCGTCGTCAGAGAGGAGAGAGACGTCGTCGGCTGTTTCGGGGGGGAGGGGGTATTCGTGCTGGATGCCATGAAGGCCGGCGGCGAGGAGCGCGCTGAAGACGAAGTAAGGGTTGCAGGCGGGGTCGGCGGCGCGGTACTCGACACGGGCAGCGTCTGGGCGGCCGGGGGGCGGCTCGGGAATACGGACGAGGTCGCTGTGGTTGCGAGTAGCCCAGGTGATGTAGGCGGGAGCTTCAAAGCCGGGGCGGAGTCGTTTGTAGCTGTTGACCCACTGGTTGCAGAGGAGGGTGAGCTCCGGAGCGTGACGGAGAAGACCGGCGATGTACTGCTGGGCGACAGTGGAGAGGCGGGCGGGGCCGTCCTGGTCATAGAAAGCGTTGGTCTCGCCGTGGAAAAGGGATTGGTGCGCGTGCATGCCGCTGCCGTTCTCATTAGCTAGGGGCTTGGGCATGAAGGATGCGTAGACGCCGTGCTTGAGGGCGACCTCTTTGACGACGAGGCGGTAGGTCATGGTGTTGTCTGCCATGGTGAGAGCGTCGGTGTGGCGGAGGCCGATCTCGTGCTGGCTGGGGGCGACTTCGTGGTGGCTGGAGGCGACGGAGATACCCATCTCCTCCAGAGTGAGGACAGTTTCTCGGCGGAGGTCGCTGGCGGCGTCTAGGGGGGTGAGGTCGAAGTAGCCGCCGACATCGAGGGGCTGGGGGTCGGAGGCGTCCTTGAAGTAGAAGTACTCGAGCTCTGGGGCAACGTAGAAAGTGTAGCCGAGGGCACCGGCGCGCTTGAGGGCGCGGCGGAGTACGTAGCGGGGGTCGCCCTCAAAGGGGCGGCCGTCAGGCCAAGTGATATCGCAGATCATGCGGGCGACGCGGTCATCGCGGGGGCGCCATGGAAGGACGACAAAGGTGCCGGGGTCGGGGCGGGCGATCATGTCGGATTCGTCGCTGCGAGCGAAGCCTTCGATGGAGGAGCCATCGAAGGCAACACCGTCTTCGAGAGCGGTCTCGAGCTCGCCTACGGTAATGGCGAAGGATTTGAGCGAGCCGAGGATGTCGGTGAACCAGAGACGGATGAAGCGAACGTCATGCTCGCGCGCGGTGGCGAGGACGTATTCAGTGGTCTCGCGTGCCATTTTGTCCTTCCCCGGTAGCAGAGACGGTGACGGCCCAAGCGGGGGCTTGGGCCGTCCGGTTAGCGAGGTGCACGGTTAAGCGTCGAAGTAGAGCTGGAACTCGTACGGGTGAGGTCGGATGCGGACGGGGTCGACTTCGTTGATGCGCTTGTAGCCGATCCAGGTGTCGATGAGGTCCTGGTTGAAGACGTCGCCGTCGAGGAGGAATTCATGGTCGCTCTCCAAGGCGTCGAGCGAGCCTGCGAGAGAGCTGGGGACCTGGGGGTAGCCGGACTTGGCCATGTCGATGTCGAAGAGGTCGACGTCGTCGACCGGGGCGCCGGGATCGATCTTGTTCTTGATGCCGTCGAGGCCAGCCATGAGCAATGCGCTGAATGTGAGGTAGGGGTTGGCCGTTGGGTCCGGGGAGCGAAACTCGAGCCGTTTGGACTTAGGAGAGTTAGAGTACATAGGGATGCGGATGGCGGCACTACGGTTGCGAGCGCTGTAGACGAGGGTAGTAGGGGCTTCGTAGCCGGGGACGAGCCGCTTGTAGCTGTTGGTAGTCGGGGCGCAGAGAGCCATGAGAGCGGGGCCATGCTTGATGATGCCGCCGATGTAGTGACGGGCCATCTCGGAGGTTCCGGCATAGCCTTCTGGGTCGTAGAAGAGAGGCACCCCGTCCTTCCAGAGCGACTGGTGAACGTGCATGCCGCTGCCGTTGTCTTCAAAGATCGGCTTGGGCATGAAGGTCGCGGTTTTGCCGGCTTGGCGGGCGACGTTGCGGACGATGTACTTGTACCAAACGACCTTGTCGGCCATGGAGAGGAGGGAGTCGTAGCGGAGATCGATCTCACATTGACCAGCGGTAGCGACTTCGTGGTGGTGGACCTCCACGTCGATTCCAATGCTCTCCATAGTAAGCATCATCTCGGTGCGAATATCCTGCAGGGTGTCGCGCGGGGGGGCGGGGAAGTAGCCCTCCTTGTGGTCGGTCTTGTAGGCAAGGTTGGGGCCCTCTTCGCGACCGGTGTTCCAGGCGGCTTCGACGGAGTCAAGATAGAAGTAGGCGCGGTCCTGTTCGTAGTCGTAGCGGACGTCGTCGAGGATGAAGAACTCGCACTCCGGGCCCCAGTAGGAAAGGTCGGCGAGGCCGGTTTTGATGAGGTGGGCCTCGGCGCGCTCGGCGACGCCGCGGGGGTCTTTGGGGTAGCGGTTGCCGGTGATGGGTTCGTGGATGTTGGCGATGAGGTGGAGGGTTTTGCGGGTGGCGAAGGGGTCAATGAGGGCGGTGTTGGGGTCCGGGAGGAGAACCATGTCCGAGCGCTCGATGCCCTGGAAGGCGCGGATGCTACTGCCGTCGAAGCCGAGGCCTTCGGTGAAGGCTTCCTCACTAATTTCGCGAGGGGTGGTGGAAAAGTGCTGCCAAGTACCGAGGAGGTCGGTGAATTTGAGGTCGACGACCTGGACGTCGTTATCGGCCATGAACTTCTGAATCTCGCCGGCTTCCATCGGGGTCTCCTCCAGTCGAACGCAGCAGCCGCAAACGGGCCGCCACAGGAACTACACGCGTTTACTCGAGACGAGTAGATCTTAGACGGCCGCTGCGGGGAGGGGAGGGGTGTGGTGTTACGGCCAGATTAACTCTGCGCCGGGCGCGCGGTTACACGTAGCGTGGGCGGCTGGGCTACCAGATCACGCGGGTGCGCTGGGGAGAGGCACGCGTATAAATCCGATGACGCATAGCGCGGCCTCAGGACGGCGAGTCTACGAAGCGGTAGCCGGCGTTGCGGACGGTCTCGATGTGACGAGCGGCGGTGGCGCCGAGCTTTGCTCGGAGGCGGCGGATGTGGACGTCGACGGTGCGGGAGCCGCCGTAGTAGTCGTAGCCCCAGACGCGGTTGAGGAGGGTGTCGCGGGTGACGACGTCGCCGGCGTTGGTCATGAGGTAGCGAAGGAGCTGGTACTCCATATAGGTGAGGGGGACGGCTTGACCGGCGACCAGCGCCTGGAAGTTGGTGAGGTCCAGAGTGAGGTCGCCGGCGGTGAGAAGGCCGGCTGGGTCGGCGCCGCGGCGGCGGCAGAGGGCCTGGCGGACGCGCGCGACGAACTCGTCCGGGTGGATAGGGGGGAGGATGAAATCCTCGAGGCCGAAGGGAAGGTCCTGGATCTGGTCCGGCGCAACGACGACGATGGTGCGGGCCTTGGGCCAGGCGCGGCTGAGGAGGGCAAACGGCGGGGCGGGCTGGAGAGGGGTTTGGCGCCAGTCGAGGGCGAGGATATCGGGAGCGGCGGCCGGGTCCGGCTCAGTCTCTTCAGCGCCGGAGAGGGTGACAACGTTGTAGCCGGCGTCACGAAGGGGGCCGCGAACGGCATCAATGAGGTAGGGGTCCGAGGAGACGAGGGTGACGCGGTCCACTATTTGTTCCTTGGGGATTCACGGTAGCGGCAGGGAAAGGGTGGCGCGATCGTCGGGGGAACAGATCGTCCTAGCGTCGAGAGCGCGCGGCTGGGCTGTTAGGATCGTCGGCGATGTCGAATCCAACGGCTCAAGCACGGGACGCGAGTCCGCCGCGGCGGAAGCCAGAGTGGCTGAAGGTGCGGGTGCCTTCCGGCCCGGTGTACCAGGAGCTTCTAGGGACGATGCGGGAGGGGGGGTTGCACACGGTCTGCGAGGAGGCGCATTGCCCCAACCTGGCGGAGTGCTGGGGTCGAGGGACGGCGACGTTCATGATCCTGGGCGATACCTGCACGCGAGCCTGCGGCTACTGTCAGGTTACCAGCGGGCGACCGGAAGGGTTGGACCGGGACGAGCCGCGACGGGTCGCGCTGGCGGTGCAAAAGATGGGGCTCAAACACGCCGTGGTGACGTCCGTGAACCGGGATGACCTGGCGGACGGTGGGGCGGGGATCTTCGCGGAGACGATCCGCTGGGTGCGGCGGCTGTCGCCGGGGACAAGCGTGGAGGTGTTGATCCCAGATTTCGATGGGAACTGGGCGGCGCTGGCGACGACGCTGGAGCAGCGGCCAGAGGTGCTGAACCACAACACGGAGACGGTGCCGCGGCTGTACCCGTCTGTACGGCACAAGGCGAACTACGAGCAGTCGTTGGAGTTACTGCGGCGGGCTGGGGAGTGGTCGCCACGGCCGGTGACGAAGAGCGGGATCATGGTGGGGCTGGGAGAGCGACGCGAGGAGATCAGCGCGGTGTTGCGGGACTTGCGGTCGGTGGGGTGCGACGTGCTGACGGTGGGGCAGTACCTGCGGCCGAGCCTGAATCACCTGCCGGTGGCGCGGTACGTGCCACCGGCGGAGTTCGACGCGATTGGGGCGGAAGCGCGGGCTCTGGGGTTCCGACATGTGGAGTCGGGGCCACTGGTGCGGTCGTCGTACCACGCGGAGAGTCAGGTGCCGGGTCGGGAGCAAGCGGGGGATCTGGTGGTGCCGTTGGTCGAGATGGACTGAGGCGAGTCTGGGGTGGTTTTGAGATCGTCGATGCCGGGGCGGATGACTTCATGACAGACAGACCCGGGGGACACGACGATCTAATACGAGTCGCGGCTGGTTAGGGATGAGAGTTGCCGGCTGCTAGCGGCAGGCGCGCGTGGGTGAGGCGGGGATCGAAGAGTCAAGCGGAGGTGGAGCGAGGCCGATACTGTGGAAGCAAACGCGGGCGACACCATGGTTGCCGATGGAAGCGACACGCTTATCTAGCACAGGCCTCAACCACATGTCGGCAAGGAGGACACATCACTTGGTGATGTGTCCTCCTTTTTTCTTGTTTGTTGGTCTGAATCGCCTGGTGCAGGGGCATCTAGTAGGGTGCCGGGAGGCCGGTGTAGCTCAGTGGTAGAGCAGCTGTTTCGTAAACAGCAGGTCGAGGGTTCGAGTCCCCCCGCCGGCTCCACGCACGAAATCCATCTACTTACGTAGGGCGAATCGGAAACAAGGAATTGCACGGACCCATCAGGTTTCGTCGCGCAGCGCTCGTTCACACGCTGACTGGCGTTGGCGGCGCTCCTCAGAAGAAAGCCGCGACCCCAATCCAAACTCAGCTGCTGCTCGACAGTTCCCAGCTGCTCCGCAATTCATTTGCGCGCACGCCGCAGGCGGTGGCGACGGTCATAGGGCTGCGCTCGGACCAAACGTCGAGTTGGGGATCGTAGGCAAAAACGCGGCCAGCGCCGACGAAAGAACCACTGAGGAATCCAACGACGTAGAGGGTACCGTCGACGGCGGCAGTATTGGCGTGGTGGAGTGGGAGAGACAGGTCGGCGATGGAGCGCCAGGAGTCGGCGGCGGGGTTGTAGGCGTCGATCTCTTGGCGTGGGCCGCGGTCGATTGGGGCGAGGGTTTGCCAGTCCAGGAGCGTGGTGTCTTCGACGGGCGGGGGAAGTTGGCTATGGCGCCTGGGCCCCTGAGGCGGGCGGAGCGGGGGTTGGGGGCGGCGACGAGGATAGCAGGCGCATCGTCCGGAAGGTCGAGGGGTGGGGAAGAAGGAGCTCTGGCAGTCGAGGCTTGAGCAGTGGGGGATTAGGGCGCAGCGTCCTGCAGTTGGTCGGCGGTGGGATGGGAATCGGAGGTGTCGCAGACAGCGAAGAACATCGCCGCCAGCACAGAACCAGCTCTAACCAACCGGCGCGCGGAGCAGAAAACAGCCTAGCGCATGCGTGCTAAGCGACGACGCCCTCGATCACGAGCTCTGCGATCTGCTCGTCGTCGTAGCCGAGACGTTCCTTGAGAACATCGGCAGAGTGCTCGCCGAGGTCGGGAGCATCACAGCGGATGGTTGCCGGCGTCTCTGTGAGGTTAACGGGGTGGGAGAGCATTTTGATGGTGCCGAAGTGCTTGTGCTCGTGGTCGACTAGGTAGTCGTTGGCGAGGACGGCGGGGTCGGTCGGGAGATCACCGATGTGCTGGACTCGGGTGAAAATAAGGTCGGGATTGCGGGCGAGCCGGTCTTCCCAAACTTCGCGGTTCTCGCGGGCGAAGGCTTCATCAAGGAGGGCGACGAGCTCGACGGCGTTGCTATCCTTTCCGAGCGTATCGAGGTCGGCAAAGCGGGGGTCAGCGACGACATCGCCCAGTTCTGCGACGTCGCAGAAACCGGCCCAGTGACGGTCGTACTCCACGATGCCGAGCATGATCCACTCGCCGTCGCCGCACTCATAGAGATTCCAGAGGGGATTGCCGGCAGATTTGCGGTCGAAGCGTGGCCAGTCTTCGTAACCCTTAAGCATCGAGACGGCGATGCCCCAATACGAGAGCCACATATTGGCCATGATGTGCGAGACCTCAACACGTTGGCCCTTGCCGCCCTGCAGCTCGCGGGCGGCGATGGCAGCGAGCATGCCGTAGGCAAGCATGCCGGCGCCCATGACGTCGGCCACGCCCATGGTGTTCCAATTGGGTGGGTCGCCGGGGGCGCCCATGGTGTACATGAAGCCGGAGCGGGCCTGGCCGACGGCGTCCAGGGCGGGCTTGTGGGCTTCTTCACCCTTGAAGCCGTAGCCGGCGGTGGCGGCGTAGATGAGGGCGGGGTTGATCTTAGAGAGGACATCGTAGCCAAGGCCCATCTTGTCGAAGACGCCGGGGCGGTAGTTCTCAAGGAAGATGTCGGTGTCCTTGATTAGCTCCTTGAAGACCTCCTGGCCCTTGGGGGTCTTGAGGTCCAGGGCAAGAGAGCGCTTGTTGCGGTTGACCGTGGCGAAGAGGGCACTGCGATCGCCGGGCATGTGGTTGTCGATGCCGGCGATGTTGAGAACGTGGCGAGCAGCGTCAGGTCGCGTTGGGCTCTCGATCTTGATGATGTCGGCTCCAAGGTCGCCCAACATCATGCCGCCGATGGGCCCAAAGCCCCAGGTGCTGCACTCGATGATCTTGATGCCCGTGAGCGGTCCCACTGTCATCTTGGCCGGCTCCTTCACTTCGCGAGCCCGGACGGGTACGCGTGCCGTGTCTCGGTTTGAGTTGTCATTCTAGTCGGCAGGGCTTGGGAACGGGCAAGGCGGTCGACGGTCATTCAAGGAGGAAAGACAGGTGCGCTGATGGCATAGATTCTCCAGACAGAGGTCCCCGAGCCGCATCCGTCGCTATTGAAGCGCGGCAACGTGATTCGGTCGATGTCACTCGCGCCGAAAGAGATAGTGGCTGCGATGACGGCAAACCAGGCGATTACGTTCGGTGGCTCGGCGCTGAACCGGGTGGAGGAGGAGGCGATCGCGACGGCGGTGTCCGTGGTGAACCGGTGCCGGTACTGAGTAGCATCTCATGGAGCGACACTCCATACCGTTTCGGGAGGCGACGATGTGCTGGCCAACGACGTGCTGCATGACTACAGGCAACTCGAGCTGACGCCTCGGGTGCGGGGCATCGGGGTAGGGCTGGAGAGCGTCGCCTAAGCTGCGCAGCATGACCAACTTCGTTCCTCCGCACCCCACCAATCTACTGCGGCCAGCTATGGCTTCCTGGCACTAGATGGGCGTTCTCGCCTCTCTCGGGGCTGCCACAAGCTTCGCGGTTTCCAGCACGTTGGTCGCGACTTACGCGCGCCGGCTGGATCCGTACTCGATGGTGTTAATCCGGATGACCGCCGGAGCACTGTTCCTAGTCGCTGCGCTGTTCGTGCTGGGATCGCAGGGGGACGTGGCGCGAATGGGAGTAGGGGATCTGGCGCAGTTCATCGGGGCAGGGACGATCTCGATGGTGATCGGGGAACCGTTGTTCATCGCGACGATCGCGGTGCTGGGGCTGACGCGTGGCTTCCCGACGATCATGGGGATGATGACGATGGTGGCTTACTTGGGGTCTGTGATCGTTCTGGGAGAGTCAGTCGACTGGCAGGTAGCGGTGGGGTCGGCCCTAGTTCTTCTGGGCGTGTACCTGGTGGTGCTGTATGGGCGGTCGGAGTCGTCGAAGACACCGACGGCGGGGGCGGGCGGCGCAGATGGGGCCGCGGCGGAACGGCCCATCGAGGGCGTGGCAGTAGACGCAACGGGGCATCCGACGGGCCCGATCCGGATCCCGCTGACAGAGATCATGGCGCCGCGGTTGTTGGTGGGTCTGACGCTGGCATTGGGCGTAGGGCTGGCGTGGGGGCAGGAGGGAGTGTGGATCCGCAGTTCGTCGGAGGGGTTCGACGCGGTAGCGGTGCACGCGGTGCGGGTGCCGGTAATCGCAGCGATCTGGTTGGGGATCATCGCCTTCATGCCGAAGAGCGCGATCCGGCGGCGGGCCGTGAGCAAACGGGGCGTCCTCTTCCTGGCAGCGTCTGGCATGATCTCGATCGGGCTATCTGGGATCTTGTTCATCTTTGCGGTTCAGGAGATCGGGGCGGGGCCGAACGCTGTGCTGTTCGCAACGGCGCCACTGTTCGGGTTACCGATGGGAGCGGTGTTCCTCAAGGAGAAGATCACGATTTGGGTGATAGTGGGGACGGTGATCGCAGTGGGAGGGATCGCGCTGATCGCATAGCGCCGACGGGTTGCGAAGCTCCTAATGAGTTCCACGTCGGGGGTGGATGGAGGCACAGGTACGCTGTCTGTGATGGCCACTACTGAAATTCAAGCACCAGGCGAGCGCGGCGCGAAGATTGTGGCGACGCTTGGTCCGGCGTCGGCGCGGCCGGAGATAATCAGAGCGTTGGTGAAGGCGGGGATGGACGTCGCGCGGCTGAACTTCTCGCACGGCGACCACACAAGCCTCAGCGAGCTGGTGCGATACGTGCGGAAGGCACAGGAAGCGGCGGGGCGACCGATCGCCATCCTGGGCGATCTGCAGGGGCCGAAGATCCGAATCGGCGAGCTGGACGACCCACGTCAGCTGGTACCGGGCTTGCCGATCCAGATCACGACCGACCGCGCACGCGGCCCGGCCAGCGCGATCCTGTGCGACTACCCAGGACTGGCGGAGGACGTGGAACCCGGCGACTCGGTGTTTCTGCGGGACGGCGAGATCGAGCTGGAAGTGTTGGAGAGCGACGGCACTGTGATCGAGACGGAGATACGGAGCGGAGGCGTGCTAACAAGCCGGGCGGGAATGAACGTGCCGGGGGTGGCGCTGCGTCTGCCGGCGTTCACAGAGAAGGATCAAGGCGACGTGGCGTTCGCGGTGGAGCAGGGGTTGGACTACATAGCGATGTCGTTCGTGCGGAATGCAGAAGACGTGGGGCTGGTACAAGAGGAGCTGAAGAGGCTGGGGTCTCGGATCGAGATCATCGCGAAGATCGAAAACGCGCTGGCGCTAGAGCAGCTCGATGGGATCGTAGAGGCTGCGGACGGGGTAATGGTGGCGCGGGGCGACCTGGGTGTGGAGGTGGGGCCGGAAAACGTGCCGATTTGGCAGCGACGGATTATCCAAGCGGCACGCCGGAAAATCGTGCCGGTGATCACAGCAACGCAGATGCTGGAGAGCATGGTGACGCACGTGCGACCGACACGGGCGGAGGCGAGCGACGTAGCGAACGCTGTGTGGGACGGGACGGACGCAGTGATGCTTTCAGCGGAGACGGCTGCGGGCGCGCACCCGTTGGAGAGCGTCGCGATGATGGACCGGATCGTGCGACGGGCGGAGGCGGAGGGAAGCGGGCGGGACTCACCGATGTTCGAGAAGGAGTGGGCGGGGGACCCGTCACGAAGCGTTAGCTGGGCGGTGCGGCAGATCGTCGAGAAAAATCCGGCGGTGCGGGGTGTATTCGCGTTCACGATGAGCGGCTATACGAGTCGCCTGATTGCGCAGGACCGCATGAGCGTACCGGTGTTGGTGCTGGCACCCGAGGCTGGGGTGGAACAGCGCGCGGCGCTGCTGTGGGGCGTGCGGCCGGTGCGCTGCGCGCCACCCAGCGACTTGGCGGAGATGCTGGCGACGGTGGACCGGATCGCCCGGGAGACATTGGGATGCGTGGCAGGTGACAGCGTAGTGGTGGTGGGTGGGCTGCCCCTGGGGCAGGGGGCTCCCACTAACTTCCTGAAGCTGCACCCAATCGGAGCCGCGTCGCCCACTTGAGAGCGGGACGAGCATCCGGCCTAGGCGGGATAGATGCGGCGGCGCAGGGTAGGGCGGCGGTTGGAGGTGAAGGGGCGGATGTCGTCGGGCCAGCGACCGGAGTCGACAGCCTTGGCCCAAGCGTCGCTGAGGAGGACGTCGGGGCTTGCGAGTTCGTAGATGGCGCTTTGGCGGGGCTCGTCGTCGAGAGTGAGTGTGAGGCGCTCGCCGCCCATGACCATTTGGAACTCTTGCTCGCGCTTGAAGCGGGCGACGGCGATGACGCCCGGGACTTGGCGCAGCAAGGGGATGTGTTCGTTGTCGTAGAGGTCGTCGAAGAGCGCCTCTTTATCCGGCTCGACGTCCATGGCGGCGGTGAAAATGTAGCGGGTCTCGATGGTCATGCTGTCCTCCTCTGGCTGAGC
>Ga0315336_1006077_pt1 | contig 12666 bp, 19 predicted proteins | sample ASW5metaG_FD_204512 | JGI IMG/M metagenome (GOLD analysis project Ga0315336, IMG submission 204512) | Ammonia-oxidizing marine archaeal communities from Monterey Bay, California, United States - ASW #5 | ecosystem: Environmental > Aquatic > Marine > Intertidal zone | place: USA: California...
GACTTGGGATCACAGTCGGTTCAATGGATTCTGAGGCAATGCACCCCACCCCCAACCACCACACATACATGGGCCACTGCGGGCAGGTCATCGCAGTCGCGTTCTCGCCTCCGGTCCCAACCACCCCTCGAGGTCCGCAACGCCTCGATGAGAACTTCCGACAAGCATTAGAGCTCGCTGGGGGAGCTACCTGAGAAGCTCGACGTGTAGAAAGCGGCGTTGCGCTGATGGACTTTGGTTCTTTTTCTCGACTAGGCAGCTCGGCCTCGGATACGAAAAAGGGTGGTCCCTCAACGCGCAATCCAGTAGCATTCTGAATCTTCCGTGAGGCGAGCTCACCGTTTCAGTCATTCGTTTTTGTGCATCGGTTCTTTTTAGGAGAGCACCATGACACGTTTGATAAAGAATGTCGGACTCTGCGCACTGGTGTCGTTTACATTTGTAGGGTGCACGATCCCCGTTTACACTCATTCCGTCATCACTAAATATGACGCGCAGGGAAGAGTAATCGGCACCGAGGAGATCGAGTCGATTACTCAAGCAAACCCGATCTCTACTCCGATGATAGTTCGCATCACGCAGCGGGAAAAGCTCGAGAAATAGCGCCACGCTGTCGACTCGGATGATCGAATTCTGGGCGGGTCGTGTACGTCTTTATCGAATTCAAAGTATGGGACAATGTCGATCCTGTGCAACGGTATTCTAAAGAGTGTATAATCACCTGAAGATATATTATGTTTAGTTTCTGCAGAGTTCTGGTGCTTGAACTTGTGAGTCTTCCGATTCTCGGAGGATGCATAACGGTTTCCCCCGATCTCGAAAGCCAGCGTCCCGCTACAGTTCCGCCGGCCTCTCGATACGACAGCGTCGCAGTGACCGGCCTGGCCTTCCAGGGAGATCTCCAGGGGACATTGACGGAGGCTCTTCTGAATCACAGGGTTACGCGTGAGGTCGTTTCGGAGGCTCCCGTGAGAATCGAGGGCAAGATGCTTAGCAGCGCCCACGATTCGAGTGGTGGGCAGATTGCGTGGAATGTCGTCAATTCGGTCTGCCTATTTTTCATTTTTGGCGGACCCTACGTCGGTTCTACACAAGCGAATTTCGAGATTCGAGTGTACGAGAACGGGCAGCACGTCGGGACGACAAGAGGAGGTGGACGAGCGTCTTGGGCCGCGGTTTATGCCATTGGCCACAACATTCCCGAAGGGAGGAAACAGGCGCTCGAACGGGCTGAAGACCTCTCTATCTGGAATGCTGTCGAATCCTTGGCTCGGTCGCGGCGCAAGGGCTGATCGGCTTCAAAGATAGAGTGTGTGGGAAAGCGCCGCACACCGACTGAAGTACCCATCGAGAAAAACGGAGAGCTGCTTTGGACTAACATCCAAGTCTGGCCGCCCCGATGTTGATTTTAGGATGCATGCCATGACGACAAATGTTTACCGACACCTAAGTGTTTTCGCCATCCTGGGCCTACTAACCTGCTGTCGCAGCGCCCCGCAGCCGCGAGTGGACGATTGGCACAACAAAGGTGTGGAGCTCCTCGAGTCCAAGAAATACTCAGAGGCGTTGCGGTATTTCGAGATGGTCCAGGAACATAAACCAGACGATGCCGCCCTGTGCTACGACCGGGCCAAGTGTCTCTACTACCTCAAGCGGTACGACGAAGCTATTGACGCCTTTGACCAGGCGATAGAGAGAGATCAAGGGCATAGCGCCGCCTGGCTTGGAAAGGCGATAGCCCTGTACAAGGTAGGCGAGTACGCTGAAGCGAAGGAGGCCGCTGGTTGGGCAAAAGATCTTGGACATAGCAGAGCAGGACACTACCTCGAAAAGATAGAAACCAAGCTGGCGAGTCTCCGGACGAAAGAAGCGATAAAATCTGAACGACCAGCGTATTCCAAGGAGGATGCGGACAGGGAGGGCGCCCGATCCGGCTCCGAGGATACGAATGGAAGGCTTGGAGTCTCAACCTTCACCCGGTTGTTCCGCTACAGACTGTGAGAGACTCGGTCGCAGCCCCAGTACTCGTTACAGTTTGAGGGGAGAACTTGACCATCAAATTCTCCCTCCAGCGGAAGCGAATAGATGCCGTGCCGCGCGATCTACGTAGACGCCACGCTAAGCCCGGCTCCGCCCGCGACGGCCAACGAAAAAGTAAACGAGCGCCCCCAACCAGCTGGTCACGGCGATGACGATCACCCAGGTGACCTTGCTGTTCCTCTCCAAAGTCTCGTTGATGGCGCAGTCGACGAGCATCCAGACCCAGAAGGCGGTGCCGAGGAGCGTCAGCAGCAGGACCAGCAGAATCACCACCACCTCGAAACCGCCAGGCATCCACATCCCGAGCGTCATGGGCTCTCCCTCCGTTTCGTTTGAGATCTTGGTTGCATGTAGAAGAAGTCGCCGAAAGTCAGGCGCTATTTCAAGTCATCTTCAAATTCCGTAGGAACTGCGCTCCCCTACTCCGCTCAGTAAGCTCATCGATCCATCGAGGCCGGCCACACGTATCCCGTAGCTCTGCGGGCAAGATTTCGAGCCAGAAAGGCTCCAGGGCCTTCCCCGTTCCGGGCGCTTGAATTCACTCGGCACTTTTCAAGTACCGCTCGAATAACCGTCGCCGACGCGGCGTCATCTCGCTTGCCTCTTCTTCCTTTTTTAGTATGTACTCTACGATGGGGCTGTCACGCTGCGCGACTTGTTTTCCGTCGGGCGTCTGGGACAGAAATTGGACATACCTTTCCAATTGGTCATCCGTCATGTCCTCGAGGCGTAGCGGCGAGTGTCGTCCGGCAGATAGCTTTTCCCAGAACACCGCCTGCACCCAGTCTGCAACGTCGTCAGTGGCGAGAGCATCCACGACCTCGTTCATCGACGGAGAAGTCTCTCCGTAGAATCTCCGCGGTGGAGGCTGCCAGTAAGGTGGAAACGCATCAGGCCCTGAAGACGACATTAGCGACAGCCCTTCCGACACACGTCCAGCCAGTAGCAGTCTTTCGACTCGCCACCGGGAGGCCTGCTCCATCTGCGGAACCGGTAGAATCGCCAAGCCGAGCACCAGCAAGCCAAGCGCACAAACCCAGACTCCGCGGGCGATCCCCGGCCCGCCCGGTTGCGTGATAGCAGAATGCAATTTCCAGTGTTCGTTCCGGCGCAGTAACACGGCCAACGATCCTAAAGCCCAGATGGGGGCTGATACTATTCCGAACAACATTACGCTACACGCCACTTCTTGTAGCGCTCTTTCACTTTCATTCAGTCCAATACCGCCCATGATGTTCAAGATCGGAAACGGTGCCATTCGCAGCATGACAAGAGCCACGGCGTCGGCGAATAGCATGACCAGCATCAGTGCCGCGGCCAACTGGCAGCGGAAAACCACGGCGACGATTTGTATCATCAACAGGACACGCCACAGCGAGACGATCCCCAGAAACAACAAATTCACCCGCACGGCATCGGCCTCAGAAAGAAACCGCTCCACGGGAATCGCGTAAAACCAGGCCAGCGGCGCTGTCATCCAGTACACGCCGAGAAAGGCGCGGTAGCTGCTCCAGAAAGTCGGCCGCGCACTGCGGACCCAGGCCACGACGAACAGGAGCAGGAACAGTATCAGCGACGTGGCCAAGGAAGCGGCCAGTGGCAGCAACAGATGCCACGGTTCTCGCAGCAGGTACTCGGCGTCGTATTCTCGCGCGAAACCGGCCGACAGCACCAGCAGCAAACCCAGCCAGACGACGTGGCGGTTAGCGGCCATATCGACGATCGCCTGTCGATCGCAAATCAGAAAGCGGCCAACGGTCGCCAGTGAAATCGGACGCGCAACGCTTTCCTGGCTGGATTCAGATGTCGTTTCCATCATGCTTGAGCCTTGGATTGTTTTTCCAGACACGACGACGAATCGCTCCCCGCCGCCGCGTCGCTTCGGCCGCGAACACGTTTCTCACCACGTCGCGAAATTCCTGTTCCAGCTCGTCAACGCTCAGCCCGTCGGGCCGATAGACGACGTCGAACAAAGTGTAATGCGACCAGTCGCGATCGGGCAGCAGCCGCCCTGCCGTCTTCAGTCGATGGTACAGCATGGTACCGGGAAAAGGTGTCTGGACGGTGATCTGAACCTCGGCCAGCGGGCTGTCGAAAATGAATTGCGTCAGTCGATCCAGTGAAGCGTGCGATTCTCCTTCCGCCCCAACGATGAAACAACCGTTCACGGCAACGCCGGCTTCCTGGATCGCCTCGACGGAATCCATGATGCGATTCAGTTCGGCGAGCTTGGCGCCCATGCCGGGGTAGCGAAACACCAGCGACTCGATCCCCACCAGAACCTGGACACAGCCGGATGCGGCCAGTCCGCGCAACACCTCGGGGCGCTCGCCGACCCGCCAGTCGACTTCGGTGAAGTAACGCGCGTTTGCGTCGGACAACGCGGCGAACAGCTCATCGGGCTGGCGCGAGCCGGCGAATGTGTTGTCGTCGGCAAGCTCGAGCCACGGCTTCGAGTCGAGTTGCCGGATGGCCGCCAGTTCGACCGCGATGCGATCGATCGGTTTCTCTCGAAACGAGCCCAGCAGTCGGCTCGCGCCGCAAAAGTCGCACGCCAGCGGACAACCGCGCTCGGTCTGTAGCGTTATCCGTGGCCGAGGGCGACTGCCGAGCAAGTCGAACCGCGGAGTCGGCGCACAGGAAAAATCGAACGGCCTTGTCGATCGGTACAGGGGCTTCAATTCGTTTGCAGCCGCATCGCCAAGAACTTGCAGCCAAACCGGCTCGCCTTCCGCTGCGACCACCGCATCGCAATAGCGCCCGGCCTCGTCCGGGCACGCCGTTGCATGAAGCCCGCCGATGACGACGCGAATCCCGCGAAGTTTCAACTTCTCGCTGAAGCGATACGCATCCATCACCGATGCGGTCAGCGCTGAGACCGCCACCAGCGCCGGCCGCGTTCTGGCAACCTGCTCGGCCAGTGAGTCCAGGTCACCGTTCGCCTCGTGGTAGCTGCACGTCCAGTCCTCCGGCGTCATCCCGGCAAGCGTCAGCAGCCCCAGCGCCGGCAGTTCGGCCAATGCCGCTGAGCGCGGGCGCAAACCGGGAAGTGACATTCCCAGCTCCGCCAGTTCAGCCTCCTTCACTCGGAGACCGGTAAAAGGCACCAAGGCGACGTGCGGCATGCTTGCATTATTGGCCCAGTGCCCGTGGTTCGCAACGTGAGTTCGGGTGTGGAGTCGGAGCGGGAGCCAGGCTTGATTGGAACCGCGCCGGCGGCCGCGAGGCTCTGGCCGTCACTTGACCTGGGCGCGGAACTCCACGGTCTCCTCCCATTGAACCAGATACAGCGGCTCGGCCTACCTGCTCGGCTGCATACGTTTAGGTTTGCCTCGAAGTAACCTGCGGGCGTTCTTTTTCTCAGGAGAGAGTCCGACGATCTTATCTTGGAACCCATAGGATCGTCTGTGACGGACGCAGAGGCATGTCCTGTGGCGCAATCGAAACCGTCGTCCCTTCGTTGGCTTCAGAAGACGCTTCCCGGAGTCGCCGTCGCGGTAGTGCTCGCCGGAAAGAGAATCCAAGGCCTTGCGTTTCTCTCCTTCCAGCTTGACCCACTTGGTAGCCGCTGCGCCTACGACCAGAGCCGCCAGGAGCCCGACACTGAAAGTAACTGTCTTGCGCACCACAGGCCTCCTATACTTCTAAGACTCACGGGCTTTCCCGGAGGGCAGCACCCGGTCGGCATCCTCTCCTTCTCCGCCCTCCGCGCCGTCCCGACCGAGGCAGACAACTCGCGGCTTGCCGTCATCGATGCTGTAAAGGTACTCGTTGTTCCAGGGATCCCTGGGGTAGCCGTCAATGCCGATTTCGTCACCGTTTTCGATCTCGTGGCCGACCATCTCCTCGATTGACTCGGGGTAGCGACCGGTCATGGTGTAGATGACCTTCGCAGTGTTGAGGATGGCCTTCATGTCGGCGTTCCGCCGCGCCCCGCGCGCCCTGGCGATGACGCCGGGCATCGAGGTCGCGACGATACTTGCAAGAAGACCAATGATGGTGATGACAACAATCAGCTCGATCAGGGTGAACCCGCGCGTTACCTTTTCCGGGACGAGCTTTCGGATGGGCATGAATCCTCCTTCGTGTAAGAGACGCGCGATCTGTCTGCCCCTATCACACTGCAAAGGAGGCGCCGTAATCGTGAGAATTCTGAAGTGGCTGTAGCTCGAGGAGTTAGGATGCCCGCGGGAGTGTGCCCGGTGGTTGTGTTTCAAACATTGTGTTTCGGTCCGCCTCACTCCGGATCTGCGTGAACGTCAAGGAATATCAGATCTTCACTTTTTCCTGACAAGCTGTTTCGCTGTAAACCCCATCTCCTCGTCAACCGTATATCTTTCGTAGTCGATACTCGCCGAGGTGGGATAGCCAAATTCCGAATCGTAGGTGACGGAGATCTCATAGGCGTCGCGATCGATGGCATCTTGGATGAAATAAAAACTCCCTTTGATGGTGTGGTAGCGTGTGAAATTAGAAGGGTCCACCGGAAGCCCTTCCTCAGAAAACGACACTCCAGCAATTGCGCCGTTTCTCACGGAAACGATTACAGGTTTAACAAAATCCGGGACGCAGTAGCAATTCCACTGAAAGTCATATTGGTAGTCCTCAAATCCTTGTGACTTCCAGAGCTGCCGATGGGTGTTGAGTTCGGCCTGGGTACAACCAGAAAGAACCAGCAGGCTTTGAAGAATCAAAAGCAGAACCAGAAATTGCCTGCACTTCATGGGCAAAAGCGCATCAGAGCCGTATTTCATCGATGTTACCTCCTTGAGTAGCGGGTTGGTCGGTTGACGCTTCGCGTTCACAGGATCAACTCGCCGCCCGATCGGCCTCGCTTCTGAAAGAGGGAGAAGCGGCGGCAGCGTGACGAGAAAAGCTTAAAGGACCTCCAATAACGCCAAAGGCTTCCGGAAACCCGACAGCATACGCCGCCGCCGGGAGCACGCCGTGAAAACTCTGCGCCGCTTTCCCGGCTTCCATTGCGTGTTTTCCGCACGGCGGCAACTAGAGGGTAGAAGCAAAGAGAGGCAACTCGCTTCTCATCAAAGCCCCCCGAACACTGCAATGCCCGAACTCCGCTGGTGCCAGCAAGAGGCCGTCGAGGCGGTCTACTGTCACCTCGAGACGAAACGCGCGAATCCGTGCATCTTCCTGCCGCGGGCGCGGGGAAGTCGTGGGTCATCGCGCGCATTGCATTCGCTACAGACGCAATGTGCAATATACTACCTGCTGTCCATTTAACTGTTGGGGCAGCCTTAGACGGGATGAAGGTGGCCGCGATGAAAGTTTCGATACTCCCAATACTTATAATCATCATCTTCATCTTTTGCATCGGGATCACCGGCAGAGCGAAACGAAATCAATCGATAAGCGCCGAGGAAGGGCGCAGCGTCTACGCCCTTTGGCTGGCCCTTATTGTGTGGACCGTGATTTCCATCGTGCTGGGGATCAAGGGACTCCACCTCTCGTTGAGGGAACAAATCCCGCTACTGTGGCAAGCCTGCGTGCCCGTCGCCCTGTTGACCATCGGCCTGATCTTCTCTCGGACGCTCCGAAGTGGTCTGCTCGGCATCGTCGCGAACACGCCGTCGCATTGGCTGGTCTTTGTTCAAGCTTTGCGCATCGGGGCGATCGGCGGTGTGATGAAAGGAATCAAGGGCGAAATCACGTCCGGTTTCGTTTTTTGGATCGGCATACCGGACTTCTTATTCGGCGTATCTGCCCTCGTCGTGGGGTGGCTGTTGCTCCGGAATGCTGTCAGCCATTCATTCCTGGCGATTTGGAACCTCGTTGGCGCCTTGCTGATCCTCCTGCCAACATTTATTCCCATGAACTACTGGATGAACGAACCGGGCTTTGTATTCATTTTCGAATTTCCCATGGTGTTGGCGCCGAGTATCGTCATACCCATCCTTATCTTTTTAAACCTCCTCATGGCTTGGGGCGTATATGAAACGGGCACGAAGTGAATTGCACACGACGACATCACGGAGTCACCGGTTTCGGAAGGAGTCTACCTGACAAAGACGGCGCGGCGCACGCTGCCCGTGAGGAGCGGCTCGGAGTGCTTCGATGACTTCGTCAATCGTTTCAACCCGCTCAACCGCGAGAGCTACGCCCTCATCGAGGCGCTTCTGTTGACGCTTCTCTGGGGCGGACCGCCCGGCGGAAGACCTCTCTTTGTCATCACCGGGCCGCGCGGCTCGGGGAAGTCCACCCTCGTGAGCCCCATCGCACGTCTTGTGGGCGGCTGGGCCCAGATCAACATGGGGAACGGTCGGTCGTTCTCAGAGCCGATCGGGGAGCAGGCGCTCTCCGACACGAATCTCACCAAGCGCGTAATCTTGCTCGACAACGCCGAGGGTTACCTGCGCTCGCCCAGGTCCACCGCTCCCATCACGCAGTGAACGAGGACCTCGAAAGTCTCGCCCGTTTCCTCGACCTTCTCGGGGACAAGGCCCGCGATGAGATGCGCGCCTCCGAGCTCGCCGAGATCTGGAACAAAGTGGGAATTCGGGTACAGCTACTCGTGACCGACGAGGTGCGCGGGGCTCGACGGGCCGCCGGGGCAGTAAACGACACCCTGGGGCAGTATTCTGCCGATACTTCCCCGCTTTAACCTCCTCTCGAGAAAGAAGTTAGGAGAAATAGGGAAGCAGGGGAAGTACTCGGTTATTAGCGCCATCGGAGGGGACCCTGTGCAGCTCGATTTGAACCCCTATATATAACGTCTCTAGGGGATAACGATGTATTGCATGGTGATAATACCTAACCTGCTTCCCCGATCGTCGTAATTGCTTTCGATAAAGCTACTTAACCCGGGGAGGCACCTGACAAACACCTCCCATCTACCTCCCCGCACTTCCCCACCGCTGTTTTTTCAGGGAAACCCCGCCCACCCCCGCCTTTTCGAGCCCGTTTCGGGCGAATTCCCGCTTTTCATTGCGCCTCCTCCGTCTGGCGGCAACTAGAGGATAGAAAGCGGGAATCAGGCCCAGGCGCCGAGGCCGGGTTCCTCTTTCTGGACGTCGGAGCAAGAGCTCACTCCGGCGGTCCCCTTTGTGGGGAAAAAGGAATCGAGCAAGGACGAGTGAGTCACCGCTGGTTCCGCCAGTCTGAAGAGTCGTTCTGAAGAAGTGAAGCTGTGGGCCGGGAGCGCATGCGTAAGCCTCCCGGCCTGCAATGAAAAGAGGTTACCGAAGAGGTCCGAGAAGCGTGAAGCAAGCACTGGAACTGATGGAGCTCGTGGACTGGATGCGGGTCGGGCTCGAGGGGCTCATGAAGTCGACGGACGACGAGTTCATCGCGAGCAACCTCGAGACACTGATCCGGGCCTGCGACCCCGACACGAACCCGAGGTTGAGGAGGATCCTTGCGGAGCTGGACATTTCCGAGAGTCCCGAAGAGCGCTAACCGCATGCTGCGCGCCCACTGGGGTGTGCGGCGGCGCGACCGATGGAACTGGAGAAAGCACGTACGCGCGGTCTGCGGCAAGCCGCCGGAGAAGATGCGGGGAAGGGTGCGGCTCGACATCGTCGTCTCGAGGCGGAGGCGGCAGGATCCCGACAACGCTTACGCTTCGGTGAAGCCGCTGTTGGATGTTTTGGTACGCGAAGGCTGGCTCGAGGACGATTCTCCGGAGTGCCTGTCGCTCGAGGTGACCGAGTGTACCGAGCGCCGGTCGGGGCGGCAGAGGACAGAGGTCGGGTGGAGTCGCGTGGACAAGGAGGATGGAGTTTTTGAACCCTGCCGAGGCTGCCGGGCATCAAAACGTCGCGAGTTCGTGAAGGCACTCAAAGAAAGGAGGGGTTGCAAGGTCTGCGGCGAGAAGCGGGATGCCCGGCAGCTACTTCTGGTGCGGCCGGCCGGACGGATCGGGTCTGCACCTCTCGCGACTGGTCGCCATGCCGTCGGTGAGTGACGAGGCCCTGGCCGATGAGATCGCGCGGCGTGTGGTGGTCTGCCGGCGCTGCTCGAAAGCGGTGAACGGCGGTGGATTCAACGGTGAATGAGCCACTGAGAAGCGGAGGGAAGCGAGTGTCCGACGAGATGCGGGAAATCAGGGAACGGCAGGTCGAGCGCCAAACGAGGTGCAGGGACTCGAGCGCGCCGGGGCCGAGGTCGCGGCCGAGATACGCCGGCTCTCCCAGCTCTTGCGTGGAAACGGGGAGGAGGGGCTGTTCGGGCAGCTACAGCTGACGCGGGAGAGGATTCAGCGGCTGCAGTGGCGGTGGGTGTTTGCGTTCATTGCTACGCTGGTTGTGGGAGTGGTGCAGGCGTTGTTGCGGAAGTGAGAAGGACGGTTTGGTGTCGAGGCGAAAGATCTATTCGGTAGGGGCGGCGGTGCTTGCCGTTCTCTCATCCGTTTCGTGCGTCTTCTTCGAGAACCCTTCCCGGAGAACGGCTCTCGAGTACGTCCGGCCCGACGGCACACGCGTCCAGTGCTACGAGCCCCCGCCCGACGTCGTGCCGGAAGCGGTGAAGGCCGAGGTGGAAGCGAAGCTCCCCGAGCTCATCGAGCTGCTCAACGCCAGGGTCGGCCTGGAGCAGACCTTCGAGAGAGTCCGCGCGGCGTGTCCGGACCTGCGGGCGGTGGAGGCCGTGGAGTTTCGCCTGTGCGTGGCCTGGGCGCAGCGGGTGCTGGAGACAGAGGCGTATGGGGAGTTTTTGAGGGAGGTCTTGCCGAGGGTGTGGGGGGAAGCGCGTGAGGGCGCATCGCCTCTCGGCCGTGGTTGATTCCAGCCGGACCTGTTCGTCGTTCGAGTTTTTGAACGACGGGCTGGATGAATGCTTTGAGCGTGCGGGTTAGAACGCTCCGCCCGACTGCAACCTGCATAAGGGTGACCAGCGTTCGAATGTTTTGACCAGGCCAGGTCAGACTCGTCGAACTCTTTCCGGCCTCAGCTTGCCCGTGTCCTCGTCGATTCCATAGACATACGCTTCCTTCAGACGCTGTTGCCCGCTGTTGGTATAGACGAGAAGACGCTCCCCGTCGGTCCGCACTTTCACGATGCCAAAGGCGGTGCGGCTGAACGCGAAGAAAGAGGTCCGAGTCTTATCGTTGACGACGGCTTCACCGTTCTTGACAACAGCATCGCCGTCATTGTCGAGCCGGTGGAATTCGGGTCGTACGAATCCTTCGACCCTGAAGAAGGCCACAAGCTCCGTGACAAAGAGCAACGGCTCTTCCACGCGGGAGAACTTTCCCAAAGCTCCCACGAGGGTTGCGCGAGGGTGAATGTACTCCTTTGCCGGATTCTCGTCTCCAGATGACACCACCGAGATGATCGGCGAAACCGCCTCCAACAATGCCGCGGAAAAATCGGCCGAGCCATGGTGGGGTACCTTGAAGACTTCCGACTCGAGATCTACCTCCCCCGCGTTATGAGCCCGTGTGAGTTCCCGACCGGCCTGGTCATTCAAGTCTCCGCTAAAGAGGAAGCGAAAACGGCCGTACTTAATGCGCAGGACAATCGAGTGGCCGTTAATCGTGTGGGACGCGGACGTCCCCGTAAACGCAGATTCGTCGAGAAAGAGAGACTCGTGGCCGGCGCGGAACTTCTCTTTGGGGCGGCCCAGGAAGACCAGCCCCTTCTTGTTGCCGGCGTTGGTCAGTGCGGGCCCTAGCACGTCGACTTCGATGTCCTCGTTCGCCAGAAAATCAAACGCGTCGTCATCGCCACGCTCAAGGCGGCGAAACTTGATGGGCCCGCGCTTCTTCCACCCTTTCAGGGCTTTCTTCCAATCACGGAACGGCTTGTTCATTTTCGCGTCCGAGACAGTTGTCAGGTTCGACTCGAGCTCGGTGACAACCACTTTGCCGGCCACCGCTTTGGTCGCCCCAAGCATCTCGTTCTCCTTGCGTGTCTTGCCATTCGGCTTTTTCCCCGGACGTTTCACGAGCCCGTTGTGGTAGACGCGCTCGGGACGAATGAAGATTCGCTTGTGAGCTGTGGCGTGCGTCTCCGACTCATGGATCTCTGTCAAGCCTTTGAAGTGATCCGCATCTCCGTGGCTGACGACGATGGCCGTGATCGCCAGTGGCTTCGCGTCTGAAGTTCCACCGTAGCGCCCAGCGAGGTAGCGCGCAAAGAGCTGGTTGTCTCCTCCGTCAAGGAGGATGACCTTGCCCTTTGGCGTTTCGATGACCGACGCGTCGCCTTGCTGGATGTCCACAAAGTCGACCTTGAGCACATCGATTTCCGACTTCTTGACAACGACCTCCGACGGCTTGATCTTGCTCGATTTGGTTGGGCGGATAAAGCCCGTCTTTGAGACTGGCTCCATGGTTCCGTCGTCGAGCTCTCGAAAAAACCTGATCTTGATTTTGACGTGCTTGGCAGTAACTTGCTCGACGTCGATTTCGTCACCCCAAGCAAGCGTCGTCATAACCTTACGTCCCGTCGCGCTGGAGTAGACATTGGCTAGATCCACCGCGATGCGCCTTCTTAACGCCATTCTACCGCCTCCTATACTTCTGACGTTGCGAGTGGTGTAACGGACTCGGTTCCTTGGACAGTGAACTGAAATTACTCACGCGGCCATCTGCAAGCGGATTGACGGAAGTAAGAGCGGGTGCCAAAGCCGCGCTAGGGGCAACCCTGATCCTGCGGACAACCGGCAATG
>Ga0315336_1006078_pt1 | contig 12665 bp, 10 predicted proteins | sample ASW5metaG_FD_204512 | JGI IMG/M metagenome (GOLD analysis project Ga0315336, IMG submission 204512) | Ammonia-oxidizing marine archaeal communities from Monterey Bay, California, United States - ASW #5 | ecosystem: Environmental > Aquatic > Marine > Intertidal zone | place: USA: California...
CGACCAGGTTGACGGCCCAGCCGTAAGGCGTGAATTGGAACTGCCAGTTATTCTCGAGCGCTTCGGGGGCGAGATATGTCGCTTGCTCGGCCCCCAAATCCGTGCTCCGGGCCTCGGGCGCGCCAAGCACCAGCGCGAGGATGAAGACGGCGAACAGCCTGATATTGAGATCCCTCACGCGCGTCATCATGGCCAAGCTTTCACTCACGCTTTTCACATCGCTCACCGGCACTCATCACTTCGTCGGGAACAGCAGGTTCAACTGGGCGCGCAGCTGCCAGTTGGCGCCGCCATTATCTGGCGTGATGACGTTGGAGAAGGCCTGGACCTGGCCATTGAACGACTGCGATCCGATATTGAAGACGCGGCCAATGCCGCCGCCGACCGGCACCGTCCAGCGCTCGTCGCTGTCGGCTTCCCAATTGGCCGTGATGACCGGCGAGGAGGTCAGAAACCAACCCTCTGGCAAGTTGTAATTTAAAAAGGGCTGGACCGTTAAGAAATTGACGTCTTCGCGGTCGCTATCGCCACCGAAGGACCACTGATTGACGACAAGGGCTCCGACGACGAATGACTTGACGATTGCCAGCGCCACGAATGAGGGGCCTGCACCCCACTTGCCGGTGCCGAGCCGCGGATCGGTCGCGGTAGGAAGCAACAAATTCGGACCCAGGCCCCAGACGAACTCGCCCCCCTTTATGGGCGTCGGTCGTTTTGGTGAGAAAAACATCTGCGGCACCACGTCGCCCAAACCGAAATCGGTGCTGTCGCCCCTGAACATCGCCGGCTGATAGGTCACCGGAATGATGGTGCGGGTGATCAGGTTCCAGTTCTCGTTGAGCCCGATCGGAATGACGGGCTGGATGTTGTGAACGTTTTGCGTGTTGTTGAGGTGACCGACGCCGAAATTGGTGTTGTTCTGAAAGGGCACGCTGATCAAGTTGGCGATCGGGTTTTGCGATTGTTCGCGTAGATCCGCCGCGTTAGCCGCGCTTATAAAAGCGCCGACGCCAAGGGCTAGGGCCGCCAGCGAATACCAAAATCGTTTCATTTGAATTCCCCCTGCCGCGTCCATCGCGGCCTTCCCAATAGATGCTTGCATTCACCGCTAGGCCACCAGTTGCGTTCGGCGTCTGGCTTTGAGCCAGAACAACGGCCGATTGCGCTTCAATTGCGGCAACGCATACGGATTGTTCGGTACAAGAGGTTTTTTTATCGAAGCTGTTGCGCTAAAGTCACAGGTCACGAATACGGAATTTCCGGGTAACGCCGACTAGATTTTTCCCCCGATCCGGAATGATTTTTCACCTGCAAGCTCAGCGCCTCCAATGAAAATGGGATTTGCAATGCCTCTTTTGAATTTCACCCTGCCTTCCAGACTTCCGATCTACGGCGTGGCTTTGGCGGTCGGCATCGCTCTGTCCCCTGGCGTCCAGGCGCAAGACGCTCAGTCCGTCGGTGAGCCCGGAAGAGGCAGCGCGTCACCCAATCCGCTGAAAAACGTCTATTTCGGCGAGCAGCACCTGCACACGCGCAATTCCTTCGACGCCTTCACGATCGGCGTTAGCGCAACTTGGGACGACGCTTACAACTTCGCCAAGGGCAAGGAGATCGAACTCTCGACCACTGGCCAGAAAATAAAGCGCCGGACGCCATACGACTTTGTCGCGATCACCGATCACTCTGAATATTTCGGCGTTCTGAAGGACTTCGCGGACCCGAAGAGTGAGCTTTCCAAGTCAGATTTCGCCAAGTCCATCGTCGCCGGCGTCAAGGATCCATCGAAAGCCGGCCCGGCGGTTCAAAAGCTGATTCAGACCCTGGTCAAAAGCGAGCCACTGCCCGAATACGTGGCGCCCGAACTGCGCGTCGGGAACTGGCAGAAGTACATCAAGGCGGCCGACGCGCACAACGAACCGGGCAAATTCACCGCTCTCTACGCCTATGAATGGACCTCGATCCCCGACGGTGCGAACATGCACCGCAACGTGTTTTTCAAGGACAAACCAGCCGCTATTCCATTCTCTTCTTTCGATTCAATTCATCCTGAGGACCTCTGGACCTATCTTGAGATTCAGCGCAACCAGGGCATCGACGTCTTCGCCATCCCCCACAACTCCAACGTCTCCGACGGTTGGATGTTTTCGCCCAACAAGTTCCTCGGCGGACCGATGGACGCACGTTATGCGAAGCGTCAACAGGCGAACGAACCGTTGTTCGAGATGCACCAGACCAAGGGCAATTCCGAGGCCCATCCATGGCTTTCGCCCAATGACGAGTTCGCCAATTTCGAACCGTTCCCGAGCCTGATCAGCCTCGGCACGCCATCGCAGATCAAGTACGGCTTCTACCGCCAGGGCCTGGTCGAGGGCATGAAGATCGAGACCAAGCTTGGCCATAACCCTTACAAGATGGGGGTCGCGGCCGGAGCGGATGTACATTCCGGCTATTCGGGCAATGAGGAATGGGACTGGAACGGCGCCCATGGCAACCTAGACGACACGCCGAAGAAGCGGCTCAATCCGGTCAAGAACGCGACCGGCGAGACCGGGTACGGCGTCTCGAGCGCTGGCGCTACCGCCGTCTGGGCCACCGAGAATACGCGTGAGGGTATCTGGAACGCCATGCACTCCAAGGAGACCTACGGCACCACGGGCACCTTGATCCGCTTGCGCTTCTTTGGCGGCTGGGACTATTCCCAAAACCTCACCCAAGACGCCGACTTCGTGAAGAAGGCCTATGCCGGCGGCGTGCCGATGGGCCAGGACCTGCCAGCCAAGAGCACAGGCTTCTTCAGCGGCGGTAAAGCGCCAACCTTCGCAGTCTGGGCGTTGAAGGACCCCGAAAGCGGCAACCTCGATCGCATTCAGATCGTCAAAGCTTGGAGCAATAAAAGGACCGGCTTCCCGGCGGAAAAAATCTATGACGTCGCTTGGTCAGACAAGGACAAGCGCAAGCCCGATCCCAACACCGGCAAGCTGCCGCCGGTGGGCAACACGGTCGACGTCAAGACAGCGAAATACACCAACGACATCGGCGATTCCCAGTTGAGCGCCGTCTGGACCGATCCGGATTTCGACCCGAAGATCAAGGCCGTCTACTATGTCCGGGTCCTCGAGATCCCGACACCGCGCTGGTCGACCTATGACGCGGTCAAGCTCGGCGTTGCGCCGCCTACGGGCGTTCCGGCCACGATCCAGGAACGCGCCTATTCATCGCCGATCTGGTACACGCCACCGGCAACAAATACGGCGGATAAGAAGTGATTGCGGGGGCTAGCTCCAAACCGGGGCCCGCCCCTTTTATTTCGTCAGATAGCCCCCCGCGATCCCGTCGCGGGAAGGGCATGCGCAAAATTGAGAGAGGCGATATGACTACAAAGACCGTAACCGTACTTGTTGCCGCGCTGCTTTGTTCGGCGGCGTTCACGTCCCAGGCCTCGGCCCAGGTTTCGATCGGCGAACCAGGCCGCACAGCCGGTGGCAAGAATCCGCTGAACAACGTCTATTTCGGCGAGCAGCACCTGCATACGGTGAATTCGCCCGATGGCTTCGCAATGGGCACGCGCAACACGCCCGACGACGCCTACCGCTTCTGCAAGGGCGAGGCGATCAAGAAGTCGACCACTGGCGAGATGGTGCAGAAAAAGACGCCGTACGACTGGTGCGCGGTTACAGACCACGCCGAATATCTTGGCATGATGCCCCTACTGCTCGAGAAAAATAACCCGATGGCGGACACCGAAATCGGCAAGTTGATTGCCGCTGGCAAGGGCGAGGCAGCCTTCCAGCAAATCATCTCCTCCGCCGGCTCAGGAACGCCGATCCCATACATGGTCGATCCGAAGCTCATGAGTTCGATCTGGCAGAAGCACATCGCGACCACCAACAAGCACAATGATCCGGGCAAGTTCACCACGCTGATCGCCTTCGAGTGGACCTCGATCCCAATGTTCCAGAACCTGCACCACAATGTGTTCTTCCGCGACGACAAAGGTCCCGAATCCGTCTTCTCGCAGTTCGACTCGATCAAGCGCGAAGCTCTGTGGACCTATCAGCAGGTTCAACGCTCGATGGGTCACGAGAACTTTTCGATCCCGCACAATAGCAACGTTTCCAACTCCCTGATGTACGCGTCCAGAACGTCCGAAGGCATGGCAATCGACAAAAACTGGGCCGAACGGAGCTTGCGCAACACCGTGGCGGCCGAGATCATCCAAACCAAGGGCGCGTCTGAAACCCATCCGGCGCTCTCGCCCAATGACGAGTTCGCCGAGTTTGAGTCCGGCTTCCTGCATCTGCTGGGTTCGGGCGGCGTCTTGAGCAAGATCGACCACAGCTATGTGCGTCGCGGACTGATAGACGGGGTGGGCTTCCAGGAGATGATCGGCGCCAACCCCTACAAGTTCGGCATCGTTTCCGGCGCGGACTCGCATGACGCCTTCTCCGACAATGAGGAGTTCAACTACACCGGCGTGCATGGCAATACCGACAAGACCCCAAAGATCCGCTTGAGCTCGACCGGATCGGTCGCGGGCGAAGCGCCGAAGGACTTCGGCACACCGGGCGCTACTGGCGTTTGGGCGCCTGAGAACACCCGCACCGCCATTTTCGATGCCATCAAGCGCAAGGAAACCTTCGGTACGTCGGGCCCTCTGATCCGCGTGCGGTTTTTCGGTGGTTGGGACTACCCAAGCGATCTCGTCAAGGACAGGGGATTCGTGAAGAAGGCCTATGACGGTGGCGTGCCGATGGGCCAAGACCTGCCCGCGCGCAAGGGCAAGGATCTCGCCAAGGCGCCGACGTTCGCGGTTTGGGCGCTGAAGGACCCCGAGAGCGGCAATCTCGACCGTATCCAAATCGTCAAGGGCTGGTACCAGACGGGTTACGCCCGCGAGAAGATCTATAGCGTGGCCCTGTCCGACAACCGCAAGGTCGATCCCAAGACGGGCAAGGCGCCGCCTGTCGGCAACACCGTCGACATCAAGAACGCGACCTACAAGAACTCCATCGGCGACACGCAATTGAGCGTCGTTTGGACGGACCCGGATTTCGACCCCACGCAGCACGCTATTTATTACGCGCGCGTGATCGAGATCCCGACGCCGCGCTGGACGACCTATGACGCCAAGGCGCTCGGTATCGAACCGCTGAAGGACGTGCCTGCGACCTTGCAGGAGCGCGCCTGGTCGTCGCCGATCTGGTATACGCCGGCGCCCAAATTGGTGAAGAAGCAAGACTTCTATCCCGGCCTGCAGCAGTTGCTGCCGTGATCAAGGCTTGATACCGCCGGGCCAGCTCGACGGTCCGGCGGCATCGCCAAGGGAAACGCACATGAACCGCAGCAGTAGAGCCGTCCGCGCTTTCGCGCTGCTTTTGCCGTTGCTGCTGGCGGGCTCGCCAAGCGCTTCGCAGGCCTGTGGTTTTCATGATCCGATAACGCTCGCCAAGGCCTTCATCGCCTGGGTCTATCCAGATGCCACCCACGTCGATGGCGCGGTATGGTCGGCCCAGAAAGCGGGCATTATCGCCATGCCGGACAAGGAGCGTCTGGTGGCCACGGGTCCCCGCCGCGAGCGGTTAAACAAGCTGGCCTTCTTCAATGCGCTGAAATCTTTGAAAACCCTGGGCTCGGCCATGGATAAGGCGGCGGCCGGCGGCAAGCCCATCGATGTATCTCTCGTGCTCTTGGAAACGGTCCTGTGGACCCGTTATGCCAACAGCGCCGCCGGCGTTGAGACGCGAACTCACGTCACCGGGGCCCAAGACGGCGATCTCGTGGTCGTGACCGACGAACCGGTTGTTCATGCCATCGTCCAAGGAAAGCTCGCGGTGAACCGCGCCGTCGAGCTCGGCGTCATGCGGCTTTACGGAACCGACAAACAGGAAAACCAGTTCCTTGCCCAACTCGGCTCCTTAGGAGGCGCGCCCATGAAGGTGCCGCCGGCCTCCAGCCTGTTCCGTGGGCTTGCAAAGGCGGATCGAGCCAAGAGAGCGACCGATCTCCTTGGAAATAGCGCGACCACCCCATGATGAACCCTTCTTATCTGTCGGACTTCGTCCGCCAGCCGTTGCTGCATTTCTTTGTTATCGGCGCCCTGATCTACGCGGCTTATGGCTTTATGGGCGCGCCGGATGCAGAAGAAAACGCGCGCCGGATAAGCATAACCCAAGGTGAGATCGCCTCGCTGCAGGAGAGTTGGAAAAAGCGCTGGAACCGGCCGCCCACGAGCAAGGAATTGCAAAGCGTGGTGAAGCAGTTCCTGCGCGAACGCCTTCTTGCCCGCGAGGCCACTGCCATGGGCCTCGACAAGGACGACATCGTCATCCGCCGCCGCTTGTCGCAGAAGCTGGAGTATCTGTCGCAAGACCTGTTAGGGGGTGGAACGCCCTCGGACGAGCAACTGGCGGCGTTCTTTGCTGAAAACGCCAAGGCCTACGAAGAGCCCGCCCTTGTGACCATGACCCATATCTTCTTCGATCCCGACAAGCGCGGCGACAAGACGCTGGAGCAAGCCGAATCCCAGAAGCGCGCGTTGGCGGCCTTGAAAGTGCCGCCCGAAGACGCCCGCGGTTACGGCGACCCCTTCATGCTTCAGACCTATTATCCCGAACGCACCTACGCCGAACTCACCAAGCTGTTCGGCAGCGGTTTCGTCGAGACCGTGTCCGGGTTGTCGCAGGGCGAGTGGCACGGTCCGGTTCTCTCGGGCTACGGCGTTCATCTGGTCTATATCCACCACCGCAAGGAAGCCCGGCCAGCCAAATTGGAGGCGGTGAAAGACCGGGTCCTGCTCGACTGGCAGGAAAAACGGCGCAAGGAGCTGAGCGAAAAATACCTCGCCGGTTTGCTGGAGCGCTATCGAATCGAAATCGAGAGCGAAGACCCCGCCCTGAAGACGCTTGAACGCTCAGGCGCGGAGTGACAATGCGCACCGCTCGGCAAAGGCACGCCCTATTGACCCTGGCTCTAGCGCTCGCCACACTGTTGGGCCTTGCCGCCCAATCCTGCGCCCATGAGATCCGCCCGGCCCTGCTGCAGATCGAGGAGCGCGAGCCCGGCCTGTTCGACGTGATCTGGAAAGTACCCGTGCTCGGCGACGTCATTCCCGACATCCAGCCCGTCTTTCCCTCCTTCATGATGCAAATGGGGCGCACGGCCACCCAGATGCTGCCCGGCACCAAGCTGGAGCGTTCGACCTACAATTCGAACGGCAAGGCTATTATCGGCGAGACGCTGTTGATCGATCGGCTTCCGGCCATGCAGATAGACGTTCTGGTGAGGCTCAAGCTCGCCGACGGCGCCACCCATTCTGCAATCCTGAGGCCCGATACGCCCTCCTTCGTCGTGCCGGCCAAGGCGACGAAGGCCGAAGTCGCCATATCCTATTGGCGCATGGGGCTGGTGCATATCTTAGAGGGCGTGGATCACCTGCTATTCCTGCTGGCTCTGCTGTTCCTGGTCGCGGGCTTCTGGAACCTGCTGAAGACGATCACGGCCTTCACGCTGGCCCACAGCATCACCCTGGCGCTCGCCACGCTGGGCGTCGTCAACGTGCCCTCTGCCCCCACCGAAGCGATCATCGCGCTCAGCATCGTCTTTCTGACGGCCGAAATCGTGCGCAAACAATCGGGCGAGACGGGTCTGACCGAGCGTTACCCGTGGGCCGTCGCCTTCTTCTTTGGCTTGTTTCACGGCCTGGGCTTCGCCGGCGCGCTCAGCGATATCGGCCTGCCGGCGCATGAGATCCCGCTCGCTCTTTTGATGTTCAATGTGGGCGTCGAGACCGGGCAAATATTGTTTATCGCCGGCGTTGTCGGCGTCGCGATGGCGCTGCGATTGATTCCGCTTCGCCTGCCGCAACAGGCTTGGAAATTGGTGCCATACGGCATCGGTACGACGGCGGCGTTCTGGACGATAGAACGCGTGGCATCCTTCATCCAACTGCCTGTTTGATTCTCTTGCAAAGGATGAAAGTAAAAGTCCGCTTCTGGCTATTGGCGGTCGTCGAGTGTTTAGGTCCAGCACGTCTGCTTACGGTGGTGAAGCGGACTCCCAGTAGGGCAGCGAACTACGTCCGTTAATGACCCAAAGCGGACATTGGCGACACAGTCAGAGTGCGGCATCCATAAATCTCATAAGCCAAATGAAATACCGAGAACGGCCAAAAGAATAACTGGATAGGCAATCCGCGACCAGCGCTCGACTAGCTCTATCGGCACCGTCGCCTTTCCTCTGCTTAGCGTTGTAGTTGCGACCGTCTGCAACAGACTGACGAAGACCATAAGCGTCGATAGCAATATGAATTGATCCAATCGCGTAAAATAGGAAATTCGCGGCAGCAGATGTGCGACTGCAAATAGATATGCAACCAGAGTAAGGAATGAAGTGGTGGCCACGCCGATGTTGGTGCCGATCTGGCTGGGGTCAACCCATCGTGGAATCCAGGACATCATTACTATCAGGCAAAGCGGGAGGATAAGCTTCCAAAAATAGTAATTCATCTGCCGTTGAACATCGATCTCTATCACGAACCCTGCTGTGCCTTCAAACCCCTCAAAGACAACATAGGGTCGTCGCTCTACTTTCCAGGACACTACGTCGAAGTCGGGTATAGAAAATTGCTTGGCTATCCCCGACGCCTTTCCATCTTCCATGATCAAAGGAACCATGGCGACTTGCGATTCCTTCAAGCCGGCGGCGGCGATGTGGACAGTCAAACGTTGTCGGTCAATCGGAAAATCGCGGAGATCCATGGGTTGCGAAAATGATCCCCAAATCTTTTGCCGCAAGACGACATCCCCCCCCGGCGAAATTTCGACAAAGTTTGGGAAAGAGGCCCATGCCTCTTGTTGATTGACGATGGTCAAACGTGGGGTCCAGACGTCGATCGTTCCCTTGATCAACGGTCCGGGGCCTTGGTGACGCAAGGTGGGACTATTCCAAACGGCCTGATAATAGAGGCTGGCCGTGAATTTCTGATTGGCCGAATCGACGCCATCAACATCAATCACATAGATGAAAATTTTCACCTCAGTTGGCTCGCCCCAAACGGTGGGTCGCTCTTGCTCAGGTTTGGGCTCCTCGGGTGAGGCCATGTCAGGCGAAGGCTGAGTTTCTTCAGATTGCACCGCCTGTGACTGCGCAACAGTTGGTTGGGCGTGGACAGCCAAGGTCGGAACCAATGAAAAAATTAGAATGGCCAGGGCAATGGTCGCGTTCTTCATCGATCGCCTCTAACAAAATTTGTTTGGACCATATGCCTGGTCTGGATTCAATGTAAGCCTAGCGCCGTCATTGGCGCTAATGATCATGCGACCAGACCGTTGCCGACGGTACAATTACGGAATTCAGTCGCGCATTTCCGCTTTTGGCACAAAGCGGACTCCGTACGCTAGCGCCCACTACGTCTGCTTTCGGGGGTGAAGCGGAAGTCGAATTGGCCTCCGCTGCATGTCTGCTTTTGACCCAAAGCGGACATCGCACTCATACCTATCATCTGCGAAGACCGAGCCTTTACGATTGGTTCACCAACTGTGACAAATTTGAATCAAATTGCTCCTAACTAGTGGCACACTATCCATCAGCAGATGCGTAATTCGAGACACAGGCGATTGTATCAATGAGTGCGGTGAACAGCCTTTCTGCGGTGAGCGTGACTAGTTCCGTTCAAAAGACTGCAGGCAGGCAGATCGATCTACAATCGGGGCAACCTGAGGCAAAACCTCAGGATGATTTGACGTCTCGACAGGACACTACTGCAAATAGGCGTGTGGCAAAGAGCGTTTCGAGCGATATCAGCATCGATCCCGAGACCCGATCAGTGATTTTTCAAACAATCGACATAAACACTGATGCTGTTGTAAGCCAGTACCCGAGCGATGTTCAGCTGAGCTTGCGGGCATATTTTGCGGCTGCAACTGCCGAAGCCTCGGCATCCAGCTCAGGCTATCGCACTGCCTAAAGTCTAGAGATCTCCAATTTCTACAATAGCAGTCGCAACTAGGAGCGTTGCGATGCAATCAATCCGGCTCCAGGCTGGGAGCCGAACTGTTGCAAGCGTATCGCCGGTCAAAATAATTCACTTAGGACAGTCGAATTATTCAACTGTTTGTTACAATTTTATGATTTCTTTTATCATTATTTCAACGGATTAGCGCTATCCAGGGTGCATCGAAGTGTTCTGTTCAATTTAATTTATTGCCAGTAGGTCGCGATGCACGAATTCGAAAGCAAAGTACGTCAGCTGGCGAATTTCGCAGGACAGGATGACGCCAATAAGCGTCGCGAAGTGCTCTATGTCATCGCAGACCTGTTTTTCGAAACTTGCGAATTTCAAGGCCCAAAAGAACTTGAATTGTTCGAAACTGTATTTGAGAAGATTGCGTCGAATTTATCTCCCGAGGATCGGGCGAATGTCTCAGAGCGATTTGCTGATGCGAAAAACGCTCCCAAGTCATTTATTCTAAAGCTCGCACAAGATGAGATTGATGTTGCAGAACCAATCTTGCGACGATCTCCATGCTTGAGTGAGGAAGATTTGATTGCCTTGGCCGAGACACTCGATAAACCGCATCTGTACGCGATTACCGGCCGTGAAAAACTGTCCTGTTTATTGACAAAAATTCTCGTCGATCGTGCTGACGATGAAATTATTGAACGCGTCTCAACAAATACGGGTGCAGAATTATCTGACGACACATTCAATAAACTAGGAAAGCTTGCAGAAAAAAATAGGAAGGCCTTATCTGCACTGTCAGCACGGAAAGACACGCCTGATAAATTTGTCACCAACATAAGAAAATCAATCAAAGAATTGAATTCATCGGAACTCAGGAAATTCGCTAAAATGCGTCGGCCACGTCCTGATAAGGTAACAGAAAAGTTGCTTAAAGACCTGGCGAATTCCAAGCTGCTTCACAAGTCTATCCGCTGCCTATCGCTCTTGACCGGCCACCCAGATTCGTTTGCAAGACATTGTTTGTTAGAAGGGAACATTTCTGCACTCTCTCGTCTTTGTAAAGCGAATGGCTTCGAAACTTCAACATTTGCTGCGCTCTTGAAGTTACGCAGCCAAGTCAGCCAAATGGAAGGGGCCTCTATTGCTGATGCAATTCGGTTTTATCGCCGTTTGCCGCGTCGAACGGCCCAGCGTTCGCTTGGATATGAGGAAGTCAAGGAAGCCATTATTCAGTAGCAAATCAGATTCTTAGGTGATCATTTATTGCTGCCTAAACCCATTTTCTTTTGTCTTGGATCAAGATATGTCAGAGCAGAAAAACAACCCTATCAAGCGAAAACAACAGCTTGTGCAAGCGATTGTGGCAAGCTTCGATGGCTCAAATCCGATCAAAGTCGTAGTGAAGGACGCTAAAAAAGACGGCTGCACGATTGTTTCAAGCCACGTGCGTGATTTACCAGATAAAATTCTCCTCAAAGTGCCACACGTGAATGGTGCATTGAAGAGTCAAATTGTTTGGCGTGGTAATAGAACCGCTGAATTGCAATTCATCTGATCTCAGGCAGTTGATATAGGCCTCATAAGGACTTCTGCTTTACGTCTTTAAGGTCCGCTTTTGGCTATAAGCGGACGTCGCGCGCCGACTCCCGATGCGTCCGCTTTCGAGGGTAAAGCGGACATTGGCGGCTTACCCCTGAAGAGGCTTTTCAAGCCGATATGACCGATGCTTGTGGCGGTCAATACTCATCTCAATACCGCTGAATGTCGCACTGTCCGTCACAATTACCGGGGGTCAATATTGCGTTGAAACATCAGTTTTCCAGAAATTCACTACATCTGGGGGCGAGAGAATTGCCCCACGGCATGATCGGCACAGTGGAGGTGGAGTTCTGCGGTGATCCTTCGATGATCATGTCGCTATAGACCAAATAGACCAGAACATTCCGCTTAGCGTCGCAGCCACGCACTATCTGCATTTTCTTGAAAAACAGGGATCGGCGCTGACGGTACACATCTTCGCCTTGCTCGAACTTGCCTCTGAAGCTGACTGGGCCAGTCTGACGACAGGCCAGCGAGACCTCCGAGCGCTCTTTGGCAAACCCGGCCCAACCCTTCCAGCCACCAATCTCAGACACGGTGAAGTGGCAGGAAACCCCTTCGATGAGCGGATCATCGATAGCATAGGTTGCTAGTTTGGCATTGGGCGATAGGGCGCGGAATACGGTCGAACGCTTGAATATCAGCTCAGGATCATCGTCTGCCGCCGTAACTAAATTAGACATGAGCGTGGTGCTAATAAGCGCTAGCAAGGCAGGCAAGACAATTGACAGCTTCATGATTTTTGGACCTTTCCTCTGGCATAGACCTGCTCACTGGAACAGCCGTCAACTGGGATTCAAGCAGCCGTGGGCCACGAAGGTCAGTAGTCACGCTTGTCATGATACGAACGGCACCTTCATGAACGCAAAAGACAGGAAATAATTGTCACAATCTTGCACTTAATCAACCTGCCGGCCGGTGTATCGCTGAAGGTCCGCTTCTGGCTATTAGCGGACTCTATGTGCTGCCCATCACTACGTCCGCTTTCGGGGCATAGCGGACATAAATCACGGCCCTGCCGAATGTCCGCTAATGACCCAAAGCAGACATAAAGCCATCCGCAGTTGCGCAATCACCTGACCGGGTGTGGCCCATCAATCACATA
>Ga0315336_1006079_pt1 | contig 12663 bp, 9 predicted proteins | sample ASW5metaG_FD_204512 | JGI IMG/M metagenome (GOLD analysis project Ga0315336, IMG submission 204512) | Ammonia-oxidizing marine archaeal communities from Monterey Bay, California, United States - ASW #5 | ecosystem: Environmental > Aquatic > Marine > Intertidal zone | place: USA: California...
TGCGTCGACGCGGGCGACAACGCGGCGACGTCGGACGACTGGCTCGACCTCGACGAAGACAGCGTGCTGAACGAAGCGACGCCGCGCGACATCGACGGTCAGCCGAGGTACGCCGACGTGGTCGCGACCGCCGACGTCGGCGCGGGGCTCTCGCCCCCTCTCGTCGACATGGGCGCGCACGAGACGGCCGGTGTCGGGCGGGTCTGCCAGGACGATCTCGGCTTCCAAGGACCGGGCGACACGCGCCTCTCGATCTGCGGCCAGGACCTGACCGTGGCGTCGCAATCGGCCGCGTTCGAGCTCCGCGACGCGCCGCCGAACGCGCCGCTCTGGGTCATCGTCAGCACGCAGTCGAACCCGACCCCGACCCACGGCGGCGTGCTGCTCCCGGACCTCGGCGCCCCGAATCTCGTCGTCGTCCTGTTCGCGAACGCCGACGGCGGACTCGCGTTCCCGGTCGCGGCGACCGGAATCCCGGCCACGGTCTACATCCAGGTCGTCGCCTCGAACGGCAACTCCTACGAGTTCTCCAACGCACTCAAGGCGACCTTCTGACCACGGTGAAGAATCCGTGCCAGGCACGGATTCTTCACCTCACGGCGTCGAAGTCGGGGTGGTCGCGGAGCGCGTCGTAAATCGGGTCGGCGAGGTCGAACTCGAATTCGTGCGTACGGGCCCGAGCGAGGAACGCGACCGCGTCATTCGCGTAGGCCATGGCGGCGGAGTCGTCGCCGTCCTCGCTCGCCGCGGTCACGCACGCCGCCAGTAACGTCGCGGCGCGGTGGCTCTCCTTGCCGTCGGACTCGAAAAGCGCCGCGAGCGCGCGCGCCGCGTCCGCACCCGCCGCGTGGTGGCCGAGCGCCGCGCGAGTCTCGGCGAGCATCCAGAGGTGGTTGCGCATCGAGTGCCGCTCCGACGCGCCATCCGGCTTGACGTCGAGCGCACGTCGCTGCGCCGCGCACGCGTTCTCGTACGCCTCGCACGCCTCTTCGAGCCGACCGAGATGCTTCCTCGCCATCCCGACGTTCTGCCATGATCCCCCGACGAGGTGATCCACGAGCGGCGCCGGCAGACCGTCGATCAGACTCGACGAAACCAAAACGGCTTCGCTCGCGAGCTCCTCGGCCTTGGCGTAGCCCCCGGAGTTCGTGTGGGTCCGCGCGTGGTTCATCAGCAGGATCGCCAGCTCGTGTCGATAGTTCGGGACGTCAGGAGCTTCGGAGACGAGCGCTCTCAGCAGAGTCATCGCCTCTTCCGCGACCGCGGCGGCCGAATCGTTTCTCTTCAGGTCACTCAGCCGGAGGGAGTACGTATTGAGCGTGCGCGCGAGGTCGAGGCGGTGCGCCGGACGACTCGGGAACTCCTCGGTCAGGCGGCGATGGATTTCGATCGACCGAACGGAGTAGTCGAGCGACCCCTCTGCGTCGTCGAACCGAAGCGCGCTCCCGAGGTTGTCGAGGAGCTGCGCCAGGTCGCGGCGGTGATCGGAGTTTTCGGGGCTCGCGGCCACCAACGCCTCGAACTCCGCGATCCCGCGCTCGTAGGCGGTCCGCGCCTCGTTTTGCGCGTCGCGATCGGAGTACAGGACTCCGCGCACGTTCCACGCCTGCGCGAGCTGCCGGCGATACTTCTCGTCGTCGAGTTCGCGTACCAACGCCTCGAAGCCTTCGATCGACTCGTCCAGGTACGCCTCGGCTCTCTCCGGTTCGCGCTGACGATGCATGATGGAGAGGTTCATCAGGCTGATGGCGAGCTCGTGCCGGTCCGCCGGCGTCACATCCGCGGAGCCCACGAGGGCCCGTTGCATCTCCGCCGCGCGCTCCGTCGACGCGACGGCGTCGTCGCGCCGCGCGGTGGTCAGCTGGATCACCCCGATATTGCGCCACGCGTACGCCAGCTGGCGGGTGACCTCCGCGCGATCCGAATAGTCGTCGGCGACGGCCTCGAGCTCGGAGACCGCGACCAGGAACGACTCCTCGGCCGGCCCGTTCTCTCCCAGTTCGCGGCGGATGTCGGCCGACTTCAGCTTCATCCGCGCCTTGCCGAATCGGACGTCCGGGTCGTCCGACTTCCGCTCGGCGAACCGTTCGTAGAAGCGGACCGCGTCCTCGAGCAGCGCCCGTCGGATCTCCTCGACCTGCGGGACGTGCCGGAGCTTCGACTCGGCGACCCGCGCGAGGAGCGATTCGACCGCCTCGACTGCGTCCTCGAAGTTCGCCTCGGCGATGACGCGCTTCTCCTCCACGCGCGAGCGGGCGTCCCGCTCCATCAGGGCGTAGCCGAGCGGGCCCCCGACGAGCAACAACCCTCCGAGCACCATCGCGACACCCAACGTCGGATGACGCTGAAACCACAGGCTCAGGCGGCGGAACGCGCCGGCACGGCGCGCTTCGATCGGACGTCGCTCGAGCGCGTTGCCGAGGTCGTGCGACAGATCCGAGGCGGTCGCGTAGCGGCGTCGGGGGTCGAGCTCCATCGCGCTCAGACAGACGGTCTCCGTCTCCCACGTGATCGATCGATTTCGTGACGACGGTTCGTCCGGTCGTCCGCTCACGATCCGCCGCACCATCTCGTCGCGGGTGTCAGCCTCGAACGGCAGCCTCAACGTCAGCAGCTCGTACAGCGTGACACCCAGCGCGTAGATGTCCGCACGGGCGTCGACGTTCTGCGTCTCCCCGCGGCATTGCTCGGGCGACATGTACGGCACCGACCCGAGCTGCGATCCGGTCTGGGTCAGTCGGCTCATCCCCTCCGCGCTCGCCAGACCGAAGTCGAGGAGCATCGAACGACCGGCCGTCGTGATCATCACGTTCGACGGCTTGATATCTCGGTGATGGATCCCCTGCCGGTGAACGTAATCGAGCGCGTCCGCGACCTGACGCACGATCCGGAGGCAGGACTCCTCCCAACTGCCGGTGAACACGTGGCCGACCCAAGAGGCGCTCTCGTGCTCGTCCTCGTCATCGGCCAGTCGCCGAACCGCGTCGCCGAAGTCCTGCCCGGAGAGGGTGGAAGGGTCGCGCCCCTCGAACTCGTCGAGGACCTGCGCCAGCGTGGCTCCGCGCACCCACTCCATCGCGAAGTACGGGAGCTCTTCGTCCTCGCCGACGGTGTGGACGGGAACGATCCCCGGGTGCCGCAGCCGCGCGATCGTCTCGACCTCTCGCTTGAAGCGTTCGCGCGTCCCGGGGAAATACAGCTGTTCGGGGCGCACCACCTTCAGGGCGACCTCGCGACCCAGGCGTTCCTGCTCGGCGAGATAGACCACTCCCATCCCACCGCCCCCGAGCAGTCGCTTCAGCCGAAACCCGCCGAGCCGCTCCGGCAGCCCGGACGGGGCGCCGAGGACGCGCTCGAGACCGGAATCGTCGCCGCCGCCGAGGAGCCCCATCCCTTCCAGGCGTTGCAGTCGCCGCCGCAGCGTGTCGGCGAGCTCGGGGTAGGTGGAGCAGATCTCTTCGACCGCTGCGGCGCCTTCGTCCTCGAACCGCTCGAGGCAGCTTTGCAGCAGCTCATCGATCGTCGGGCCCTCGGTGTCGTCCGCGGTCATCGCCTGATCACCCTTCCTCGGCGAGCATCACCACGGTGTCGCACTGGACCTGCACCCCTCGGGCACACTGCGCCGGCGTGGAGAGTTCACGCGGGTTGTGGCTGATTCCGTCGTGCTCGCCCGGGACGAAGATCATGGCCGTCGGACAGACCCGCGCCCACTCCTGCGCGTCGTGCCCCGCGCCGGAGAGGATCCGGCGATGCGAGTAGCCGCGCGCCGTCGCGGACTCCTCGATCACGTCCTGCACCCGATCGTCGAACGGGACCATCGCGGTCCGCGCCGTTTGGCGGCAGTCGATATCGACGCCGTCCGCCCGCGCGCGCTCCTCGAGCAACGCGCGGAAGTCTCGCTCCGCCGCCGCCATCGCGGCGTCGTCCGGATTGCGCAGATCGACCGTCGCGACGCACCGTCCGGGGACGACATTGACGACGCCGGGATGAGGCCGGTGGACGCCCATCGTGGCGCGGAGGTCTCCGTGAACTCCGGAATCGACCAGGTCGCGAAGCGCCACGTTGATGCGCGCCGCGCACAGCCCCGCGTCCTTGCGGAACGACGTCGGCGTGGTCCCGGCGTGCGCGGAGTGACCGGTCAGCGAGAGCTCGAACCAGGAGATCCCCTGAACGCCGGTGACGACGCCGACCTGCTCTCCGCCATGGGCCAGGACTGGACCCTGCTCGATGTGACACTCGACGAACGCGTGGGGCCGCCGCTGCCCCACCGGTTCGTCCCCGCGGAAGCCGATGCGCTCGAGTTCGCCGCCCACGGACTTCCCCGCGGCGTCGGTGATCTCGTACGCGGCGTCGAGCGCGATGCGGCCCGTCGCGACCGCGCTCCCGAGCATGTCCGTCCCGAAGCGACACCCTTCCTCTTCCGTGAAGAAGGCGACGACGATCGGACGCCGCGTCATGACGTCGGCGGCAGCGAGCGCCCTCACGATCTCCAGCCCCCCGAGCACGCCGAGCGCGCCATCGAACGCCCCGCCGGTCGGCACCGAGTCGATGTGCGAGCCGACCATCACCGGCGCGAGCTCCGGCTCACGCCCGGACCGCGAGGCGAACACGTTTCCGATCGCGTCGACCGAGACGTCGAGCCCGGCCTCGCGCATCCACGCGACGACCTGCCGACGTCCGCTCGCGTCCTCGTCCGTCAACGCGACCCGCCGCACTCCGTCGCACCCCGCGACGTCGTCGCGGTACGAGCCGACCGCGCCCAGCTCTTCGATCGAGCGGTACAGACGGTCGGAGTCGATGGTGATCTCGGTCAATGGACCCTCCTGCTCTCGATCACTCTATGTGACCCGTCGCCTCGGCCTCGCGCCACCTTTGGCAGAGGTCCTGCGCCGCCTCGGGCCAATGCGGAAACGAGAACTCGAACCCGCTCGACAGCAGGCGGCCGGGGACGACGCGGCAGCTCTTCAGTACGAGCTCGGTTTCGGTGCGCATGAAGGCGGCGCCGATCTCCAACATCCAGCGCGTCGCCGGAAGGCCGACACGCACGCCCCATGCCTCGCGAAACGCGCGCATGAAGTCGGCGTCATGCACCCACGAGACGAACTGGCGGCCGTCGCCGCTCGTCCCGACCTGCCCGGTTCCACCGGCGAGCACGACCTTCATGACCCCTCCCAACGAGCGCCCTTTCTCGAAGCGTACGTGATTCCGCCCTCAAGACGGCCCCACCGCGGACGATCGGCAGAGGATCCGCTTCACGGAGCCGAGCTCATGCCCATGCGCCCCACGCTCACCGCTGCCCTCCTCGTCTCCTTCTCCGCCGCCGCCTCCGCCCAGGAGTTCGATCGCTACCACCTGTTCGGCGTCAGCCCGAACCAGCCGATCATCCAGGAGGTCGACCGCGAGGGGAGCCTGGTCCGAGAGTTCGGCGCGTTCCCCGACCTGACGTTCCCCCTCTCGCTCGCGTTCGGGCCGGACGGGCGCCTCTACGTCACGGACGGCGCCACGGACGAGGTCGTGGTCTTCACGGCCGACGGTGAAGTCGACGACCGCGTCGGGTTCTGCAGCCTGAGTCAGCCGCTCGGCCTCGCGTTCGGCGCGCTCGGCGAGCTGTCGAGCGCGTACGGCGGCTTCCGCGGCAAGCTCAAGGCGAAGAAGCTCCTGAACTGATCGGATCAGCGGCCACGGACGGACGCGGCCTCGTCTCCTTCGAACGTCGCGATCCCGCGACTCTCGGTCGAAGAAGGAGTGGATGAAGACCACGATCGATCGCGCGAGGATCCTGAACGACGGCTGACCACCCGACGCTACGATGCGGTCCGGACGTCGACTCGACGAGGACACGAATGGATCGCATCGTCGCACGGCTGGTCGGATCGCTCGCGCTGGCGTCGCTGAGCGCGTGCGGTTCTTTTCTCCCGCCCGAACAGGTCGACGAGCAGCTGGAGCTCGCGATGGAGACGGCGATCGCGCGGCACGCGTCGTCGGATGACGTGATCGCGTTTCAGTTCGTCGAGATGATCCGGCAGATCGATCCGTCGACTCCGGGCCTGAACGAACTCGCGAACGAGCTCTCGGGTCACGAGTTCCTCTTCAACCGGGCCCTCCTCGGATCGAACCTTCGCCGTCGGCCGCAGATCGATCGCTCCGTCGCGGCGCACATCTTCCTTTACCTGCCGGATCGCCTCCTCGACGTCCTCGACTGCGTCTCGTTCGATGTGCACTTCGGGCTCGGACTGCTCGTGAACCTCCACGTCACGCGCGCCGCCCAGTTCGGAATCGGCGGGCGCGCGGTCGGTGGGATCGGATGGCACGATCACCGCTCGCTCGGCTTCCTCGGTGTGACCGAGTCCGAATTCGTGCTCCCCGCGTTCGGCACGCAGGCGTACGCGGGAGGAATGGTCGGAACGTCCGGCGTGTTTGGATGCTCGGACTCGCTGGCGGGTCTCCATCGCCCCTCGAAGCGCCTGTATCAGAACATGCGCGACTATTGGGCCGTCGGCGTGTCCGCCACCGCGTTGATCCTCGGTGTCGACGTCGATCTGCATCCGGTCGAGTTCGCCGACCTCCTCGTCGGGTTCTCCACCTTCGACTTTCTTCACGACGACTTCGCGAACACCACGGGGCTCGGCACGACCGACGCGGAGGACGAGCAACTGAAGGTACTGACGGAGATTCGCCGTTCGGAGAAGACCATGCGGGCGTACGCCGAGCGGGAGCGTTACGAGTGAATGCGCTGGGAATCGACGTCGGGGGGTCGGGAATCAAAGGCGCGCTCGTCGACGTCTCGACCGGCGCGCTGGTGGGCGAGCGCCACCGCGTCTCGACGCCGCGGCCGGCGACCCCCGACGCCGTGGCGGGCGTGATCGCGGAGATCGCGCGTCACCACGACTGGACGGGGCCGATCGGCTGCGGGTTCCCGGCCGTCATCCAGCGCGGTGTCGCGCGCACGGCGGCCAACGTCGACGCCTCGTTTATCGGCACCGACCTGGCCAAGCTGTTCGGCGAGCGGACCGGCCGGCCCGTCACCGTCCTGAATGACGCGGACGCCGCCGGACTCGGCGAAGTGCGATTCGGCGAGGGAAAGGACGTCCCGGGCGTGGTCCTCCTGGTGACGATCGGGACCGGCCTCGGGACGGCGGTCTTCACCGACGGCCGCCTCGTTCCGAACACCGAGTTCGGCCACATTTCGATGCACGACGAGGACGCCGAGCACTGGGCGTCGGATGCCGCGAGAAAGCGAGAGGACCTCGATTGGCCGACGTGGGGACGGCGCTTCGACGAGGTCCTGCACCGACTCTGCGAGCTGATCTGGCCGGATAAGATCATTCTCGGCGGCGGCGCGGCGAAGAAGATGGTTCGATTTCGCGAATCCCTGACGGTCGACGTCCCGGTGGTTCCGGCGAGCGCGCTGAATCAGGCGGGCATCGTCGGAGCCGCGCTCGCCGCGACGGATTGATTCAGCGGACCAGGCCGCGCACTCTTAACTCGATCGCGTAGAGCGACTTCCCCGCAGTGACGAACAGCGTCCGTCCGTCAACGCCACCGAATGCGACGTTCGTGCAAGGCTCCGGAACCAGGATCTTTCCGAGCCGTTTGCCATCGGGTGACAGCGCGTGGACGCCGTCGCGGGCGGTGACATAGAGCCGCCCCGCTTCGTCGCACTCGATGCCGTCCGGGATCCCGATGTCGACCTCGTAGAAGACCGCCCCGCCGGTGACCGCGCCATCGGGGGCGACGTCGAACACGCGCACGTGGGCCGGGTCACCCGAGTCGGCGACGTAGAGGCGGCGCTCGTCCGGCGAAAGGCAGAGTCCGTTCGGCCGGTGAAAGTCGGTCGCGATCGTCGTGAGCGTCCCGTCCGCCGCCCGACGGTAGACGTAATCGCCTTCGAGTTCGGCTTCGCGGCCTCGCAGTCCGTAGCTCGGGTCCGTGAACCAGAGCGCGCCGTCTCGTGCGAACACGAGGTCATTCGGAGAGTTGAACCGCTTACCGCCGTCCGCCTCGATCAGGCCCACGATCGTCCCGTCCTCCTCGGTGCGGCTGATGCGGCGCGCCGCGTGTTCGCAGGTGACGAGCCGTCCCTCCGCGTCGAGCGTGTTGCCGTTCGGCTCCGGGCTCGACTCGCGATAGACGGTCAGACCGTCCGCCTCCGACCAGCGCATCAGCCGGTGCGCCGTCATGTCGGAGAAGACCAGGAACCCGTCGTCCCGGGCGACCCAGACCGGCCCTTCGGTGAATTTCATCCCCGTCGCCAACCGCCGGACCTCGGCCGAGGGAGCGACGATCACGCGTATCGCGTCCTCGTCGTCGGCCCGAACCGAGGATCGCGAGCAGCCGAGCAGGAGGGTCGCAGCGGCCAGAATCGCGTGGATGGACGTCATGATCGACCATCGTAGGCGGCGCACCCGACTCGCCTTGTGGCGAACCAGACGAACTCGGGCTCCAGCCACTCGACCGTCCAGTCGATAGACACTGAGCCTATATTCTGGACTGCCTGGACGCCCACGCAATGAAGCCGTCGCCCGCTCTCCGTCTGCTCTGGTGCCTCTCCCCGCTCTTCCTCGGTGCGTGCAGCGAGGCGGACCTGTCGAGCTCTACCGGCGCAGCACCCCGGACGAGCCAGGCGGAACGGGCACCAAAGACCGCCGGCGTCCTGAGCAGTTTCGACGTCTCTCCCCGCGCCCCCCGCGCGGAGGCCGCTCCGGCCGAACGGGGATTCGGCCTCGCACATCTCCCCGCGGAGACCCTGTTCGCGGTCCGGGTGACCGATCTGCGCGGACACGACCAAGCCTGGGACGGGCTGGCGCTCTCGAGGGCGCTCGCGCGCCTCGACGCGGACGCGCTCTTCGGCGGACCTCTGGCCGAGTTGTGCGACACGGTGCGCGAGAAGATCCCCGGCGGCGACGAGCTGCTGAAGACGTGGGAGAAGGTCGGCGGCGAGGCCGTGCTCGCGCTGCTGGACGTCGACGCGAACGCGATGAACACGTACGACGGGCAGATGCCGTTCTCGCTCGCCGCGTTCATCGAACTCGGTGACGGAGAGGCGTCGTTCCGCGCCTTCCTCGACGCGGTCGACGCCGACCCGGAGAGCGACTCGCGCTTTCACACGAACGGCGACGACGGATTCACGATCCGTGGCGACGGCGGTCACCTCGACCTGCGGTTCGTCGACGGCCGGCTGTGCGCGTGGATCGGCCCCGAGTCGAAGGGGGACGGCGCATTGGACCGTCTGCTCGAGCTCTCCGCCGACCGTTCGTTCGTGGCTACGCCGCTGGCGCGCGCCACGCCGCCGGAACACGACGGCGAAACTCGGTGGCTCGAGGCGTTCGTCCACCTCTCGCCGATCTGGAACCAGCTCCTCGGGTTCGTGCCCCCGGAAGCCGAGCCGTTCCTCGCCGCCGCGAATATCGAGGGCCTGACCGGGCTGTCGCTCGTGTCCTCGATCGACGGCGACCGCTTTCACGACATCGGGACGCTGCACACCGACGGCGAAGACATCGTGTCGCTGATGCTCGACCAGCCGACCGTCGATCCGTCGTGGTCGCGCTTCGTGTTCACCGACGCGGACGCGGGCGGCATCTCGTCATTCGACGCGTCCGAGACCTTCGACCGAATCCGGAAGCGGCTGCCGTCGATGATGCAGCAGGGGCTCTCCGAGGGACTCGGTGCGTTCGCTCGCGCGACCGGCTTCGACCTACAGCGCGACGTCCTGAAGAACCTCGGTCCGCACATCGTGTGGTCGGGCCGCGGCAACCTGGCGAGCGCGATGCTCGACGCCGAAGACTTCGAGCTGGCCGTCGCGATCGAAGTCGGAGATCGCGCGAAGGTCTCCGAGCTCCTGAACGAAGCCTTCCGCACCGGAGGGCTCCCCGTCTACCCACGTCCGCGCAAGACCGGCGACGTGTCCTTCTTCTCGTTCGCGCTGCCGCTCCCGGACGGTCCACCCGGACTCGAGCCGTCGTACGGTTTCGTGGGTAACGCGCTGGTCCTCGCGTCCTCCGGTGAGACGTTCATCAAGGTCGTCGACGCGGTCGGGAAGGACGGCGGCTCGGCCCCGTCGTGGCTCCGCGCGGCCCTCGAGCAAACCGGTGAGGGGACCTTGTCCATCAGCGGCGGCGAGGCGGGCGCGCAGCTCCGTGGGCTCGCGGCGATGCTCCGCACGGTGCAGGCCGAGACGGACGAGAGCTGGCCGCTGCCCAGCGACGACGTGGTGGAAACGATCGCCGAGGAGCTTCCGGCCGAGGCGATTCACGCGCGAAGGACCGCGGACGGCTTCGTCGTCGACAATCGCTCTCCGTTCGGCGCCGCGATCATCGGCGTCGCTCCGCTGGCGATCGTCGCCTCGATCGCGATTCCGAATCTGATGGCGGCGCGCCTATCCGCCAACGAGTCGGCGGCGGTTTCGCACCTGAAGAACCTGGTCTCGGCACAGGCGCAGTTCCAGGCGTCGGCCGTCGCCGACCGAGACGGCAATGGGAGGGGCGAGTTCGGGACGTTCGGAGAGATGGCCGGCCATGCCGAGCTTCCGGACGGACACCTCCTCGAGCCGCCGATTCTCGGCCGCATGTACGCCGCCGTCGAAGACGGCGTCGTCGTCCGGTCCGGTTACGTCTTCCGCATCGCGCTGCCGGGGGCGACCGGCGAGCCCGTGGCCGAGCGCACTGAGGGTGGCCCGCCGCTCGACGTCGACGTCCGGATGGCCGAGCAGTACTGGATCGCGTACGCGTATCCGGTCGACCCCGGTGCGACGGGCGGGCAAGTCTTCTTCGTCGATCAGACCGGCCACATGCTGTCGTCGACCAACGACAGCCCGGACCAGCTCTATTCGATCGACGTCCCACCGCCGCTCGACGCGGCCTTCGCGGCCAACGATCGACCGCTGTCGAACGGCGGCCACATCGGTCAAGACGGTGGGTATTGGACGCTGGTCCAGTAGGGCCCGCCGAACCTAGGGACCTTGGGACCTAGGGACGGTCGACGGACCAGACGTCGAGTTCGAGCCCCTTGAAGGTCCCACGACGAACCCGGGTCATACCGTTCTTGACCGCGACGCGTTGAGAGGGTTCGTTCTCGGAGACGATCAGCGAGACCACGAAGTCGAGGCCGATCGTCTCGAATGCGTGGACGCGCAGCGCTCGCGCCGCCTCCGTCGCGTAGCCCTTCCCTTGATGGTCGGTCTTGATGCGATAGCCGATCTCGGGGAGGAAGTCGCCGTCGACCTCTTGATCCTTCAGGATGCACACGCCGACCATCTCTTCGCCGCCTCGTTCGAAGACCCCGAACGCGCCCATCCCTTCGACCGAGATCTCGCGCGTCTGCTCCAGCCAGACCGTGCTCTCGGCGCGATCACGCTTGCCGAACGAGTACTGCATCGCACCGTCGTCGGAAAAGACGCGGACGACCTCGTCGAGGTCGTCCGCCTCGGGCGTACGAAGGATCAAGCGCTCGGTCTCGATGCGCGTCATCGCGGTCAGCCGCGAACGCGTGCCATACGCTGGTCGCAATCCTCGGCGAACTTCGTGATCGAGGCGAGGACGTGCGGCCAGGTCAGGTGCGACTCGTCGAGGATCTCGTCGACGCTGCCCCCGGTCCGCCAGCGGTTGTCGTGGTCCGGTGAGAGCGTGTACTCCTCGCACACCTTGTTGGCGTACCAGTCATGCATCGCGCGCCGTCCGTTGTTCGTGACGACCATCGAATTCTGCCACTCGTCCCACGGTAGGACCGAGTCGCGGTACTCCTGCGTCTGCTGGTCGAACAGGAACTTCGACGGCGCGGTGACGAAGCGGACGTTCGGCAATTCGTCCGCGTGATCCTTCAACAACTCGAACGCGGCCTTCACCGGGCTCGTCCCGCGGAAGATGATCGTGCCGAGGCGCGGGCCGCGCGCGTCGTCGTACTCCTTGAGGACATAAGCGCCCTTGGCGGCGTCCATGTAGCAACCGGCACCGAGCGCGGCGCGGTCCTGGATCTCGACCCCCGGCCGCGTGAGGTGAAGCGCGATGATCGGCGCCTCGTACGCCATCGCCGCCTGCAGCAACACGATCGTCTCGTTGTAGTCGTACGGGTGGATGTCGACGACGTGCCCGGTCGGGAACATGTCGGTGACGCTCGGCGAGAAGATGCCGAAGTGCGTGCGAGAGTCCTCGGCCGTCTCCGGTCCGGAGTGCCCGGCGACCCAGAGCACCTTGCCGACCTTCAGCTGTGAGTCCTGCGCGAGCTGACTGAACAGCCGCATCGGCCCGTACTTCAGGTACGAGAACGAACCGTAAGTCGAGCAGCCCCCGAAGTAGCCGATGAACTTCTCCTCGGGGTTCCGGGCGAAGTTCACCGTCGCGAGATGGGACGTGATCGCGGAGTTCGCGAACTCGGTGATCTGCTGAGGAAGCAGCGCGCCGCGGGGCGAGTGTTCGCGGTCGTACCAACCGAACCCTTCCGCGCCGCCGGGCCCGCCTTCGTTCCCCTTCGCGAAGCCGGCGATGTTCGTCGACTCGGCGAGGTCCGCCGCGCAGACCAGAAACAGCGGCCGCCCGGCGACCTCGCGCGCGACGCCGTTCACGTGCGCGCCCCAGGTCGCGAGCCCCTTGCGGTTCGGCTGCGAGTCGCCGGGCTTAGCGAAGATCGTCTCGGGAAGATGCTCGAGACTTGTGATCCGCGGGTCCTCCA
>Ga0315336_1006080_pt1 | contig 12661 bp, 14 predicted proteins | sample ASW5metaG_FD_204512 | JGI IMG/M metagenome (GOLD analysis project Ga0315336, IMG submission 204512) | Ammonia-oxidizing marine archaeal communities from Monterey Bay, California, United States - ASW #5 | ecosystem: Environmental > Aquatic > Marine > Intertidal zone | place: USA: California...
GGCTGACGATGTTATCCCCGTGCCAGAATGTTTTAAATGTCCGATCACTCAGGCAGTTATGGCCGATCCTGTTATTGATCGCGGAGGACATACATATGAGAGGACTGCAATTGAGAAGTGGCTGGGTCGTAACCAAACATCCCCCGTGACCCACACTCCTATGGCTATCGTAGATCTGGTACCTAATCGTGCTCTTAAAGATGCGATCGGGGGTAGAGAGTGGGCACCCCAAGTGCGGCCACTGCCGCCGCCGCCACCAGAAGACCCTGCATTGGTACGGGAGGCGAGAGCCCGTGCTGAAGCACGGGCTGAAGCACGGGCTGAAGCGGCGGCACAACAAGAACTGGACGCGATTCGTGCGGCGGCGGCGCGTGCGGTGGCGCCGGCAGGGCGGGAAGTGCGGCGTAATAGACCAATAACATTCCCTTCTCTCCGACGGGGTACATCGCCCCCATCGCCACCGACGGGCGGTGTGGCTGGGCCTCCGCCCGGCCCGATAGACGATTCGGATCCGCTGTTGCTCTACGGAGCCACCCATGACCGGGCGGTGGATTTATGATTAATAAACTCAGAGCCTGATCTACCTTGGGTCCATTTATTTCAAGATTTTTTTTTTAAAGTATGTATATATAAATGAGAAGAAATCTTAAAACAAGGAGTCGCGCGAAAAGGAGAAAATTCACTAAACGGATTAATAAAGTAAGATCCAAGAAGAAGACTAAGAGAAAGAAACCTAAGAGAAAGATAATGAAAGGAGGCGCCGGGGAACACGTATGGCCCGACCATTTTAACTGTCCGATCACAATGAATGTTATGAAAGATCCGGTCACGACCAGGGCTGATATAGAGAAGGCCGCGGGCAGTGGCGAGTACTCTGCGCGCACATACGAGCGCGCCGCTATCGAGGAATGGATACGTCAGCATCCGCCTGGAAGTGATCCTTTCACGCGGGAACCATTGCCAGCGACGGATCTTGTGCCAAATGAAGCTCTCAAAAGAGAGATGTGGGAGGCAGGTGTACGGCCTGCTCAATCGGACGATTGGGTTTGGTCCGGCGGGTGGCCCGATTGGCTCCGTTTGCCAGGTTTGCCCAGTGTGCCCGATTGGGTCCGTTTACCAGATTGGGTCGGTTTACCAATTGGTGGTGCTGCTGGTCCCCCTGCTGCTGGCCCCCCTGCTGCTGGCCCCCCTGCTGCTGGCCCCCCTGCTGCTGGCCCTCCTGCTGCTGGCCCTCCTGCTGCTCCTGCTCCTGCTGCTCCTGCTGGAGCCGGCCCTTTACCTCGGGCGGGGGGGCTAGATCGGGATGACGAGAGAATATTAAATGACGTGTGTATGGCACTCCATCCTGGCGGACACTGGAGCTGCCAAGAAGGAACGGTTACTACAAGCGAGCGCTTGAATGATCTAGAACACAAATTAAAGTTACCCACCTGGGATTATGTCGAAGATCGTCGCAGTTTAAAATGGAGGGTACAGAATATTTACGAAAACGTGGAGGAATATATAAAAGGAAAAGAAGCCGCACGAGGCTGGAACCCCGAGAACCAGCACGGCCTCAGTTTACTTGATCGGAGGCTAAAGATTGAGAGCCATAATGCGCGCGTCGCGCGTGGCGCGGCCACAAGCGAGTTATAAAATAATTTTCTATTTCAATTTTTTTTAAAACTTTCTATTTCAATTTTTTTAGTTTATATATATATATATATGAAAAATAAACTGAGAAGAACTCTTAAAAAATCAATGAGGGGAAACTTTAGAAAGAAATCCAGAAGAAAAACTAGGAAAATACCTAGGAAAAGAACAAGGAGAAAGAGAGGCGGTGGTGACGAGGGACCAGAACCGCCATCAATTTATGTATGTGTGATCACTGGTCAACTGATGGCGGACCCTGTATCAGCCCCCGATGGACACATATATGAGAGGTACGCAATTGAGAAGTGGCTGCGGCAGCGCGAGACATCCCCTCTGACCCGACAACCTATGACAGCCGCGAATCTGGAGCCAAATATTGCTATTAAAGCTGCGATACAACATTGGTGCACGGAAAATGGGGTAGCTCACCCTGTTGCCCCTGCTCCTGCTGCTCGTGCCGCTCCTGCTCGTGCCGGGAATGATCCAGGTCGGCCCTTCGCTCGTGCCGCTCCTGCTCATGCCGCTCCTGCTCGTGCCGCTCCTGCTCGTGCCGCTCCTGCTCGTACCGCTCCTGCTCGTGCCGCTGCTCATGGTGATGATTTTATTGAGATGGTAGCAGGAGATACCCCTCTTAATGTGCGAGATAACGGTATGCCACCCCCACACGGGCCAGGTGGAAACACGGCATACGGGACCCTTCAGGAAGCCCAGGATATATCACGGCTGACTAATGATTCTGTCGGGGTATGGGAGAACGACCGAGGTCGCTTCTATGTTTTAGTAATGGGGGGCGTTGGCGGACGGCTCTGGGCTCCGGCTAGGCCAAATGATACAGTGTATAGGGTATGGCAGCGCGATTTTCAGCCTATGAAAGAAGGAGACCCCCCTCTTCTTGTGCGAGATAGCGGTATGGAGCATCCATACGGGAGCCTTCAGGAAGCCCAGGAAGCATCACGGGCTGACGATAATTCGTGTGGGGTGTGGAAGAACAATAGTCACCCAGAACGTTTCTTTGTTTTAATACGGTCGAACGCCACCGCGGTCTTCGGCCCGGAGCGGACATGGCAACCGGGCCAAACCGACGGGATACCAAATGATACAGTGGTGATGGTATGGAGACGCGTCTATCCCCGCGGTTTTGTAGTGCGCAGAGAACGCCTGGCCGCTGCTGCTGCTGCTCATCTCCGTCATCTCCGTCTTCTCGGGGCTCCTGCTGCTGCTGCTGCTGCTGCTGCTGCTCCTGCTCCTGCTGCTGCTGCTGCTCCTGCTGCTCCTGCTGCTCCTGCTGCTCCTGCTGCTCCTGCTGCTCCTGCTGCTCCTGCTGCTGCTGCTGCTGCTGCCGAGGCGGGGGGCTGGGGATGGCCTTCGCTTGGAGGACTGACTGATCTGAGTGCTTCTGCCTTGTCCAGCGTCAATCCCCTGAATTATTTACGCGCGTACCCGACTGGTGGTGCTGCTGGTGGTGCTGCTGGTGAGCAGCAAGCCCAGCACCAGCGGGATAGTGATGCGGTCATGTCCCTCGCGAGCAAGCTCGCTTTTGCCTCCGCCGCTGCTCCCAAAACAGCCGTTCAGGCTGAAGCGATACGTCTACTCGGTCTGAACGGGGATCAACTCCGCAGCGAGGGGGGCACCGCCCCCATTACTAATCTGATGCGAGGGAATCTGATGAGGCTTGTTAATGGTGGTGCGATCACTGGAGAGAATTGGGTTCCGCCAGCTGGATCACCGCAATACATCAGAGATCTCGTGCTGAACATCGCGCCGGGTGGTGCGCTCTGCACCTTATCGGAGATTCTCCCCCATCTCGTCCGTCACGAGGTCGGTTTGTGTACCTGTGACCAGTATACGGGTCCCCCTGGGTCAGATTACCTCAGAGAAATCGCGATGGATCAGTATAGACGTGATAGAGTCGCCGAAGCACAGCAGGTCGGGCAGGAGGTGCTGGAGGTGCGGGAGGCGCGGGAGGCGCGGGAGGCGCGGGACCTTGGACGATGGGCATCAGCACAACGCCGCGCTCTTGCCCTTGGTGAGGATCATGATGGTCCCTGGTACTCCGATCAAGCACGCGGATCCGCGGAAAATGTTGCAGAAAATTTCAGGAGATGGTCTAATGAGAGGAAGAGGCGGGCTGAGGCGAGCATACGCGATCGAAATCAGCGCGGCCAGACACCACCCATTGAGTGGCTCGGTATGCCAGAACTATCTATAAATAATAATTTCAAGCATGTTGAACTCTCAGGTCTCATTGGGAGAAGATGCAGAATAGCTTTCACCGCAGAAGGCACACCGCATGAGGAGGTCAGGCAACCAGAGCAACCAGAACAAACAATAAACAGAGTTGAGCTCAGGCACTACGCAGCCATTTGGACGATGAAATGGTTCAACGAGGGGGGGGAAGTTTTTTATGAAGTAACTGTCTTAACCCCTAATGCCTCCGATCACATCTGTCATGATCAGGTGCAACCACTAGTCAAGGAGATAATTGGACCACAGATACCGCCGCAAGGCCGGCCGGGTCGCGGGGTGCCCTCGCCCCTGGGGCACTGGATCACCGGCGCCGAAATTATTATCGACTACATCCAGGGGGCGGAAGCGGCACCGGCACCCGATCTTCTGCGAGCACCTGAAGATTTATAAAATAATTTTAAACTTATAGTAATATCAAGTTACAAGTATATTTTTTTTTTCTTCTTGATCTTAATGAATTGTTTAAAAATCGATCCGAATTTATTAAAAATAGATACTAAAATCAGAGAATACAATTATATATTTTTAGATATATTGAAAGAATATAAATTACCTATAGAAATTTATTATGATTATTTACTAAGTATAGAGGAATTTAAACTGAAAAGTTTATGGAATCATACGATCAAAAAGTGGAATCAGATGAAACAAGATCTAAGTGATAAACAAGATTTTATAAAGAGTGAATTATCAACCACCGATTATCATCAAATTCATAAAAAGATGACTGATACCGAATTAAATAAAGTATTTAGTGATTTTATAGGTTTAAATTATTTTAAGGGGATATTTGTTTGTAATTGTATCCAGAATTATATTTATCCAAAATAATATTCTAAAGTATAATATAAATGGTAAAAAGAAGTAAAAAGTCGGGTCGCAGAGCAAGCACCAAGTTTTTAGCCGCAGGGAATGCATGGAGAGCTCATGTTAAAGAAACAATGAGAAAGAATCCTAATATGAAATTTGGGAAGCCTCTCCTTAAATTAGCGTCTAGAACCTACAAGAAGGGATCTAATGTTTCTGAGGGTTTAACTATTCGCACCACCAAATATGATGTTCATGTTAAACCCAGATCTAAAGGAAAAACTAAGAAAGCTAAAGCCAAGAAGAGAACTTCCCGCAAGAAGAAATCTTTCTTTGGATTTTAATTGATTTAAACTATTTAAAAATTTTGTTTATATAATTAAGTGTAAGAAACACTTAATCATGCCGAATAAAAAAGGCGGTAAAAAATTCAAAAAAGGGAAGAAACAATCTTTCCATGAAAAAACAATGATTTATAAAGATCCCAAAGAAGATCAAGAGTATGGTAAGGTGATTAGAGCAATGGGTAATGGTCGGTTTGAAATTCAATGTTTCGATGGGAAGAATAGGATGGGTATCATCGCAGGGAATATGCGTAAAAAGATATGGGTCAATAAGGATGATATTATTTTATTCAGTAAATGGGAATTTACGACAGAAGATAATAAATGTAGTATTGTTCATAAATATGATTTAGATGAATCAAGGAAATTACAAAGAGATGGTGAATTTCCAGATTTTATTACCTTAGATGAAGAGAATGATTTTACAACTGATGATATGATCCAATTTGATTATGGTGCCGAAGAATCAAGCTCATCAGAAGAAGAAGAAGAAAAGGAGAAAGAGGAAATTGATTTAGATGATATTTAATTTCTAAGGATAATATATAAATATGGTTATAGTTGGCGGTCCACCGGTACAGCTTACAGAGATTAGTGGCGGGGGCGGATCGCCTTTGTATGGGAGCAATTTTTCTCAGGTTGGTGGGTCCAAGAAGAGAAGGAAGAGAAGAACTAAGAAAACTAAGAGAAAGAAGTTATCTAAACGAAGGACTAGACGAGCTAGAAGAGCTAGAAGAGCCAAGGGGGGAAGAACCAGAAGATGTAACTGTATGACGTGTCGGTGTAAACCATGTAAATGCTGATAAATATTAATTAAATTTGATTTTAAGATTATCTTATTATAAATAATAATGATAAAAGTTTTTACCGATGGAGCATGTTCCAATAATGGTAAAGTAACGGCGAAAGCCGGGTTAGGAGTTTATTTTTCAGAAGATGATCCTAGAAATACTTCTAAAAGAATTGTGGGCAAACAATCGAATAATACAGCAGAATTATCCGCAGTCATTGAGGTCTTCTCTATTTTGAAAGATGAAATTCAGTCCAATCAGGAAATTATTATTTATTCAGATTCAATGTATACTATCAGATGGTGTGGTGAATACGGCAGGAAGTGTGAAAGGAATGGATTTAAATCAAATAAAATTATCCCTAATCTTGAATTAGGAAAGGAATTATATCTCTTGTGTAAGGATTATCCAAATGTTAAATTAGAACATATAAGAGCTCATACAGGTTTAACAGATGAATTATCACTGGGCAATGAAGGGGCCGATAGAATGGCGAATGAAGCGATCGGTTTAAAATCATGTCCTCATACAGATAAGAAACAAAAGCAAAAGTACTATTTGAAAATTCCTTTCTCGGAAAAAGAAGTCGGTAAAAAATATGGAGCCAAATGGGAACCAAAAAAGAAAAAATGGTATTACGAAGGATTATCTACAGATACTAATTTCTTGAAACTAATGGAATTATTCCAATATTAATATCTAATCAATCGTATAATGCCTCGTAGACGAAGATCAAGATCACGGGTCCGAAGAATTCCCCGAAAAGCGGTGAAAAAATCACATAGAAAAAGGGGTGGATCTAGAAGGTCTAGAGGACCTAGAGAAGAATCACCCGAAAGAAGATCAAGATCAAGATCAAGATCAAGATCAAGAGAAAGATCCAGATCGCCACCTCCTCGGGAGAGATTGACGATGCCCCCACCAGCTGGAAAGGCACCGTCCAGGATTCAAGGTACAGGTGGTCAGACTCTGACACCTGGTCCTAAAGCTATTAAGAGTAAATATCACCGCAACCCGTCAAAGAATAGTGCAAATACAACCGCCCGTAGCGGTCCCGGTGAAGGGATGCCCAATTCGCCTCTTAAGCAATCATCGGCACAGTAATTTTATCATAATGATTATAATTTTTTATCTTAAAATATTCTTCTTTGATATCATCAATATCAGATAATTCATCCGATATTGTTAATTCTGGGAATTCATTCGGAATTCTCTCAAGCTGTTCTTTCGCCGCATCTAAATGCGATTCATAAATATGAGCATCACCTAACACATGAATTAATTTACCGACCTGATACCCAGTAATCTTCGCAATAATATGAGTTAAGAAAGCATAAGAAGCAATATTAAAAGGAACTCCTAAAAACATATCACCCGATCTCTGATACAATTGACAATCTAATGTTCTTTCTTTAGCGTTTACATTGAACTGACACATCACATGACACGGAGGTAGAGCCATCTTATCTAAATCGGAAGCGTTCCATGAATTCATAATAATTCTTCTACTCATCGGATCATTCTTGATTAAATCAATCACATTCTGTAACTGATCTATACCCTTACCCGAATAATCAGTTTCTTTGTCTACATATTCGGCTCCAAAGTGACGCCACTGAAATCCGTAAACTGGTCCCAAATCCCCTTCTTCATAATCTAGATTCCGACTATCTAAGAATTCTCTGGATGAATTCTGTGTCCAGATATGAACTTTTTGATCAGTTAATTCCTTATTCGATGTTGATCCGTTAATGAACCATAAGAGTTCTCTCAAAATAGTCTTGAATCCGACCTGCTTCGTGGTTAGTAGAGGGAATCCCGACTGAAGATTGAAAATCATCCTTTCACCGAATAGTGAATAAACTTTACTATTCCTTGATTCAGTTTCCTGTCCTTCTTTCATTACTTTCTTGAGTAAATCTAGATACTGATATTCATCCTTGTTGATTTTATCTAATCTCTGATAGATATCAAATGTAAAAGATACCGATTTACTAGATTCTTCTTTGAGATACATATCCAAGAAACTTTTAGAGCTCTCTAAGTGAGGTCTTTCACATATCTCATGATGTATTGCCGATTGTTTTACTAATTTCATTTCATTAAATAATTTAAGCGGAAAACTATGAGTTGAATTTCTTGGATGATAATTATCATTAAACCTCGTGATATATAATTTATCAAGATTCAGATAATGTTCTTCTTTACAGCATTCATTAAAAATTTGTGTTCCACCGATGACAAAGATTTCACTATCTTGCGTAGATGACCAGTAGAAAGCGTTTTCCAAAGATTTAAATGATTTAACATCTTGAGATTCTTCTAAAGTATGATTTCTTGTTAAAACAATATTGATTCTATTCTTGAGAGGTCGCTTTCCTTCGGGGATACTGAGCCATGTTTTGTATCCCATTATCACAATATTCTTAGTCTTAATACTTTTGCCAGTGGTAATTTTCTGAAAATTTTTCAGATCTTTTTTAGAGTGAATCAAGAGATGATCATTTTCTCCAATCAGATTATGATTATTCAGTGAAACAACGATACTATATTTCATTCTTATAATTAATGGATAAGAAATCTTTAATATCAAATTTTTTTTTAGGATTAAATACTATATGAAAAAAGATACGCTTTACACGTTGATCGGTTTATTAATCGTAATCGTCTTTATTATCCAAACGAATAAAGATCTAAATATAAATATCATATCTGATACTGATGTTTATGATGAGAATGATGAAAATGATCAATCTATAAAAGAACCGAAAAGATTTTATGATTCAAAATATCATACGAGGAGATCTATGAGAGTTAATGTTCCGACAAGAGGTGAAGCCCCCTCCTATCAGCAGGTCGGTATCTTGACCGGTACAGATGATCCCGAAAATATTAAACCACTCTATGGTCGTCAAACATACAGAGGCTCTGGGCAATGGAATTATTTTACATCGTTAGATTCACACTTGGCGACTAAAATTCCCATTCTTCGGGACAATAATGATTGTACCGCTGAAAGAGGTTGTAACGAAATTTATAAAAATGATACATTATCTATCGGTGATCCCGATAATCAATACAAAGCTAATATTTATCAAACACATGCACCGAGATATATACCTTATTAATCTAGCTTGACCTTGGATGTCTCGTGCTCTTCCTTACATTCATCATCTAACCACATGATATCATCACAATCATCATTCCAGATACCGACGAATTTCTTATCTTGATTGTAAATCTTTGAAAAACGATTATCTTCTAAATAAGATACTCCCTCAAAGTCAAATTCTTCAAAGTTTTCCTCATTAGAACCATCTGATTCATTATCAGAATCATTATCTGAAGTATCTTCATCTAACGATCCATAGAATTTACCTGGCTCGTAGTCACAGAGAATATTATATGATCCCGGTGAAAAGTAAAGATACTTACTCGCCACCTTACAAGCTTCTACTAAATCATCAAAGAGATAAATCATATTTTCACATTTCTTATAAATGGTCTTTTCCCTTACTAAATCATATTTCTCTTCAATATCCGCGATAATTTGTATTAATAACTGATTTTCTTCATCATAATCATGAATAAAATTCATTAAATTTTCTAATGATTCCTCAATCTTCTCTAATAAATATTTCTTTTGAGAATAACTAATACTCCTATCGTGTGTCAGAATATTAAATATATGATGATACGTGAAAAAGATAGGATATTCTAGAGATTGTAATTTACAAAGAGGATCAAAACTATCCTTCTCGATCAATGATAAAACATTTCCATCCGCAAGCAAACTATGAGTTTCTGATTTTTTTTCATTTAAAACCTTCAGGTTTTCTAATGCGATTACGTTCATTACTACTTTAGTTATAGATATTATTTATCTTTTAAATAAAATTTATAATGGATTGATTATCACCATCCGCCGAAAGGTGGAATTTTGGCAAGATCTTCTGGTTTCCCCTGTCCCGTTTCCCACCGTCTCTGCACGGCTTCATCGTCTATAACTTTCTGCGCCACCCACTGTGCCCGCTTCACGTCGGACTGTAGCTGCGCGGCTTCAGCCGCTGCGAGGCATCGGCTGGACGGTAAGTATAGATCATCGTCAAGGGCGGGCAACCCGTCCCCGCCGGTGCAGATGAGACCGCTGCAGCAGGCAGAGTAGTTCAGCTCAGGCCGGCCCGTGCCGCCCACGTCTTCATAGCACGGTTTGCCCACCTCGCCACAGGCTGAAGGGGACACAGTGGGCTCGGCCCCCATAGCTGCTGCTCCCGCGACCCTCGGCCTCGTAACTAATAGATCCGTGGATTTATTAACGCGAGCAACATTCCCCTCCATTTCTGCGGACTGCTTCCGCTCCCACTTTTCCATCTCCTCTTTTAAGTAAGCAATTAATGGGATATCCCCAAGCAGGCTGCCCGTCAAATTCGTATTTAACATGTTCCAGAAATTCAGCCGAACCTTCCAAGCCCGCTCCTCCACCGCGTCATGAATTGTGATTCCTTGTGATTCTACCTCGTTCGGATGAATCCAGGGTGTAAGCAGGCCGACTCCTTGCCGCGCTTGTTCGTGCGCGCTCATCAGGCCCAAATCCATAGGTTTCACGAGGAATGCCAACCCACAGTTTAATGCAACGAGCTCGTTCCAAAAGTTGGTGTAATATACCGCCTGTGGGTCACCCACAGGTAGCGGATGGCGAGCTGTCCACGGATATATTTTAGCATCACCCCATCCCCCCTTCCGCAGATCATTACCCTTTTTGTTGATAGCTTCATTGATCAAATCATTGATCTTTTTAAGGCGCTCTTCGCTGTGATAATTTATTCCACTCTTTTTTAATATATCTAAGATTTCTCCGGCATTGGCGGCCGAGGCATCTGAAAATCGGGCCTCGATCAGCTCTATCGCCACACTATCGCTCAAGTTACCCCCTCTCTGTTTGTTATTTGATTTCTTCATTCTCCGGCTATTCCGACTCTTTCGGCTCTTCTTTCTCTTGATCGTTCTTCTTTTTGTTTTTCTTTTATATGTTTTTGGATAATTAGAAGACCTTCTATTTTTCGCCATTTATATATATATATATAAATAAAATTTAATTCTCCAAGAATTCTTTCCGAATAAACAAGCCTCTTACGTGAACATAATCATGAATCTTATTTTCCAGAATAATAGATTTCATCTGTTCATAATTCTTCTCGGTTTCCAAGATGATAATATCAAACGGGATATTCTTGAATAAGTCCCAAGCTGGTCGCCCTGAAGAATACAAAAATACATTGAATGATTCACTAATATTTTTCACTGTATTTGATAACTTCGTCTGCTTCCACTTTCCCGTAATATTATGAGTTGACCATCGTTCATCTTTCTCAACCTTCACTAAAAATTCACTCTCCAAGCCTAGGATTGATATCTTTCCAGAGAATAATTCATTGATTGTATTCTTGAAAGGATGCTCTATAATCTGAATATCAGAAATCATTTCGGGAATATTAATCTTTAATCCTTCCAGGGAAACTTTTACGGGTTGATAATGATTCATATTATGAATACTCAAGAGTTGAACTGTATCATAGTAATTATCTAATTTACGATCTTGGCCATTATTGTAGTGAAATGCTTTGCCTTCATTCATTGTATCGTGCCAAAGAAATCCTCTTCTCTTCCAAAATTCTCTAGTATGAAACAATGTTGATTCATAAATTTTAACTGGGGATTCTGTTTTATAGAGCTGTTTGCCATAGATATCATAACAGAGAGTTGTATCACAGTAAACACACTCGGCACCAACTCTCTTCATAAAAGAAGTTTTTCTCTCAATACTCTTTGGCCCATAAATACAATCGGCATTCATGTGAAAGATATTTTCATGACTGGATAGCCCGCAACCATAATCGCGTAAGAATCCATTCGGTAGCTTGTTGCATTTCTTTTCATAAAAAAGTAATGATTTATTCGGTTCCTTATATTCTTCTTCAATCTGTTTCATAAATTCTTTGATTTCATCTTCACTCAAATGAAGATAAATACAACGATCAATATCCATAAATTCCCTCATTAGATTTTCTTTTCCATCGTCTACAATAACTAATTCTAATGATTCCTGATCATTAAAATTTCCAAAATTATGTTTAATTAGAGGGATAAATTCTTTCTCACCATGAAGTATTGTGATACAAGAAGTAGTCATAATAATGAATCAATGATAATTATAACTTTAAATAAACTTACTTTAAATTTGATACTATCATTTATCATAAAACAAAAAACAGAATGTATCATTTGAATACATATTATCCTACTCTTGTTCATGGTGATTATATAATTGATCCCTCAATTATGAAACATTTAATACACGATACAACTAAGAAACGAACTGTGGTTTACTACAATCATGATAATAAATTGAATCCATATATTGAATTCATTCGCGATATTACATCGGAATTCTTAGAAATGAATCATTTTGATCATAACAAAGAAAAATGGTATATGGATGTAATAAGATATCAATTAGAAGATGATAAAAAAAGAGTAAAGAGTGGCTTAGCCTGGCACTGTGAAAATGATAATTATCCGGATGTAATCACCGTCTTGATGTATTTGCATCTTGATGATAAAATTATAGATGGAAACCTCCGATATAAAGATAAGTTTGATAAGATACACATTTTAGAAATTAAGGGGGGAACAACTGTGATCATGGATGGTAATGTTCCTCATAAACCACAGGATCCATATGGTTCGGGAAAGCGAGATTTAATTATCATGAGCTTTGAGAAAGAATAATCTAATTGAGTTCTCTTAATCTCTTTTCTAGTAATCCACCGATCTCAATTA
>Ga0315336_1006081_pt1 | contig 12654 bp, 12 predicted proteins | sample ASW5metaG_FD_204512 | JGI IMG/M metagenome (GOLD analysis project Ga0315336, IMG submission 204512) | Ammonia-oxidizing marine archaeal communities from Monterey Bay, California, United States - ASW #5 | ecosystem: Environmental > Aquatic > Marine > Intertidal zone | place: USA: California...
GTTTTAGACATCGGAACGTCAGACTATCACACGCCTGACGGTGTTACTTCGAAGGCGCGATAGCCGGAGCCGGAGGGGTCATTACCACCCCGGTTTCCGCTAGGACACGGTTTAGCCCCAATTGCAAGAACTTAAATAACACGAGTGCCGTTACCAACGGAAAGAAGAGCATATCGAACAACAACAGAATGATGTAATAGATAAACGCGTAAAAACTGGCGTTGAAGGCGTCCATTACCGCAGTAGCGGTTCGTGACGCGTGGGCTTTGAGTGCGGCCACTGAGTCGACGGGCGACAACAGGGACACCTCTTCTTTCATCGCTAGCAATTCTGCCTTGGTGCGTTCGAGTTCCGTTTGGAATGCGGCAATGCGTAGTCCGTATTTTTCACGCAATTCAGACGTGTAGTGGTCGCTGAGGTAGTGGGTAGCAACCAGTGCGGTGGGCACGATGAACGCGATTAAGACGCCGAACAAGATGCACCACCGCGCGGTACGATGGAAGGATTTCTGCCACGAACTCTTGACCAGGCCTACGCTCGCGACGATTAATCCTGTACCAGCGAGCATTAGCCCCAGTTCCAGCATGCCGGTCTCAAGCAGAATTTTGTACGTACCCATCACGACAAAACCGACCAGAAATACCAACCAGAAAAAATGGACGTAGTCGTACGCGGGTTGAACGACGTCGCCCACCTCTAGCGAGAACCCGACACCTACCGAGCTGCCTTCGACTAAGGCCAATGCAGCCTTGATTCCGGACAACACTAAGAACGCCTGCTGATTTTTTCCGAGGGAATCGTCGACCAACGATTCTGCTTCTGCGGACAACGCTTCTTGTCCGGAGTAATGCGCGACTTCATCCGTGAACGCGAAAGACAGCACGCCACATGCAACCAGCAGCAATCCTAGACTCAATCGCGCTGGCGTGGAATCCATCGCCCGCCGAACAGCACTATCCCGCGAATCTCCCGCTTCATTGTCCGGCATTACACTGTCCCTTCCGTACGCCCCACATGAATATGATACATTTCGGCGGGTGATGGTTGCGCAATAACTTTAACTCCTCTCAATTTGTAGGGGTTCTGTTTCACCACCAAGGCACGAATACACCAAGAACCGAAAAGAGCGTGTTTCTTTGGAGTCTTGGTGGTGTATCTGACAGGATTGCGGGATGAACTGGATTGTTGGATAGTGTGTACAATGAATGTGTGGAGGGTGATTCGATGCATGCTACTCATCGGGGACTTCAACAACGGCTGCTGGAAGTACCGGTATTGCAGGCGTTGCCGGAGGAATTACGTCTTTCGTTGTGCATGACGTTGTGGTGGTTGGGCGAAGTCCGCGAGATGAAGTACGGGGAAGTCCTATTTCGCCAGGGCGATGCGGGTGCGAACACCGGATGCGCTTTGCTCGATGGTATCGTCTCTGTCCGCCGTGATGACAATCCTCCTGTCGAAGTTGTCGGCCCTGACTTATTGGGTGAGTTGATGCAGCTCGAAAGCGATGCAACGCGTACGGCCACCGTTACCGTGGCCGAACGTGCGCTCGTGCTCCAATTTGACTGGCACGATTTTGTCGGCGTTTGCGGTCTGATACTCGATCAAGAGAACCAAGATCTGCTCCGGGATCGAATGCAGGAAATTGCAGCCCAACGATTACGCGAAATCAAGGGTGAAGCTTAACAACAGATCGTCACTCGGTGGGGAGAATTCGGTACGCGCACCGCCGAGCGCCGGCTTGGATATGATCCGTACGCTCTACTCTGACGTCCTTACCGAGACTATCTTGAAACACTTCTAACTCTTTCGCACACAGACCTTGGCACTCGGTTGCCGCTTCGCAAATCGGGCAGTGATTTTCGACGAGCAATAGTGCCCCGTCTTCGTCGCGCTCCACGCGCGCCATATACCCTTCGTCCGTGCGAATTCGCGCGAGTGCGCCAACGCGTCGACGTAAAGTATCCGCAGGAGAAATTCGCTTTCGATATTCGCGAACTTGTTCACGCGCCCGCTCCGTAAGCAGTTTTTCGAGACCTGATGCGCCGAACGCTTTCTTCATCGCGCGAATTAATCCGAGTGTGAGATCGGCGTGGCTGTCGGGGAAATGCTGATCGGCCGCGGGTGTAGCGGCCCACATCTTTGCGGGACGGCCTTTCGGTCTTGGCTCCTCTTCGTACGTTACAAGTCCTTCATCAGAAAGGGCATAGAGATGCTGCCGCACAGCCATGGCTGTAATCCCAAATCCATTGGCGAGCGCGGCCGCATCGCTGGGACCGCCTTCTTTGAGGCGTCGCAGAATAGTCTGTCGCGTCTGGGCATCACCTTGTTCCGTTTTCCGAGGCATGAATAGTTTATAAAGAAACCTCTTGACAAAGTCAACCCACCCGTCTACACTTCTTTTATAAAGTACTTACTTTATAAATAAACCCCAATCAAGTGGAGGATTCGTGATGACCAGCTACGTTGAACATGCCAATGTAACGGTAAGCAACCTGGATAAAGCCATAGAGTTCTTGACGACAGGTGTGCCGGAATTCGGTATACGAAAGCGGTTCGTTCTCGATGGCCGCGAGTGGGCTCACGTCGGCACGCCGACGAGTTATATCGCGATCGTAGAAGAGGCGCAATCGAAAAAGCCGAATGGCGAACGGCAGGCCGATATGGACCGGCTTGGTTTCAACCACATTGGATTTGTAGTCCCGGATGCTGCGGCCTCCCGAGATCGTCTGAGGGATGCCGGATTTCAAGGCGGGTATAACGACGGCGAACTCATCCAAGCACCGACGCGGACGAGTGTTTATTATCTGGATGCCGATGGGAATGAATTCGAGTTTATGCAGTACCTCACGTCAGATATCGAGGACCGAAACAGCTACGACGTCTGAACAATTTGCGATATCTTTGATCGACATCCAGTATGATGAAGGCACTTGACCTAAAGGATAGGACTCATGAGTGAGGAGAATCCCACATCTGTTACTCGGCGAAGTTTCATGAATGCATCGGCTGCTGCTGTAGTCGCGGCGATGCACCTACCACTCTGCGGCTCTGCGATTGCTCAGGCGAGCGAAGATTCGAGTGAAGGGAGTGCGCTCATTCATCGGCTGCGCCTCTCTTCGAACGACCTCGACGCGCAAGAACCGTTCTATCGCGATGTCCTCGAGTTTCCGACGGAGCGGCCCAATGCGGAGACCTTGATCGTCACTGCTGGGCAATCGAAATTGGAATTCGTGCTGGACTCGACCGTGTCGAAACCTTTTTATCACGTTGCGTTTACGATTCCCGAGAATAGAATCGAACAGTCACTGGAATGGATGACGCCGCGGAGTGACGTGTTGGAGATTAATAAGCGCGGCGACAGGATTATGGATTTCGCGCATTGGAACGCCCACTCCATTTTTTATTTGGACCCTGTGGGCAATATTCTTGAATTCATCGGCCATCACGACATGAAGAACGCTACGTCTGATCCGTTCAATCCCAGACAAGTCCTTTATGCCAGTGAGATTGGTTTGGTCGTGCCAGACGTGCCGGCCAGTGTCGCGGCGTTGAACACTCAGTTCGGCTACGAGAATTTCCGCGGCCTGTCTTCGAATGGTTTCACGGCGTTGGGCGATACACGCGGACTCTTATTAATCGTGCGCGAAGGGCGTGGCTGGTTTCCTGTCAACACGGTAAAGGCCGACATCTTCCCGGTTGAGGCGACGGTCGGCCTTGGCACAAGTGACAACACGATGACTTTTGATGGTTTGCCTTATACGATCAAGCACGCTTAGAAAATTGCTATCGGGTTCATGGGCGAGCCGGTACCACCTTCGACGGCTAAGGGAGACACTGTTAACAAGAACACCCAACGTTCCCGCTCCTCTGCGGCTTTGCTCAACGCCAAGAAATCGCAATTGTCGAAGATGGGCATGCCCATCGCCACGAGTACGAGGGCGTGAACGGGATGTGAGATTCCTTCCACAGGCGAAGGCAGAATATCGCTGGCCGCGTCGCTGCCCAAGATTGCTGCGCCACGATCTTTAAGCCATTTGGCGCAGCTTGCGTGAAGACCGGCGGAGCCCATCGCAACGTTCCAAGGTTTCTGATCGGCACGGCGCGCCCAACGGCCTGTACGAATGAGCACAACGTCGCCGGGCTCTACTGTCACGCCAATTTCCTTCTCCCAGGCTTCAAGATCCGACGGATAAATCGCGTCGCGCGGTTCGAGATACGGCACTCCCCTGAGTTTAGGAATGTCGAAAAGAATGCCCCTAGTAAAAATGCCTTGCTTGGCGTTGATGATGGACAGGTTTTGGGCACCGTCCTCGGCTACAGTCTCTTTGCTGTATCCGTTGTACATTTTTCCGTCGATAAACATATGGCACAGCGCATCCATATGCGTGTGCGCATAGCCGTGGTAACTGATTTGGTACGTATCCCCCGCGAACACGCCTGGGTTATTCACACCACTCGGCCGCATCGTATGTTTTAACGGCGATGACACATCGTCCTGCCGCGTCTTAATCAGATTGTGTGCGAGCGACACTGCCACACCTTCTTGCACCAATCCGGCAGCGCGTTTTCGTACGGCCGGCGTAATCAAATTCAACGTACCTAATTGATCGTCTTCTCCCCAACGGCCCCAATTCGATAGTTCGTTCATCCACTGATCGAATGTCGCTTTGCTGACCGGCTCCGCTTTTTGTGCACTTGCAGAATCCTGGAAATGGATCAGAATTGTGAATATGACGACAACCCGTCCAATGAAATTGATTCGCATGTCTGTTCCTTTCATTTGCATTGATGTTGCCCACAATCGCGGTACGGCATTCCGTCAATACTCGACCTCAACTAAACACAGGCCATGGGCCGGTGCTGTGTAGCCTTTATACGGTCCTGAGTCGTTCAAGCGATTATGAAGTTGTTCTTCCAGGAGACGGCCGGTGGCGATGTCAACGAGTGTGCCGGTGAGGTTGCGGACCATCTTGTAGAGGAAGCCGCTTCCGTGAAACGTTAGCCGGCTCGTCGTTGTGGCGTCGATAGGGACTATGACGCCGCCGCGGTCGAAGGTCGCGGAGTAGATGGTGCGGACGGTGGTTTTGACCTCGGTCCCTTCGCAACGAAAACCGGCGAAATCGTGTTCGCCTTCTACACGGCGAATCAATTTCGCGAGCAAACTGAAATCGATATTCGGACCGACAGTCCACGCATAGCGTGCGCTGAGGGGATCGGGTTCGGAACTGGTGTCGATGGTGTAGGCGTAGCGTTTGGATTTCGCGGATCGCAATGCATGAAAATCTTTAGCAACCGGTTCGATAGCTTCGATGCGAATCGCAGGGCCGAGCATTTGCGACAGCGATCGGCGAAGCTTATTCACGTCTAGGTCGGTGGGCCATTGGCAAGTAAACACTTGCCCCATGGCATGAACCCCAGCGTCTGTTCTGCCAGCGCCCATAATGCGGATGGGTTGCTGTGCGATAGTGGTTAGGGCTTCTTCGATATGGCCTTGGACGGTGGGGTGGCCGGGCTGGACTTGCCAGCCGGCGAAATCCGTGCCATCGTATCGGACGATTGCTTTGATGGTTTGAGACATGATTCGATCTATACTCTCTAGATTGCGAACAGGACTCTAACACACTCCGTATCGAACAAAGGATTGATCGCTCATGAAACCGAATGTTCTCGTACATTGTTTGACACTGACATTAATGGCGGCCGTTCTGACAGGCTGCGCCACGATAGGCGGCGGGGGAGCAATGGAAACAGGAATGCTGTCGAAGACCATCACGGTTGATGATGCCGAACGGACATATGTGGTGTACGTACCGCCGGCGTACGACCCGGCTCAAAAGTGGCCGTTGGTGATGTTCTTACACGGCGCGGGCGAACGGGGCGATGACGGCGTCGATCAGTCGACCGTGGGCATCGGTCCTGCGATCGAGGAAAACCCTGAGCGGTTCCCGTGCATCGTGGTGATGCCGCAGTGTCCGAAGAATGTGTTGTGGACTGATCGGTATGACGAGATCAATGGTGCGCTGGAGGCTGCCTTGGCGGAGTACAACGTCGATCGATCGCGGATGTATCTCACGGGCCTGTCGATGGGTGGATACGGAACGTTCATGTACGGCGCTGATCACATCGACACCTACGCGGCAATGGCGCCGGTCTGCGGTGGCGGACGCGTTACCGATGCGGCGACGTTGGCGAAGGTTCCGATGTGGGTGTTCCACGGCGGTGCGGATCCGGTGGTTACGCCGGACAAATCGCGAACGATGGTTGAGGCGATCGATGCCGCAGGTGGCGAAATCCAATACACAGAGTATGAAGGCGTAGGCCATAACTCTTGGGATAACGCTTACGGCGATCCTGACCTGATGACGTGGATGTTGTCGCAGTCGAAATAGTTGAGTCGCGTAATACCTCACGCAAGGCCCGACGCATCCGCTGCGTGGCTTGCTGGAAAGGCACGAAGACGCTAAGTTAAGGAAAGGCCACCGTTCAGACTTGCTGGCGATTTCGTGACTCGGTCCGCACCTAGCGCCCCACTAGGTTTGCCAACGCTCCTTCTATGTCCGAATGCTCAAACTCAAATCCAGCATCAGTCAGCTTTTGTGGGACGACGCGCGTGCTTGCGAGGATGAGTTCTTTGGCCATTTGACCGAGGGCGGCGCGTAGCGCAAAAGCGGGGGTTCGGATTAGTGTGGGGCGTTTGAGGGCATTGCCCATCGCTTTGGTGAATTCGCGGTTGGTTGCGGGCTCGGGCGCAACAAAATTCACTGGGCCGCTCAGCGTGTCGTTGTCGAGTGCGAATACAATCGCCGCGACGAGATCTTCGAGGGTTATCCAACTGAGGTATTGGCGACCGTTGCCGATGATTCCGCCGACACCCATGTTGAATGGTCGCATCATCAGCGGGAGTGTGCCGCCATCTTTCGATAGAACGACACCGAAGCGCATATTGACGATTCGAACGCCTCTGTCGCGCGCTGGCTTCGTCGCTTTTTCCCAGTCTTCGCAGACAGATGCGAGATAAGTTGCGCCAGGTTCCGAACGTTCTGTGAGCGTCTCGTCTCCCCGGGCGCCGTAGTATCCGATGGCCGACGCACATAACCAGACGGCAGGCGGACGTTCCATTCGCTCCATACATTCGGCCAGAAATGCTGTCGTACGAATTCGGCTGTCGTAGATCGCGCGTTTCTTCGCGGCGTTCCAACGACCTCCGATACTTTCGCCTGAGAGGTGGATTACCGCGTCAAACGGGGGAAGCGAACCGCCGTCGATGGTGCCGGCATAAGGGTGCCACCGCATTTCTTCGCCGGGGTCGCGGACGGGGTGTCTGACCAAGCGCAGGGCGACGTGGCCGCTCTCTTCGAGGGGCGGAATCAGCGCATGGCCGATGAGGCCGCTTGTTCCAGAGACTAGAATTTTCATAGGGCTACCGTTCGAAGCCAATGGCGGACAACGACTTATGATGCCATATGTGACTAGAAAGACTCAAACGATTTATTGTTTGCCTTCTAACAGTATCACGTGGTACAGTTCGGGAACTAACAGCGAGGTCTGGGGATTAATCCTGGTACTTTCGGAACTGGAAACGATGTCAAAATGACGCAATTACAAGAAGCCGTAATTGCTCAGTGGGAGAAGTTGCACGTGTCTTTAGCCAATGAAATGAATCTGCAAGCGCCGTTTCGCGATGTTTATCATGAAACCGCGCTTAACATTGTGCGCACCGCCGGCGTCTTATCAGCGGCAGCGTCGGCGTTGTTCCGATCGCACGGGCTGACGGAAGCGCAATTCAATGTGTTGTTCGCGCTGAAGTACAACCCCCGGGAAACGACTCAATCTGACCTGGGGCGGATGTTGGTTGTGACGCGAGCAACGATTACATCGGTGTTGGACAAGATGGAGGCGAAGGAGTTGGTGGCACGGATTTCGGTTCCGTCGAACCGTCGCATTTATCATCTTGCATTGACAGCGGCGGGTCGCGACTTAATCGAAGATCTGGAACCAAAGTACCGGAACAATTTGCATGATGCGATGGCAGCGCTGGGTGAAACGGAGTGCCGGACCGCAATTGAGTTTTTGGAGCAGGTCCGTGGTCAGGCTGCGACGGTGCAACAATCGTTGGCGGCGAATAGCAATTCGAATGGCGGCATCTAACTTGAAATCCATGCACGTTCATCACGAGCGAGAGCAGCGGAGATAGACGATGACGACAATGACAACAGGGCAAAAACGAGGCGGCGGCGCTGGATTTTGGGCGCTGATCGTAACGCAGTTTCAGGGCGCGTTCAGCGATAATGCGTTCAAGCTTCTAATTATATTGGCGCTCCCGACCTTCGCGATGGAATTAGGCGATCAGTCGGCTGAACGCGTCGCGAAGTATGGGACTTACTTCGCGATGCTACTGTTCACGTTGCCGTGGGTGTTATTCCCGGGGTATGCGGGATACATGGGCGACCGGTTTATGAAATGCCGGGTCGCCTCGTGGACAAAGATTTGGGAATTGTGCGTCGTGGCCGTAGGCCTGGTGGCGTTTATCAACCAGAATATTTTCATGCTGTTCGCCATGTTATTCATGATGGCCATGCAGAGCACGTTTTTTAGCCCGGCCAAGTACGGCATCGTTCCGGAAATGCTGCCCGAGACTCGCCTTTCCTGGGCGAACGGCGTGCTGAATATGACGACGTTTGTCGCGATGATTCTAGGGACTGCTATCGCTGGGCCGCTATTGGGTTTTACGACGGGAGAACTGAATTTAAGCCGGCTGCCGTGGGTGGATGTCGCGGCGGCCGAACGGATTCATACGTATATCAACGGGCGCATTTGGTTAGTCGGTGTGCCGATGGTCCTGTTTTCGTTGACCGGATTGGTGGCGGCGGGCTTCATCACGCGGACGCCGATCGCGAATCCCGATCGTCAATTCTCCTGGAATCCATGGGCCGGCCTACGCGGTCAGCTCCGACTTTTTTGGCGTGACAAGTTGTTGCTCTTGGCATTGGTAGGGATTGCGTTTTTCTGGGCGGCGGGTGCCCTCGTACAAGGAAACATTGTCAATCTGGGCGATGCCATGGATTGGACGAATATCACAATCGGATTCCTACTCGTGTCCATCGCGATCGGCATTGGAATCGGCAGTTGGGTCGCCGGAGTGATGTCCGGTCGAAAAATTGAACTCGGCCTCGTCCCGCTCGGCGCTCTAGGCATGGCGGCATCGGCCACGGTGCTAGGCGTGGTTGAGTTTGGGCCTTTGGGTACAGCAGCCTGGTTATTTCTGCTCGGGCTATTCGGTGGAATTTTTGATGTTCCGTTGATGGCGTTGTTGCAACATCGAAGCCCGCGGCACGCCAAAGGCAGCATGATTGCAGGAAGCAATTTTGTAACCTTCGCGGCCATGGCCGGGGCCAGCGGACTCGGCCTGGTCTTCAACAAACTTGAAATATCCACGTACGGAATTTTCTTGTTCACGGGTCTAGCTACGCTAGGCGTTGGGCTGTACCTGTGCTTCATTTTCCCTCAACAAATCTTACGGCTACCGCTTTGGGTATTGGCAAACACGGTGTACCGGTTACGCGTCGTTGGGCGCAGCCAAATTCCAGCCCGAGGCGGCGCGCTGCTCGTGGTCAATCACGTGTCGTTCATCGATGCGATGGTACTTACCGCAGCACTCGATCGGCCGGTCCGGTTCATCATGGCCGCGAACATATATCAGGTGTGGTGGATTCGCCCCATCGTGAAAATGTTGCGCGCGATTCCAGTGAAGGCTGGTGATGGCCAGCGAGAAGTAGTGCGGTCGCTCAATACGGCGACGCAAGCCATTCAGAAAGGTGAGTTGGTCTGCATTTTCGCGGAAGGACAGATTACGCGCACTGGTCAGTTGTTGCCGTTCAAACGCGGCCTTGAACGCATTATGAAGGACACGGAAGCGCCCATCATCCCGATTCAATTGGATCAACTTTGGGGTAGCGTCTTTAGTTTCGCCGAGGGTCGTTTCTTCTGGAAATGGCCACGACGAATCCCGTTTCCGATACACGTTAGCATCGGAGAGCCAATGCCTTTTGATACGCCAGCGACCGAGGTCCGTGACGCGGTGCAGCGATTGAGTTCGGACGCACATATGCAGCGCGAACTCGAATCACCGTTGTTGGGCCGCGCATTCGTACGGACAGTCCGTCATAACCCGTTCAAAATGTGCGTGGGCGATCAAATGCGGCCGAAATTGTCGTATTTCATGACCTATGTCAGCTGTATTGCGTTGGCGCGAAAGCTGAAACCCATCATCGGCGACGAAAAAATGGTGGGACTCTTACTACCGCAATCGGTGGGCGGCGCGATTTTGAATATTGCGCTGCAACTGATGGGTCGAGTACCCGTCAATCTCAATTACACCGCGTCCAAAGACGCGATGGCGTCGTCGGTTGAACAATGTGAGATCAAGCATGTGGTGACCTCGCATCAATTCTTAAAGAAATTCCCGATCGATGTACCTGAGAATGCACTGTATGCAGAAGACCTGCGCGAGGCCGTCGTCCGTAAAGATCGAATTATCGCGATTTTGCTCGCTGTCTTTTGCCCGGTGCCGTTGCTCGAGCGAATTCTCGGCGCGCCGAAAGATTTGAATGAAAATAGTCTGGCGACGGTGATCTTTTCCAGCGGCAGCGAAGGCAATCCCAAGGGCATCATGCTCACGCATCGCAACGTCATCGCGAATGTGGAAGCCGTTGCAGAAGTCTTTCCGCACAACGCGGGCGAAGGCATGATGGGCATTCTCCCATTCTTCCATTCGTTTGGATTTACCGGCACGCTCTGGTTGCCGATGTATCGCGGCATGTTCGCGGCGTATCACCCGAATCCGCTTGAAGCGAAAATCATCGGCCGCCTGGTAAAGCAGTACCGACCGCGGTTCCTCGTGGCGACGCCCACGTTTCTACAGGGATTCATACGCCGGTGCGTGAAAGAAGAATTCGAAAGCCTGGACTACGTCATCACAGGCGCGGAAAAGCTGCCCGAGCGCGTGCGAAACGCGTTCAACGCAAAGTTCGGCAAGGAACCGCTGGAAGGCTACGGCACGACCGAGTGTGCACCAGTGGTGAGCGTCAATGTGCCGGACTTCGATGCGCCGGGATTCCACCAACTCGGCACAAAGCACGGCACCATCGGCAAACCGTTGCCGGGTGTATCGGTGCGGACCGTGAATCCGGATACGGGCGAACCGACGCCGGAAGGTGAACCAGGATTGTTGTTGGCCAAAGGCCCGAACATTATGAAGGGTTACCTAAAACAATCGGAGAAAACGAACGAAGTCCTTGTGGACGGATGGTACAACACGGGTGACATCGGGAAACTCGACGAAGACGGATTCATTGTCATCACCGATCGACTCGCGCGGTTCAGCAAAATTGCGGGCGAGATGGTGCCCCATACGAAAATAGAAGAGACATTGCACGAATTACTGGAATTGGACGAACAGACGTTCGCAGTCACGAGCGTAGCCGACGACAAAAAGGGCGAACGCCTGGTCGTACTGCACACGTTGATGGACGGTGAACTCGAAGTCGTCGTGGACAAATTAAACGACAGCGAACTCCCGAATTTGTGGCGACCGAAGCCAACATCGTTCTACCGAATTTCAGAGATTCCCGTGTTGGGCACAGGCAAAATGGACTTGAAAGCTGTGAAACAGCTCGCTCAAAAATTTGACGTTGGCGAGTAGCGCGACGTGCGGAAGCGACTGATACGGATAGCGCTAGTTCTGGTCGTACTGTATGGGTTCGTGATCGGGACGACAAGCCTCTTGGCGGCACGTGCGGAGGCTGTCACGCCGATCGATGGAGAGATGGGCTTAGGGCCGTTCAGCGTGGGATCGCCGGACGCAAATACTGCAGTTTTGTTTGTGCACGGATTCAACGGTGGTACGGACAATTTCGAGGACCTGCCGGCGCGTGTCGCAGAAATCGGCGCATTCGCTCATGTAATGCTCTTGCCGGGCCACGGCACGCGCCCGAGCGAGCTGCGCGACGTGACGCAGGATGAACTCCTCAACGCCGTCCTGTCGGAGATTCGTCGCCTCAAGTCGTCGCATGAACGCGTCGTCCTTGTTGGTCATTCCATGGGCGGTACGTTGTGCGCTCTGGCCGCGACGCATGAATCCGTCGACGGCGTGGTTCTGGGTGCTGCTTATTTCGGCGTGACGCACAAGTGGTACTACGGACTGCGACCGGAATCATGGTCGACACTTGCGGCACCGATTATCCCATGGATTTACAAGGGCAACTTCTCCCTAAAGACCAATGACAGATCTGCACAACAGCACATCTCGTCGTATCATTGGATCCCTCTAAAAGCAACGGTGACTCTCGGACAACTGGGAGAAGCCGTCCGTGAACCATCGGTACTCGGCGCGATTACGTGCCCCGTGTTGATGTTTCATTCTCAGAATGATGTGGCTTCTGCGCCGGATGTGGCGAAACGCGCTTTTGAAGCGTTGGCTTCTGACGACAAAGAGCTTGTCTGGATAGATCGGTCAAGCCATCTTGTTTTCTGGGATTATGATCGGAAAATGGTGGCCAGGCGAACGGTTGAGTTTGTGAAGCAAATTCAAGATGCGGTCGTCGACAACCTCGATGCCTAGTTTTCTTTCGGTGTTATTTACTACGTGGATTTGAT
>Ga0315336_1006084_pt1 | contig 12649 bp, 13 predicted proteins | sample ASW5metaG_FD_204512 | JGI IMG/M metagenome (GOLD analysis project Ga0315336, IMG submission 204512) | Ammonia-oxidizing marine archaeal communities from Monterey Bay, California, United States - ASW #5 | ecosystem: Environmental > Aquatic > Marine > Intertidal zone | place: USA: California...
TGTTCAAGGAGAAGTCGCAGCTGCGCAATATCGCCGGCGCGCCTGATCTCGTGATCTCCTTGATGTATCCGATGAAGGGCAACGAAAAGGCGCTCGGGCTCGACTACCGCAAGAACGAAGGGCAGCGCATGGCGGCGCTTCGCGCGCGCGACCAACGCGCCCTCGTCCTCGCCGGCCCCGTAGACCTCGCCCAGGGCGGCAGAGGCTTCATCGGCAGGATTCCGATCTTCGTACCGACAGTGGGCGGCGGTGATCGGTTTTGGGGCATCCTTTCCGCTGTAATCGATGTCGACAGGCTCTACGCCGCAAGCGGCCTGACCGATCCGGGCCTCGACATCGACGTCGCTCTGACGGGCAAGGACGCGTTGGGTGGCGGTGGCCAACGTTTCTTCGGGAGCGAGAGCGTAATCAATGGCAACCCGGTGACGACCGAGGTGGAGCTACCGTTGGGATCCTGGCAACTGTCGGCGACGCCGAAGCACGGCTGGCCGGCTACGCCGAAGAACGAGACTGCCCTACGCGCCACGATGGCGTTGGCTGGCGCGCTGGTGGTACTGCCTATCCTCGTAGCCGGTTGGCTATTCGGCGAGCGACAGAAGAACTACGCGGAGTTGCGAAGACTGTCGCAGCGGCTGGAGCTTGCACTCGACGCCTCGGGCATCGGCGTATGGGAGCATGACCTCGCCACCTCGCAGCTCCTGTGGGACGAACGCGTCAACGAGATCTACGGTCGGGTAGCGGACGGCAAGCCTCGCGGATACGACGACTGGGCCCTGGCTATCCATCCCGACGATCTGCAGCGTGCAAAGGAGGATTTCGACGCGGCGGTGGCAAGCCGAGGCCGATATTCCTCGCAGTACCGTCTTGTGTTGCCTGACGGCACCGTTCGCCACGTACGCACGAGGGCAAACTTCCTCCAGGACGCCGGCGACACACCCAAGTTGATAGGCGCCGAATGGGATGTGACCGGGGACGTTCTGCTCAACGAGAATCTGATGCGTGAACGGCAATTGTCAGAATCGAAGAATGCGGAACTCGAGGCCGCCAAGGCGCGCATCGAGCATGTTGCGCTACACGATTCGCTGACCGGCCTGCCCAATCGCCGTTACCTGGACGAGATGCTGGCCAGTTCGCCAGAGGATCACACTGCGCTGCTGCATCTCGATCTCGACCGCTTCAAGGACATCAACGACACGCTCGGCCATGCGGCTGGCGACGCCATGCTCATGCATGCCTCGAGGATCATCAAGGCAAACGCCCGCGCGGACGACTTCGTGGCGCGCATCGGCGGCGACGAGTTCGTTGTGGTGTGCCAGGGACGCGACGACAAGGAACTTGCCGCCCTGGCGGACCGGATCATCGAGGAAATGCGCCAGCCTGTCGACTACAGGGGCCACCAATGCCGGTTTGGGGTCAGCATCGGGATTGCAGCCCTCGGCGGCATCGATGCGAAGCAGTTGCTGGTCAACGCCGATCTTGCCCTCTATCGGGCCAAGAGCCGCGGTCGCAACCGTTTTGAGTTCTTCAACGAAGAGCTGCAAAGCGAGATCGTCAAGACCAAGCAGACCGCGGACGAAATCCTCGGCGGACTGGAGCGTAACGAGTTCATCGCCTACTACCAGCCCCAGTTCGATGCCAAGACGCTTGAGATCGTCGGGGTCGAGGCGCTGTCGCGCTGGCGTCATCCACGGCGCGGCATCCTCGCCCCCGATGTCTTCCTCAAAGTGGCCGAGGAATTGAATGTGGTCTCGCTGATCGACCGCGTGATCCTCGAACAGACGCTCGAGAATTTCCGGCGCTGGTCGCTCAGTGGGATGAACATCCCACGAGTTTCGGTCAATGTCTCGGCAAGAAGGCTGGAGGACAAGGATCTGATCAACGGCTTGCGCAAGCTGGCGATCGAAAAGGGAACCGTCTCGTTCGAGCTCGTTGAGTCCATTTTCCTGGACGAGAATGACGACCTCGTCACCTGGAACATCGAGCACATCAAGGAACTTGGAATCGATATCGAGATCGACGATTTCGGCACGGGCCATGCGTCTGTCGTCAGCCTGCTCAAGCTGCAGCCGCGCCGTCTCAAGATCGACCGGCAGCTCGTCACTCCGATAACCGGCTCGGCGTCGCAGCGGCGGCTGGTATCGTCCATCATCGAGATCGGCAAATCCCTCGGCATCGGCGTCGTGGCCGAAGGCGTCGAGACCATGGAACACGCCAGCATCCTGAAAGAGCTCGGATGCGACATCCTGCAGGGTTACGCATTCGGACGCCCCATGGACGAGAAATCGTTCAGGACCTTTGCGCAGTCGCGCAAATGGCTGGCAGCCGGATAGCCAGACGGGCGATGCCGCCGTACGAACAGCCGGTGACCGCGCCGCAGCCGACTGCGCCTGTTCGGCAAGCGGGCAAGGATAGGTCGGGGGTGCCGAGAGAACAGCCACCGTAAAACACGGTCACCGAACTGTCACACCAGGCGGCAATCGCCATGGTAGGTTGCCACGGCCTCCTCTGCGGCCACGACCGAATCAAGAGCCGGCGAAGCCGCCATGAACATTGCCCTCCCCTCCGAAGGCACCGACCTTTCGCCCTACCTGCCGGACGAGCACGGGCTGTTCTTCATCTATCATTTCAAGGCCGACGGCTCCCGCACCAGGGACCCGGCCGAGGCGTACTGGACCTGGCGCAGCTACCAGATCACCGACATCCGCGCCCGCCAGGAGATCGGCGCCGATCATGCCCTGCCGGCGCCGGTGCGTGAGGCTTTCCTGTCGCCCAGCCATGGCTGCCAGATCGATTTCGAGGACGACTTCCTCTATGGCGACCTGCCCGACCTCAGGCACGACTTCGCCGAGGCGCGCGGGCTTACCCATTTCCGCTTCGCCTTCAACGACAAGATGCTGGTCGGCGCGCGCAAGCAGCCGCTGGAATCGATCGACAAGATCCGTAAGCTGGTGGAGAACGGCTCGCGAAAATTCCGCACGCCCGCAGAACTGATCGAAGCAGTGATAGGCCATTCGCTAGACGGCATGGCGGCCGAGCTCAACAAGATGGGCGACACACTGGACGGCATCGAGGACCGCATCGTCGTCGACGCATGGCATAGCGAGCGGCAGGCGTTGGTCGACGCACGCCGGCAGCTGGTAATCATCCACCGGCAGATGGCGACGCTCACCAGCCTCTTTCGCCACCTCGACCACTCGCATCGCGACGACCTGCCGGACCCGATCAACGAGATGGCCGCTCGGCTGTCGCACCGGGCGCAAACGCTGCATCACGACGGCGAGCAATTGCAGGCGCGCACAAGGCTGCTGCAGGACGAGCTGATGGCCAAGCTGACCGAGCGGTCGAACCAGTTGCTCTACATCCTGTCCGTCATGACGGCGGTGCTGTTGCCGATGACGATCATCTCCGGCCTGTTCGGCATGAATGTCGGCGGGTTGCCGTTGGTCGACACACCTTTCGGCTTCTGGGTGGTGACGGCGATCTCGATCGTCATCGCCAGCATCGTCTATATGTTCGTGCGGCGGTTGGGAAAGGTCTAACCTTCAGGCTTTGGCCCGCAGATCATCGACGATGTTGCCGGCGGCCTCGACCTCGGCTTCATGGCCGGGTTCGCGCCAGGTTTCGGCGAGGCCGGCCGCGTACCATTCACGCATGGCCGGCAGGTCCAGCAGCCGCTGCGGATACTTGCCCGCTACACCTTCGAACTTCAGACCATAAGACTGCGCCCGGAAGGCGATCGGAGCGAAGAAGGCATCGATCGCAGTGAAATGGTCGCCGGCCAGGAACGGGCCGCCGAAGCGCGCAAGCCCGTCGTTCCACAAGTCTCCCATACGGAAAAGATCGTGCTTCAGCGCATCGGACATCGGTGCCGGCTCGACGCGCATGCCGCAGCTCATGGGGCAGTCATTGCGCAGGGCGGTGAAGCTGGAATGCATCTCGGCCGCGGCCGAACGCGCCCAGGCGCGCGCCTTTGCATCCGCGGGCCAGACGCCCTGATGACGCTCGGCCAGGTATTCGACGATGGCCAGCGAATCCCAGACCGCCCAGCCTTCGTCGACCAGGCACGGCACGCGACCGTTGGGCGAAAACGAGCGGAAGAGGCTGAAGCTCGGTCCGGCCGGGAATGGCGTCAGCACCTCCTCGAAAGGAATGCCGAGTGTTCGCATCAGCACCCATGGCCGCAGCGACCAGGACGAGTAGTTCTTGTTGCCGATATGCAGCACGTACATGGGGCGTCTCTTCCTGGAGTTGCTTACCTCGTCGCAGGCGTCGCCGTGCGCGCTTCACGGCCCCTGAACATCGACCAGCTGTACATCGCCAGCGCGATCCAGATGAGCGCGAAGGCGGTGGCCTGTGTGGTTCCGAACGGCTCGTGGAAGACGAGGACCGCGATCAGGAACACCATGGTCGGCGCGATATATTGCATGATGCCGATGGTGGACAGGCGCAGCAGCCTGGCGCCGAAGGCAAACAGCAGCAGCGGCACGGCGGTGATCGGGCCGCAGCCGATGAGCAACGCGGTGTCGGTGCCGGTGCTGGAGATCAGATGATCCTGGCCGGTGGCGATCAGGTAAACGATGTAGCAGAGCGCCGGCACCGACAGCAGCAGCACTTCGAGCAGGAAACCCTGGCTCGGGCCGATCGGCAGCGTCTTGCGGAAGAATCCGTAGGCGGCGAAGGAGAAGGCGAGCGCCAGCGACACCCATGGCAGCATGCCGGCCTCGACTGTGAGCACCGTGACCGCGACCGCAGCCAGCGCAACCGCGGCGATCTGGAGCCGGTCGAGCTTCTCGCCGAGCAGCATGGCGCCCACGACGACGTTGACCAACGGGTTGATGTAATAGCCGAGAGCGGTCTCGACGGTGCGGTCGACCGCGATCGCCCAGACATAGATGCCCCAGTTGACCGAGATCAGCACCGCCGTCAGCGCGGCCATGGCAAGGCTTTTGGGCGAACGGATCGCCGCCTTGAAATCGGCGGTGCGGCCGGCCCAGACGAGCACCGCCGCCGCGATCGGCACCGACCAGACGACGCGGTTGGCGATCACCTCGGCAAGCGGCAAATGCGCCACCGCCTTCATGTAGAAGGGGAGCAATCCCCAGAGGAAATAGGCGCCAAGCGCCAGAAGGAAGCCGCGGCGACCCTTGGCGTCTTGATCGAGATCGGCTGTTGCGGTGACCATGGCCCAACGCTATGGCCCAGCGGACCGTCCAAGACCATCACAAAATTATGATGGATCAATGGACTTTTGGTGATGGTTCAAGCCAGTCGGGCGCCCTTTCCTCGCCCCACGCAGGGGGGAGGAAAGCTGCCCTTAGCTCACTCCGCCGCCACCAGCCCGGCCATCTCGCGGTTCTTCATCAGCTTGTAGACGATCGAGTCCATTAGCGCTTGGAAGGACGCGTCGATGATATTTTCCGAGACGCCGACCGTCCACCAGCGGGCGCCGGTGGAATCGTGCGATTCGACCAGGACGCGGGTGATGGCCTCAGTGCCGCCGTTGAGGATACGCACCTTGAAGTCGGCGAGTTCCAGGTCGACGATCTCGCTCTGATATTTGCCCAGGTCCTTGCGCAGCGCGATGTCGAGCGCGTTGACCGGGCCGTGGCCTTCAGCCACCGACATCTTCTCCTCGCCGTCGACCTCGACCTTCACGATCGCCTCGGAGACGGTCTTCAGGTTGCCGTTGGCGTCGAAGCGGCGCTCGACCATGCAGCGGAAGGAGGTGACGTTGAAGAATTGGGGCAGGCCGTGCAGCATCTTGCGCGCCAGCAGCTCGAACGAGGCGTCGGCGCCTTCATAGGCATAACCTTCGGCCTCGCGCTCCTTGACCACGGCGATCAGGGAGTCGAGCCGGTGATCGTCCTTCGGCACCTCGATGCCGCGCCGATTGAGCTCGGCCAGAAAATTGGCCTTGCCGCCCTGGTCGGAAACCATGACGCGGCGGCGGTTGCCGACGGCCTCGGGAGGGACGTGCTCATAGGTCGCCGGCTCCTTGGCCAAAGCGGAGGCATGGATGCCGGCCTTGGTGGCGAAGGCGGAGGAGCCGACATAGGGCGCCTGCGCTTCCGGGGCGCGGTTGAGCAACTCGTCGAAGGCGCGGGAGAGCCTGGATATTCCAGCCAGATCCTCAGCCGATACGCCTGTTTCGAAACGGCCGGAGAAGGCCGGCTTCAGCGAAAGCGTCGGGACGATGGTGATCAGGTTGGCATTGCCGCAGCGTTCGCCGATGCCGTTCAGCGTGCCCTGGATCTGGCGCACGCCGGCTTCGACCGCGGCGAGGGAATTCGCCACAGCCTGGCCGGTGTCGTCATGGGCATGGATGCCGAGGTGGCTGCCCGGGATGCCGGCTGCGACCACCTTCTCGATGATGGCGCGCACTTCGGAAGGCTGCGTCCCGCCATTGGTGTCGCACAGCACCACCCAGCGCGCGCCGGCATCGTAAGCGGTCCTGGCACAGGCCAATGCGTAGTCCGGATTGGCCTTGAAGCCGTCGAAGAAATGCTCGCAGTCGACCATCGCCTCCTTGCCGGCCGCGACAGCGGCTTCCACCGAGGTCTTGATCGACTCCAGGTTCTCCTCGTTAGTGCAGCCGAGCGCCACGCGCACATGGTAGTCCCAGCTCTTGGCAACGAAGCAGATGGCGTCCGATTTCGACTGCACAAGCGCGGCCAGCCCCGGATCGTTCGAAGCCGACACCCCTGCCCGCTTGGTCATGCCGAAGGCGACGAACTTCGCGCTTTCGGTCCGCTTCTTCTGGAAGAAGGCCGTATCGGTCGGGTTGGCGCCAGGATAGCCGCCCTCGACATAATCGATGCCGAACTTGTCGAGGAGTTTTGCGATCGCGATCTTGTCCTCGACGGAAAAGTCGATGCCCGGCGTCTGCTGGCCGTCGCGCAGCGTCGTGTCGAAGAGATAGAGGCGTTGCTTTGTCATGGCTGTAGCTCGAAAGGCCGCGATCCTTCGCGCGCCAATCTCCCCCCTTGTGGGGCAGATGGCCGCCAGGCCAGAGGGAGGCGCCGTAGAGCACAAAGCTGCATGGTTTATTTCCCCGCGAACCGATCCGTCGCCCGGATCAGCCGATCCAGAATCCCCGGCTCCGAATAAGCGTGGCCGGCGCCCTCGATGAGGTGGAAATCCGCCTTCGGCCAGGCCTTGTGCAGCGCCCAGGCGTATCTTGCCGGACAAGGCATGTCATAGCGACCATGGACGATGGTGCCGGGAATGTCCTTGAGCTTCCAGGCATCGCGCAAAAGCTGACCTTCCTCCAGCCAGCCGGCATGGACGAAATAGTGGTTCTCGATGCGCGCGAAGGCGACGGCGTAAGCGTCCTGGCCGAACGGGTCGCTGGTCTCGGGCTCGGGCAGCAGCGTGATCGTCTCGCCTTCCCAGATGCTCCACGCGCGGGCCGCCTCCACCTGGCGCGCGCGGTCGGAACCGACAAGCCGCTTGCGGTAAGCCGCCATCATGTCGCCGCGCTCCGCCTCAGGGATCGGCGCCAGGAAGCGCTCCCACTTGTCGGGGAACATCTCGGAGACGCCGAACTGATAATACCATTCGAGCTCGGCGCGGGTCAGCGTGTAGATGCCGCGCACGACCAGTTCGCTGACCCGTTCCGGATGCGTCTGCGAATAGGCGAGCGCCAGCGTCGAGCCCCAGGAGCCGCCGAAGACAAGCCACTTGTCGAAGCCCGCCATCTCACGCAGGCGCTCGATGTCGGCGACAAGGTGCCAAGTGGTGTTGGCTTCGAGCGAGGCGTTCGGCGTTGATTTGCCGCAGCCGCGCTGGTCGAACAGGATGACGTCGTAGAGCTTCGGGTCGAACAGGCGCCGATGTTTTGGCGAGATGGTGCCGCCCGGACCGCCATGCAGGAACACGGCGGGCTTGGCGCCCCGGGTGCCGCAGCGCTCCCAGTAGACGGTGTGGCCGTCGCCGACGTCGAGCATGCCGGAATCGAACGGCTCGATCTCCGGGTAGAGCGTGCGCAAGGAACTGCCCTGGATGGTCATAGTTTCAAGCCCTGCTGCGGCCAGTTGGCCGTCTCGTGGTCGGGATGCTGGAAGGAGATGATCTGCTCCTGCCGTCGATAATAGTCGGGGTCGTCATGCACCGGCGCGTCGAAGATCTTCTCCACCCAAGGCAGCCGCGCGGCATAGTTCACCTGGATCTGCGGCGCGAGGTCGGAGCGGTCGTCGAAGGCGCCGATGGCGATCTCCAGCCCGCCGGGCTGGCGATAGGTCAGCGGCGTGCCGCAGCGGGCGCAGAAGCCGCGATCGATATTGACCGAGGATTGGAAGTAGCTCGGCTCCTCGTGGGTCCATTCGACGCCGTCCCTGGGCACCGTCACCAGCGCGCCGAAGAAGGAGCCGAACTGCTTCTGGCACATGCGGCAATGGCAGATGGACGGGCGTCCGAGCTTGCCGTGCACGCGGAAGCGCACGGCACCGCACTGGCAGCCGCCGGTTCGAACTTCGTCGGTCATGGTCTTTCCTCCGGCGGCCATTGGTCGGTGTCGTGATCGGGATGCTGATAGGAGACGAGCTCGGCGAGATAAGGGGCTGAGGCGATATCGGCCATCGTGTCCTCTGACGGCAGTGTTGGGATGCCGTCGACATAAGGAAGTTTTGCCTCGACGCCCCACTGGATCGTCGGCGCGATGCCACTCGGATCGTCGAAGGCGGCGATCGCCAGCGCCACGCCGTCGGACGCCTCAAAGGTAAGCGGCGTGCCGCATTCGGGGCAGAAGCCGCGCAAGGCGGCGTTCGACGAGCGGAAGCGTTTCGGTTCGCCGCGCGTCCAGTCCAGCGTGGCGCCGCGTACCGAGACCAATGGCATATAGAAATTGCCGCTCGCCTTCTGGCACATGCGACAATGGCATACCGAGGCGTCGCCCAGCGCCCCCTCGACGCGGAAACGCACGGCGCCGCACTGGCAGCCGCCGGTGTAGATCGGCCGGTTGTCGAGGCTCATGGCGCGCTCCCGATCATGGACTGCTTCTGGGGCTCATTCCGGGTCATGGCAGACCGCCTCGACGTTGTTACCATCGGGATCGAGGACGAAGGCGCCGTAATAGTTGGGGTGATAGTGCGGGCGCAGGCCCGGACCGCCATTATCCCTGCCGCCGGCGGCAAGTGCCGCCGCATGGAAGGCATCGACCTCGGCACGGCTGCGCGCGGTGAAGGCGACATGCTGGGTTGATCTGGGCTTGTCCGTGCTGTCGCTCAGCCAGAACACCGGCCGGTCGCGGCCATAACCGCCGACTTTGGCGCCGCCGGTATATTCCTGCGGCACCATGTAAAGCAGCGAGGCGCCCAGCGGCGCCATCGCCTTGTCGTAGAAGGTCTTGGAAGCGTCGAAATCGGCAATGTTTATGCCGAGATGATCGATCATATGACGAGCTCCTCCGTTGGTGTCGCGGGCGCGACGGCCAGGCCGGCCACGATGACGATGTGCCGGCAGACATTGTCGATATCGCGGATCACGTCGTCGTTCCAGAAGCGCAAGCTGGTCCAGCCCAGCGCCTCCAAGAGGGGCGCGCCTCGCGCCAATCTCTCTATTTTAACGTTGCCGGCATCCACCCTCACCTTTTGATCTCCCAGGTCGTCACGCGTTGGCCGGTGGCGGGGTCGTTACCGTCCTTCAATTGCACGCCCTGCGCCAGCAGTTCGTCACGCACGCGATCGGCGTCAGCCCAGTTCCTGGCAGCGATCAGCGCGAGCCGATCCGCGATTGCCTTGGCGATCGCCGATTCATCCACCTTGGCGGCGCCGACGTCGAAGCCGAGGAAGGCCAGCGCCGCCTTTAAGGAAGCGGCGGCTTTCTCGCCGCCGGCATCGCTCGACTCGCCGGCAAGCTGCGTCAGCCGCTGGAAGGCGGTGTAGGTGGCGAGATCGTCCGAAAGCGCTTCCACCACCTCGGCCGGCAGTTCCTTCGCGGCCATGGGCGCCAGGTCGGCGGCGCGCTTCCACTTGCGCAGCGTGTTTTCCGCTTCTTCCAGCTTGCGCACGGAGAAGTCGATCGGCTCGCGATAATGCGTCATCAGCATCGCCAGCCTGAGCACCTCGCCCGGCCATTTCCTGCCGCCAAAGGTGTCCGTCTCCAGCAGTTCACGGATGGAGAAGAAATTGCCGAGGCTCTTCGACATCTTCTGGCCTTCGACCTGCAGGAAGCCGTTGTGCATCCACACATTGGCCATGACCTTGGTGCCATGGGCGCAGCGCGACTGGGCTATCTCGTTCTCATGATGCGGGAAGATCAGGTCCAGCCCGCCGCCATGGATGTCGAAGACCTCGCCGAGATAGGCGGCCGACATGGCCGAGCACTCGATGTGCCAGCCGGGCCGGCCCCTTCCCCACGGGCTCTCCCAGCCCGGCTCTTCAGGGCTCGACAATTTCCACAGCACGAAATCGCCAGGATTCTTCTTGTGCGCGTCGACCGCGATGCGGGCGCCCGCCTGCTGTTCGTCGAGATTGCGCTTCGACAATTCGCCGTAATCCGGCATCGAAGCGGTGTCGAACAGCACCTCGCCGCCGGCGACATAGGCGTGGCCGCGCGAGATCAGCTGCCCGATCAGCGACAGCATGTCGGCCTTGCCGTCGGCGCGGGGCGCGACGAACTCGGTCGCGCGCGGCTCGTAGGTCGGCGGCAGGCATCCGAGCGCAGCCACATCCTTGTGGTACTGGTCGGCGGTCTTCTCGGTGACCTTGCGGATCGCGTCGTTGAGCGAGAGCTTTCCGGCCGCGATCTCGCCGCCGAAATCGCGAAGCGCGCGCGCGTTGATCTTGTCGTCGACATCCGTGATGTTGCGCACATACGTGACGTGCGTTTCGCCGTAGAGATGGCGCAGCAGACGGAAAAGCACGTCGAAGACGATCGCCGGACGCGCATTGCCGATATGGGCAAAGTCGTAGACCGTCGGGCCGCAGACATACATGCGCACGTTTCGCGGATCGATCGGAAGGAAAGCTTCCTTCGTCCGCGTCAGCGTGTTGTAGAGGCTGAGGCCCTTCGATGCGTCAGACATGCGTGCCCTTCCGATCCCTTAGAACTTGGATGGAACCTTCCTTGCGCCGGGGCGCAAATCGGGCTCCAGCCTGCTGGCCGGGGCGTTTGTCCAATCTGGGGAAAGATGAGGCGAAAACGTCCGGACCAGCGCGAGGCTAGCCAATAATGCAAATGCCACAAATGGCGAAAGACGTTTTCATGGGCGGCTTTATCGCGCTGGCAGCTGTTGCCGTCAAGTCGCTCCACTCAGGAAAGATGTCGCTGCATCACAGGTAAAGAGGGCCCGAAACATTTTATTAAACATGTCGGCACAGTGATGAAACATTCGCCGGCTAGACGCATCGAACGTCACGATTTGGTCCGAATCGACCGGCAAACGCCGAACACGAAACCGTTACCAGGGAAGAGAACCATGGCTCGCAGCAAGCAGGAACAGAACCGACAAACGCAGCCCGCGCTGGCCAGCCAATACCGCGCGATCGGCCCGGCCGCAATTGTCGCGGCCCTCCTTCATACCGCGAAGAAGAAGAAGCCGGCGCAAAAGATCGTTTCGCCGCGCGCTGCCTGAAACGGCGCAACCGGCAGGGTCCCCGGCGATGGGGACGCCGGCGAAGAGGACGCCATGGCGTCCTGGAGATGAAGGTCCCAAAGCTGCCTTCCGAGGCAAGCAGCCTTCGCTAAAGTAAAGTCATCTGGTTTTCGTCCGCGCCAGGCTTCCGTCGCCTGGGCCTTTCAGCCTGTGGCGAAACGATGCCGCGCTCCTGGATTTCCGGCCCTGTGTTGGCGACCTTGTTGACAAGGTCGGAAATCGGGACAGCCTCGAAGAAGTCGGGCTCGGCTGGCTCGAGCAGATCGAGCACGTCACGCGGCTCCTGCGTGCGGCAATCGAGCCAGCGGCTGAAATCGCGTTCCTCGATCACCACCGGCATGCGGTCATGGATGTGGGCGATGGCGGCATTGGCCCGCGTCGTCAGGATCGCGCCGGTGTCCATCTCGGAGCCGCCCGGCTCGGCATAGGTCTCGATCAGCCCTGCGAAGGCGATCAACCCGCCTTGCTTCGGCCGGATCCAGTAAGGCTGGCCCTTGGCTCCGCCCGACTGCCGCCACTCGTAGAAGCCAGATGCCGGCACCAATGCGCGGCGATGGCGCATCGCGGTCTTGAACGACGCCTTTCCCAACACGCCTTCCGAGCGCGCGTTGATCAGCAGCGGGAATTCCCTGGTGTCCTTCACCCAGGCTGGGATCAGGCCCCAGCGCACCAGCATCGCCTGGCGGTCCGGCAGGTTCGAGCCGTGCTCCCGCTGCGGGCCGGCGAGCGCCATGAGCACCGGCTGCGTCGGCGCGATGTTGTAGCGCGCCGGAAAGTCCTCCAGTTCGGCAAGGCCGAGAAAGGCCGCGGTCTTGTCCGGCGTGGCGGTCAGGGCAAAGCGTCCGCACATGGATCTGGGCTCGTCAATCGATAGCTATGGAAAGTGGCGGTGGAACCGCTGCGCCGCAACGGCTAATAACCGGTCGGGCCGATCGGTCCACAACAGGCTGCGGGAAAACGGCGATCCATGGAACAGCGCAAGATCATACCGGCCGTCTCCGTCGCCGTCGTGCGCGGCGGCACCGTGCTTCTGGTCAAGCGCGGGCGGGCGCCATC
>Ga0315336_1006086_pt1 | contig 12647 bp, 13 predicted proteins | sample ASW5metaG_FD_204512 | JGI IMG/M metagenome (GOLD analysis project Ga0315336, IMG submission 204512) | Ammonia-oxidizing marine archaeal communities from Monterey Bay, California, United States - ASW #5 | ecosystem: Environmental > Aquatic > Marine > Intertidal zone | place: USA: California...
ACTAGGAGCCGAGCAATGGAAAAATTCACCAAACTCTCCGGCATCGCCGCGCCGCTCATGGAAGCCAACATCAACACCGATATCATCATCCCCATCAAACGTCTGGTCGGCACAGAACGCGACACCATGGGCGCGTTCGCCTTCGAGCCTTGGCGCTACCTGGAGGAAGGCGTTGAGAACCCGGACTTCGTCCTCAATCGAGAAGGGTACAAGGACGCGACCATCCTCATCGCCGGCCCCAACTTCGCCTGCGGGTCATCGCGCGAGGGCGCCGTCTGGGCCTTGCAGGGCCTCGGTATCAAGGCCGTCATCGCGCCCAGCTTCGGCGGTATCTTTTTCAACAACTGTTTCCAGTCGGGCATTCTGCCGATCATCTTAGCACCGGAGACCGTCGAGGATTTCGCCGACCGCGCCGGGCCGGATGCGGAATTCACCATTGATTTGGAGAACCTGACCATCACGCCGCCGAACGGCATGCCGGTTACTTTTGATGTCGAAGGGTTCCGCCGGACCGCCTTGCTGGAAGGTCTCGATGATGTCGGCATGACCATGAAACGCTTGGGTGAAATCGATGCCTTCCAGGAAGCGGACAAGGCGAAACGGCCGTGGATTTACGCCCCATGACGACGCGCCGGGACACCAAACGCCAGGGCGAGGAAATCTGGAAACAACTGGGTTTCACCGCCAGTGCCCCGGAACCGGAACTGGCGCCGGGCCTGAACGATCTGACCACGGAAATGGTTTTCGGCTCGGTCTGGACGCGGCCGGGTCTGAGTATCGAGGACCGCGTCCTGGCGACCCTCGCCGCTCTGACGTCGCGCCAGCACCTACCGCAGTTCGGCCGCTATGCCGGCGCGGCGCTGCACATCGGTATCCCGCCCCGAAGCATTCAGGAGGTTGCCATCCATTGTGGTATCTATGCGGGCTTTCCGGCGATCCTGAATTCACTCGCCGTCGCCCGGGAGGTCTTCGACGAGCGGGGGATCGATGTTCCCGACGCCGAAATTCCCGAGTTGGACGACGATACGTTGATGGCGGCCGGGGTCGATGTCATGAACGGATTGCATGGCGAACGGGCCGGCGCCGGTTATGCGGCGCCCGGCAATGCCGCCGCCGGGCTTTACGAGACGGCGGTGGCCTACGCCTACGGCGCCATCTGGAACCGCCCCGGCCTGAACCGTCGGCAACGCTTGATTTGCACGCTGGCGTCATTCACATCGCTCAATCTCTTGGGCCAGGTCGTGAAGTTTTCCCGGGCGGCTTTTGATACAGGGCTCAGCAAGACCGAAATCGTCGAAGCGATCAGCCAAACTGCACCCTATACGGGTTTCCCGCGAGCGCTCAATGCACTCGCCGCCGTCGACGAAGCTTTGGAGGCGTGATCGCAGAGAATTGGGGTGCCCGCTCCGAGCGATCTTCGCTAGGTTGTCAATGATATGCGGCTCGTGTCTGATAGGGTTGCGGAGAATTGTAATCCCGTCGATTGAGGGATTTCATGCGACGATCCGACGAGAAACCGCTTCAATGACGCGAAGGGGGGTGGCGGATGCAATCAGTTAGGGCGATAGCGATGTTTGTTCTGACCGTCTTCCTTTGGACGGGGGGTGCGACTGGTGCAGCGGAACGAACGTTTGATCACCTGATAAAATCGGCGGAGGCCGGCGGTCCCGGTGCTGTCCATAACCTGGGGGTCAAATACATGCGCGGCCTTGGTGTTCCACAAGACATCGGCCTGGCGGCTCGTTTATGGCAGCGCGCTGCCGAGCAAGGTTTCATTGAGTCGCAATACAATCTCGGGATTCTCCACGAGATCGGCGCTGCTGTGCCGCAGGATCATGCTATCGCCCGACGATGGTTTGAGAAAGCCGCCCACCAGGGCTATGCAAAGGCGCAATTGAAGATGGGCAATTATCTCCATCGAGGCCTCGCTGGTCCCGCCAATATTCATCGCGCTATCGGCTGGTACCGCAAAGCTGCAGCGCAAGGGGATTCAATCGCGCAATCCAATTTGTGGCATCATTTGCCGGATGTGCGAAGTTTCGTCAGACACTTCTGGTATAGATTTCGCACCTGGTTGACCGATGATGCGTAAGGATGACCGCAGGCCCTTGGCATTTGTGTCCGGAGCCGTTTTCATCATCATCTTTGTGATCGTCTATTATCACGATCCCTACCGGTTTTATCTCCTCAATTCAGATCCCGATCTGATCTACGCATACGAGGCGCTTCTCGTAAATGACGGGCAGCGCCAGGATCTGCATGACCACACCGCGTACCTGTATATTGTGCTGCTGTCGATGTGGATCGAGTTATGGGAATTTTTCGGGATAATTCCTGTCTCGAAGCTCTCAGATGTCCCCCCTATAGGTCATGCCGAGCCGGCTATTGCGGCGATCGTGTTTTCCGGACGCTGGTTGTCGGCGGTGTTGGCTGGAGTCCTCGCTGTCGTCATCTATTTGATCGCCAGAGCCGCTTCAGTCGGCCGCTTGATCGCGGGCGCCGGTGCCGTACTCGCCGTCTTGTCGGCGGGTGTTATTTACGGAGCCTTGATCATGCGGCCTGAGCTGCCGGCGATGATTTTTGCCTTGCTTTCGTTGCTATGCCTCATGACACCTCCGAATGTAACCACGTTTCAAAACTTCATACGCCCTTGCCTAGCGGCGTGTTTCGCCTGGGCCGCCATGATGACAAAGCTTCAGGTGGTTCCCATTCTGTTGGCTTTGCCCATCCTTGCCATCGTGTTCATGGAGAAACGCGATGAGCTCGGCATGCCTGCATGGACTGCCGGGCGGCGTTTGCTGGCGGGTTTGGCGATTGTTGGTGCCCTGGCGTTCAGTTTCCCAGCCGCTATCATGATTATTGGCCAAATCTACATCAGCGGTATGAGCGGGCTCTATCAGACAGTGATCGCCATTTATGTTGTCTTTGCCGCCAGCATCTACGGGTTGTTGGCAACCGGGTCATGTTGGCGAACGGTTTTTGGCTTGCTTTCGATCTTAGTCGGATTGGCGATCGCGCAATATGCGAATCTGATAACCGATGACGTCAAAAATACGTTCGCGATGGTTAATTTCATCGAGCACATGTCGGCTTTTGTCGATATGAAAGATCTGCGTACCGCGGACAAAGTGATTTTCGAGTCGTTCGTGCGGATCGGTAGTAACATTTCAGCCATTCTAGGGGCGGAATTCACGGATACTAGACGTTTCATTGTATTTCCATATCAGCCGCTTTTTTGGCTGGTCTCGGTTTCCTTGGCGGTCCTCATTCTGACCCAAAGGTTGCGGCCCGCATTCAGAGTCGGGGCCTTCTTTGCTCTGGCTTTGGCGATGGAGGCTTTTTGCGCGGTCCGCGGCTTCTCCACTAAGTGTTTTATCTTTGTCGAGCCCTGGCTGTTGCTCGCCGGCGTCTTGGCAGCGACCGAGTTCTTTGGAGACAATCCTCCATGGTTGGCGGAAAAACCCCGATTTGCTGCAGGCGTCCGCGTGGCGATTGTCGTGATCGCCGTGTTGTTGGCTGTCAATGCGGGCCGCGCGGCAATCGCCGAAAAAACCTGGCAACCACCGGTGACGGCTTGTGAACAGGCGCGCGGATACTTGAAACAACTGCCTGCCTACTTCGAAAAATACTGCCTGCTTGGAAACAAGCCGGAAATTCGAAAGTAACTGGTTTACATCAACAGTTCGCCACCGCCATTCCGGCACACTATAGTGATTGCTATGGAGGGTGCCGTGAACGCGCGTATTTCAATTTCCAAAGCGGCGAGATTGCTGAACATCAAGCGGTCCGATTTGCATGCCCGCCTCGCGGCGGCGGAGATCGAAACCTTTGAAGGCGAGGTCAATCTCGAACAGATCCGCTGCGTCGCCCCGGACTTGAAGCTCACCGATCAGCAAATTCTCGAGCGCGTGAAGATCCTCCGCAACGACGCCAGCAAGTCGGTCCGCGAGTACAGGCCGAGCGATATGGATACCCTGCGACGCGAGGTTCGGCGCTTGCAGACGGCGCTGACCATCGAGACGGAGATGGCGGTCCAATACCGTGATATCGTCGAGGACCTGGGCAAGAAGCTGGGCGACATGCAGACAGCCGATGACGAAGCGGAGCGCCGCGTCGCGCTGCAACTCTGTGACTGGCTGCGCGAAAAGGTGACGATGGGTTAGGTGGACGGCCGAGCCATCGCCGGGAACTAGGGATTGATCTGGACATGGAGGCACTGATGCCGGGCGGCACATTATTGCTAGGGTTTATCACCGCATCACTCGTCGTCCTGGTGATTCCGGGTCCGGGTGTTTTGTATGTGGTGGCACGCAGCGTCGGACAGGGGTATCGGGCTGGATTGGTGTCTGTGCTCGGTCTCTCGGTTGGCGCGCTCGTCCATGTTGGTGCCGCGGCCGGCGGGTTGTCTGCAATCCTTCTGACCTCGGCGACCGCCTTCGGCATCGTCAAGTTTCTGGGCGCCGGCTACTTGATCTATCTGGGACTCCGCACCTTGTTTGCGCGCCGTCCGGCGCCCGGTCCGCAAGCCGCGCCGCCGCTGCCCAGCCGCCGTCTGTTCATAGATGGTATTGTCGTCAGTGTCTTCAATCCGAAGATCGCCATGTTCTTTCTGGCTTTCCTGCCGCAGTTCGTCGATCCCGGCCAAGGGCCGGTCGCGGGTCAGGTGTTTCTGCTCGGGCTGTTGTATGTCGTCTTGGCGTTGCTCACCGATGGCGCCTATGCCCTGCTGGCCGGGCACATGGGGCGATGGGTCGGCGGACGGGTGATACAGGGCCCGCTACCCCGATATCTCTGCGGCGGTCTCTATCTGGGTCTCGGGCTCAATACCGCTTTGACCGGCCGACAGCATTAGGCCGGCGGCGTCTTTCAGGCCGCCCGATCCCAGCCCCACCAAGCACATAGTGCCTCACCCATCATCAGCGTTTTATCTTCCTCGCCGAGCCACGCGAGTTCTTCGGTGAACATCACCGCGCATTGCCGCCATGAGCACGGCATCTTGGTGATATCCGTACCCCAGAACATCCGACGAGGTCCGAAGGCATCATAGATTTGGCGGAGATAGGTGTGCATTCTGGGATATGGATAGGCCTCGCTGGAATATCCCGGCGCGCCGGTTGCCTTGACGGCGACATTGGGCAGTTTCGCCAGTTCCAACAATTCAGGCATATGGGTCATGGCGGCATCATCCTTGAGGGTCGTATTGCCGCCTTTGCCGCCGAGGTGATCTATGGTCAGGCGCAGCCCCGGGTGGCGGGCGGCGACATCGCCGAGGACGGCGAGGGAGTCCGTCGCCAACGCGGTGACGGGGACCCCGGCCGCTTCGACGGCGTCCCAATACCATTCCAACTCACCGTCGTGCAGTTGTTGACGCGCCGGATCCTTGAGGAACATGCATCTCAAGCCCAGCATGCCGGGCTGGTGCCGTAATTCGGCGATCAGCGGGGTTGAGTGTGCCTGATCGAAGGGCAAAGTCGCCATGATGGCAAAGCGTCCGGGGTAATCCCCGACAGCCCGCGCCGCCAGGTCGTCGGCGCCGGGATCCCAGCTCGGCGGGTGAATGACGGCGGCGTCAATGCCGCCTTCGTCCATGAGGCCGACGGCTTCCTCGGCGGTGAACGACGTCACTTGCCGATGCGCTTGATTGCTCGGCAGGCCGCTGCCCCAGAGATGAATTTGGGCATCGACGTATTGCATGCGCCTAGCCGGCCGCCGCGCTGACCAGCCCCAGAAACTCAGCCACCGAGGCCTGGTCCATCCAGCGCGCGACGACGACCAGATCGTTGTCCGGGTCGAGCCAGACGATCGATGTGCCGGCGCCGACGGCGCAGTAGGAGTTCTCCGACGCATCGGGCCATTCGCCATGGTCCGTGTTCAGCCACCAGAGATAGCCGTAGCCAGGCCGGATCGGGCAGGGCTGGCGGAGTTCGCGGGTCCAGCCGGCGGCCATGATCTGCTTGCCGTCCCACTGGCCTTCATTATGAACAAGGAGTCCCATGCGGGCATGGTCGTATGTGCAGATGTGGATGCCGCCGCCCCAGTGCGTGCCGCCGGGAACGGACTGCATTTGGGTGCCGCCGATGTCGACCCAGGCGTTATCGTAACCCATCCAGGTCCAGGTATCCGACCCGCCGATGGGGTCGAGGATGCGTGCCTTGGTGACCTCCGGCAGGGGTTTCTTGAAGACGTGCAGCAGACTCAAGGACAATAGATTGACGCGCACGTCATTGTATTCCCAATAGTTGCCGGGGGCCTGTAACTCCCTGAACTGACCCTTGCGGCTATTGTCCGTGCCGGCGCCGACCTGGCGGTTGCGGTCGATCATATCGGGGCGGTCGAACAGGGTGCCCTCCCATTCCGACGTCTGGTGCAGGAGATGCCGCCAGGTGATGGCGCCGTTATGATCACCGGTGAACAGATCGCCGGGCACATAGTCGGCGACGCGGTCGTCGACGTCACGGATCAGGCCTTCGTTGACGGCCAGGCCGGCGAGGATGGAGAGATAGCTTTTGGCGATGGAAAAGGTCATATCCGGCCGCGCCGGATCGCCCCACTCGGCGCAAATCTTGCCGCCCCGGATGATCAGGCCGTTCGGGCCGCCGCGCGGATGGATGGGGCCGAGGAGTTGATTGTAGGGCGGTTCTTCCAAATCCGTGAGCGTCGGGATGGAGCCGTCCCTTCCAATGTCGCGGGGCCACGATGTCTCGTGATCCTCGGCGAATTGTACGGCGGCGGCCAGTTTTTCGGCATCGAGGCCGGCTTCGTCGGTGGTGGCGCGATGCCATTCAGCGTTGTCGGCGCCGGGGAAGTAACTCATAGCTCTGTATCCTTGTGTTTTCGGCTCATCTGCGAAATGACTTTCAGTCGTGCGCGTTCAGCGCCATCGATGTGTTTGCGTGCTGTTGTTTCGGCCTTCGCCGCGTCGCGGCTTTTGATCGCCGCGAGAATTTCGCGGTGTTCGTCCTGGGCCGGGCCTTGGCGTTCACTAAGCGCATATGTCGTGCTTGGTAATAGCGCCATGGAATCGCGCAAGGCATTCAGAGCTTTCAGGAGATAGCGGTTATGGGCTGCGGCGTAAATACTTTGGTGAAAATGCCGGTTTAGTTCGGCCAGTTCATCGGTGGCAGTAACCGCGTCGGTCTGCTCGACGAGGTCTTCAAGCATGGCAATTTGCGAGTCCGCCGCATGCCGGGCGGCGAGGCCGGCGGCGGTCCCTTCCAAGACTTTCCGCATGGCATAAAGCTCGATCATCTGCTGTTGGTCCAGTTCGGCGACGACGACGCCGCGCCAGGGCTCGAACACTAACAATCCGTCTGCCTGCAAACGCCGGAAGGCCTCGCGCACCGGGGTGCGACTGACATCCAGCCATTTCGCCACTTCGGTCTCGCGGACCCGTTGCCCAGGCGCGAAGCGACCGGCCCGGATGGCGTCGCGGAGCTTTACGTGAACCAACTCGCCGCGTGATAGATTGGGCGCGTCTTCGGTGCCGTTCTCCTGATCCACTTTGCGTGGACGTTTCGCCATGTGCTAGCCCTTGCTTGCCATGCCGGCGGAGGTGCCGGCCAAACGCCCGAAGACGGCGCCGGACATGAGACCCGTGCCGCCGGGATAATTGAAATAGAAGATGCCGCCGACCAGTTCGCCGGCCGCGTACAAGCCGGGAATGGGGTCGTGGTCCGTGTCCAGCACCTGGCCCGAACCGGCGTCGATCCGCAGTCCGCCGAAGGTAAACGTGATCCCGCAGGTGACTTGATAGGCCTCGAAGGGCGGCTCGGTGATGGTGTTGGCCCAGTTGGTCTTGGGAATTTCCAGGCCCGGCGTGCTGCGCCCATCCTTAACCGTCGGATCGAAGGGCGTGTCGGTGTCGACGGCGGCGTTGTAGGCGGCCATTTCGGCCAGGAAGCCGTCCTTATCGACGCCTTCTAGCTTATCGGCCAAGCCTTCCAGCGTATCGGCGCTGACCTTGGTGACCTCGCGGATACGGTACTCGTCGCGCAGCAGGTTGAGGACTTTCGAGTCGAAGACCTGCCAGGCGAACTGCTGCGGTTGGTGCAGAATGACATGGCCGTATTTGGCATAGGTGTAGTTGCGGAAATCGGCGCCTTCGTCGACGAAGCGCTTGCCGGTGGCGTTGACCATGATGCCGAAGGGGTATGAATGCTTCTGGAAGTTGTCGCCGACGGCGAGGTCGCCGAACTCCGGTGCATTGCGGTCCCAGCCCACCGCATGCGCGCCCGACCAGTTGCCGTAAGGCGCCGCGCCGATGTCCAAGGCCATGCGGATGCCATCGCCGGTGTTGAAGCGCGATCCTCTGACTTTGGCCAAATCCCAACTCGGTCCCATGTAACGGGTCCGCCATTCGTGATTGGCTTCGAAACCGCCCGACGCGACGATGACGGCCTTGGCGCGGGCGTCGAAAATGCGGCCATTCTGTTTCACCTTGACGCCGCTGACCTCGAGGCCATCGTAGATCAGTTCCATGACCCGGGCGCCGTATTCAATCTTGATGCCGTTGTCCTTGGCGATTTCCGTTTCGCTGTCGACCAGGCCCGGCCCGCCGCCCCAATATTCGACGCAAAGCCCACCCCAGAACCGGAACTTGTTATCGATCTTGAAGGCTTGGCGGCCATAGCTGGGGACGAACCGCATGCCGCGCTGGCGCAACCATTTCATCGTATCCAAGCTGGTCGTCACCAGACGTTCGCAAAGCTCCGGGTCCGTGCGGTACTGGGTCAGGCGGAACATGTCGTCGTAGAATTCATCCTCCGTATAGGTGCCGAAATCCGTGTTGGCGATCTCTTCGTTCGTCAGGTCGGTCATAATTTCCCGTAGATCGTCCAGGCCTTCATGAGCGAACCTAACGGCGCCGGCCGTGAAGCGCGAGTTGCCGCCGTTCTCATCGAAGGGCGCGCGCTCGAACATGAGCACGCTGGCACCGTGTTCCTGGGCCGCCAGGGCAGCCGAGAACGCCGCGTTTCCGGCCCCGACAATAATGACATCCGCCGCCATATCACTCATGATGGACACTCGCTTTCGAAGATGAGGTTGTATCGATTGTGTGCAATTGTATACAAATTTTCACATGAATTGAGTGTTGTCAAATTGTCGCGCCGATAAGGCGCACACCCATATGAGGACCGAACCGATGATTGCCGCCAAACTTGCCGACTACGCAGCCGACCTGCGCGACGCCGAGATTTCCGCCGAGGTGCAACACGCGACCAAGCGCTGCCTGATCGATGGCCTTGCGGCGATGATCTGCGGTGCCGTCAGCGAGCCGGCGGTACTGATCACGGAAGCGCTCAGCGATGAACTGGACCATGGCAAGGCCCAAATCGTGCCGTCGGGACGGGCCGCACCGCTGCGCACGGCTTCGATGATCAACGGCGCCGCGGCGCATGCCATGGAAGTCGATGATATCTTCCGCGATGCCATCTATCACCCGGGACCGCCGGTGATCTCCGCCGCCCTGGCGGCCTGCCAAAGCCGGGGGTCGGACGGTATGGGCCTGCTGCGCGCGATCGTTGCCGGTTATGAAGTGTCGAACCGGGTCGGCAAGGCCATGCAGCCGGCGCATTATGATTACTGGCACACGACCGGCACCATCGGCACCATCGGCGCCGCCGCCGCGGTCTCGGTGGCACTGGGGCTAGGCGCCGGGCAGACCAAGCATGCGCTGGCCAATGCGGTGACCATGGCCGCGGCCCTGCAGCAGGCGTTTGCGTCCGACGCCATGGCGAAGCCCATCCACGCCGGTCACGCGGCGGAAGCCGGCGCCATGGCCGCGATGACGGCGGGCAAGGGGGTTAGCGGAGCGGACGGTATGTTCGAAGGGCCGCGCGGTTTCGGTCAGGCCATGAGCCGCGATGTCGATTGGGACGGCATGATCGAAAGCCTCTCCGATGGCTTCACCATCACCCGGATGACGCAGAAGAACCATACCTGCTGCGGTCATACTTTCGCCGCTATCGATTCCATGATCGAACTGGCCCGTGAGCATAATCTCACTCCGGATGATATCAAATCGATCCACATCGGCACCTACGTCAAGGGCGTCGAGATTTGCGGCAACAAGGATCCGCAAACGGTCTATGAGGCGAAATTCTGTCTGCCCTATGCCGTCGCCGTCGGTCTGGTCATAGGCCGGGCGCGTTTCAGCGCCTTCACCGAGGAAAAATTGCGCGACCCGCTGATCCGTTCGGTCATGGACCGGATTACTTTTGAGACCGACGCCGAGGCGGAAGCGGTGTTTCCGAACTTCCGCTCGGCGACGGTCAATGTCGAAACCTCGGACGGCCGGTCGCTTTCGCATCACTCGCCGACGCGCAAGGGCGATCCGGACAATCCGCTCAGCGACGCCGAATTGGAGGATAAATACCGGGAATTGGTGGAACCGGTGATCGGCGCGGATGCGGCAACGGCGCTGCTGGATGCGTGTTGGAATTTGGAGCAGCAGGACGATGTCGGCGGCCTGCCGTATCGAGCCGGCGCGGGGCTGGCGGCGGCGTCGTAAGTGAAAAATTTGCCGTCATGCGCGGGCTTGACCCGCGTATCCACGACTTTCTTCTCGCCGGTCAGTTCAGACTCTAAGAGGTGGATTGCCGGGTCAAGCCCGGCAATGACGAGGAGGGTTTAGGCCCGCCCCTTCTGCATGGGGTCGGCCGCCAGCGAGGCGCGGATATCATCCGGAATGGCGATGGTTTGCCGGCTCTCGGTCTCGAAGTAGATATTGACGCATTCGGCCGTGGCGACGCAGGCACCGTCCTTGAATAGGCCATAGCCGGTGGTCATGGATTTGGTGCCGAGCTTAAGGATGCGGGTGCCGACTTCGATGACACCGGGATAGTGGGCTTCCTTCAAATAATCGACGGCGATGCGGGCTAGGATGAAATTGATGCCGGGGTGCTTCTCTTCATCCAGCAGGCCGCCCAGGAATTCCACCCGGCCTGTTTCCACATAGGCGATGTAGGAACAGTTGTTGATATGGCCCAGATCGTCCTGGTCGGAAAACCGAATGGAGATGTCGGTGAAATAGGCGAAATTGCCGCGGTCCGCGAGGTCGATGGTACCGGGGCTTTGCGTATCGTTGGGCATGGTGGGCTCAGCGTCCTTTGAACTCGGGTTTGCGTTTTGCGGCGAAGGCTTTCTGGCCTTCGATATAATCTTCGCTGGCGTCGCATGCGGCGACGACGGAATCGCCGAGCGCGTGGTCGCGTTGGGCCGCCTCTTTCATGGTCTCGCCGACGATTACTTTCGCCGCCTTCACCGACAGCGGTGCGTTGGCGGCGATCTCGGCAGCGTATTCGTCAACCGTTGTGTCCAGTTCATCTGCCGGAACGATCCGGTTGACCAGCCCCCAACGGAGCGCATCGGTGGCGGGGAAGCGCCGGCCGGTGAACAGGATCTCCTTGGCCACCTTGGCCGAGACGTTCTCGGTCAGTAAAAGTAGGTCATCGAGCTTATAGCCGAGCCCCAATTTCGCCGGCGTCACGCCGAAGCTGGCGTCCGCCGACGCGATCTGGATATCGCAAAGTTGCGCCAATTCCAGCCCGCCACCGATGCAAAAGCCCTCGATGCGCGCGATGGTCGGCTTTTGGATGTGTTTGAGCGCCTTGTAGGCCCGTTGGGTGACGGCGTGATAGGCGGCGACACCTGCCGCGTCGGCCCGGAGCGTCGCGAACTCGGAAATATCATTGCCGGCGCAGAAACACTTGTCGCCGGCGCCTCGGACGATGATGACGCGGACGTCGAGGTTGTCGGCCCAGGCTTCGAACACATCGCCCATGCGCCGCCACATGTCCAGCGACATGCAGTTCCGGCGGGCTTCATTATTGATCATATAGCGGCCGATATGACCGTCGACCTCGGCGAGAATTTTGTCGTTGGTGGCGCTCACGGTGATGTTCTCCCCAAGGTCTTCCCCAAGGTCTTCCCTGGCGGGAATTTAGCGGGTGTCGGGAGGAATGCAAGGCGCAGATGAATCGCACTAAAAGCGGCAGCATGCTGGTTGTGCACTGCACAATTGCTTGCTGCACTGCACAATAGATGGTATTCTGCCACATCAACGATTCGGCGTCCCGCCAATCCTTGTAGCACGTGGGCCGCCTTCAACAAAGAAGGGATTTGGGCCGTGAAAATTAAAGATAAAGTTGCCGTTATCACCGGTGCATCGGGCGGCATAGGCCGCGCAATTTGTCAGGAACTCGTTGACCGCGGTGCGGCGCACGTCGCCATGGTCGATCTCGACGACACCGTCGTCGACGTCGTCGGCGAAATCAATAAGGGCGCTGGCCGCGCCGCCGCCAAGGCCTATCAGGGCAACACCACGGATACGGACTTCCGTACCGGTGTTTTCGATGAAATCTGCGCTGCGTACGGTCAGGTCAACATTTGCGTGCCGGCCGCCGGCATTGTCCGCGACTCCTTGGCCGTGAAGATGAACAAGGTGACCGGCAAGGCCTCCATCTATCCCGAGGAAACCTTTCGTCTGGTCACCGAGGTGAATTACATCGCGCCCATCTACTGGGCCATGGAAATGATCGCCCGGGTGGTCGAGAGCCGGTCGAAACGCGGTCTCAAGAAATGGCTCCCGGTGGAAGATATGGAAGGCGCCATCGTCTTCATCGGCTCGGTCGCCTCGCAGGGCAACA
>Ga0315336_1006087_pt1 | contig 12645 bp, 10 predicted proteins | sample ASW5metaG_FD_204512 | JGI IMG/M metagenome (GOLD analysis project Ga0315336, IMG submission 204512) | Ammonia-oxidizing marine archaeal communities from Monterey Bay, California, United States - ASW #5 | ecosystem: Environmental > Aquatic > Marine > Intertidal zone | place: USA: California...
CAGCCGTAGAGCCAGTCGCCGATGGGCCCGAAGAACTCCGGGTCGATGGGCTCGCGTCGTTCGATGGTGAGGTAGCTGATGCAGCGCGAAGCATCGACGTGGTAGGGCGTAATGGCGTCGGTCGGGCAGGCGTCGATGCAGCGGGTGCAGGAGCCGCAGTGGTCGGTGACGGGTTTCTGTGCTTCCGGGGTCGCCAGTTCGAGCGTGGTCGCGACACCACCGAGGAGCATGTAGGAGCCGAGGCGGGGATGGATAACGAGGGTGTGCTTGCCCGTCCAGCCGAGCGAGGCGCGGGCGGCCAGCTCACGCTCGGGGACCGGGGCGGTATCGACGAACGCCCGAAATGAGGCGCCCGGGAACAGCTCCGTCGCTCGGTCGCAGAGCGTGTGCAGGCGCTTCTTCATCACCTTGTGGTAGTCGCGCCCGCGGGCGTAGCGGGCGATACGTCCACGATCTGGGGCGGCCTCGGGGTCGGGCGGGTCGTTGCGGGTCGCGTATTGGTCGGCGACCATGAGGAAGCTGCGCGCTCCTGGCATAAGGGCCGCGGGGTCGGTGCGGATGTCGTTGTTCCGCTCGAGGTAGGCCATCGAGCCCTGGCGACCGGCGTCGAGCCAGCTCTTCAGTTGGGGCGCGAAGGCGCTCGGGGATGCGTCGCAGACGCCGACGCGCGCAAACGCGAGCGATCGCGCGAGGCTGATCAGCTGATCGGCTCGCTCGGCGGCGCTGTCGTCGGGCTTGCTGGTCATGTCGCTCGGCGCCCGGGCTCAGTGGGTCTGGGCGGTCGCGGGGCTTGGGGCGGCGGCGCCCATCCAGCGGTAGATTTTCTCGCAGGCGTCGGTGAGCTGGTCGGTCGGCTCGCCGAGTTCGCGGAGCCAGAGGCGGGGCCACTCGTAGACGAGCCAGCCGGGGAAGCGTGAGCAGGCAAGTTCGGAGACGAGGCGCTCGGCGTCGAGGTCACCCTCGCCAAGAGGGACGGGTGTGGCGTCGTGGTAGTCAGAGAGCTTGACGGACCAGAGGCGGGCGCCGAGGAGGCGGGCGCCCTCGACGGGGTCCTCGCCGTGGGTCTTGGCAACGGCGGGGTTGTAGGCGGCGTAGAGCAGCGGGCTGTTGGCGCGTTCGATGATCTCGCCGAGGTCCTCGGCGAGCGGGAAGGATCCGGCGTTCTCGAGGATCAGCTTGACGCCGGTGTTGCGGCAGGTGGTCAGGGCCGACTGCAGGCGCCCGAGCACGCGCTTGATGCCCTGCTCGCGCTTCTCGCTCGGCGAAAGCTCGAAGGCGAAGACGCGCACGGCGCCGATCTCACACTGGGCGGCGACTTCGACGAGCGACTTCGTCTCTCGGACCGGGCGCTCTGTATCGGTGATCGCGTGTCCGAGGACCGGGGGCCAGACGGGCTTGTCGTAGCGGATCGAGCTGGCGAGGCAGAGCGGTGTGACGCCGGCGTCCTCGAAGAGGTCGCGAATCTTGGCGGGTCCGGTCTTGCACGGGTCGCAGGCGAGGTCGGTCGAGGCGTGCCCGAAGGTGCGCAGCTCGACACCCTGGTAGCCCGCATGCCCGGCGAACTCGGCGACATCCTCGAGCGTCCACTCTGGGCAGGCGACGGTTGAGAATGCGGGCTTCATCCTGGCTCCTGGGCTCGATCGCGGGTCGTCGGACGGGCGAGCGCCGTCCGAGGGGCATCGTATCGCCCTTGGGCGCGTTCGGGCGGGTCGCTCTCGCTCTAGCGGACGCTCGGCACGCTCAGGCCGGCCCGGAGCATGTCCCGGTGGGTGTCTCGACTCGCCCAGGCAAGGAGGCGGTTGTCGAGGGGGCCCTCGACGAGGCCATCGCTGAAGCCGATGTCGGCGATCATGCGACGCAGCGCCAGGGCGCTTGGCAGGAACCAGTTCCAGCCGGAGCGGTTCATCTCGGCCTGGCTGCCTGTGTAGAAAACTCCGGCGCCCTCATAGGCACAGGTCGAGGCGTCGGTCTCGATCCCTGCGGTCTCGATGAGGCAGGTCCCGCCGTCGCGGAGGGCGTTGAAGCAGTGGCGGAGAGCGAGGACGGGATCGGTGAGGTGGTAGATCACGCCGGCGAAGAGGACGTAGTCGTAGGCGTCCTGGTGCTCGCTGGAGGTCAGTTCGTAGAGCGACATGGGCAGGACGCGGATCTGGTCCTGGAGGCCGAAGGCGTTGGCGAGATCCTGGGCGCAGGTCGCGTACTTGCGGACCTCTTCGAGCGCGACCACCTCGGCGCCCATGGCCGCGAGCGCGAGGCAGGTCCCGCCGGTCCAGCAGCCGATGTCGAGGACGCGTTTGCCGGACAGGTCCATGGGGAGTGCGCTGAGCCGGTCGATGAAGCCGGCGAGGAGTTCGAGGTGGCGCTCGCCCATCTGGCCTTCGAGCTGGAAGGCGCCGAAATCGTGGTCGTGCCCGAACCGGAACTTGATGGAGAGGTCACGCTGGCGGGCGGGGTCGTCGTAGCCCTCGACCTCGCTGTCAACCGTGCCCAGGCGACCCTTGAGGCTTGCCTCGAGGTCTGCGGGGGTGATCCCCACGAGGTGGTCGGTGGTGTAACGGCGCATGAGCCCGCGGAGGGCGTCGAGAGCGGGCAGGTGGTCGGCGCCGGCGCTGTCGGGTCTGGCGGTGTCGAGGGTCATGCGGGCGAGTTTAGACGGGCGATCCCTCGGGGGGCGGGGGCGCGTAGCATCGGAACATGAGCGCACGAGAGCTGGAACCGGGCATCCATACCGAACTTGGGCAGTCGACGACGTACGCCGGGTACCTGGACCTGGAGCGGCTGCTCAAGGCCCAGCACGTCCGGTCGGATCACCACGACGAGCTGCTGTTCATCATCCAGCACCAGACGAGTGAGCTGTGGATGAAGCTGGTGATCCACGAGCTGGCGGGGGCGATCGAGCACATCCGGGCCGACGACCTCGGCTCGAGCTTCAAGATCCTGGCACGGGTCAAGCACATCCAGCACCAGCTGCTCAGCCAGTGGGACGTGCTGGCGACGCTGACTCCGACGGACTACGTCAAGTTTCGCCACGTGCTGGGGACGGGCTCGGGGTTCCAGAGCCCCCAGTACCGCGAGATCGAGTTCATGCTGGGCAACAAGGACCGGGCGATGCTGCGGGTCCACGCGCACGATGCGCCCGCGACCGAGGCGCTGACCAAGGCTCTCGAGGCGCCGAGCCTGTACGACGAGTTCTTGCGGCACCTCGACCGGCGCGGCATGGCGATCCCGCGGGAGATTCTGGATCGCGACGTGACCGTGGCCCACGAGGCGCATGCGGGCATCGTCGAGGTCTTCAAGCACATCTACGAGAACACGGGCGAGCTCTGGGAGGCGTACGAGATGTGCGAGAAGCTCATCGACGTCGGCGAGCAGTTCTCGCTGTGGCGTTTCCGCCACATGAAGGTCGTCGCACGCGTGATCGGGTTCAAGACGGGCACGGGCGGGTCATCGGGCGTGCCGTTCCTGCGGAAGATGATCGATCACGTGTTCTTCCCGGAGCTGTGGGACGTGCGGACGCACCTGTAGGCTTGCGGCGCGCTTCTCGGACCCGGACAGGGCTACGAGTCGAGGAGTGGGAAGGTGATGGTGAAGTCGGTCCCGGCTCCGGGTTCGGAGTGGAGATCGATCCGCCCGCCCATGGCCTCGATGATGCGCCTGGCGGTCGGGAGACCGAGGCCGGTGCCTGCGGCTTTCGTGGTGACGTAGGGCCTGAAAATGGCGTCGCGTTTGTCCTCGGGGATGCCCGGGCCGGTGTCGATGACGTGGAGGCGGGCCACGGGAATGCGGTCGGTATCGACGCCCTGCTCGGTTCGCAGGATCAACTCGCGCTCCCGCTCGGACTCGTCGGCGCCCATCGCCTGGGTCGCGTTGAGCATGAGGTTCAGCACGGCCTGCTTGAGGTGCGGCGTGTCGATCTGGCAGCGCAGCGGCGTCTTGGCGAGATCGTCGCGGAGACGCACGCCCTGGGCGTTGGCCTGGGGGAGATAGAAGTCCACGAGCTCGTCTGTGACGCGGTTGAGGTCGGCGGGCGCCGCGTCGATGCGCAGCTCACCGGCGAACTCGAGGAAGTCCTCGAGAATGCCGCGGAGGCGCTCGACCTCTCGCGAGAGCGACTCGGCCCGGCGCGAGAGCGAGCGTTTCTCTTCTTCGGGCGCCTCGAGGTCTTCGACACCCTCGCCGACGAGCTGGGCGTTGAGAGCGATGGTCGAGAGCGGGTTGCGGATCTCGTGGGCGAGGCCTCGGGTCATGGAGCCGAGTTCGGCGAGGCGCTCGGCGGTGCGGGCTCTTCGCTCGGCGGCCCTGGCGCGGGCGACCGATCGGCCGATGACCCAGCGCGAGGCGACAAGAGCGACAATGACGCCGGCGATCGCTCCTAGCACGAACGCGAGCGCAGTCATCAGGCCCGGGCTCCGTCAGCTTTCACCGTCGTGGCGACCTCGAGTAGGAGCGTTTGGGCACCACGACCTCCGGGTCTTCCTCGGAGCGGACGATCCTGGTGGCACGCCAGCCCTTCTCGCTCTGCTCTGCGTCGTAGTTAACGTGAGAGCCGTCCTTGAGGGCGCGGAAGCCGTCGCCCTCGATGACGGTGTAGTGAGCGAAAATATCCTGGCCCTCGGGTCCGACGATGAACCCGAAACCCTTTCGTGGATCGAACCACTTAACAACGCCCTCGATGCCCTCGATGCGTTTGAGCGGTTGTTCAGCCATGAGCAACTTCCCCGCCTGAGGCACGCCCACGGCGTGGACGAGCGGTCCCCCCCGGGCTCAACCGACGCGGAGCGCCGACGCCCGAACCGCAGTGCCACGAGCATGTCATCCGAAAGCCACCCGCATGCTCGGCACGCATACAGAGCATCCGAGGGCCCCCGGTCGGTCACGGACACTGCAGGTTACCAGACCTGGCCCATCAGTCAAACCCCCCACGAAAGCACAGGGAAACCCCCGATGGGGTTTCCCTGCACGCTCTGGCGTTTGTTGTGGACTCAGACGAGTCGGGAGAGACCTTGGATCAGGCCCTACTCGGCGCCGGCGGCGGCCGTTTCCTCGGTCGCCCCGTCGTTCTTTGCGGCCTCGTCCAGGATGGCGGCCTTGCGGCTGAGCTTGATCCGTCCCTGGTCGTCAACGTTGATGACCTTGACGCGGATGACGTCGCCGATCTTGACGACATCGGAGACCTTCTCGACGTAGCCGTCGGCGAGCTCGGAGATGTGGCACATGCCGTCGGTGCCGGGGATGAGCTCGATGAAGGCGCCGAAGTCCTTGGTCGAGACGACCTTGCCCTCGTAGATGGTGCCGGGCTTGACCTCTTCGCAGAGGGCCGAGATCTCGGCGTGGGCGGACTCGATGCCGGAGGCGTCGGGGGAGGAGACGATGACGGTGCCGTCGTCCTCGACGTCGATCCCGACGCCGTACTTGTCCTGGAGGGCGCGGATGGTCTTGCCGCCGGGCCCGATGAGCTTGCCGATCTTGTCGGGATCGATCTTGATGGTCACGAGGCGCGGGGCGTACTCAGAGATCTTGGCGCGGGGCTCGGCGATGACGCTCTCCATCTGATCGATGATGTTGAGTCGTCCCTCCTTGGCCTGCTGGAAGACCACGTTGACCTGCTCGAGGCTGACGCCCCGGGCCTTGAGGTCGAGCTGGATGCCGGTGATGCCCTCGCGGGTTCCGGAGACCTTGAAGTCCATGTCGCCGAAGAAGTCTTCCTCACCGATGATGTCGGTGACGAACGTCTCGGAGCCGCCGTCCTCATCGGTGAAGCAGCCGATCGAGATGCCCGCGCAGGTGGCGCGGATGGGCACGCCTGCATCCATGAGGGCGAGGCAGCCGCCGCAGACCGAGGCCATGGACGACGAGCCATTGGACTCGGTGATGTCGGAGACGATGCGGATGGTGTAGGGGAACTCGTCGGGGGTGGGCAGGATGCCGAGGAGGGAGCGCTCGGCGAGGGCGCCGTGGCCGACCTCGCGGCGTCCCGGGCCCATGATGCGGCGGGCTTCGCCGACGCAGAAGGGGGGGAAGTTGTAGTGGAGGTAGAACTTCTTGGAGTACTCCGGAAGGAGGCCGTCAACGATCTGCTCGGCCTTGCCGGTGCCGAGGGTGCAGGAGACGAGGCTCTGGGTCTCGCCGCGCTGGAAGAAGGCGGAGCCGTGGGTTCGGTCGAACATGCCGACGTGCATCTCGAGGGAGCGGATCTCGTTGTAGCCGCGCCCGTCGGCCCGCTTGCCGGACTCGATGATTAGCTTGCGGGTGATCTTCTTCTCGAGGGTGCGGTAGGCCTCGGAGGCGTGGGAGCGCCGGGCGGAGGACTCGTTGGCGGCGCCGGGCGTGGTGTCGTCCTTGATCGAGTAGTGGTTCTCGAGGAGGGCTTTCTTGATCTCGCGGACCTTGTCGCCTCGCTCGTGCTTGCCCTTGAGCTGGCGGGCGGCGGTGAGGTCGGCCTCGCACACGCTCTTGACGTGGGCCATGATGTCTTCGGGGACGATGTTGAGGTTGTCGCCGAGACGCTTCTCGACGCCGCACATGCCGACGAGTTCGTCGATGATCCCGAGGAGCTTCTTGATCTCTTCGTAGCCGAAGGCGATGGCGTCGAGGACGCCCTGCTCGTCAACCTCGGCGGCCCCGACCTCGATCATGTTGATGCCGTCCTTGTGCCCGGTAAGCACGAGGTCGATATCCGAGTAGTCGAGCTGAGTGACGGTCGGGTTGATGACGTGCTCGATGCCGTCATCGGTGTGGATGCGGGCGACGCGGACGGTCGCGGTCGGGCCGGCGAAGGGCGCATCGGAGATGGCGAGTGCGGCGCTCGCTGCGGTGCCGGCGATCACGTCGGCGTCGTTCTCGCCGTCGTGGCTCATGACCCAGCACTGGATCTGGACCTCGTCGATGAAGCCTTCGGGGAAGAGCGGACGGATCGGGCGATCGATCATCCGCATGGTGAGGACTTCCTTCTCGTTGGGCGGCCCCTCGCGCTTGCGGAAACCTCCGGGGAACTTGCCGGAGGCGCTGGTCCGCTCGCGGTAGTCGACCTGCATGGGGAAGAAGTCGAGCCCGGGGCGGGGGTCGGCGCGGACGACGGTGGCGAGGACGGTGGTCTCACCGTGGGAGACGAGGACGGCGGAGGTGGCGAGTTTGGCGATGGTGCCGGTCTCGATGGAGAACTTGCGGCCGCCGAGTTCGGTCTCGACCCTGTGCGCGGATTTGAACGTGGAGTCTGTCATCGGATTTCAACCCTTCAGGAGCGGGGTACGACCGGGCCTTGGGCGCCGATCCCCGGATGGAGCCCCGGCGAGCGCGGTCATAAACGTCCGTGTCCGTCGCGTGCTGGGGCCAGAATGTCCATCGGGCTGCTCATCCGGCTGAGGGGCAGAAGGCGCGGAGCGCGGATCTGATCGATCAACGCCCGGCGCCCACTGCCGCTCGGTTGAACACCCGAAACAAAGAACCCGCTGACGCGTTGACGCCAGCGGGTTGTATTCGATTACTTGCGGAGTCCGAGCGCCTTGATGGTCGCCAGGTACTTCGGCCGGTCCTTCTTCTGCAGGTAGCGGAGCAGGCGGTTGCGCTTGCTGACGAGCATGACGAGCCCGCGTCGGGAGTGCGTGTCCAGCTTGTTCTCGCGCATGTGCGTGGCGATCTGCTGGATCCGACGGGTCAGCAGCGCGATCTGCACCTCAGGCGAACCGGTGTCGCCCTCTTTGCGGGCAAACTCGGCAACGGTCTGTGATTTGATTTCGGTGTCGAGAGGCATATTCCTGATCCACTCCTCGTCGAGCCGCAGCGTGAACCGCGGCAAGCGTGTTCGGGTCATAGACGGTCCAGTGACCGTGCAGGAACGGTAGGCCTGGGGGTACGGTTGATCAATCCCATTCTGCCCCCTGACGGGCCTGAGAGGCGGGATTGACCCGCTCGCGGGGGGCGGTGGATGATTATGATCCGCGCATGAGCAAGACCCAAGCCGGCCTGAGCGTTTCTTCGCGAGTTGCCTCTCTGAAGCCCTCGGTCACGGTCGCGTTCACGAACCGTGCGAAGGCGATGAAGAAAGCGGGCCAGGACGTTCTGATCTTCGCCGCGGGTGAGCCGGACTTCGACACCCCGGACGTCATCAAGCAGTCCGCGATCGATGCCCTCAAGGCTGGTCAGACCAAGTACGTCCCGACACTGGGCGACCTGGAGACCCGGGGCGCCATCGCCAAGAAGCTCACGGACGAGAACGGGATCCCCGGGCTGACCGCGGAGCACGTGGCGATCGGGGCGGGCGGCAAGCACGTGCTCTACGGCGTGATGCAGTGCCTGCTGGCCTTTCCAGCGCCCGGCGAGGCGGCGCCCGAGGTCATCATCCCAACCCCGGCGTGGGTGAGCTATGCGCCGATCGCCAGGCTCTCGGGCGGGAGCGTTGTCGAGGTGGTGGCGACGGGCGACTGCGACTTCAAGATGACGCCCGAGCAGCTGCGCGGGGCGATCACGCCGAACAGCCGGGTGCTGGTGCTCAACTCGCCGAGCAACCCGTGCGGGACGATGTACTCGCCGGATGAGCTGCGGGCGCTCGCGGCGGTGGTCGCGGAGGCGGCGGAGACGACCGCGCCCGGGCTCGTGGTGCTCTCCGACGAGATCTACGAGAAGATCGTCTACGGCGGGATCGAGCACTTCTCGATCGGGAGCGTGACTGAGATCGCCGAGCGGACGTTCACGCTCAACGGGCTGAGCAAGGCCTATGCGATGACTGGGTGGCGGATCGGTTACGGGGCGATGCCGGGCGAGTTCGGCAAGACGCTGATCAGGGCGATCGGCACGCTGCAAGGGCAGATGACGACAAACATCACGTCGTTCAACTACCCGGCGATCAGGACGGCGCTCACGGAATGCGCCGACGACGTCGAAACGATGCGTCAGGCGTTTGCGGAGCGGGCAGTGCTGATGCACCGGCGTCTCTCGACCATCCCGGGCGTCTCTTGTCCCAGGCCGACCGGGGCGTTCTATGTCTTCCCTGACATCTCGGGCCTGTTCGGCGCCACGTCGCCCGGTGGGCGGTCGATCGGCTCTGCGAGCGACTTGTGCGAGGCGCTGCTCGAGGAGGAACTGCTCGCGTTCGTGCCCGGCGAGGACTTCGGCGGGTGCGGGCCGAAGCACGTGCGGATTTCGTTCGCGTGCTCTGAAGATCAGATCAATACGGGCATGGACCGGTTCGCGGCGTTTGTCCAGAAGCTGAGCGTCTGATCGTGGGCGGGCGCCCGTGATACTGTTGGCGTGATGCCCCCTCCCAAGCTCAATCCGGCGCAGCTCAGGCAGGCGGCCGCCCAGGCGATGCAGCTGATGCGCGCTGGTCAGCTGGACGAGGCCGCGGCGTTGAGTGAGCGGGCAATTGGCTCCGACCCAAAGAACGTGACTCTGCTGCTGATCCACGGGGCGGCGCTGACCCGGGCGGGCAAGCCCGAGCGGGCGCGGGAGTCGATCGGGCGGGCAGTTGCGCTCGAACCGAATCGCCCGCAGGGGCGCCTTGAGCTGGGCATGGCGCTGCAGGCGGAGAACCGGCTGGACGAGGCGGGCGAATCGTTCGAGAGGGCGCTCGCGCTCGCGCCCGAGTCGGACGATGTGCTGGCGGCGGTCGCGAACCACAGACGCCTGCGCGGCGATCACGAGGGTGCGATGGGCGTTATCGAGGGACGCGTGCTCGGCGGCGAAGCGAACTCCGCGTGCGTGCAGCTCTTCGCGGAGCTGGCCAAGCGGCTCGGGCGCGCGATCGACGGGATCGACGCGGTGCAGAAGCACCTGGCGGGCGAGAGCGTCTGGGCGTTCTACGTGCGCCGCCTCACCTGGGCGCTCGCGGAGCTGCTCGACAGTGAGGGGCGGTACGACGAGGCGTTCGACTGCTATCGGCGCGTTAACGAGACGGACAAGCCCGCGTGGGACGCGGACGCGTTCAGCGCGGCGGTCGATCGGATGATCGAGCAGTGGACGCCCGAGGCGTTCTCAACGCTCGCGTCCGGGGGTGTGAAAGGCGATCTGCCGGTGTTTGTGTTCGGCATGCCCCGGTCGGGGACGACGCTCGTCGAGCAGATCATCGCAAGCCACCCGGAGGCGTGCGGAGGGGGCGAGATCGGGCTCGCGGCGAAACTCGCGGTCCAGCTCCGAGCGGATCAGCGCCCATTCGCGCTCGTTGAGGACCCGGCGACCATCGGTCGGTCGCGCCTGGGCCGGTTCGGGCGTGGGGTGATCAAGCAGCTCGGGGCGCTCGACAAATCGGCGAGTCGTGTAACGGACAAGCAGCCCGAGTCCCTCCTGCACCTCGGGATGATCCGCGCGGCGCTGCCCGGGGCGACGCTGGTGCACTGCGTTCGCGACCCCCTCGACACGTGCCTCTCGTGCTACTTCCAGGACTTCCGGGATATCCACGGCATGGCCTGGGCGCGCGACCAGGCGTGGCTCGGGCGGTATTACAACGACTCCCGGCGGGCGCTGGATCACTGGACGAGAGCGCTCGAGATCGAGGTGCACACTGTCCGGTACGAGGACATGGTCGCGGACCAGGCGGGCGTATCTCGGCGCCTGCTCGGGGCGATCGGGCTTGAGTGGGACGACGCGTGTGAGCGGTTCTACGAGAAGAAGCGGAGCGTGCGGACCGCGAGCGAGTACCAGGTGGACCAGCCGATTTACACGCGATCGGTGCGGCGGCACGAGCGGTACGCGGAGCATCTCGGCATGCTGCGGGAGACGCTCGCGGAAACGTCGTCTTGACGGCGGGCACAGAACAGGGTCGCGGTCGCGGGTGGGTCGATCGATGTCTGTCGGTCTCGGGCGTGGTGTATGCGGTGCTGTCGGTGACGCCGCTGGCTCTGCTGCTTGTGAAGTCCGGCGGGTCGCTCTGTGAGCGGGCGAGTGCCGTGGAGGTGGTCGAGTACGAGGGCGAGCGGTTGTGCGCCCGCGTCATTTGACAGGCGAGTCGTCGGCGGCATCGAGAGCCGCCTGATCGGCGTTGTCGGTCTCGGCCCGGAGCTCGAGTTCGATGTCGGCGCCGGTCTCGCTCTGGCGGACGCCGATGCGCTGGTCGCGGATGAGCGTGAGCATGGCGAGGAAGAGGCCGATCATCTCGGCGCGGGTGCGTCCGTCGAGGACGCGCTTGAGGCTGAGGCGGGGGGCGCCGTCGTGCATCGTGCCGTCGCGCCCGAGGCGGTCGAGCAGGTCCTCGGCGTGCAGTTCGATGGGCGTGTCGTCGGAGACGACCTCGTGCTCGCCGAGGCGTTCGAAGTTGACTGACGAGACGATCTCCTGGAACGCCTCGAGCAGATCGCTCAGGCCCAGGTCTTCCATGTCGATCTCGCCAAGCTCTTCCGCGGCGTCACGGATGAGCTGCTCGTCGGACGCGGCTGGGACGACCGGGGCGCGCTGGGCCCATTCGAGCCTGCGGTGGTCGAGCGAGTCCGCGGCGTCGCGGTACTTCTTGTAGTCCAGAAGCTGGCGGACGAGTTCGGCTCGCGGGTCCGTGCGGTCGGCGCTCGGGCGCTCTCCCGTGTCCTCGGGGACGGCGCCCTCCTCGGGCGGGTTGATCATCCGCGACTTGATCTCCATGAGCGTCGCGGCCATGACGAGAAACTCGCCGGCGAGCTCGATGTCGATCCGCTCGATCTGCTCGAGCTGGGCGATGTACTGGTCGGTGATCGTGGCGACGGGGATGTCGGTGACATCGACCTCGGCCCGTCGGATGAGGAAGAGAAGCAGGTCGAGGGGGCCCTCGAAGGCGTCCAGGCGGACGCGGTAGTTGGTCTGAGAGGCCGGCTGGGGGGCCGGTGTGTGAGACGGCTGCTCGGGGGCTTGTGCGGTCATCGGCTCGCGTCCTCCGTGATGGGCTGCTGGCCCGTCGAGCGATCGGGTCGAGTGTACACCGTGTGGGGGCCGGGCCCGTGCGCGGGCTACCCTTGTCTCCATGCCAGATTTGCCCGCAAACAAGCCCGCCAGGGCCCCGGCGAAGGGGTCGAGACCGGTTGAGGTCAAACGCCCAGAAGACGCCGGCGCCGACGAGCGGACGTTCATCCGGGGTGTGCTGCTCGATGAGGCGAGGGCGATCGAGGCGATCGGCCAGCGGGTCGGCGAGGCGTTCGAGCAGGCCTGCACGCTGATCGAGAAGTGCGCTTCTCAGGGCGGGACGGTGCTGGTCTCGGGGCTGGGCAAGTCCGGGCACGTGGGGGCGAAGATCAGTTCGACGATGGCGTCGCTCGGGATCACGTCGCACGCGGTGCACCCGACCGAGGCGGCGCACGGCGACCTGGGGAGATTCCGCAGGCTCGATGTCGCGATCTGCCTGTCCCACTCGGGCGAGACGGATGAGGTCGTGGCGCTCGCGGCGACGCTGCGCCAGGACGGGATCCCGATCATCTCGATCACTCGGGGCGCCGGCGAGGGTGAGGATCCCTCGCGGCTGGAGCGTGTTTCTGACGTCACGCTGGCCGTCGGTGTGCGCGAGGAGGCCGGGGGCGGGCTGATGGCCCCCACCGCTTCCACGACGGCGACCATGGCGATCGGCGACGCGCTGGCCCTGGCGGTCGCGAGGCGGCGAAACTTCACGAACGAGGACTTCGCCAAGCGTCACCCGGGTGGGCAGCTCGGCGGGCTGCTCCAGCCGGTGGTTGAGCTGCTGCGGTTCAGGGCGGG
>Ga0315336_1006088_pt1 | contig 12638 bp, 11 predicted proteins | sample ASW5metaG_FD_204512 | JGI IMG/M metagenome (GOLD analysis project Ga0315336, IMG submission 204512) | Ammonia-oxidizing marine archaeal communities from Monterey Bay, California, United States - ASW #5 | ecosystem: Environmental > Aquatic > Marine > Intertidal zone | place: USA: California...
CGTCAGGTGTTGAAAAGTAAGGTGTATCAGTTGGAATATGATCCGGCGAAAGCGGATCATTTTGACGAAACTGAACCGAGCGCACCCCGATTTTTTAGATCTCCCCAACTCCGGCGATTGACCGGCGAGCAATATTTGGACAATTTGCAGTTCATTCTTGGGTACTCCAACCGACCAGAAGATCGCACCTGTTTCAATAACTCGCCAGACACGTTGGCGCGCGCCTTTTCGATCCCTGCAACACGAAATGAACCGATTACAGACCGGGACGACACGTTGAACATATTTACAGCGTTAGAAATCATCAACGGAAAAAAATATTCAAAATATATTCGAACCAGCCCTACCCTCGGTCGAAATCTGAAAACGCTTGTAGGCGGGACGAGCTACCAGGTAGTTATGAACGACATATACGAATCGCTCTACAATCGTCCGGCTTCCGAGACAGAACTCCAATTCGGGCTGGAATATGCCAGAGCCCTCCCAAACTCTTTGGACAAGGACTCCAATGTTCCGGCGACCCTTCTATCGGACCTGTATTGGGTTCTCTTTTCGAGTCCTGAATTCTTGTACATACCATAAGGTTGTCTAAACGAACAATATGATGGAAGCCGGTTATATTCAATACGATGTCCAGTTTGCGGAACGTGAATCCAATTTTGAAACCGCTGCAGATGCCGTAAAGCGTCATCCCGGCGCCAATCTCCTGGTCTTACCCGAACTGGCCTTCTCGGGGTACGACTTCCCCAATTCCGAAGACTTACATTCTCAAAGCGAAACTTATGGAAACGGCCCGACTACGACTTTCCTAAAGGAACAATCGCGGACACACAACACGATCCTGATCGCTGGATATCCGGAAAAGGACGGAGAACGTCATTACAACTCCGCGATGGCGGTTTTTCCAGATGGAGAAATCTACAATTACCGCAAAACCCACCTCTTTTCATATGAAACAAAACTGTTTCAGTCGAGCGATCGCAAACCACCAATTATCAATACAGACTGGGGTAAAATTGGGATTATGATTTGTTTCGACTGGTTCTTCCCTGAAACGACTGAGTACCTGGCGATGAACGGCGCGCAACTGGTCGCCCACCCTTCGAATCTGGTGTTGCAGCACTGCCAGAAGTCGATGTATTGTCGTTGCGTGGAGAATTCAGTGTTCGCAATTACGGCAAACCGAGTGGGAACGGAACGTCTGACGGACCGAGAACTGACCTTCACTGGTGGCAGTCAAATCCTTTCCCCCAAAGGGGTAGAATTGGCAAAAGCCTCTTGCGAAGGGGAATCGTCGGCAACGGCGACGCTGGACCTTGCCGAAGCGTTGAACAAAGATATCACGCCGTACAATCACCGATGGAACGATCGACGACACGACTTGTTCAGTTGAACGCTATTCCTCCAGTTCTTCCGGAGCGTCCAGAATCACTTTTACCCCTCGGTCCTGGAGCGCCGGAATCCCCTTTTCCAGGCTTTCAGTATCCAAAGGATTTCCGTAAAGAATGAGAAGCGCGTTTTTCTTGAGCGCCCGGGAATTGACCAACGGCATAATCGACGTAATCTGATTTTCGTGAATGGCCAATACTTTCAAATTTTTAAATTTGGTCAAGACCTGAATGTCGGTGATCTTATTTTTTCCGATATCTAACCCCGTGATGTGGTCCAATTGTTTCAACGCTGAAATATCGGAGATCTGGTTACCGCCCAACGTCAATTCTTCCAGGTAATAAATCTTGGCCAACGGCGTCAGGTCGGAAATCTTGTTATTATCCAAATTGAGGTTCTTTAATTTTTCTAACTTCGCAATGGGAGCTAAATCAGTTATTTGATTCTCACTCAAATCGAGGTCTTCCAGATTCACCAAAGAACCGATCGGCTCGATCGACTTGATTTGGTTAAAATCCAAGTCCAGATTTTGTAAGTTCACCAATGCCCCCAGTGGGGAGACGTCCGCCAACTGATTATTGAAGGCATAAAACGTATTCAGATTCGTCAGTGATGCCACCGGTGTCAGATCGCTTACTTGATTTGCATCAACACTCAAAAAGATTAGTTTGCGCAATGGTTGCAAAGCGGATATATCTTCGATTTTATTTTGAAACAGATCCAGGACCTCAAGCGAGATCAACCCGGAGAGGGCATCCACATTGGAAACTTCATTCTCTTCCAAGGATAAATGCGTGAGGTTAACCAGGTTCCGGAGCGGTTCGACCGATTTTATCTTATTGCCATCGAGAGAAAGATTGACCAGTCCGACCGCGTGCTCGAGTCCGTCGAGTGACTTGATTTCCACATTGTCGGCATACAATCGCGCGAGCCCGGAATCCGCCATCGAATCTGCCGTCAATTCAGCTGGGCTTTGTCCAACCTGGACCAATTCCAGCTTGATCATTTCTTCGAGTACAGGATCCTTCACCACGGAAGAGCCGCACCCAAACAGACCAACAGAAAAAACACAAAGGTATACTATCTGATAAAACACGCGCACTGATTGCCCCCCTATCATTTTGATTCATCCATTTTAACAGGAATACGCAATCCGTTGCCAATCAAGGCGGATCGCGATCAAGGAGAATAATTGGAGCGGGATACCGGGCTCGAACCGGCGACATTCAGCTTGGGAAGCTGACACTCTACCAACTGAGTTAATCCCGCACCGGGTGGTTCTGAAGTTTTTAGTGTGGCATATCAATCTGGCCCGATTCCACGTGGTTTCACTTTTCTTCTGTTTACTGAGCGGGATCGTCTAACAAACCTTTCGGTTTTCGATTTCAAATGGGATTTTTGTTATTCTTTGAAGCATCCAATTAATCGTACGAAAGGCCTAAATTGAAAAGATTCTTCCTAATTTTTTTCATCCTGCTGATGGTGCTCCCCTCCTGCGGCAAAAAATACACTGACGAACAACAATCAACCATCGACGACGCCGACGCTGGCGATGCGGTCGCACAATACAATCTTGGAGCCATGTACGATGAAGGCGATGGAGTTCCACAGGACTTTGCCGAGGCAGCAAAATGGTATCGTAAAGCTGCCGAACAAGGCGACGCGGAAGCCCAGTACAATCTAGGGTTCATGTACGACGAAGGCCAGGGTCTTCCCCAGGATTACACTCAGGCATTGAAGTGGTATCAGTTAGCGGCGGAACAAGGTCACGGCGCGGCGCAATACAATTTGGGTTACATGTACGACATCGGTGAAACAGTTGCTCAAGATTCCGCGAAGGCCTTCAAATGGTTTCTCATGGCTGCAGAACAAGGCGATTCCGATGCTCAATTCAATGTGGGCTACATGTACAACGAAGGGGAAGGCGTCCAACACAATTTTATCCAAGCCGTCCATTGGTTCCAATTGTCCGCGGAGCAGGGCGATGTTGATGCGCAATCTGCACTGGCCGAAATTTACTCGACGGGAAAAGGCGTGGCGCCCAACTTTACCGAAGCCTTCAAGTGGTCCAGTCTGGCGGCGGCCAAGGGCAACGCCGGTGCTCAAAATAATTTGGCGTATCTCTACGGATCCGGTAACGGTGTCGCGCAAAATTACGATGAGGCATTCGAATGGGCCAAGTTGGCCGCAGAACAAGACCACATGGGCGCCCAATATACACTCGCCTACATGTACGCAAATGGACAGGGCGTTTCCAAAAATACAACAGAAGCGGCTGCGTGGTTTTCAAAAGCAGCAGAACAGGGGCAAGTCGCGGCCCAATTTAACCTCGCCTATTTGTATAAGCGGGGCGACGGAATCGAGAAAGACCTCATCCTTGCGTACATGTGGTTTGATATTGCCGCTGCATCTGAATTCGTAGACGCGGAACAGGAACGAAACTTGGTCGAAAAAATGATGACACCAGGCGAAATCGCCGACGCCCAGAGAAAATCGCGAGCGCGTCAAATCGAATTTGAAGAAGCCGAATAACGTATTTAGTACTCAACGCAGCGGATTCTCGTACCAGATAACACCCAGCCCTTCCCGTTCTTCGCACGTCAAAACATCCAAATCACCATCTTGGTCTAGATCGACAAGTTCAATTCGGTCGAATTTCGTACCGGTCTTGCCGCCGACATCTAGTCTCTTCCACGCTCCACCGTTCGCTCTGTCGGTAGCCGGCTGCAGGAAGGCGAAGACACCAAACTTTTCTTTAGAATTTTCGCACGTCATCACTACATCATCTAAGCCATCGCCGTCGATATCCCCGAGAGCAACTCCTTTGCCCCCACCACTCGTATCATCTAAAGAGAAATGTATCGGATGTTTTTCCCCTTCGAAATGAACAAATGCGCCCGCTTCTTTCGCGGCCCAGGCAATCGCGTTTCGATGATTCGTATTCAGAAACATCACTTCATAATCTCCGGCGCCGAGAAACTCTATCTCAAGCGCCGGTTTCTTATTTACGGCCCAACGATAGACGCCCTTCAGCGGTCCTTTTCGATCCGAGAATAGAAAAGACTCATTTTTCGGTTCAACCATGATCGACATGATCCATCCGACGCTTCTCAAATGATGCCATTTCCAGTCACCGAGATTTCGTGAGTTGTCCGGGCGTTCGATGAAGCCAATCGCGGCATCTCTGTTCTTCCCACCCACAATCAGATCCAGATCGCCATCGTTGTCGAAATCGAATGGAGTACAAAACATGTACTGCATCTCGTCCGGAATCGTTGGAAACCTTTCGGTTGCCCACTCTGAAGGGTCCATAAGAAGATCGATACTCGACGGCGCCCAGTGCACAAACACCGCTCTCGTACTTCCTTCGCAGCTCGTCACGACATCTAAAATGCCGTTGCCGTCGACATCAACGAATACCGCATCTTCCGGCGACCCAACGTGACCGACGGTCACAGACGGCCAAGGCATTGTCACCTTTTCCTTCCCGGGATGGAATGCTACCCGCACGGCTCCGCCTTCTTCCCAGGGAGTAACAATGTCCATCAACCCGTCCTTATTGATATCTCCAAGGCGTACCCCATCCGCTCCTTGTGACGACGCGTCGATGGTGTGTCGTTTCCAGGATTCGCCGAATGAATTAGGGCAAAATAAAGTCGAGCAGGAAGCTGCTACGATCGAACTGAATAGAAATTTGTACGAATTCATGTATCGAGAATAAAACAAACCCTCTGGAAGGTTCAAAGAGTTGAAAACTAACGGGTCTCCAACATACCCTCCCGAATACGTATATAGGAATCGTACCGGGCTTGAGATACGGCTCCCCCGTCAATGGCTTCCTTCACCCCACATTGGGGCTCATGGGTATGCGTGCAGTCCCTAAACTTGCAACCTTCCCCAGCTTCGGCAATCTCAGCGAAGTAATAGGCTATCTCTTCCGGGCCTACCTGCCACAATCCTAGTTGCCGGATACCTGGCGTATCGATAATTCGAATATTGTTATCCAGTTGATACAACCGCCCCTGGGTTGTTGTGTGAACGCCCTTATCGTTGTACAAACTCACTTCGCGGGTCTCAATATCCAGCTCCGGTTCCATCGCATTTAAGATAGACGATTTCCCAACCCCACTATGACCGGCAAATACGGAGCTTTTGTCGAAAAGATAAGACCGTAATTCATTCAAGCCGACTCCGGTCTCGCAACTGGTGAGGAAAACAGGGATTTCTAAATCTCGATACGGTTGGAGTGATTCAGGAGCTTCATCCACCAGATCCATTTTATTTACACATAACACAGGCTCTACCCCGCCCGCGTCCGCCGCAATCAAATAGCGGTCTACCAAGCCAGGTTTAAAATCCGGTTTCGCTGCCGCGGCCACCACCACCAACACATCCACATTGGCTGCGAAAATCTGTTCGCCTACACGGGAGTTTTCGATGGCCATTCGACTTAATTTCGTGGTTCGGGGGGCAATCGCCATGACGGATGGTTCTTCACCGTCGAAATCAACCAGTACTCGGTCTCCAGGAGCGATGACGGTCGTGTTGTCCTCGATGATCCAATCGGAGATGATACACAGTTCGACTTCTCCGCCCGACTGGACAAACGCCCATTTTTTGGAATGAGATACGACCACTCCATTGGGTTCAAAGTTTTCCGGGATGTCCGGCTTATGGGCATTCGCGGACAATTGAGTATTCGTTTTCCGGTGACGCTTCAAATCATGGGAATATGCGTTGTCTGGATCGACTTCCCAATCTTTGCTTCGTACTTTATTCTTTTTCTTTCGACGTTGTTTCAATAGACTCTACTTTTTTTGAGCACTCACAATTACCGCTTCCCAAGCCAATTCTTTTTCGAGACGACCGTTCACCGTGATTTCTGCTTCGAGCTTTTCTACTCCCGCCATGAATTCCTCGTCGGAAAACATATCAAGAGTCGAAATGAATTTCCCTTTCACTTTATCGAGATACTTCGCGTCAACCACTTCCGGCGCCTTCTTCACATATTCTAACGGAAATGGGTTCAGGCCAACAGTTTCCATTAACCTTGAATAAGCCTTCTCATCAGGAAAACGATTTAAATCAATGGTAGCAAAACTCGGAAAGTAATCGGTCAACGGGTGATTTGAAATGAATGAAGAAGGCGTGGTGACCATCCCAACCGCTCCCCCGGGCTTCAACACGCGGCGACATTCATGAAGACACTTATCAAGATCGTTGATGTGGTGGGAAACCAATACCGAGAACACCATGTCGACCGACTCGTCCGGAAGCGGTATCGTTTCAGCCCGACCTTGGACCCAGGATGCGTTCAATTCTTTCTGACTAGCTTGGCTCAACATGCCAAACGACAGGTCGACACCGATGACGTTCGCATCTACCAGGCCGAGAAAGGTCTCCGTACTGTTGCCCGTGCCCGGGCCAATCTCAAGTACAGTTTGAGCCTTCGAGATTTTTGCGAGATGGAGTAGATAATCGGCATAAGGACCGCCCGGTTTACGGTGCTGGTCATAGATGGCCGCACGTTGAGTGAAATCGTAATGCTGACGGTCGGAGGTGTATGAATCGCTCATCATTCACCCCTCATAACATTAATCCCGTTCAAACGAACACTTTGATTCAATGTAACCGGCCACTTCACTCATCGGCATGCGTACCTGCTCCATGGAATCGCGTTCACGGACGGTAACGGTCTCGTCTTCCTTTGTATCGTAGTCGACGCAAATACAAAACGGGGTGCCCGCCTCATCCATACGGCGGTAACGGCGGCCGATGGCTCCAGCTTGATCATAAAACGTGTTGAATTTCTTACGTAACTGCGCTTCGAAATTCTGAGCAATTTCCGCGATTCCATCTTTCTTAACCAGCGGAAGAATGGCAGCTTTGATGGGCGCAATACGTGGGTGTAATTTCAGGACAGTTCGCATATCCGACTTTTCTCCAGTGCCGACTTCTTCTTCGCAATAGGCATCACACAAAATAGCCAGTACGGTTCTATCCGCGCCTGCAGAAGGTTCAATAACCGACGGCACGAATCGTTCCTGTGTGGTGGGATCGAAGAAGGACAAATCTTTGCCCGAAAATTTCGTGTGTTGAGTCAGGTCGAAACAGCCGCGGTTTGCCAATCCTTGTAGTTCGCCCCAACCAAATGGGAAATCGTATTCAATGTCTTCTGTACGGCTCGAATAATGGGCAAGCGATTCTGTTGGGTGTGAATACCAACGCATTTTTGATTCCGTTAACCCGATGTCCAGATACCACTGCCATATGGTCGTCTTCCATTCTTCAAATACAGAATCTTCGTCTTCCGGCTTGCAGAAAAATTCGATCTCCATTTGCTCGAATTCACGACTGCGAAAGATGAAATTACGAGGATTGATTTCATTTCGAAACGCCTTACCGACTTGCGCGATCCCAAACGGAACCTGCATGCGGGCCGACGAATAGACTTCCTTAAAATTAACAAAAATCGACTGGCAGGTTTCCGGTCTCAGATACGTATTGACGGCCGACTCCTCGCTGGCCCCCAAACTGGTCTGCAACATCATGTTGAATGCTTTCGGGCTGGATAAATGAGCCCCGTCACAATGTTTTTTATTGGGACAATCTTCTTCGGCGACGAATTGGTCTTCGCGGAAACGTTTTTTGCACTCCTTACAATCCACCATCAAGTCATGGAATTCGTCGACGTGGCCACTGGCCTTCCAGACTTCAGGGTGCATGAGAATACTGGAGTCCAACCCCACCATATCGGCGCGCTGCTTGACGAAAAAGTACCACCAATCATCTTTGATGTTGCGTTTCAATTCGACGCCCAATGGTCCGAAATCCCAGCAGCCGTTGATTCCACCGTAAATACCGCTGGATGGGAAGATGAACCCTCGACGCTTACACAAACTGACTATATTTTCCACTGGGGATACTCCGACAGGCAATGCCTAAAATTTTGCACAAGAACAACTTAAGAATAGGCCAATATTGTAGCGATCTCGTCAAAATAATGTCAAAGGCTAACCGCGGTCGTGTCCCGCAATCGGTTGAACGCCCATTCTTCTGCTGATATTATGCAAACAGACGGCGACTACCTGGTAAATAATGATGCAATGGCTTAAGACAGATTTTCATACGCATACATCAGACGATCCTCTTGACGATATTGACTATTCCGCCGAAGAACTGATTGATAACGCCGCCGTAAAAGGTGTTCAAGTTCTTTCCATCTCCTGCCATACCGCCCTCGTCTTTAACGAGTATTTGAGAAAGTACGCGGAACAAAAAGGAATACTGCTCATTCCCGCGTTCGAAGCCAATTTCGAAGGGACCCGCCATGTCCTCATTCTCAACCCTTCACCGGAACATCTAAATGCAACCACCTTCGAAGAATTTCGCGCCATCGGAAAGAAGAATGCCCTACTCATCGCCCCCCACCCATTTTTCCCCGGTGGAACTTCCCTGAAAGAATTTCTCGAACCCAACATCGATCTTTTCGATGCGATCGAATACTGTAACTTTTACCGAAAACACTTTAATATTTGGAATAAGAAAGCCATCAAGATTTCTGAAAAATATCAACTCCCGCTCCTCGGAAATTCAGACACTCACGTCCTTCCCTATGTTGACTCAACTCACACGTCAATTCACGCGAATGCCAACATTCCTTCCATATTCGATGCGATTCGTTCAAACCGGACTCAACTTTGCACGACACCAAGGCCGGTACCGTCCATTTTGAGCATGATTAAATTCGCCATCCTTCAGGAACTTCGAGACCGCAAAAAAATTCGAATCAATAACCATGAGGTGCACGTATGATCCAAAAATTAACCGTATTGGGTGGAAGTAGCGTCTATATTCCGGAATTCATCTTGTCCCTCATTTCCCACAATATCCTCCCCAAAGAGGTGGTCCTCTTCGGGAAACCCGGGAAAAAGCTGGAGGTAGTCAGTGCCTTCTGCCAGCGGCTCGTCGCACAGAGCGGTTACCCTTCCGTGATTACGCCGTCCAGCGATTTGGAGAGTGCTGCCCAGGATGCCGATTACGTATTGAATCATATCCGCGTCGGCGGAATGAAAGCCCGTATCCGAGACGAAAAGCTCCCGCCAACGATGGGTATGATTGGCGATGAAAGCCTGGGCGCTGGCGGACTGGCCAACGCATTACGAACGTTGCCCGTCATCCTCGATTACGCGAAACGCGTCGAAGCCGTCAACCCAAATTGCACGTTTATCAATCTGACCAATCCCATGGGAATTGTTCTGGAGACGCTGATTCGCGAAACGGACTTGAACGTGATTGGGGTCTGCGATCTGCCTGGAACGTACACTCGAGAAATCGCACACCTTCTTCATACGCCTGAAGACGAATTATTTTTCAATTTTATTGGTCTCAATCATATGGGTTGGATCCAGGATGTAAGAGCCGACAAATCAAGCAGAATGCTCGATGTCTTAGACAGAATTTTGGAAGTTGATTCAGATTGGTTCGACAACGAACTCATCGAACTCTTCAGAATGATCCCAACACGAACCGTGAGTTTGTATTTTCACGCCGATAGAATATTAAAGGAACAGCAAAAACAATCGCTATTCCGTGGCGAAGTTCTGCACGAAGCGGAAAAACAGATTTTAGCAATGTATGCAGATGTCTCGCTCCATGAGATTCCACCCCTCACCAAAGAGAGAAATACTTCCTGGTATGAAGAAACCATCATTCCTTTGATCAATGCTCTCGAAAGCAAGAAACCCAAAAGCCTCATTTTGGGTATTCGAAATGATGGTGCCATTCGAGACTTGCCCGACGACTGCAGCGTGGAGATACCTGTGACGGTGAGCAAAAATGGCTTTGAACGAAGGAATATTGGCAGTTGCCCTTACTTTTTGAAAGGGTTATTCCAAATCGTGAAAGAAAGCGACCGCTGTATTGTCGAAGCGGCAAAACATCGCTCGTATGAACGCGCACTTCAGGCGTTCACTATCAATCCACTCGTCCCATCGCTGGAAACTGCGAGAAAATTCCTGGACCGAGTTGTAAAAGATGAAAAGATTGAATTGCACTGATTCGTTCTTCCAAGAAGATCTTCCCGAAAATTGTTAATTTTCGTATTTAGGTCGTGGTATACTAAAACCGTAGAATTCAAAACGAGGTATCCAGATGATTCACAAGATTACTTTTACGGGATTTCTTTCTCTGTGCTTGGCTTTTTCGGCCCCGCTTTTCGCCGAGATCAAGATTGTTAACGGAAACGGCTCTACCATCGAAGATTTGATTCGTGAACAGGCGCTCGTCACGATAATCTTGAATGGCAACATCCGTGATGTAAATCTCAAATTGAAAAGATTTCACGATAATACGATTGGGATCGAGACCTCCGATGGACAGCCTAGCGCATATCTGGTCAGCGGGATAAAAGAAATCAGAGTACAAGAACGACGAATCAACAAATCAAAAAGATCACGCGTGAAAGGCGGCGCGTTGGATACCGACGACAAAGTTTTTCTAAATCGCGTGAGCGAACGCACGTTTGCTCTTTTCCAATCACTCCAAGGGAAGCAAGAGTTGAAAATGAAAGCGGCAGCTATCATGGCGGCCGCAGGGAATGAGGATGCGGAATTCTACTTAGCTTCCCTCGCAAATGGAAACGACACACCGATCGCTCTTGAAGCGTCACTACATCTTTTTACCATCGGCGCCAAAATCGATCCCAATATTTTGCAGGATGGGTTTATTAGTGGCAATCGAAAAACACGGGCGCTGACTGCTCGGTTAGCCGGACTCACCCAATGCAAGCCTTGTTTGAAGGATGTGCGCGACATGTTGAGCGACCCGGCACCGGACATATTCCCGGACGCCGTTTTAGCAGCCGCGCGGCTAGGGGACCGATCCAATATCCCTTACATCATGAAGGGCTTGTCTTCTTTGTCCTATGTAAAATCCGAAGCAGCCGTCAACGCATTGATCTTGCTGAAAAGCGATGAATTAGTCGCAATGATGCAAGAAGAACTAAAGAAGAAGCAAGGCATGGAATGGTTCAGAATCGTGCGCATTTTATCCGCGAGCGAAGTACCCGGGGCCGATGACATTCTTCGCGAAAAGTGTCTGAAGCCCACGTCGTACAACCGCATTGCGGCTATCTTACTTACTGAAAAATCCGACTGGGAAGGCGGTCTTTGGTTGCGTGAGTATTTGGACAAAGCCGTAAATCCAAATTTCGAGCATTTGATGTACGAGGCTAACATCGCCATCACACTCTACGGTTCGGGCCATATTCAGGCAAAAACGATCCTGCAAAAATTAGCTCGTTTGAAACCCAGCGAAGTTTACGTAAAAGGACACACCGGGGACGAAGAGTACAACAAAGGGATCATCCGAGAAGTTCAAATCGAGGTTTGTGACGCGATCGGACGATTGGGAGACCGCTCTCTCTTATCAATGCTTACAACGATGTTAACCAACGATGATCCTGAGGTTGCGCTGGCAGCCGGTCAGGCCGCGATGATGATTGCCAACGAATCGTATCGCGTCAACGTCAATGAATTAAATACCGACCACATTTCGAAACTCGTTTTCTATACAGACCTGAATGAACGATAAGACGGTCCGCGCGATTATTGAAGGACGAGTCCGAGGGGTTGGCTTTCGGTATGCCACCCATGAAAAAGCTGCGGCACTCCGTCTCACCGGTTGGGTAAAAAATGAATCGAATGGTACTGTCTCTGCCTTACTTCAGGGCACGGACTCTACCCTATCCGATATGATTGAATGGCTCCATGTAGGCCCTCCTTTTTCAGAGGTAACCCGCGTAGACATCCAAGTCGAAAAAGCCCATCCCATCGTGGAAGATTTTTCGATCCGCTATTAAGGCCGCCTGATTTGTAATTCCCAGACGGATTCCTCACTCTCCTCACTCAATGGTGCTTCCAAAAAATCCCCCCACACGTTCACCGTCTCGAATCCCGCGCTATGGATCAGCCAGTTCATTTCACGAAAGGTATACCAGGTACGCGTCATCGGGAGTGTCTGTCGAGACACTTCATCACCTCGACCATTGAGTTCGATTAACAAATGTTCTTCGATGATGAGTTGCTCTTGGGGATACGTAATTACTTTATGAAAATGGTCTAGACGATTCGGTGTATCGGGAAGGTCGTAATTCTCGACGAAATTCATTTCCGATTCATCTCCGCCTTCCCTGAAAAAATGAATGTATCCGTGATCCGGTACCCAAACATTCAAAAAGACTCGTCCAT
>Ga0315336_1006089_pt1 | contig 12636 bp, 7 predicted proteins | sample ASW5metaG_FD_204512 | JGI IMG/M metagenome (GOLD analysis project Ga0315336, IMG submission 204512) | Ammonia-oxidizing marine archaeal communities from Monterey Bay, California, United States - ASW #5 | ecosystem: Environmental > Aquatic > Marine > Intertidal zone | place: USA: California...
CTTACGAGAACAAGTTTCGTAAGGCAGGCCGTCAGATCTATTATCTCGAGTACGCGAAGGACCACGAACCACCAACAAGGTGAGTCCTTGGTAGCGTTTGGAAAAATCCCCCCAGCGCTGTCTGAAAAGATCGATCGTTTTCCGACGACGCCCGGTGTCTACATCATGAAGGATGCTTCGAGCCGCATCCTTTACATCGGGAAGGCGGTAAATCTGCGCTCACGGGTGCGCTCCTACTTCGGCAGGGACTCGGATACACGAGTCTTTCATAAATTTCTGGTGGTGAAAGTGGCCGATGTCGACTGCATCGTCTCCCAATCGGAGGGGGAGGCGTTAATCCTCGAGAACAACCTGATCAAGAAGCACCGCCCCGTATATAACATTCGCCTCAAGGACGACAAAACCTACGTCAGCATCAAGGTGACCCTGGCCGAGGAGTGGCCTCGAGTGCTCGTCGTGCGCCGTTACAAGCGAGACGGCAATCTTTACTTCGGCCCCTACGGCGCGGCGGGCGCTGTTCGCGAGATGCTACGAGTAATCAAGGCGGTCTTCCTGCTACGCACATGCTCAAACGCTTTCTTTGCCAGCCGAACCCGTCCCTGTATTGAATACGAAATCAACCGATGCACCGCTCCCTGCGTCGACCTGATCCGCCGCAAGGAGTACATGGAGGACGTAGCGCAGGTCATCCTTTTTTTGAAGGGTAAGAACAAAGAACTCCTCCGTATTGTCGAGAGAAACATGAAACAGGCGTCGGCCGCGCGGCGATACGAACTCGCGGCAAGGTACCGTGATCAGATTCACGCAATCCAGAAAGTCTTCGAAACTCAGAAAGCTCAGGATTGGGGTCTTGGCGACCTCGACGTTTTCGCGATAGCCCGCGAAGGTGATCTGGTACTGGTGGAGGAGATGCTCGTTCGAGAAGGGAAGATCATAAAGTCTCACTGCCACCCCTTCCGCACCGCCCTGGAGCTGGAGGAGGTCATGGCGAGCTTTCTAGCCCAGTCCTACCTGCCAGAGCGCTACGTTCCCCCGGAGATTCTTTGCGGCGTCGATTTTCCAGAGCGTTCGATACTTGCGGAGTGGCTACGCGAGAAGCGTGGAACCCGGGTACACATCTCAATACCGGAGCGAGGGGACAAGGCCAAGCTGATGCAGCTGGCTCGCAAGAATGCTGCCAACTTTTTCACGGTTCAACGGACAAAAGAAGAGCAACTCGACGGGCTTCTGAAGTCGCTTCAATCGAAACTCAATCTGGGTTGCCCACCCAGACGAATCGAATGTTTCGACATCTCCAATTTCCAGGGAGCGCTGGCCGTCGGCGCCCTGGTGTACTTCGAGGATGGACTTCCGGTAAAGGATCGCTACAGGAAGTTCCGAATTCAGACCGTGGTTGGCGCCGATGATTTTCGTTGCATGAGGGAAGTACTGGAACGCCGTCTCCGGCGAGGGCTGGAATCGGACGATCTACCCGACCTGCTCGTTATCGACGGCGGTAAGGGGCAGCTGGGGGTGGCGACAGGACTTCTCGAGGAGCTCGGCCTCGACGGCCGCTTGCGGGCGATAAGTCTCGCGAAAGAGCGGCGTGCACGCGGAACAAGTGAGCGAGTTTTTATCCCCGGGAGAGCTGAGCCGCTGCCCATGCCCCAGGATGCGCCGGAGTCGCTCTTCCTTCAGCGGATCCGTGACGAGGCGCATCGCTTCGCCATTCGCTACCACCGTGAGCTGCGAAAAAAGACTGCCCTGCGGACCGGTCTGGAGGGCATACCTGGCATCGGAAAGAAGAGACAGCGCGCCCTACTGGACAGATTCGGCACCCTCAGAAACCTCCGGCAGGCCACTGAGGAAGAGATCGCGAAAGTGGTCGGTAACAAGCTTGCCCGTTCGGTATACGAAAAGTTGTGCGCCCAGACGGAACCGGGAAAGGGCAAAGGATGACCCGATATCAGTCCGTTGAAGAAGTGCTTCGTAGCGACAACCGAGACAGTTTCGTTCAGCTCAAGGAGCAAAACGGAGGCGATATCGGGACTATCGTCGAGTATTTGCGACGCAGAGATGGGCGAAAATGGCCGGTTGTCGTAGAACATGACTTTTTCAACGGGCTGATAAAACCCACCCTCGAAACTGGAATGCCGTCGATTTGACGTCATCCTCCAGCAGTGCTACCTTTCTTAGCGTGGGTTTCACACCAAGTTCCGTCGCAAACACCGAGCCTATCAGGCAGCCTATGAGTACGGCAACGCGCCTTTATCGGCGAAGAATGGGAGAAATCCTCGTCAACGAGGGGATCGTTTCGTCCGAGCAAATCGAGGAGGCTCTCGACATCCAGAGGAACACTGGAGAGCTGCTCGGCATGATCCTGATGAATATGGGCGTCGCAGCCGAGTCGGATATTTCCAAGGTCCTCTGCCTTCAGTACCAGCTCCCGTTCATGTGCCTGGCGAACTACGAGACGGACGAGAAGCTGGTGACGCTCTTCCCCAAAGAGTTCCTTCACCGCCACAGGATTCTCCCTTTTGACAAAATCGGGGAAATGTTACTGATTCTGGTCGCGCAGATTCCTTCGGAGAGCGCCCTGGCAGAGATCCCGAAGCTGACTCAACTCAACGCCGCGCTCTATGTCGGCTACCTCTCAGAAGTAACCAGGGTGCTCAAGACGCTTATTCCCCTGGGCGACGAAGAACAAGCCCAGGTTGCGGGAGAAGTCATCCAGGAAGCGAAGCAGATACGAAAGTCTGCTACGATTCAGCCCAGCCCGCAACAAGGGCCGCTCAAGGCCGACGATGACGACGACGATGCGGAACCGAACACCCTCGTCTTCGGAAGCCAGGACTCGTTTCTCGAGGACCTTAATTCCACCTGGGACTCGATCTTCGACGAGGCCAAGACGGAGTCCCAGCCCGCGAGCAAGCCCGCGAAGAAGAAGAAAACTCGCAAAAAAGGGTAGTCCGCCTTGAACTGACTCCCAGGCCTTTCTACAATTCGCGGTCGAAACTCAATGATCCGCGAAAAAGAGAACCCGCTTTCCTCTCCCGAAGTTTCCCAGACTCCCATGATGCGTCAATATTTCTCCGTCAAGGAGAAGTACGCTCGCGAGATCATCTTCTTTCGCATGGGAGATTTCTATGAAATGTTTTTCGAGGATGCCAAGGTGGCTTCAGAGATCCTCGGCATTGCCCTGACCTCTCGCTCGAAGGATAAGGATGCGATTCCGATGGCCGGGGTACCGGTACGCGCGGTCGATTCGTACCTTCCCAAGCTCCTCAAGGCAGGCAAGCGGGTGGCAATCTGCGAGCAGGTACAAGATCCGAAAGACGCACACGGCCTTGTCGATCGTGAAGTGGTGCGCGTGATCTCGCCCGGAACGGTCATCGATGAGAAGCTTGTCGGTGAGAAGTCTAACAATTTCATCTGCTGCATTGTCCTTGAAGGGAAGACTTTGGGCCTCGCCTGGCTCGACGTGACCACCGGGCAGTTCCAGGTCTGGGAATCCGTCAGTGTCAGCGCGATCTGTGCGGAAATCTCCCGGCTCCAACCCGCGGAGTGCTTGCTTCCGGAGGACCTGTCGTTCTCATTAGAAAGACACCACGAGCTGGAGAGAGCCCTGGCGGACGTGGTGAAGACAACCTATCCTGACCCCCTGTTCGAGCGCGGTACGGCATACCGGAGCCTCGTCGAGCACTTCAAGACGCAGACGCTAGAAGGGTTCGGGTGCGAGCACCTGAGTCTGGCGATTCAGGCGGGTGGGGGGTTGATCCGTTACGTGCACGACACGCAGAAAGCGTCGCTGAACCACATAACGAAGGTCACGGCATTCCAGGCGAGCCTGCACCTGCCCATGGATCGCGCTACGCGGCGCGCGCTGGAGCTGACGGAAACTCAAAGAGGCGACGACCGCACGGGAACCCTTCTTTCAACGCTCGACAAGACCGCGACCTCTCTCGGCGCAAGACTGCTGCGGGAGTGGATTCTGACTCCGCTTACCGACGCCTCGGCTATCATCCAGCGGCAAGAAGTCGTGGCGGAGTTGGTCGAGGGGGAGGATCTGAGAGAGAGCATGATAGTGTTACTCAGACAGGTGCACGACCTCGAGCGGATCTCTGCTCGACTCAGCTATCGTAGTTCCAGTGCGCGGGACCTCCTGGCACTTCGTAGAACGATGGAGATCATTCCCGCGCTTCGCAACGCCCTCGCCCCCTGCCTATCACCCCTTCTCTGCAACGCAGCCGAGCACATGCACGTGCCCGACGAGCTACGCGACGAGATTGCAAGGGCCATCGTGGACTCGCCACCCCTTTCCGTGAGGGACGGTGGACTCATCCGCGAGGGTTACGACGCTCAGCTGGACGAAACGCGAGCGATCGCAACGCAGGGCACACGGTGGATCGCCCGTTTCCAGCAAGAGGAGATCCAGCGCACGGGAATCGCCTCGCTCAAGGTTGGCTTCAACAAGGTCTTTGGTTATTACATCGAGGTCACCAACACGCACCGGGAAAAGGTTCCGGAGAACTACGTCCGCAAGCAAACGCTCAAAAACTGCGAGCGGTTTATCACCCCGGATCTGAAGGAGTACGAGGCCAAAGTACTCAACGCAAAAGAGCGGGTCGCAGCGCTCGAATTTGAGATCTTCTCCCGCTTACGTGACGCTGCCGCGGAGCATATCTCTACCTTCCAGGCTACTGCGAAAGCCGTTGCCGAGGTGGACGTTCTCGCGACCTTCGCAGAGATAGCCCGGAAGCGAGGCTATGTCCGACCCGTGATCAACAACGGGCTAAGCCTCATGATCGAGGATGGGAGACATCCTGTAGTGGAGAGCTCCACGGCTCTCGAGGCCTTCGTTCCCAACTCGGTTGCGCTCGACGAGGATAAAAGTATCGCGATCATCACGGGCCCCAACATGGCTGGAAAATCCACTTACATTCGCCAGGTTGCCGTCCTGACGCTGCTGGCTCAGATGGGTAGCTTCCTGCCGGCGCGTAAGGCAGAAATTGGTGTGGTAGACCGCATCTTTACACGCGTGGGGGCATCTGACGACCTGACCCGCGGCCAGTCGACATTCATGGTCGAAATGAATGAGACCGCGAACATCCTGAACAACGCCGGACGCCGCAGCCTCATCGTCCTTGACGAGGTCGGTCGCGGAACGAGTACCTTTGATGGGGTGAGTCTCGCCTGGGCGATTACCGAGCACATAGCAGAAAATATCGGAGCGCGGACTCTCTTCGCAACTCATTACCACGAGCTCACGGCTCTCGAAGCGAGCTATCCTAACGTCAAAAACTTCAATTTCGCCGTCAAGGAGTGGAACGACGACATCATTTTCCTGAGAAAGATCGTCGAGGGCGGAACCGACAAGAGCTACGGCATCCACGTGGCCAGACTGGCGGGCGTTCCCAGCCAGTTGCTCGACCGCGCCAAGGAGATCCTCTCCAATCTGGAGTCGCAGTCCATGGATCTTCACGACCAACCCGTCCTCGCGACTCGAAAAGGATCACCTGAAAAACCCCGGCAACTCGACCTCTTTCAGGACATGAACGAAAAACTCTTGAAGGAGATCAAGCGCATGGAGCTCGACGGCATGACGCCGCTCGATGCCCTACAATACTTGGCGGAGGTGAAGAAGAAGATTTTGTGAGGCGGGCTCTGGCTCATAAGTTGGGTGCCGTTGACTCCGTGCCCGTGCCCGACTCCTCGGCATAAGGCGGGGTAGAAGTCCGAAGGCAGAGCCTGACCGCCGAGGCAGAGGCAGACAGTCCTGGGAGAGTCAGCGCCCGCGGCGGGCTCGGGCACGATCATGATGCGTCACCGTACTTCCGAAAGGGTGTATTACCGACCCGATCCGATCTTGGCGTCGAATTGCAGCTTAACGACTTCTCGCACTACGCGCTCGGCATCCCAGCGTAGCTGCGGGTCCTTCTGAAGCATTCCGTCAAGCAAGGTCTTCATGCCAGCCGGGAAGCATTTCGCGACATCGGACGGGAGGCTAACCCTCAACTCACGGTTGGCCTGTATGACATCGCTTCCTTTGAGCTCTGGAAAGGGTGGCTGTCCCGCGGCCATCTCGTAGGTGATAATGCCGAGGCCGAAGACGTCGGATTTGAAGCCGCCGTACTCACCTTTTCCCCTTTCAGGCGCGATGTACCGAGGTGTACCCAGAACGGGACGCCTTCCCAGCTGATAACCGCGTTCCTCGTCTGTCGTCCGAAAAGAAATGCCGAAATCCGCGATCTTGACTTTCGCGACGGGAGAATCGCTTCCCATTTCACCCAGGATCTCGTACCAGTTGCCATCTCGGCGAAACCAGTCTCGCAAAATACCGGTGACTTCTTTGCGCACCGCTTCTCGGCGCGCAAGCAAGCGATAGATGCGCAGTATCTCCTGAACCATTTCACGAGCGAGATCGGCTCGGTACTCGCAGCGCGCCAGGTGCGCCCCTTCCAGTAACGACTGAACTGCCTTGGCATATTCGTGGCAGCCCGCCAGGTGACGCGCCCTCAGCTGATGAAGTTCCGGCGTCTCGGAAACTGGAACCATCTGAAGGTATCTAGAAATCGTCCGGTGTAGGTGAGGCCGCTCCGAGGAAGGAATCCGCTCCGCCATGTAACGCTGAAAGGCTACATTCGTGAAGGAATACCACGTGCGTCCCTCCTCGGCAAAGAACCCCGCGGCCAGCATGGTCCTGACGATAAAGAAGAGGGAAGTCTCATTGATATCGTGCAGCTTCAGAAGGGTATCGAAGATGAAGTGCCGCCCAATAAAACCTGCTTGCTCAATAACGTTTTGTTCCACCTTGCCCAAGCTGCGGAACTTCTCGTAAAAATTTTTTCCTTCCTCGAGCTCGAACTCGTGCACCCGCGGGCGGTAGAGCAATCGACCCGACGTGGGGTCCACCGAGAGCACTCCTCTCTCAAAAAAGCTACGGAGGATCTCGAGCAGCCGCGCGAAATTACCGCTGCTCAGCTTATAAACATCGGCTGCCAGATCGATCTCCGTAAGCCCATCACGGAAGACCTGATGCAGGAACCTCTGGACCTGGTAAGCAGTAAGAGGCCTCAGGTAGAGCTCCTTCGTGTACGGCCTCATGCGTTCGAGCGGCTGCTTCAAACTGCCGTTAGAACGCATTTCCTCTGGCCCGAGACTGCCTAGCAGGAGGAGCCCCTTGTTGGGCATGAGACGAGAAAGGGTGACAATCAGATCGCAAGCAACCGGGATGGCCGCTCCAAAATTCAGAAGGCGGATTACTTTCGGCGCAGGATCCTCGGCGAGGTGCCGGCTCAGTTCGTTCGCCGTTTGCCGCAGACTGATCGAGCGGGCAGAGCCCACATGGAACAGTTGCTCGTAGAGATTCGGAATTCCCTCTATCCGCGAGCAGTCGAGCTCATGGATCTTTACCGAGGCTCGGGGGGGTGGGCCCTCGAGGGTCGCCTGCAATTCTTTGATAAACTCGCTGATGAGGCGCTTCTTTCCAGTGCCGACCTCCCCTTGCACGAGCATAAAATATCCTCTTTGCTCGAGAATTCTCTCGAAGTAGTGTTTGAGGAAGCTCATCTCCGATTGCTTGGGAAAGTAAGGAGGGTCGACGACGAGGTCTCCTGGAGGCACGCCTACCCGCCGTCGGATCTCTTCAAGGAGGCCAGGGTCGTACTGTCCTGGAGGCGATGCGGAATCATTACTGCCCGCCAGGTCCGTATCGAACTCGAGGATCCCGCCGGAAGAGTCCTCCGCGTCATGGGAGTCCAGAGGAGCGTTGCCCTCTGCCACTCCCGCGTCGACAAGGTCTCCCTGGAGCAGAACGTTAGCCGGCTTGATGTCACTGTGAACCACCCCCTGGCGGTGCGCGGCGACCAGCCCACAAGAAACCTGCCTGAGGACTTCAAGTACCTCCTCGGTATTCAGACGGCGTGCCCTCATGACATGATACAGATTCTTGCCATGAACGTACTCCATGGAGATGAAGTGCTGCCCTGCATCCACTCCGTGCTCGAAAGTACGAATCACGTTCGGGTGGTCAATCTCTCGGGCAAGCACGGCCTCTCGATTGTGAAAGAAATCCAGAAAGGCCTCATTGCGTCCGATTCTCGAGCGGATGAACTTGACCGCAACCTCCCGGTTCGAGTCAAGGTCTATCGCCGCGTAGACCGTGCCCATCCCGCCTACGCCGAGTCGCCTGGTCAGAAAGAACTTACCGGCACGACGCGGTAACGATTCCTGAGACTCGTCCCCTCGCTCCCTGGATGCCCTCACGGCCGGGACTTCGGAACGACTGAGCGGCTCAGTCGCCATGGAGCCTCGTGTCAACTGTCCAGTTCCTTCGCCTGACGGATCCCCCTCGAACTCCAGGGTCTCGTCTCCCAGCTGGATGCGGTCTCCTCGGTCCAGAAGCGTCGGCGTGAGGATGCGGGTACCGTTTACGAGAGTCCCGTTGGTACTACCCAGATCGGTGATGTAGAAACCGGAGGCCCGCTGCTCGATCTTCGCGTGTTTGCGCGATACGCTTTTGACGTTGATGACGCAGTCGAGGTCGTTATCGCGACCAAGAATCGTCTGCTCCCCGAGGGAAAACGTCCTACCGTCACCGCTGAGCTGTTTCCACGCTAACCTCGCCATGCTCTCATTTTAGCACGGCTACTACACGCGGGAGGGAAGGTTCAGCCGAAGGGGGCTCCTTTTTCCCGGGAGATGTGGCTGTCCAGGTTCTCGGGGGTGAGGGCTTTATGAAACGGGTCGGGCTTCTCCGTCGAATCGAGCCAGTCGTCGACATCGCGGAGCACGCCACTGAACCACGTCAACTTGTTCAGAACGCGTCGGATTTCATCGGGTGAATGGTTCCTTTTCATGTCGAAGAGTACCATCCTTTTCCGGAACCGGCGATAACGAGAGAGGTGTTGCCTTGATTGCACTTACGGCCCCGCCAGCAACCGCTCGAGCTCCCCGGGCTGTGTAACGGGAGCCTTGCAGGCGTAGTCCCTGCAAACGAATGCAGTAGGCTTCCCACCCTCAGAAGTTTTCCCTGCCAGCAAGGGAACGGCTTCGCCGATGGCCGGATCCACTGGCGGGGTGACGGCGGCCAGAACCTTGTTGGGTAGGAAGCTCTGGTAAACGACCCGCAACAGCTTACGCGTCTCGTCGGCCTGTGGATCGCCGAGAACGGCGATCTCGACGGGAGCGTGAAGGACATATTCAAGGGCAAGGATGGTATAGCTGAAGGCCATGGGAGCCTTTTCGAGGAGGGGTTTCACCCCCTTGAGGAGCTCGAGCGCTCGGGTCCGATAGGACCCCACCCCAGTCAAGCGCTCAAGGCGAAGCAGGTTCAGCGCAGCAACCCCGTTCCCGGACGGAGTCGCGTTATCAAAGGGATCCTTCTTGCGCGCTATCAGCGATTTGTGGTGCGCAGCGGTAAAAAAGAAACCGCCGCCGCTAGCATCCCAGAACTGCTCGAGAAGAGTGTCTGTCAGTTGCCTGGCAAACCGCAGGTGGTCGGGCTTGAACGTGGTCTCGTAAAGATCGAGAAATGCCTCCCCGAGGTAAGCATGATCGTCCAAATAGGCGGGAAACTGACAGCGGCCGTCCTTGTAGGTGCGGTGGAGACGACCCGAGAGGCACAAATTCTCCGCGATGAAGGTAGCGGCTTTGTCGGAGGCTTCGAGGTAGCGTGGGTCCTCGAGAATCTGGTATCCGCGGGCGAAGGCCGAGATCATGAGACCGTTCCACGAAGCCAGTACCTTCTCGTCTCGAAACGGTTTCACCCTCGATGCGCGCGCCTCGTAGAGCACCTTTCTCGCCTTCTGGAGGGTTTCCACTAGCTTTTCATGCGACAAATTCAAGGATCCGGCGACTTCTTCGACCGGCTTTCTCACATGAGGGATGCTCGTTCTCCCCTCGAAATTGCCCCCGATCGTGATGGAGTAGTACTCACAAAGAGCGCGAGCGTCGTCCCTTCCCAGCACTTCCCCGACCTGCTCGGGAGTCCAGACGAAGAACTTCCCTTCCTCTCCCTCGCTGTCCGCATCCGTGGCCGAGTAAAAGCTGCCCTCGGGGCTCGTCATCTCCCGCAACACGTAGTCCAGGACTTCCCGTGCGATACGAGAGTAAAAGTCCTTGCCGGTCACCTGGAATGCCTCCAGATACGTCCGTGCGAGGAGGGCATTGTCGTAAAGCATTTTCTCGAAGTGGGGGACCAGCCATTTTTCATCTGTGGAGTAACGATGGAAACCACCACCGATTTGATCGTACATACCGCCGTGCGCCATGCTCTCCAGTGTCGTCTCGCACATCTCGAGGACTTTGGCCTTCTTCGTACGCTGGTAGTACCTCAGGAGCTTCGATATCTCGACCGAGCGCGGAAACTTGGGTGCGGGACCAAAGCCGCCCCAATGCGGATCGAAGGAACGCTCGGCATAGTCGACCGCAGACTCCATCACGCCGGTGCCGGGGAGATCTTCAGAAATTGCGGAAGTGTCACGCTCGCTGAGAGCCTCCGTCAGCTGTCTAGCAGTCTCCTCGATCTTGTCGCGTCCCGTGCGGTAAAGATTCGCTATTTGGGTAAGGATGTGGGCGAAACCTGGACGCCCAAAGCGATCATCCGGCGGAAAGTAAGTTCCGCCCCAGAAGGGCTTCAGTTCCGGCGTAAGGAACACACTCATGGGCCAGCCCCCGGAATTCGTGAGCAGCTGCACTGCAGTCATGTAGATAGAGTCGAGGTCGGGACGTTCCTCTCGATCCACCTTGATGTTGATGAAGTGCTCGTTCATGAGTTTCGCGATGTCTGCATTCTCGAAAGACTCGCGCTCCATGACGTGGCACCAGTGACACGACGAGTACCCGATGGATAGAAAGATGGGGCGGTCGAGCTCCTTGGCTTTCCTCAGCGCCTCATCGCCCCACGGATACCAATCCACCGGGTTGTAGGCGTGCTGCGCGAGGTAGGGACTCGTCTCTCCGAAAAGTCGGTTTGGCTTTTGCTCCGGGTCGGGGGTCATGAGCTCATGATCCCACAGGACATGGGGAGCAGCAATCGGTTATTGTGGTGCAGGCGTCTCGCCTGTTTTCTTTCCCGTTCCCGTGAACGTTCCCGTTCCCGACGCGGTCTGCTCGACGTTCCCTTCGGGAACGGGAACGTGTACGGGTGCGAAGATGCCCCTTAGTCAGGAGCATTCCTGCGTGTACTTGCGGATCTGTTCCAGAAGTTCACGGCGCTGAATCGGCTTCGTGGCGTAGGCGTCGCAGCCAGCCTCGAGGCACTTTTCACGGTCTGTGGGCATCGCACTCGCCGTAACGGCGATGATGGGAAGGGTATAGCCCTTGCTACGGAGAAGCCGCGTCGCTTCCCACCCGGTGAGGACAGGCATCTGCATGTCCATGAGAATCACGTCGAAAGGGTCACCTTCGTTCTGAGCGGCCATCGCAGTCTCAACCGCCTTTTTTCCATTCTCAACAACGGTGACTTCAGCACCCGCTTTCTTGAGTACCAACGAAAACAGCTTCTGGTTGACCACGGTGTCTTCTGCGAGAAGAATCTTCGCGTGAATTTCCGTGCTTTTCGGAGTCGCGTCTGACTCTTTTTTCTTGCCGGGAATCACCGAAAGGTCGTCGATCATTTCCACGCCGTCGATTGGACCTGTAGGAATACTGACTCGGAAGGCGGCACCCCAATCGGGCTCACTGTACACAAAGATATCGCCGCCAAGAAGCTTGGCGAGACGTTTGGAGATGGCGAGTCCAAGTCCTGTACCCCCGAATTTTCGTGCCGTCGAGGCGTCGGCCTGGGTGAAAGGCACGAAGAGCCTATCCAGCTGTTCCGCGGTCATCCCTATTCCTGAGTCCATGACAATGAAATTTAGGAAAGGGCCTTCCGTGTCTTCCTCATGGAAGCTGACCAAGAAAAGGATAGTTCCCTCCTTGGTGAACTTGATTGCGTTGCCGACCAGGTTGATAAGAATCTGTTTTATACGGGTTGGATCACTTTGGATTGTTTCGGGAATCTTGTTAATGCAAGTAAGCTCGAAAGCGAGACCTTTCTGCGTGGCACGAACTTCCATGAGTGACCTTGCCACGTTTGCAAGCTCGGCGGGAGAGCACGGAATGCGCTCAACGTCGAGTTTCCCGGAATCGATCTTTGAAAGGTCCAAGATGTCGTTGATGAGACCCAGGAGATACTCGCCGGTGTGCCGAATCGTGTGAACGCCTGCAAGCCTCTCTTCTTCAGAGAGGTTCGGGTCAATCAGGTTTTCAGCGTAGCCGAGGATCGTCGTCATGGGAGTCCGAATCTCGTGACTCATGTTGGCGAGAAATCCACTTTTGGCTTCGGCCGCGGCTTCGGCCGCTTCTTTGGCCCGTCTGAGTTCCTGCAGTTCCGCAATGAGCTGCGCTTTGTCTTTTTCGGAGTCGTTCACTAAGGATACGAATCGGCAGTTTCCTGGTGGCGCTTTAAGAGCGATCTTCGCCCTGGCGGTGCGGTGGCGCCGTTTTGACATCATTATCACGCTGTAATTATCAGAAGGCGTGGGGGGGGGAATCACCCACTCAAGAGGCTCTATCCTTGGAACCGATATGGACTACAAGGGCAGAGGTACCCATCGTCAGCGGAATACAGAGGAGAACTCATGTACAGTTCCAGTGGCACCGTAAAGATAGTTC
>Ga0315336_1006090_pt1 | contig 12634 bp, 9 predicted proteins | sample ASW5metaG_FD_204512 | JGI IMG/M metagenome (GOLD analysis project Ga0315336, IMG submission 204512) | Ammonia-oxidizing marine archaeal communities from Monterey Bay, California, United States - ASW #5 | ecosystem: Environmental > Aquatic > Marine > Intertidal zone | place: USA: California...
TCTTTCTCCTGATCACAACCCAGGATACTTATATGCATTCCTGGGGAAGTATTTTCGTGCAAGATATCCTGTTACCGTTACTTCAAAAACGGATTTCCCCGGAACAACATGTCCGCTGGTTGCGGCGATCTATTTTTGGAGTGGCAGTCTTTGCCATTCTGTTTGCCAGCTTTTACGAGCCGAGCGAGTTTATTCAGATGTACTTTGCGATCACCGGCGCCGTATTCAGCGGCTTGGGATGCGCGATCATTGGTGGGTTGTATTGGAAGTACGGAGGAGCACTGGCCTCCTACGTCGCAGTTTCGATCGGGGCGATACTGTCGATTACCCGCATCGTGTTACAGCAGTTTACAGAACAGATTGCCGCAATTCCCAACAAAGGAAAACTGTTGAGTGTGGTTGATTACTTCAACACACAGGTGACGAGCCAGATTATCTGGTTTGGAATTATGATGATTTGCATTGTCGTTTACATCCTCTTATCGCTCATCTTCTTGCGAGATCCTTTCAACCTGGATAAAATGTTGCACCGAGGTAAATATGATGATAAAGGCGACCACCAAAAAGCGACCAATGCGTGGAGAACTGTGTGGCTGAAGGTAATTGGTATTACTGAAGAATTTTCCCGGTTTGATCAACTCATGGCACTCGCGCTGGTGCTTTGGAACACGATTTGGATCTTGGTCTTTGTCGTTGTCACCGTCACGCATTATTTAGTCACCCCAATCGAAAACGCGTGGTGGAGTAAGTTCTGGCAGGTCTGGATCTATGTTCAGATCGGGGTGGGTATTCCCGCCATGGTCTGGTTCACCATAGGCGGAGTGTGGGATATCCGGGCCGTCTTCCAGAGACTCGTTTCAATCGAGCGCGATGCAACTGACGACGGCACCGTTTTTAAAGACTAAGCAGCGCCATGCCAACGGGGACCATTTTGGTCCTCGGGGGTATGGTTCTTTCCTGAGCCACGGTTGAAATTCCAAAAAACTTTCGAATTTACCGTTACCGCTTGGAGTCGAGATATGTTCTCATAGTTAGAGGGCTTGACGAGAGGTCTGGTGTGGGCAGAAACCGACCCACGGTCAAGTCACCAAGCTCCCTGATTTTTTGCAGAGAAACGCCGTTTTTTCGCTCGCGCTGAACCGCCCGAAATCCTTGCGGGCTGTGGACCTCGGCAGGGACTACGGGAAAACCACAGTACAAAAAAGCAGCACATTCCAATCGAAAGGTTACATCATGAACAGGTTTCTTTTTAGCTTGGTCCTGGCCGTTTTAACCCCGTTGGTCGGATTTGCAGCCCCCTTTAATTCCAGTCACATACCAGCGGATGCCAAGTGGGTCGCCCATATCGATTTGGAAGCTATCCGCGCGTCGGTCATCGGAAAGGCGATGCGTGAGCATTGGCTTGCCAAGGAAAAGGTGCAAGACCACCTTGACAAGGTGCGCGAAGAAATCGGGATGAATCCCAGCGAAGACATTCTCTCCGCAACGCTCTATGACACGAAGTATGAAAAGCATCATGGCGTGTTGATGATCACCGTTCAGAATGTCAACAGCCAGAAGTTGTTAGCCCGGTTCAATGAGCAGGAACCTGATAACCAGATGATAGAATTTGGAGATGCCAAGCTCTATCTTTGGACGAAAGGTGGTAAGCATCCACATACCGTATGTGGAACGCTTTACGACAATCGGGTGATGATTTTTTCGCGAGACGTGCTTCAGGTCACAGAAGTCCTGGACGTTCTCAATGGCAAGAAGCCGGCACTGGGTAGCGATTCTCCACTGGGGTCATCAACCCCCGCAGGTACGACTTTCCTGCTGCGTGGAATCGATCTTGCGGATGCCAGTTCGAAAATCAAGTGTATGGTACTCAAAGAAAGCAGCCGGCTTGAATTTGAGACCGGGGCAAATGCAGGAAAGTCATTTATGAATATGGAGCTTGACACCGATAGCGACGAGGTTGCCAGCAATGCGAAAGGAGTCATTGAAGGTTTTCGAGCTATGGTCAATTTGCAAAAGGGGAAAAAGAACCTGAAGCAGTTCCTCTCGAACCTGGAAGTGTCGACCAAAGGTAAAACAATATCCACTACATGGTCAGCCGACGAAACAGCAGTGCTTGAAAGCATCAAAGCCATGGTTGCAAAGCACAAGAATCACAAAGGAGGCTGGCACAAAGGGGGTTGGCACAAAAAGTGGCGCGAGAAGCACTGAGGCAATTTGATCCCTGCGACGAAGTACTAGCCGTCCAGGCCCAGCATGGCAGTACCGACAGCTTTGCCGAGATTGTCGTCCGCTGGCAAGTGCCGGTGGTTCGATATCTGAGACACCGTACTGCCTCGCTGGAGGATGCGGAAGATCTGGCCCAGGATGTTTTTGTGCGTGTCTACAAAAACCTGCATCGTTACCAGGTTCAGAAAGGGAAGTTCAGGGCATGGTTGTTCACGATCGTACGTCGGTTGAGCATCAATCACCATCGCCGCCGTAAACAATCACGGCAACCACTGGTTGTGGCTGCCGATTCGCGATATGAACCGTCCCAGCTGATGGCTATGCGGGAAAATCGGCAACAGTTGTGGGACGTGGCAGCGGCTACCCTGACCGAATCACAGTGGTCAGGTCTGTGGCTCTACTATGTCGAACAGCTTTCGGTCGAAGAAGTCGGGCATGTTCTGGGGTCTTCCCGAGGAGCAATCAAGGCTCTCTTGCACCGAGCCAGGCGCAAGCTGGCTGGGGTCCTTTCCCAAACCACTTATGGTGATGACGAACAAAGTTTTGGACTCAGGGAAAATGCGGTTGCGCTGGTCCATGGCAACAGTGAGACAAGTTATGATGAATGAATATGAACCACCTGGCTTGGATTGTTTCGGTCAACAATTAAATCGCGCAGCCCGGGCCAAAGAGGTTGAATTCTCGGGGGCACTGCACCGGCGGATCTTGCGGACAACGATTGGTCAACGTCTGGTCTGTCTGGCTGGTAAGTCCAGACAGTGCTTCGCGCCCACGTTCTCGCCATTATCAACCTGTTGCGTTGCGACAACTGCTCTTTTGATTGTATGTGCGGCGATAGTTGTTACCCCGTCACAGCTGGCTTTGCCGCCAGTGGAGCAAGCCCCATCCCAAACCTCCATATCTTTTACCGATGTTGCGGCGACCTTAGCCGAGGCGACTGACGAAGTGGAATCTATTGCCAGATTGGCTTCGGAGGACCTGGTCGATTCGTTGGTCCTGCAACACGTCGATTTCGTCGAGCGACATGCCAAAGACATCGTAAATTTCTGGCTCGATCCTTTACCGAGTAGTGTGCTTCCCGAGTTGCACAAGCCACCCGAAGACGTCAACAAGGATTCTTAGTCTGTCCCGCTGACTTTCACTGTGCGGGACTGATTGATTTCCCAGTTGCGCCAAAACTCGCCTACCGGGTCCAGTAGTCCAATACCAGGACTTTGTCGACGTGCGGTTTAACGAGTTCCACGAACTTGAGGTGTTGTGGATGCGGGAGATAAGTTGCACGATCTTCTTCGCTTCGAAAGGTGACGACGAAGCAGTGCGTAAAACCTTGCTGCAGGTTTTCGACACTGACATCCGTACCCCACTCAAAATCACAAATGGCGTCGATCTGTTGTGGAAGCGCAGCAAATCCTTGTTCGATTTCACGCACCGTATCTTCGGGTGTGCCGTCGGTGAACTTGAACATAACGACATGTCGCAAGACCCGATCCTGGTTCGATGGCTCCTGCTGCTTCGAAACAGGTGTTGTGGCGAAGACATTCATCGTGGCCTGTTCCCCCATCCATGCAAGGGTAAGGGTTGTCAAAAGTACGACACAAATTCCCGCAACCTTGAAGTTAAGAGGTGTGTGTATAGACATTGGAATGACTCCATGGAGGTTGTTTGATCTGTTGAACTGAAAAGATGGATGTTACACCGAAACCGGATCCCAGCCACTGCGAAACTCGCTATGAACATAGGGCTGTGCAGAAGCATTTCCAAGTGTTTTGAGGTATTCGGCATTCCAGCCGAACGCGCTTTCCGCTCGGTAGGCAACATTGCCTAACAGAACGGTCTCGGTCAACGGTCCTGCGTAATCAAAATGGCAGGTGGCGTGTGGGCCACCCTTGCAAGCCTGAATCCACTCCTGATAAAAGCCAGGGGAATCGGGAATCGACGGTTCAGGCGGTTGGTAGGAGGCAAACTTGTCTTCGGGATAAAGTTTGAGCTGATCGAATCCGCACAACAGCATTCCCTCGCTGCCGATGAACAACGAGTTGTTATTTTCCGCAGAGAGATTGTGTTGTCGCAAGATGTCTGGGCCATTCTCCACATGGTACCAGTGCAAGGTAACTTCTCTTTGGTCTCCGCTTTGAGGAAAGACAAACCGTGTTGCCATCGACTTTGGCGTACGTTGTTCATCGGGGGCCGGTCCGGTTGCGGTCACGTGACTTGGATATTTGAGGTCGAGAGCCCAGAAAGGGAGATCCAGGATATGGCATCCCCAGTTTCCGGTCTCAGCCGTGCCAAAATCCCACCAAAAATGCCAGTTGTAGGGAACATAGTCAGCACTGTAGGGACGATCCTGGGCAGGACCCAACCACAAATCCCAGTCCAAACCCGCGGGTATTTGGGAGGAGGGGCCGATAACTTCAGGCATCCCCCGGTCACCATCCACCCAGCAATGACATTCGGTAACCTTGCCAATGGCACCTCCCTGGATGAGTTCAACCACGCGATGAACGTTGCTTTGAGCGTGACGCTGAATTCCCAGTTGGGTTGCCACCCCCTTGCGGGACGCCAGGTCGGTCAAGGTACGCACTTCCGAAACCGAATGGGCAAGTGGCTTTTCGCAGTAAAGATGTTTGCCCATGGTCAAGGCCATCAGGGCAGGATGAAAATGAGTGTGGTCGGGTGTACTGACAACGACACCGTCAATCTGATTCTCCAAGTCGATGAGCATTTTGCGAAAGTCTTTGTACTTTCTTGCAGTTGGATAAACCTCGTAAGCATCACCGGCGCGTTGGTCGTCGACATCACAGAGGGCAACGACATTTTCGCCTGCTAACCCGTCCAGATTTGCCCGACCTCGCCCCCCGATTCCGACAAAGGCGAGGTTCAGTTTTTCGTTCGGCGACTGGGCAGGGGCGGTCCTGGCGTATGATCCTATCCAATATCCCATGCCCACACCGGCTGTAATTTTTAAGGCATTTCGTCGGTCCATTTTGTGTGTCATGCGTTTTTTTCCAAGTGCGAAACCAGTTCTTGATCATCGTGGGGAAGCATCAAGCCGGGAATGGTACTGACCTGACAACGCACAGTTTAAGTGCGACGTGTATTTTTGTCCAGAAACAGAAGCAGACGATCGTTCCCCAACGGTTGACTTAGAATCTGCCTGTCAACGCATTCCTGGCCAATGGAGTGTTTGCTGGCGTGAAAAGACGTTCGAGGTGCGTCGGTCGTGGCGAGGAGCCTCGCACAAATCTCAGTTTGCTTGATCGGTCAGTGGTACTTGTTCCGAACTGCCAAGATAAACCAGCAAGTCACGCACTTGCTCATCGCTGTAGTGTTGCAGCATGCCATCGGGCATCATTGACTTGCGGGACGTATAGATCTCTTCGACCTCGTTCATTGCAAATCGGATTTGAGCCTCCTGGGTTTGCAAGATGGCAAATGTGTCGTCTTGTTGGACTAAGAAACCACTGAGCAACCGCCCGTCATTGGTGAGAATTTGCGTCAAACAATATGCCGGATCGATGACCGCGCTCGGATCGATCAAGTTGCTCAAAACGTAATCCAGCTTTTTGCGTCCCGAGCCTGTCAGGTCGGGGCCGATCTTGCCTCCTTCACCAAACAATGTGTGACATTTGGAACATGTTCGTTCGAAAAACAGTCGCCCGGCGTGGGCGTCGCCTCGTTCGAGATACGCGGGTGTCATCTTTTGCTTGTAGCGGGCAATTTGGCCCGCTTTTTCAAGTTGCCTGGTGTCGTCGTCCCACAAAGCGTTGACTCGTTTCTTGATTTCTGTGTCCTTGAATGCACGCAACTGTTGCAAAGAAAATGCTGAAATATCGCGATGACTGATGGACCCTTTTCCGATGGCGTCCAGCAAACTCGCCGCGAAATTCCGGCGTGTCACCAAAACACCGATTGCATCTTGCTGCTCAACCGGTTCGAGTTGCGAATACGCTGCCAACAAAACATCAGCAGTCGATGGTTCGTTGTGAAGCAGAAGTGCCTCAATTGCATCGCGGCGCAGGATCTGATCCTTGACCAGGTCGTGGAGCACCGCAGTTGGAACACCATCCTTGAGTCTCAACAATGCTTGTAGTGACTCGCGCCGGAGGTTCGGGTCTGCCGCCTGGTCGTGAACCGTGTCGCGAAGATGATCTATCGCTTGCTGATTGCCAAAGAGGGTTGCCAGGCGAATGCCGATTGATCTTAACGAAGGATTCCGGCTTGCTTTTACTTGTGCATAAACAGTTGGCCAGGACGGCGGGGCCAGTTGATCTCCGCGCCCTTCCAAGGCATCCAACATTCCCTGCAGAAAAGTGAAACGGACGTTTTCGTTTTGAGTGGCCGCTGCCGCTTGGGTGATTTGTGCGATGGGCGGATTGTCAACGTCCAGGGCACGTCTCGTGATGTAGCGGCGGAGCAACGGGATTTTCGCTCTCTCGGCGAGTGCTATCGCGGCCGCCCTGTCCGTGGTGACAAGTGGTTCGACGCCGTACCAGATCATCAACGGCAAATAGGGATCTTGCGCATCCCCGGCGTGAGACATCAATCGAGCGGCAATCTCCCAGCGATTTGCGAGTGGAAAGTTTTGCAACGCCGATGCCAGCGCGAGACGAACCTTTGGCGACTGATCGTCGCGAGCCATCCTTGTCATGGTTTTGATGGCAAGCGGTGACGGCTGCCCGCGGTCGACGATAAGTTGCACGGCCCAGCGGCGAACGTGTTGCCCAGGGTGATTCAACAACTCAACCAAATAATCGGTGCCACTGAAATCATCTACCACGTAAAGCGTCCAAAGTGCGCGAAGCTTTTGCAATTCGTCTTCGTTATTGTCGAAGATGTCGCGCAGCAGTTCTCGCGCAAGGGTCAGGTTGTTGCCGGCTACCGCGCGCTCGTGCAGAATCCGCCGCGCGTGCCGCACGTACCACTCGTTACGATGCAGGTGTAACCGGGCGAGTTCGAGTTCCGTCAGTTGCTGTAGATCGATTGATTGCAGTTCCGGTTCGCCATAAACAACCTTGTATATTCGACCGCTGCTACGATGACTCCCGTCATTGTCGTGGCATTCCCCCAAGTCGTGCCAGTCGGAGATGAAAACACCACCAGCGGGTCCATATTTCACCGAAAGTCCACGAAACCAAGGATCATTGGCGAATAGAAAATCATCCGAGTGAACACCGACGTAAGTCGACCCTCTGGGAACAAGTTGATCGTTATTAAGTCGATTGCCATGAAGGTTGGCGGTGAAGAAGGTGCCGCGAAATTCATCGGGCCAGTTATCACCAAGGTAGATCATCGCGCCGCAATGTGCATGACCACCTCCGGCAACAGAATGATGCTCGTCGGTTATCCGCGATTCGTGCCAGGCACCGCCACCCCAATGCAAATGGTTTGCGATAGATTGAATTCGCCCATAAGCGTAAGGATAATCACTTTCATTGTCGCGGCGTTGGCAGTACATGCCGGGCACAATATGCCAAAGGTGCACAATCGTGGTGTTCGTTGTAAACAGATCGCCGAATTCGTTGAAGTCTGCGCCCCACGGATTGACCATGCCTTCGGCGAGCACCTCGAAATCATGGTCAGTCGGATGAAATCGCCACATTCCGCGCGTGATCCGGACACGATCTTTGTCGGGTGTTCCAGGTGTGCCAATACGTGAAGGGGTTGTCAAGCCAATGGCTCCGTAAAGCCAGCCATCAGGGCCCCAATGGAAATTGTTCAACACGTTGTTCGTGGACCGCTCAAAACCATCAAGCATTGCAACCGGTTCCGAATCTGGAATGTCGTTGCGGTTGCGATCGGGAATGAAGCTTAGCTCGGGCGTGTTGGCCAGCCACACCCCACCGTGGCCAACGGCGATCCCGGTCAGATACCTTCCCTTGTCCCAAAAAACTTTTCGGCGATCAAACTGGCCATCGTGGTCGGTGTCTTCCAGAATCACAATGCGATCCGGTGCCCGATCTTCGCGCCACTCGGGATGCGAGTAATTCTCTACGACCCACAGGCGGCCCCGATCGTCAAAGTCAAATGCAATCGGGCGCCGAATATCGGGTTCGCCGGCAAACAACGTCACATGAAAACCGTCCGGAACCGTAATTCGCCTGAGAGATTCCTGTGGCGACAGCGATTCGTCGTTTGGGTTTTGCGAGTTGACAACACCCGGTGGCAAATCATCGGCGCTTACAGAAATGGTGCAAGTAAACACAAGGAACAGAATAAAACTAAATCGCATACGTGATGTGCCTTCACCGTCGTCGGTGTTGACCGCAGTCAATTGTGAATCTGTGATGGATCCATCGACAAGATCCGGACCGATTCGTCCAGCAAGAAGTTGGCGTACTCGGAGGGCTCATAGCCAATATCATACCAGCGCACCGGGCACCGCGGGTCGACCAAAAGTCTGCTACAGGGGCATCGCGCTAAAATCGCGGTCGTCATGGTAGACCTTGTGAATGTCAAGCAAAGGATCCACCAACAGGCCATTTTTAAACGATTTGCAGGAGCCAGTGCACGAATCCCTTTATCTGTAAGCCGGGCGCCTGGCACAACGTGTTGACACCGATGGAAAAGTGCTCAACGAGAACGGCCGAACCACCATCAGGAGAGTGCACCCCGGTTGTCTATAGAGAAAACTTGAGTCCAGTCCAGAAACCGGCAGAAAGTTTCACCAAAAAGAACACGTCGGTCACCTGTCATCATGCGGTCGTTGTGATTTCTATTGCACAGTGTCGTTTGAAGTGGACCCGGTCATCGCACCCCGGATGAAACCGCAGCAGCCACGTTGCCCAATCAACAAGCCAACCACCACGTCAATTGTTGTAAGCGTTTGAACCGGGCGCCGTCGTTACCACCGATCAATGTCTGCGGAACCGAACAGTTACGAAACCTTTCGACTGGATGGGTCTTAGCATCCGATAGCCAAAACTAGTCAGACGGACTCAGGCGGTATAGGGTATGTCCGCTTAATGAGGTTTACAGGAGGTTGACCGTGAAGAATGATTTCACGAAAAGTGAAGTTTGGCAGGAGAAATTCTTCGGCGCAGGTATCCCGTTGTGGTGTGCATTTGCGGCTGGCGCCAGTTTAATGATGCTCTTCATCAATTTCGGTATGCTGCGGCCAACGCAATGCCAACTCGAACGACTGGAATCTCGAGTTGGTAGCTTGCAGGAGGCCGTTCAGAAAATTGCCGGACAAACAGAGGGTGTGGAAGAGACAAGCAGCCTCCTCGGTCTTCTCAGAGCACAGCAAAACGAGCTTGCCGCGGCAACAGGGGTGTTGGAAGACCTCGTTGAGCTGAAAGAGGGCCTGGTCGCTGGTGAAGAAAAAGTCGTCGAGGCACAGAATTGTTTGAACGAAGTTGCTGGTCTCGCCAAGGGGTTGATCAAGCAACAGGAACTGCCTGGGGTTGGTCACGAAGTACTGGCAGAAATGGACAAAATGCGGTCAACGCTTCGCGACTTGCAACAAAAAGCCAGGGAGACGAACGCCCGTCTTGAGCACTTGGATCGGCTGAGCGGTCGACTCGGAAGTCAGCAGGAGACGATGGCATCTGCGGAAGACACACTTGACGCCCTGGTGGGGCTGAAGGATCGCACTTTGTCTCAAGCTGACGACTTGCAAGCCACCCAGAAAGTCATCACCCGGGCGGACGAATTGCACCGGCGCCTGGCTGCGTCGACGGCATCGGCGAGCGCGGCCTCCGAGGCGAGCGAATCTCTGCTCACGTTGCAAGCCGACTTGATCAGCCACGCCAGCGGAAGCGAGCCAGCGCAGACCGCACTCAACGAGTTGCTGGATGTTCAAGAGCGGCTGAAGGCAACCTCTGAAATCGAAGTGGCTCGTGCCCACGTTGACGCTTTGCTCGAACTGAAGAATCGCGTGTTGGCTCAATCCGACGACCTCCCAGGGGCTATCGAAACCCTTGAGATCACCGATGAGTTACACCAGCAGTTTGAAGAGGTAGCTGTTGTGATCCGAGGTATGCAAGCCGACGTAATTGCGATACTGATGCTCAAGCCATCGTTCGAACAGGCGATGCAGGTTCTCAATACGATGACCGGCCTGGTAAATTTGCGTCGTCTCGATGGTAACGACTTGCGGCAGGTTGCCAGTTCGGCGCTGCGGCAGCGTCGTGCTCGGCTGGCGAACAATGGCCTGGCGAGCAATGGCCTGGCGAGCAATGTTCAAGAGGCTCAGGAGCCGCCCGATGGCTCGTCCCCGTCGGAAGAAGGTGTTCCGGTTGCTGCCGCAAAAGAACGTGTGCGGAACTAGGTCCGAACTTGGCGGGCACACTACCGAATCGTCGTTGCCGCGGCTACGGAATCGTGGTCCGCAATCTCGGGACAGCTGAAACGCGGCTGGACTTGTTAAAACCGAGACCGCTCGACCTTGGGTCCCAGTGGGTCCCAATGGGTCCTGTGAAGTGTCAGACAGCTGGAACGGGGCCAGGCTCGGTTACGAATTGTTGCAAAATGTGAGAGCGTGTATGTCGGGTGAAACTCTAGTGGCCCGTGTGATTCAACTCGAAGAGTTGGTGTCCCATCAGGAGCACCTCTTGCAGCAATTAAACAATGTGGTTTCGGAACTTCGCAGTGAGTGTGACGATCTGAAAGACATGTTGGGGGAACGGTGTGACAGGTTGGAATCCCTGATCGAAAACCAATCTGAGGGCGACTCCCCTGACGAGAAGCCACCACACTATTGAGGTTCTGGATCTGTTTGGAATTTCAGAACCGTGCGCTGGCAAGCTCAACTGTCGCGGTAAAACAAAGGGTCAATGATCTTGGCCGACGTCGGTGGCGCACAGTAAGTCGCCAACACCCCAAGTACCAGGGAGAGGGCCAGCGAAGGGATAATGGGGTCGAAATTCCAAAGTTTAATAGGTTCAAAGCGGCCATAATACAAGGTTCCCACCACGTAGAGGGTCACATGCGGGCCAAAACCGCCCAGCATTGCCGCGACCGCTCCTAACGAGTTGAAACGAGGCCAGTACAGTCCCAGTCCTACGGGGACCAGCAAGGCAACCCCCATGCCGCCACCGGCGTAAATGATCAGGTACTGTAAGTATTCTGGTGGGTTGAGTGCTCCCACGACCGCTGCTACACCGATTGTCAGGGTAACTGCGTACGTCAACCAGCGCAGCGTTTTTTCTTTGGCTGACGGGTTGATGTGCCGCTGGTAGATGTCGCGTACCATGGCCGACGAAACCAACAGAAGCAGACTGTCAACCGTCGACATCACCGCGGCAAACGCAGCAGCTACGACGAGACCAGCCAGCCATGGCATTTGGGCCGCCGTGGTCAGGTGCACGGCCATCGCTGGCATAATCCGATCGGCTTCAATTTCCATGCCGGGAAGCATGACACGGGCGATTGTAAAGATGATGACCAAGGGGATGTAAATTGCCGAGTAGTATAAAGTGACCGTCACGATCGCCCGGACAAACGTACGCGAGTTGTTGAATGCCATCAACCTCACAAACTGAGCCGGCTGACCAGCTCCTATCAGGGGCCAAAATAAAAAGAAAGAGATGGCCAGGGTTAATGGCAAGAATCCTGAGGCTTTGGTCTCATGGGGCCCCGGAGCGCGGAGGTAGACTCCGGGTTGATTTGCGCCGTAGGCATAGTCGTCGGTTTTGTCGATATGGATTTTGATCGGAACTGGGAGAGGGTCAGGCTGAATACGGGCAATTTCTTCCGGAGTCGTGATCTCAAGCACCTTGACCGTTTTCGAATCATCTGATCGCTGGCTTGCTTGGGCCCGACGACTTCCGGGGGTGAGCAGGGCCGCTTCAGCAGTGCGAAACATCCTCTTGGTAGCGCCACCGTCGGTACTTTGTGCAATCCAGGTTCCGAACGGAATCAACAACTCGTTTTCGACAGGCGTGGCGGTCTCCAGAAAAGCGTGATGCTTTTGTGGCGGAGTCATTTTTTCCAGCTCGGTTACCGCGTTGGACAGCCCGCCCACTTGCCAGATAGCCAGGAAAAACATGATGATCACTCCCAAGCCCATGACAATACCCTGCATGACGTCGGTCCACACCACCGCATGAAAACCGCCGTAGCAGGTGTAGGCGATAACCGCGATCGCAAATCCCAACAGGCACAGCAAGTAACCACCCGTCTGGCCCGAGGCCAATGGAAGCTGGGTGAGCCAGGTACCCAACGATTGCTCACCGACTTGAAAAAGAGGCACATCCTGCAGTAAGGTTTGCAGGATCAGGGCACCCGCTTTGAACTGCCCAATAAGAAACACTGCCATAAAAAAGACGATCAAGAGTGTCGTCAAGGCACCGAGCCCGGTGCTGGCAAATCGTTCGCACATCAGGTCGGGGACCGTAATGGCACCAGTTTTGCGGGCTACCTGGTTGATCCGCTTGCCGAGCAGGCCCATCATAACAAGGGGGACGAC